>Ga0208594_1000050_pt1 | contig 41566 bp, 68 predicted proteins | sample LakMenEpi14Sep10_FD_150699 | JGI IMG/M metagenome (GOLD analysis project Ga0208594, IMG submission 150699) | Freshwater microbial communities from Lake Mendota, WI - 14SEP2010 deep hole epilimnion (SPAdes) | ecosystem: Environmental > Aquatic > Freshwater > Lake > Epilimnion/Euphotic zone ...
TGAGCCCTGCCAGCGGGGCAGAGCTTGAGGCGGGCCTGTCCATCGCGACGAACCTGTTCATCGCGACGAACCAGAGGGCGACACAGGCGGCCATGAAGCCGCCGAACAGCTCAAGCAGGGTGGACGTGGACACGGGGTGGGGGGTCGTTTTCAGAAATCATGGCAAGCTTCATTAAGGAGTGTGAAGCGCCGCGGGCATCCAGCCCAGCCCTGTCATGGTGGGGCTTCCGGGCGGCAGCTCTGGGCCTTGGGCCTCGCGGAAGCCCCGCCGAACCACCAGAATGTGACAAGTTCGTTACAAATCGATGACCACTGGCGAGCTGTTCCTTGAGAGCCTCAGCTCCGGGGTGATCACCCAGGCTGAGATCGACTGGCTGCTGAGCCAGCAAGATCGCCTCACCAGGGCTGAGCAGGCGGCGATGCAGCGGCTGGGCCGCCTGCTCGACCAGGGGCAGATCCAGCTGGGCTGCCGGGTCGCACCGCAGCTGCAGCGTCACCGCCAGGTGCTGAACGAGTGGATCGAACCGCTGGGACGGCGGCGCAGATCCTCCCTGGCCCGAACAGCCTGAAGCAAGACGGCCCGATTATGCGGTGATTCGCCAGGCTTGACGCTCGCTCCAACCTTTCTCCTGGTTCGAGACTATCTCACGCAGACGACCCTGCAGTTTTCCTGAGCAAAGCGGCAACTCAGCAAACACACTCCGATCGCATCACCGAGAGTGGCAAGACAGCAAGCATGAAACACTCCATTCCCTTGCAACTGTCTCGCAGCCTGCTGGATGCCGTAGGAATGTCAGTGTCATTGCATAATCTTGAGCGATTACCCACCAAAAATAGTCTTCTTATTGTCAGCAACCACCGCAGTCTGTTTGATGCTCCCCTGCTGATGACTGCGATCAGCCGCCCTGTGCGATTTGTCTGTCACTATTACATGAGTCAAGTGCCGCTACTGCAGCAGGCAGTTGCGCTGATGGGTGCCTTCCCACTCGAGGCTGATCAGGGAAAGCAGTCGTCGTTCTTCCGGCAGGCGGCCGGGTTTCTGCAAGCGAATCAGGTGGTGGGCGTGTTTCCTGAGGGTGCGGATCCGATGGTGAGGGTCAACGCCCCCCAGCAGCTCAGCCCATTCCACAGGGGTTTTGCGCATCTTGCCCTGAGGGTGCCTGTGGATGGCCTGGCGATCCTGCCGGTTGCGATTGCTTCAAGGGAGGAAAAGCAGGGAAGGCTTGCTCCGCTTGCCTTGTTTCGGCGCTTCGATCCATCGGAAGCACTGTTTCAAAGTGGTGGTTGGCATTCGGCAATCCTCTACCGGCATGTTGATGTTCTCTTTGGCCATCCTCTGCTGATTGATGAGAGTTGGAGATCTCGGTATCGTGGCAGCAGCGGCGCCACTGTAGCCAGAGAAATCACCCAAAACTGTAGGAGTCAAATTGCTGAAATGTTAGCCCAATGATGCTGATGAGCACTCGTAGATCATGATCACCACCTTCAGGACTTTGCGGCTCACCGCTTGCACACCGGCGACACTGTCTCGGCCGCTGTTTGTCTTTTTGCCGGGCATGGACGGCAGTGGTGCGTTGCTGCAACCACAGATTGCCGGACTCAGCTCTGGCTTTGACATTCGCTGTTTATCCATCCCCCCAGACGACCTCAAAGGTTGGGACGAGCTGACCGAGCAGGTCGCCGCTCTGATCCAGATGGAGCAGCAACGGCATCCTGGGCGCACGACCACAATTTGTGGCGAATCGTTTGGTGGTTGTTTGGCGTTGAGACTGATCACACGCTTTCCGAAGCTGTGTGATCAGTTGATTCTGGTCAACCCCGCCTCATCAGCACAGCGTCAACCATGGATCAGTGCCTGCAGCTCTGTAACTCAGCTGTTGCCCGCACCGATATACCATCTCTCCGCCCTTAGTCTGTGCAATCTTCTGATTGCAACCCATCGGGTCAGCAGGCCAACACGGCTTCAGCTGCTAGCTGCCATGCAGGCTGTGAAGCCGCAAAGCGCTGCCTGGAGATTGACATTGCTCAGACAGTTCCGCCTGGAGGATCTGCCCCTTGATCGCGTTCGTCAGCCTGTTTTAATCCTGGCCTCAGAGGCGGATCGACTCCTGCCTTCCCAACGCGAAGCGAAGCGATTGGCAGGCTTTCTTCCAAACGCCACAATCGTTCAGCTTCCGGATAGTGGGCATGCCTGCCTTTTGGAGGATCAACTCAATTTGTCTGCCATCCTCCAATCGCAAAATCTTTGTCCTGAGCTGTTGGTGTCCACGTTGCCGGTGAACGCGCCAGCCCAGGCGGCTGCAGCTCTCTGGTAGCCCGCTGGTGTGAGCGAAGCCAGCAACACAGGTGGATGGAACCGTGCGGGAAACCGGCCGCGCCTCACTTGTCCACCGCTTAACGTTTTGTAACAGTGCATCGGAACCATGCTGGATCAGGATCTCAGTCGCCAATTCGTTGTTGAGACCCAGGCCAGAGCCATCGATGCCTGTAATGACGTGGCCGAGCTCAGGCGCATCGCCAAAACATTGCTGACGGCCTGGCATCTGCAGACCGACATGACGCGGCACTTTGGCGCCCATGCGCTGGGCATCACCCCGCCATCGCCATGAGCCTGTCCACGCTGGCGGTGGGTCTGCTGGCGCTGAGTGACCCGGTGGGGTTGCTCAGCGTTGTGGGCAAGGCCGGCGCCGGAAGCGGTTCCCGACTGCGGCGCATCAGTCGTATGGCGGTGCTCACTTACCTAGGCGTCCTGCTGGTGGCCTGATCCTGCTGCCGTTGGGGTTGAGGTTGCTGGAGGTGCGGCCGGCGCTGCTGGGAAGTGGCTTGGCTGATGATCCGGCAGCGGCGATTGTGCCGATCGGGGTGCCGTTGATGGCAGGCCCCGGCACGATCTCACTGCTGCTGAGCCTGGTGATCGGCGCCATGGCTATGGGGCTCTACCTGTTCCTGCAGTTCACGCCGCGGCTGCGTGGCTGGCTGGGTAAGACCCGCGAACGGGTGCTGCAGCGCTTGATGGGGCTGTTGATCACTGCGGTGGCGGTGCAGATTCTGGTAAACAGACTGAAGGGCTGTTTCCCGATCCTGGCCTGAGAGGGGCTGGGCGGGGACAGAGAATGAGCCTGGCCAGTTCCTGATCTCTCCCCGACGCCATGCCTGCTGAAGTGGTGATCGAGGGGACAACGCTGCGATTGGCCAGGCCAAGCGATGTCGCCGTTGCCCAGCGTGTGGCTGCCCATTTCCAGCGTCGCATGGCTGAGGACGACTGGCGCCCCTACCGGAGCAGAGCGGATGCGGTGCGGGCCTGGACCCGGCTGGGCGGCATCCGCCTCCAGGTGATGGAAGCGCTGGGCCTGCTGAACGAGGCCTGAATCTCAGCTTCGCCTCAGGCATGTCAGGCGAAAGCGAAAACTGGTCCAGATATCACGGGCACGCAGTACAGCAGCCTGGCGGGCAGGCCACTGTTGGTGGCGGTGAGCACCAGCGGCAGCGGCAACCGGATCATGACCAGCGCCGATGGCCTCACCTGGACCTTGCGCAGCACCCCAGCCAGTACCGGCTGTTGGTCGATCTGCTGGTCACCCCAGCGCAGTCAGTTCGCAGCCGTGAGCAACAGCGGCGCTGGCAACCGGGTGATGGTGAGCCCCTGAGCCATGAGCACAACCTCTGCACCCATGCCTGCCGTTGGAGCGCGTTGCTGGCGCGATCGGATCAGCCCAGAGACCGGCGCCACCGTGCTGAACCTGGGCGCCCGAATTCAGCGACAGCGATCCGCTGGTGGAGCTGGCGTACGACGACGGCGGCAGCGGCTGGTGGCCGCTCTCCACGTTGGTGTTCCAGCAGAGCTGAGTGAGGGGCCTCAGCCCCCACCTGCGAGCTGCTGGCGCAGGGCTGCGATGGCCTTCTTCTGGGCCCGCTGCACGGACATGCAGCTGATCTCCAGCCGCTCGGCGGCCTGCCGGATCGAGAGGCCCTCGAGGACGGTGAGCCGCAGGGCTGTGGCCTGGGCCGCCGGCAGCTGCTCCACCAACTGCTCCAGCGCCAGGCCATTCATGGCTTCGCTGATGGCCGGCTCGGCCTCTGGTGCTGCCAGCTGATCGAGCAGGCAGGGCTCGCCATCGGCTGTGGCATCGGCTGTGGCATCGAGGCTGATGTGGCCGAGCGGGCAGGTGCCCTTCTCGTGCTCGCGGCGGGAGATGCGCACCAGCCGCACTCGATCGCGCAGGTGGTGCTGCAGGGCCCCGCTGATGCAGCGGCGCAGATAGGGCCCAGCGGGCTCGCCGGCCCTGCAGCGGAGAGCGGAACGCACCAGGGCTTCTCGGGCCACCTGGATCAGATCCTCCCGCTCCACCAGCGGGAATAGGCGCCGGGCGGTGGCGGTGGCCGAGGGATGCGGTGGGTGTGCGCCGGCCTGGTGGCGACCTGCTCCCCGACGCCTGCCCCCGTTGCAGCAGCCCCTGTTCAGCCGCTGAGACACTGGTCCTACCGAGTCCGGCAGCTGTGATGACCCGTTACCGCATCGTCAGGGACGACGGCCAGCCGGACACCATCGCCGGCCAGTCGTTTGCCACGTACGACGCGGCCTATGCCGTGCTGGAGCGCTACTACGGCGACCTGTGCTGCTCGGATGTGCGGGAGTACTACCGCATCGAGGAGGAGAGCGGTGCGGAGGCCTTGGCCGATGGCCAGCCCGGCTGAGCGCAGCCAGCAGAACGGCAGCAGCAGCGGCCAGCCCGGCGCCGGCGAGCCGACGGAAGTGCTGGCTGGCTCGATCGAGCGGGTCACCTTCCGCAACCCGGCCAACGGCTTCTGCGTGCTGCGCATCAAGGCCCGCGGTCACCGCGACCTGGTGACGGTGAGTGGGGTGTGGGTGAACAGCCGGGAGCACGGCCAGCAGTTCAAGGCGGCCTTCCTGCGCTCCTCGCCGCCCACCACGGCCGAGGGAATCGAGAAGTACCTGGGCTCGGGGATGATCCGCGGCATCGGCCCGATCTATGCCAGCAAGCTGGTGAGCGCCTTCGGGGCGGAGGTGTTCGAGGTAATCGAGCAGGCCCCCGAACGCCTGCGGGAGGTGCCGGGCATCGGCCAACTGGCACTGCTGCTGCCGCGCCTGCAGAACTGGCGCCAGTGCAACCCCGACCCCTTCCGGGGATCGCTGGTGCGGGGCTGAGCGATGGATCAGCCCCTCTCACCGCTGAACCAGGGCCTCAACCCCCTGCGGGGTGCGCCGCTCTGGGGCCAGCTGGTGTTCCTGCCTGCAGCCGCCCCGGCGATCGACAGCCAGGTGGCTCAGCCCGCGGCGGCCGCGCCTCTATGGCTGGCCTTGCAGCCCTACGCCAATGCCCGCCTCTGCCTGTTTGAGGTGGACCGCCCCGAGAGCCGCAACCCGGTCCCCATCCGCCGGCATGTGATCGACTGCTTCCTGGAGCAGGGCGGCATCGTCAGCGGCTACAACGACACCGCCCTCACCGACCCTGGGGATGTGCTGCTGCGTGGCTACCTCTGCCGGGCGGCGATCCTGCCGGTGAGCACCAGCAACACCTTTGATTGGCTGGCGGCTGAACAGGCCTGGGCCACCCCAGGCTTCCGCGACGAGGCGCCGCTGCCGTGGGATCCAACGCTGCTGGGAACGGTGCAGGCCCCCTGCCAGGGGGTGATGTGGCTCGGGGACCTGGCCCTGCTCCAGCCCGAAGGCGGACTGCCGTCAGGTGGCCGGGCCCAGTTCGCCGGCTGCCAGGTGATGCACTTCGGGGCGGACTACGGTCCCGGTGGCATCGGTTTATTGGTGCAGCCGCTGTTGGGGGAAGCGATCCAGCTGGTGCTCAGGCCCCACAGCGTGCTGGTGCTCCGGGATGGCGACACGTTGAACCTGATCGCCGAGCGCTACGGCACCACCGAAAGCAAGCTGCGCAGCCTCAATCCGGTGCTGGAGCAGAGCCAGCCCTACGTCACCCGTGAGGGTGAGACCTTGAGCAGCGTGGCGGCCGAGCAGAACCTCAGCCTCTCCCTGCTGCGCCAGTTCAACGCGGAGCTGAGCAGCTGGCCCAGCACTGAGCCGCTGGCGGCCGGCACCACGCTGCTGCTGCCCGTCTACCGCTCAACCCCCCCCCTCCCGGCTAGAATGCATTTACTGGTGCCGGGGTATCTGCCCTCCACGGCACTGCCGGCGGGGGAGTGGGTCTACTTGCCGGCCCGGCGTTCGGCGTCTGCTGCTGCTGAGGAGGGCGTGGAGTCTCTGAGCTGAGAGCCGGCGAAGTCCTCAGCCCGCCAGCGGCCAGTGCTCCACCCGCCCCCGGGCCGGTGTGAACAGGAACGTCTCGGCATCGATGCGGTGGGTCTGGCCGTCGATCGCCTCCATGCCGCCGCAGGCGAAATCGATCAGCCGCTGGGCCTCCCCGGCGTCGGCGCCGCTTGCATTGAGCACCACCGTCTGATTGGCCTTCACGGCACGGATCAGGTCCTGGGCGTCCTCCAGCTGGCGCGGGTGGAACACCAGCAGCCGAGCGCCGCGGAGCGGAGTGGTGGAGTCCATGGCCGCTGCTCTGCCAGAGAGGGGGCAAGACCGTACTGGCTTTTCACGCTTGCGGTCCGCTCGCCAAGCCACTTCGCCAGCGCGCCGCTGGGGTGGCGTTCAGCGGCGCACCGGCACCACCTGCATGCCGATCGGAGCCAGGGAGATCAGCGCCAGCTTGATGTGCTGGAAAATCCGGTACAACGGCACACTGGCATTGCTGCAGCCATGGGAAGGCTGGTGGTCTCGCCTGCTCTGGCCAGCGTCCCCACAGACCGTGCGGATGTTGATGCTGCCCTTAGCTTGGTTTGATCCAGGCAGCGCTGATGGGACCTTTCTCCTTCACGGCTGAGATCAGGGAGGACCGGACCCTTCAGCTGCCGGCTGGAACTCCCACCGGTCGTGTGACCGTGGCGATCACCCCTGCCGATGAGACCGCACCAACAGGCCGCAGGCTGCTGGCCAAGCTCTTGGACCTCCAGGCCGCCATCCCCGCAGCCGAGGGCCTCAGCCAGGAGCAGATCGACGCCGCACTGGAGCACGAGCGGGCCGGCTGGCGCTGAGGCATGCGGCTCTACCTCGATTCATGCGTGCTGATCTATGCCCTTGATGGGTCTGAGCAGCTTCGGCGCCACACCCTGCAGCAGCTGGAGGGCTACGGCGATTCTGATTGGGTGATCAGCGATCTGGTGCGCATGGAATGTCTGGTGGGTCCCTTGCGCACGGCTGATCAGATCCGCCTGCTGGCGTTCCGCAGCTTCTTCTCCGACTGCAGCGTGGTGCCCCTCCATCCGGAAGTGATGGAACAGGCGGCCGAGCTGCGAGCCTCCACCCGGCGGCAGACGGCGGATGCAATCCATCTGGCTGCTGCTGTGCACTGGGGCTGCGATGCGCTGCTCACCAATGACCGCGCCTTCCAGCTCTCCCAGGCACCGATCGAGGTGCTGCGTCTCGTAGCGGATCAGCCCAGCATCCCTCCGGCCTGACACCTGGGCCCATGGCAACAGGAGATGCGAGCGCAGCCCGGACGGGGCGCCCGCAGCACCACAGCCGTGATGGGTGATGCCCTCTTTCTTCCTTTCTCAATCCAGCCGCACCAACAGCGGCATTGCTCCAGAGCCCCAGGCCCCTGCCGCTCCCTGGCAGGTTTTCCGCCAGCACCAGCAGCAGCCCAACCAGGGCCCTGCGGGCGCCACTGCTCCACCAGCCGCTGATCTCGACTCCCTCGACGAGGACGACGACGAGGCCAGTAGCCTTGACGGCGGCTCTGCCGGCGACGACACTCTCGATCTCTCCCTCTCCCAGGACCCTGGTGCCAGCGGCAGCGGCGACAACGACGATCCCCCCGCTGCCACCTCCAGCACTGCTGATCCCCTGCGCGCCGAACGCCGCCGCAGCAACCAGCTGGAAAAGGAGCTGCGCAAGGCCCGCGCCCAGCTGTCGCGGTTCTCGGAGATCAACCCCGACGAGTACGCCCGCCTGCAGGACGCCGAGCGCAAGCGCGAGGAGTTCGAGCGCCAGGTGGGCGAGCGCGAACGCCAGCTCAACGAGGCCAACCTGCGCCGTGTGCGCAGTGTCGAAAAGGAACGGGACGAGGCCCGCTCCCAGGTGCAGAACCTGCGCAAGGAGCGCTTGATGGAGCGCCTCTTCTCAGAAGCGGAAGGTCGCGTCGGCGGTGATGAACGGGGGACGTTCTTTAACACCTTCGTGACGCTGTGCGGCGGCCACTTCCAGCTGGGGGAGGTAGATGGCCGCGAGCGGCTGCTGCCCGTGGACGGCAAAGGCCAGCCCCTCACCGCCGACGGCGTCGCCCTGAGCGATGGCGACTACATGGAGGAGCTGCGCCGCCACCCGGTCTACAGCTTCCTGTTCCAGCAGCGCAGCGGCCTCTATTCCGCTGCTGTGCCTGAAACGGGCCATGAGCACGGCGGAGCGGTGAATCTGCAGACGCTGAGCACCGCCGAGCTCTACCTGGAGGCCGTCAAGGACACCACCCCCCGTGCGGCTGCACCGCGGCGCTGATCAACCCTCCGCAGAGCGATGGCCTGGTACCTGGTGTTAGGTGAGTAACTCTATGGGCCATAGCCTGATGAGAGCTGCACTTCACCCATGCGCACCATTGGCTATGCCCGGTTGAGCACTGCCGAGCAGGCAGAAGGCCAGGCCCTTGAGCAGCAGATCGATCGGCTCAGGAAGGCTGGAGCCGCCACCGTGATTCACGATCTCGATAGCGGCTCCAAGGATCAGCGCGAGGGCTTCACCCGGCTGCTCGATCTGGTGCGCGGCCGGCAGGTGGATCGCGTGGTGGCCACCCGCCTCGATCGGCTCTCACGCCGCGCCGCGACCACTTGCGAGCTCGCGGACTTGTTTGGCGCGGACGATGCACCAGAGCTGGTGCTGCTGGATGACGGCATCGACGCCAGAACCATCGGCGGCCGGACCATGCTGCGTGTGCTCGGCGCCCTGGCTCAGCAGGAGTTGGAGCGGATCAAGGAGCGCTCAGCCAAGGGCCGGGCCTTCCGCCTGGCCAACCGCCGCACCCATCACGCGCCCTGGGGCCTGCTGCTCCAGCCCAATGGCTCCCTCACCCTTCACCCGGAGCAGAAGGACCATGCTCAGCGGGCCTGGCATGAATGGAACACCGATCGCAGCCACCACCGGATGGAGCGCTGGTGCCGGGATCAGCCCGATGTTCCCAACTGGACAGCCCGGGGCTTTCTGGTCTGGGCACTCAACCCAACCTTGCGCGGTGCCTTCGTTGCTGGTGTCGGGCGCAAAGGTATGGCGCCGACCTGGGAAGTAGTTGTCGAGGATGAGTTCCAGCCGCTAGTCGATCCTGCTGTTCATCGCGCTGCTGTGGCCCGATGGATGGCGGAACACCGGACCGGGCAGCTGCCCAGCTCAAAGCGCAAGCACACCCTCACGGGACTGGTGCGCTGCGGAGGGTGTGGAGGTGCCATGCACCGTGGCGGTCAGTACAGGGCCACCGGCATGGCGGTCCGGTTCAACTGCCGCCGCTCCAGTTGCGCGCAACAGTTTAAGAACGGCTTTCGTGAGGATCAGCTCTGGCCGCAGCTGGTGAAGGTGCTGCTCGCTGAGCATGAACCGATCGCCTCACTGCTGCTCGGGCAGGCTGCGGCAGCTGATCGGCAATCACCCTCACCCGACGCCGAGGCGATGGCGCGGCTCAAAGAACAGCGCGCCCAGCTTATGGACCTCCAGCAGCAGGGTTTGCCGGTCGCTGATGCCCTGCGCGCAGTGGAGCGGGAAGTCGCTGCCGTGAAGGCCGCAGCCATTGCCGGGCAGAGCAAGTCAGCTATAGCCATCGCACAGCTGGGCCAGGAGATCCTGGGGGGCGATGCGGGCGCCGATGCCCTTATGGATGCAGTGCTGGTGCAGGCTCTGCAGGAGCCCTATCCAGCGGTGCTGCAGGACGAATGGACCGCCGCGCTGGTGAGGGCATGCACCAAACAGGTGGTGGTTGACCACAAGCAGATCGTGCGTATCGACCTGAATCTGTGACCCAGCGGGGGCACCGGAATTGCACCCATTTACAACCTCCCAGCTGGAGTTTTCCACAGGCCTGTGGATGGTCTCGGCGGCGGGATTGGGGCACTGAAATCTCCTCCGTAGCCTGAGAGCAGTGAGCACCCGCTTAAGACCTGATGGCTACGTTTCCAGTCCCCGAGCATGTGCCGCTGCCATTCAATGTCCGGCTGAGCACAGAGCTTCTGGAGGACATCAACGCCCTGGCCGAGCGCCACAAGACCACGAAATCGCGGATCGTGCGCGGCCTGCTCCAGCAGGCCCTGGAGCAGATCAAGAGCGACAACGACCCTCATGTGGTTGAGCCACAGCAACGGGCTGATGGCTGAACAGGTGTCGGCAGAGCAAGTCCAGCAGGAGTTGTGGTCAGCCGTCCCAAGCGAGTCGGCAAGGACTAGCAGCTCGAAGGCCGCCAGCCCCCAGGGGGCTGATTCAGCGCATTTCAGCCAAGGAACCGCAGCAACCTCAGGCAGCAGCTGGCTGCCGTCCAGCAAGTCGAGGCCCTGCCCGATCTGCACCCGCACGAAAGACGACAACTGCAGGATCAGCCCAGACGGCAAGACCCTGAGCTGCCATCACGGCAAGACGCACCAGCCGCCAACGGGATTGAGATCAGGCGATGTAGTGCGCGGCGGTGACGGCCAGGACTGGGCCTACGTGCGCGATGAAGAAGGGGTGCGCGGCTGGCTGTCTGTCTTCACGATCGACAAGCCGCGCAACGGGAGGGCCCGAAAGAACCAGGAGGCGGTTCAGCTGCCAGTGCGGCCGGCCAAAGAAAGATCAGCAGCGCCCGATCCGGCCGTGATCGAGCTGGCACGACTACCGGAGGCACTGCCAGAGCCCCCGCCGTCGTGGGCGAACGGCACAAGGCTCGACTACAGGCAGGACGGCAGCCAGTGGGTCAAGGTGGTTGTGAAGGATGACGGCAGCAAAGCCCACATCCCGCACCACAAAGACGAGAGCGGGAAGACCATCAGCAAAGGCGGCCCCAAACCCTGGCCGCTGTGGTCTGAGGCGATGGCCCTGGAGCACGGGCCAGGAAAGTGGATCGTTGAAGCAGAGGGTGAGAAGTGCGCCCGATGGTTCCATGCCGGCGGCCTGGTGGCCGTCAGCCAACCCGGCCACGACCACAAGGCCGAATCAATCCAGCGGCGTTACGGCGAGCTGGTGGCCGCCGGTGTGGCCGGTGTGGCCTACCTGGCCGACAACGACAAGACCGGGAAAGAGAAGGCAAAACGATGCGCCAAGGCAGCCGCTGCAGCCGGCCTGCTGTTCATCAACGTGGGGGCGATCGACGTGTGGCCCTGGGAGATGGGGCCCGGCGGTTCGATCGACGACGCGAAGGGAAGTGCCGCCGAACGTGTGGCCCAGTTCAAGGAGCACATTCGGAACCTCAAGCCAGAGCCGCCAGCAGAGGAGCCAGCAGGGGGGCAGGGCGGCGAGGAGCCGCAGAGAGAGAGCGTGCCCGCAACGTTCCGCGAGTTGATCGAGTCGGCCTACAAGGCGGTGCTGGCTGACGATCTCGACTCAGAAATGGCAGCGGCAGCGGAGCTGAAGACACGCTTCCGCGCCACCGATCAGCAGATCAGCCGCCGGATGATCGAGGCCCACCTAGCCAGAAGGGTGAAGAAGACCGCAACCCAGGGTGACGGCGTTGATCTGGGAGCCGTGCAGGCACTGACCTACCGCCAGGACGGTTTCACCATCGCGGGCGATGTATGCCTCACCTACGGCAGCTTCGGCACCGGGAAGACGACCTACACCGTCGCCAAGATCATTGCGCTGTGCAGAGGCGAAGGATTCCTAGACCGATCGGCACCCTGCGAACCAGGAAAGGCGCTGTTCATCGCAACCGACTCAGGCGCCCCAGCGTTGAAAAAGACGCTTGCGGATCTGGAGATAGACCCAAACACGCATCCACTGTTCAAGGGACCGCAGCAGCGGATCTGGATCTGGGCTCATGCGCCAGAGCAAGGACATGAAGCGTGGGTCTGTGATCTGCGCGGACTGGTGAAGCTGGAGCAGTTCATCGAAGAAAAGGGTATCGACCTGGTGGTGATCGACAGCGCCAAGTCAGTTTCATCCGGCGCCGGCTGGCAGTACACCGACAACGATGCGGTGAAGGTGCTGCTTCGCTACATGCGCGAAGCGGTAGCGGCGCCAACTGGCTGCAGCGTCGAGTTCATCAGCCACGACGGCACCCAAGCCGGCAGCCACTCAGGCGCGAAAGCGTGGGCAGAGGACCCCTCGATGGTGGTGGCGCTGATCCCGATCAAGGAGAACAGCGACGACGCCAAGATCACCGGAATCAGGGCCGAGTTCAAGAAGGACCGCGCCGCAACGGTCGATCCTCGCCGTTTCGTGCGCTACAGGCTGACCGAAGGGCGGCTGGAGCTGGTGGAAGGCTCCGAGGTGGTCGGGAACTGTGCGGATGGAGTGCTGCAGATCCTCAGCGAGGCCCACGCCCGTGGCCATCAGTCCCTGACCGCCAAAGCCATCGACGAAGAGGCGTTCGCACTGCTCAAGGCGACGTCTAAAACGGTCCGCAACACGCTGGTGCAGCTGGTGAACGCCAAACGGCTGGTGAAGCCGGCCTATGGCCGTTACGCACTCTCACCCGGCGAGATGCAGGCCAGGGGGACCCCCCTCCGCCCCTCACGGGAGGAATCTCCCCAAAACACAGGCCAGGAGAGGGCTAAGGCACCTTCCCGGCCAGATTCCCGCCGGGAAAGTCGGGAAGGTGTGGAGCTTCCCGAAGATTCCCGACGGGAAAGTACCGGGAAGGTTAGAGAGAGTAGTAATAGCAAGGGATCTAAGGAGATTCTTCCCGACAAGCGGGGACTAGGGACCCCCCCAGCAGCAGCAGCAACCGACCCCCCGCTGGTGGAGCTGGTGGAGGTGCCGCCGCCGCCCCAGCAACCCGCCCTCCTGGCCACCGCCCTCGCGCCAATCGGCAGCGGTGCCGATGTGATGGACAGCGACGACAACGACCCGCACTGGGGGCCACGCCCGGAGGTGGCCTGATGCCCCGCCCCTACCGCCGCCGCCCTGCTCCAGGCCCGCCGCGCCGGCAATACAGCCGCGCCGAGATCGCGGAACTGATGGCCAGCAGCTTCATCTCCGAGGCCGTGGGCGAGTGGAGGTGTGATCTGCCCGATTACGCCAGCATCACCCGCTTCAGCAAGGCGGTGATGGCGTGGGCCAGAGGCGGCCCCCGGCCCGAGCTACCCGAGGGCACGGAGCTGGTGAGGGGATTCGATCGGTTGGTGGAGCTCATCACCGCCGCCCACGTCGAGCGGCTGGAGCAGGCCGAAGACCAGGCGCTGCGTGAGGCCCAGCAGCAGCCTGAGGCGTGATGCCCTGCAGGTGGCAACCCTGAGCCCGTACCCGCATCACCGACCCATGCCCACCACCACCACAGCCGACGCCTGGCCGCCAGAGCGGATCGACCGGCTGGCCGCTGCCCTGCTGCCAGTTGCGTTCCCTGACCGCGCTGCTCCAGCTCCAGCCGCCGACAACTTGGTTCTGCTCGACAGCCGCCGCCTCTCCCGCCCCTGATCTAGCTCCATCTGCAGGCTGCCGGCGAAAGCTGAGATCCGTTGCAGTGGCGCCAAAACAGACACGTGAGAAGCGATGCTGGATGGCCTCCCAGTGAGGCAATGGAGATCCTCCAGATCCTCGACCAAATCAACCAAGGATTGAGTGCCCTGAGCAGCTGGCTAGAACCCTTCTGGCCCTACCTGCTTTTGCTCCCCCTGCTCATGTGGGCCCTGGTTGCAGGGCCCGCCATACTGCGAGGCTTGTGGGACCAGATTCTTAACCAACCGTTTGGCGACTTTTGGCCCGTTCCCGCAGCGATCTTGCCCGTGGCTATCGCGCTTACTAAGGGTTTTGACCCCGAGGGCCCATTTGGATCCAAAGGACCTATAATTATCAGTGGACTTTTGGTTGCTGCCGTTTTCCTTCAAGTTTATGGCCAATCACGTAACAACTACTACAGAGATCAACAAGCAACTCAAATTAACAGCATCGGCGCTAGAGTCGAGGCTATCTTGGCTGCAATCGAAGGAAGGCCAGAGGGCAATAGCGATCTTCAGAAAGGCAATCAAGGAGTCTCGAAGAGCGGAGAACCCTCAGACGAAAAAGATGGCAACACCATCCCCAGAATCTCTGATGGAAATGAGGAACTCAGCGAGCCTGATGCACCAGCGGCCTCCAGCCTAACAATAGAAGAAGATGAAGACTTGCTCGGGTGGCAGTTCATAGAGCCGCTGGAGATTGAGCAGTTCTATAATGACTGGCTTGCTTTTGAGTTTAGAAAATGCGACTCCTCGACTGAACGCTTCAGCGACGTTCTCGACCAGATCAACTACATAGGTAAGCGTTTTTTCCTAGAGACTTTGCGAATCAGTTCGTGGCAAGCCAGCCAGTACACTTATCAATTTGGTGTATTAGAAGGATCCGACTATCTAATTGAAATGGGCATTACCCAAGAATGGATTAGCAACTGGATTGATTCTCTTCTTTACGACGAAAATGCAAAGAGAATGCTTCCTGAGGGCTCAGACGGATTTGGCGTAGTGAAAGACTGCCTTGAGTTTGGAGTCTACCAAGGTGCATTCCATGGCTTGATGCTAAGAAAAGGGCTTAAGAGAACTGCGCATGATGGTTATCCATTCAGAATCCCTGGACGTGCTGGAGTAGGAAGAATTTAAGACACCTACCGGTCCCAGGTGGCCTTCGGGTCCTCTCTGGCAAATGGCAAACGGGGTGTGTTCGAGCGTCGTTGTGTATCCAGATAGTGAGATTTTCGCGTTTAACACCCCAAACGTCCACCTATGCCGCCGGATCTGGACACTTAACGGCCGTCCATAACCTGAGATAGCCCAAACCCGATGCAGTGCCTGATCTGTTCAGTTTCGCAACCCTGCCGCCCCTTAACGACGGTTGCAGTAACCCCCTGTTGCGCGACTCGGCGCCGCCGGTAGTCGATCCGATGGTGGTGAGCACGCCGGTCTTGAAGCGCCGGATTCCAGCAAACCGCGTCATCGAGGACCAGCGCCGCGCCGGATCCGCCGCCGAGGCCATCGCCCAGCTGGAGCGCGACGGCTGCGAGCTGGTGGGACTGACCAGGGGGCAATTCTCTCTCAGTGACATGCTCACGGCCGTGCTCGACAAGACCGGGCCGGCCGCGTTGAGCATCAGCACCTGGACAGCAGCCAGCACCAGCGTTCAGAGCATGTTGAAGCTGCTCCAGACCGGCCAGATCACCCGTTGCAGGTGGTTGGTCGATTGCACATTCGTTCGCCGCGTGCCCCAGCTGGTGGCCGAGATCCGCCGATCGTTCGGTGATGACGCCATCAGAGTCACCCGCACCCACGCGAAGTTCGCCACGGTCACAAATGAGAACTGGCAGGTTGCCATCCGATCCTCGATGAACCTCAACCAAAACCCCAGGCTGGAGAGCTACGAAATAGGCCACGACCCACAGCTGTGTGCCTGGCTTGAAAGCGTAATGTTTGACGTATGGCGCAACCAGCCCCGCCAGCTGGCCGAGGGCAGCCACAGCGACCAAACCCAGTGGTTCAGGGCCCATGGCTGACAACACCCTGGCCACGGCCCCCACGCCGCCACCGGCCCTGGCCGTCGTGGACTGGCTGCTCAGCGGCGCCTCAGAGCAGCAGGTAGCCGAAGCCCTGGCCGCGAAATACCCCGGCACCGATGCCCGGCAGGTGATGACCCAGGCCCAGCAGACCCTCACCGCCGCCGGGAACCCATCGGCCGATGCCGTCCGAGGTTGGGCGCTGCTCAGCCTTCGAAAAATCTACGCCAACATGCTGCAGGTTGGCGACTTTGACGGCGCCCGTAAGTGCATCGTCGAAATCACAAAACTAGGAGCAATAAAATGAGCGCCAACTACATCACCAGCGCCGAATTGGCCCGCCGTTGCGACGTGTCCCGCGCAGCAGTCAGCACGGCAATCAAGGAGCACCGCATCAGCCCCCGCAAGGTCCGCCGCGCAGGTGGCCGCGTGATGGTGGAGGAGAAACACGGCCTGTCAGTGCTGGGCCATCACGCAACCAAACCCAAGACGTCCCCATCACCCGCACCGGCTGCAGTGGCGCCCACAGCGGCCGCCGATGATCTGGGCGACCTGCTGGCGTGGGGAACACCGCCGACCGAGCCCGATGAACCGGAGCCCAACCCAGACCCCTGGGCGCACATACCCGAACAGCTCCAGTCAGCCATTGGCGGCCCCCCGTTCTGGATCAGCTGGGGAAGGATCGCCGGCCCCGACGAGCCGCCGCTGACTGATGCGGAGTACTGGATGCACGTCCGCAGCATCGTTGAGGGCATGTTGGGCGAGACGCTCGACATGACGACGGCCCGCATGGCTGATCTTGCGTACCAGTTGCGCGAAGCGGAAGACGACGTGGCCGCCGGCGCCAGGTGGGACGCGACCCAGTGGGCCAACGAGTCCGCCCGCACGCTGCTCGAAGAGTCCGATGTCGTGGACGGCAGCTGCCCGCACAGCCGGCCGGAGCTGGAGCGGCTGGCCGCTGGTGGCCTGTTGACGACCGAGCTGCAGAGCGCAGTGGATGCAGCTCTCGCCGCCTACGCCGGGAGAGAGAACGATGGCTGAATTGAACACCGTCGCGACACCCATCAGCGCCGCGAGCTGGGCGCAGGATCTGCACCAGATCGCCACCCGCGCCGACGCCCTAGAGCGCAATCCAGACGCCAGCTTGGCCGACCGCCTCGACTTGGCCACCGATGCGTTCTCTCGGCTGTGGCTGGCATGGTCGCCGCAGGTGATCGCCAGATCGTGCCGCGCATCCGCACGGCTGACTGAGCCGGTGCTGCTGGAGCCCGGTCCACTGGATCAACAGCTGGCGATTAACCAACAGATCAGGATGCGAGCGCTACTCAGCGCCGGCCAGCTGGAGCGGCCCGCCGAAATCGCGCCGGTGCTCCCCGACGAAGACAAGCCCGAGCCCAAGATGCAGCGCCGGAGCCGCCGGACGATGGAGCGCGACCGACCGGCAGGGTGGCTCAGCGCAAACGAGGTTGCAGCGGCCAGCTGTTGCACTTCAGCAAGGGTGCGTTACCTCATGCGCAGCGGCCAGCTACCAGCCGAGATGGCGCACCGGGTGAGTCTGCGCGGCCTGTGGTTCAACCCGGAGGTGGTGCAGGTTGTCGTGGAGCTCAGCACGCCCCGCAAGCAGTAAGAAGGCCGTGGGGCATCAGGTATCAGTCGCAGAGCTGAGCAATAGAGAAAGGCCATATTGGTGGCCAGCCCGACAAGTGGCACAGCCCCTCAGGATCTGGGGAAAACTGACGAATGGGGAAAACTTCAGGGCTTGACCTTTGAGGCGAGAACTTGCGGGGGCTTTGCTATCGCTGCTGTTCTGTCATTTGTGCCCCATGGGTTACATCTAAAAACGTGCCCCACGGGTTACAGAGTTCTGTGGAAAACCGCCACCTTTAGCGCTTGCCTTACTCTTGCCGGCCTCAATGCGCGTCCTAGGCTGCTTACGGAATCCGAACGAGCCGCTTATGCCGCACACCCCGAAAACCAAGACCCGGCCTGTGCCCTTGCTCGACATGCGCGAGGGCCCGGGCCACCAAATGGGAACGATGAGCCTACGGATTCCCTCCGAGCTGCTCGAGGCCCTCAGCCGTCGCGCCGGCAAGCTGCGCACCTCTCGCGCCGTGCTCTGCCGCAACCTGCTGGCCCAGGGACTCGAGCGGCTCGACACCGCCGACGCCGCATGGGGCGAACTAGGCGCGGTTTCTGATGCCGATGAGCTCGAGGGCCTGCAGGTGCTGGCCGGGGGGCTGGATGCTCTCAAGGAGCCCGCTTGCAGCTGACACGAAAACACCTCGAGCCGCTTAAACGGCCCGAGGCGATCAGATCAACGATTAACCCCTCTCACTCTATGAACACCATCGAACCGAAGGCCGCTCAGTCAGCCGCCCTGACCGAACAGGCACTGTTCGCCCGCCTGCAGCGCCGCCTACGAGCCCAAGGTCTGCTGCTGCGACGCTGCCGTGAGGATTCCCGCGACTTCCACAACCTGGGCCGCTTCTATGCAGTGGATGCAGACCTGAACTGTGTCCACTCAACCCATATAGACCTGGCCGACTGGCTGGCCAATCTCAAGGACGAAGCAGCTCAGGAGGTGGCCTGATGCACCTAATCGAACGCAATCCACGCACCTATTCGCATCGTGGATATATGGTGCAAGCACTTTACGGGCCGCGCGGGTGGAACATCTGGCGCCCCTATGAAGATCTTGCCTTGTGCAGCGCAGACAGCCTGCGGGATGCAGAGGCTGTAATTGCTGATGATCTTTCCGAGGAGGTGGGCTGATGGCTCACACCCCAACACCCCCACCGCACCCCATGTCCACCGTTCCCGACCACACCCCGACGATGAATCAAGAAACTGGGGTTGTTTCCTGGACTGACCCGGAAGGCCGCCGCCACAACCTCCACACCGACCCCGCCGAGGCTGCCGCGTTCTTCGCCCGCAGCAGCGCCCTCGCTGCTGGCCGGGAGGATCTGCGCATGATCCTCAACGCCTCTGCCTTCTGGCTCGAGGCTGTCACTGATGCCGGCCTGCCCCCTGCCGAGGCTGTGGAGTTTCTGGCGGCCCGGGTGGGCCGGGAGGTGGAGCAGTTGACCCGCCTGCTGGTGGATGGCCGGCTGACCGCCTATGTGGAGCAGCTGCTATCCGAGGTGGCCGACCCTGACGAAGGGGAGGCGGGCTGATGGACCCGACAACCCGCGCACTGATCGCGCAAGAGCAACTAGGCCACCTGCAGGATGCACGCCTGAATGGGGGCGACGTTTCCCCTGAAGAGATTCTCGAGCTGGAGGAGGAGCTAAAGGCCGCCCTCGCCGCTGAGGCCGCCCAGGGCGGGGAGGTGTTCTGATGGCCCGGGACATGGAACCGGCAAGAGCCCAGGCCGAAGCGGCCCTACGCCAGCAGCTGGCGGCCCGGGTGGCGATCGGCGCCAACCTGGCCGGCCTGCTGCCCGATCGCCGGCCTGCTGCCCTCCGCCGGCTGGCAGAGGTGATGCTGGCGGAAGGTGAGGAGCCCTACAGCCAGGCTGAGGCCTGCCTGATTGTTCGCATAGCTGAGCGCCGACCTGATCTGCAGGACCCCGCAGCGGTTGATCTGAGCGACCCTGCGACCCAGGAGGTGGCCCGGCAGCTGGCGGACGTGTGGCGCTGCATCGAGGCCCGCGCCCAAGCCCGTGCAGAGGCCGAGTACATCCCGCCCCCTGAGTTGGGCTGGGGCAGTCCGCCGGGATTCAACGGCTGGGCGGATGACTGGCCTACATCACAGCAGACCCCCGGTAGGGGGCCTGCCTGACGCCGGCCTGTGGGGCCAGGATCAGGCTAAGAACGCTCTCCATAGCCTGAATCGACGCCGCGCAGATCCTGTGCCAACCAAACAATCAGCGCCCCCATTCTCCCTGCGGGAGTGGTTGCATACAACCGAGAAAGGGGGTAGCTACAGCCACACCGCCTTAGGTGCAATCATCAGCCGAGGGCATCAGATCAACCTCAAGACCGTGGAGGTCAACAGCCCTAGCCTGCTGGCCGGGGGCCAGCTGCTGTCCATCCGGGACATGCTCCGCCCGCCGTTGCTGCTGGAGGCCGCCGGGGCCCTGGTGATCGAAGAAACCCCCAAGGGGGCCGACACGATCGGCAGCCTGGACAACTTGTTCGCCGGCTGGCTGATCGACGGGGCGGAGGTGCCGAGCTCTGAGGTTTCCACCGGAACCGCCAACGTGGGCCAGGCGATCTGTACGGCCCGGGTTGACCTGAGCCGGCGCCTCAGGATTCAATCCCCCGCAGCTGAGGCCATCATCAGGGCCTCCATGCAGGCCGCTATGCGGGTAAGCATTGAACAGGCAACCATCGCCGGCACCGGCACCGAGGGCCAGCCGCCGGGGCTGATCGCTGAGCAGGCCATCCCCAGCGAATCAGGGGCCGCCACCGTTGCAACCCTGCTGGAGGATGTGCAAACCGTGCTCGATGCCGGCGCCCCGGTTGAGCAGGTTTCGATCATCGCCAGCGCTGCAGACTTTGCCGAGCTGATGGGCGACAGCTCCAACCCAGCTGTGCTGCATCAGAACGCCACCCCCACCACCGGGGCTGTCCACAACCTGGCCGGCATCGGCCTCCGCTTCAGCCCGCACCTCAGCACCGGCCAGGCCCTGACGGGTGACTTCTCACGGCTGACAGTGGCCTACTACGGCGATCCTGAACTGCTGGCCAATCCCTACATCTACGCCGCCTCAGGGGGCCTCCGCCTGCAGGCCTGGCAGCACGCCGGGGCCGTGGTGGATCAGGTGAGCGCTTTCGTGCGGAGGGTGGGCTGATGTTCACCACACCCGAACAGATGGCCTACGAAGCTCAGCAGGCCGCCCAACTGCAGGCCCACGAGGATGCCAAGGATGCACACTTCCGCCGCATCAGCAACCCCCTGGTGGGGATCGTGGCCCGGCTGGAGCAGCTGGAAACCGAGGTGGCAGCGCTTCGCGGCCGGGTGGCTGCTGCTGAGCTCAAGGCGAACCGGAGCCCTGATGACTGGTAACACCGGACCTGCAACAATCAGTGATGCCGAGCTGACCAAGCTGGTTGCTGATCATCACACCAGGTTGGTCACTGTTCAGCGACAAAATGCCGTTACTGCAGAACTCAGGCAGCACCAACGAGCCAAGGCCCTGGGGGTGGGGCTGGACTAAGGCAAGAAAAAGGGCGCCCATGACAGCGCCCCTGCCACCGAGCGGGGGCAGAGCGACCACAACCCCCGCAGACAGTCTGCAGAGTCGCTGCAAATGCCCATAGCATCAACAAAAGTAAAGAGGGATCAATGACACCAGGCCTTAAGAAACCTTCATGCTGGCGACCGCTCCAGCGCGCACCTGAAAACGCTCACCACCAGCCCGACGACGACACGCCCAGGCCGCCTGAGCTCAATGCCCTCAGCAGCCCCCAGGCTCGTCGGGCGTGGCGGAAGGGGGATATGTAGGGGGGGGCTGGCACTTCGTAAGGCCCTTGCTTGCTTCGTGAACGGGTTTTGGCATACGCGACGCAGCCTGAAACAATTGGCCGCCAAGGAAACGGCATCAAAAAAGACATTCAAGTCGAACAAACCTGGATCGATCACGGCTCGCCGATTTGCTGATGTATTTCAATATGCCTATAGCAGCTTCAGAAGCCTTGCTTATGCGCTAACAAATTAGACAGTTAGCAGCAGGCCTTCGCCTGTGACCAGATGAATGCATTGATTCTCCTCTTCACCGCTATTGCGGCCGGACTCTTTGCATGGGGCAAAGGGAAAGCCGATGCGCTAACCCGCTTGAAAGAAAAATATAGGCCCATTGTTGATGTCGCTAAGTATGTAGATGAGGCACGAAGTGAAGCAGCGAGCGCAAAGAGCAAAGCAGAAAGCGAAGCCAGAAAGCTAATGGGTGATGCAAACAAGCAGGCGAGCTTGATTCTCACTGAAGCAAGAGAAGAGAATAAAAGGATCCGCAGTGAGAGATACAACACTGAGGGCATTCTTTCTCGGAAAAAACTAGAGCTAGAGCTGGTTGAAAATGCCTTGCGCCTAAAGTCGGACGAGGCACACTATCTTGAGGTTGGCTACTATGAGCCAGCTTATGGATTTGAGGACCTTCAGTCTTATAAAGCAGAACTAGATAGGATCAGGGAAAAGCAAAGACGAATGTTAACCGGCAAAGGGGCAAAAAAGCAAAGCGACTTTGCCGCATATTCATACGGCGACCTCAATCTTGACGGCTCCGAGCTTAATGGTGTATGGCTACAAAGAAATGTGCAGGTGTTAATGCTTAGAGCTTTCAATGGCGAGTGCGATTCTTTTATTGCTCGCGTCAACTACAAGAATATCGATCTAATGCAGCGTCGCATTAAGTCGTCATTCGATCAAATTAACAAACTTGCCGAGAACTGGAAGTGCAAGATCAATCAGCGTTACTTACAAAACAGGCTCGCCGAGCTAGAGCTTGTATACGAGTACGAGGAAGAAAAACAAAGAGAAAAAGAAGAGCAGGCTCAGATTCGAGAACTAATAAGAGAAGAAGAAAAGGCTGCTAGAGAGGCTGCAAAAGCCGAAGAAGAGGCCAGGAAAGAAGAAGATAAGTATCAAAGGCTTTTACGCCAAGCTCAGCAAGAGGCCGAAGCTGCGAGTGATAAAGACAGGGTAAAGCTCAGCGCAAAGATTGAAGAACTGCAAAAGAGAATATCGGAGATCGAAGAAAAGAAGCGCGCAATCAGTCAAGCAATGCTTACCAAGATAGGGCACGTCTATATCATTAGCAATATCGGCAGCTTTGGCGAGAATGTGTACAAAATAGGCATGACTCGCAGGCTTGAGCCAATGGATAGGGTTAAGGAGCTCGGAGACGCCTCCGTTCCATTTCCATTTGACGTCCATGCCATGATTAGAACAAGCAATGCCCCGGCACTAGAGAATGCTCTACACAATCACTTTGCTAGCCGAAGGCTAAACCTGGAAAACGGAAGGAAAGAATTCTTTAGAGTATCAATTGACGAGATCCGAAACGAGCTTGAGGTCTTGAAAGAAGAATTACAGATTGATTCCGAGCTGCGGCTAACATTGCTGGCCGAGGCAAAAGAGTATCGATTAAGCGAGGCTAAGCGTAAACATCTTGAAGCAAGCTGGGAGGCAAGCAGCTAAAGGCATTAATGCAAGTTGCGGCTCAGTTTCAACTGCCGCCAACCAGGCCGGCCTTAGCCTTAGCCCGCGCGAGGTTGCCGAAATCAGCAGCCATCGCAGCCTGGCTGCCCTGGAGCGCTATACCAAGATTGTTGTTGGCCTGATTTTAAGCTGCCCCTTGGTGGTAGAAAATGATCACAGGAGGGACAGTGAAAAGACAGTCATTGGTGCCCAAATAATAGGGCTGGTTAAGTGGCTTTCATCATAAGTCTGGCATCCTTGCTATGACTTTGCGTGCGACTACATCACTGATGAAACTATACTTCTATCAGGCAAGGCCCTGATGGCCTCGCAAAGCCTGAGAATATCAAGTACGGCTATCCAATGGCATCCATACTGTTTCCCTGTCAGTATGACTTGATGGTAATCATGATCAGCGGCATACGATGAGTTTTCTGGATTCGGATTCGCGTGCGCTATTTTGTTAAGTGCTTCTCTTAGTGGTAGCGGCTGGGCCTCGGGAAGTTCTATGGGTGGCTGCAAGCAGCCGGTGAGATAACTCTGGATTTCAGTAGGATCAGCTTTTCTAAGCCACTTGCCAACTATTGTCTCTTTTTCTTTCAGTATCTCAAAATCCTGCTCTGGGCGCACTGACAAGGCAAGGATCTTCAGAAGATTGACCCCGTCTTTTGACGACTGTTCCAACTCAAGAGTTGTGCCCTGAGAATCAGGTGCATCTCCTCTAGCGATTGCCTCACGAAAGCTATCACTCGCCTGCTGCAGCTCATGAGCGCAATTGTGATAGGTGTCTCGTTTCCACATTGGGTTGTTTGGCAACAGGTCTAATAAAGAACAGCTCTGACCAAGTGTAGCTAGCGTTTTTTAAAGCTTAATGCCAGCGCCCTGCCCCTATTCCATGTGTTACCAAGGGTTACGTGCCCTTCTGGCGTAACCGATCCACCGCCATGGTGGTGCCGGCCGCCAGCGCCAGCCAGGCCCGCTCCCGTGCCCAGCGCAAGCAGAAGCGGGGGTATGGGCAAATCGTGGCCGCTCGGCGCGCCAATGCCCAGGACGCTCGCCTGATCAGGAAGGGAACCTGGGTGCGGCGCCGCCGTGACGGCTCCAGTCCCCAGTTCGGCACTGCTCGCTCCAAAGCCCGGGCCCGCCGGCAGCGAAGCAGCTACCGCCATTGGCTGCGCCCTGCTCGGTAAGGCGAACCGCCTTACATTTGATCCATGGCCACCGTGACGCTCACCAGCAAGGGACAGCTGACGCTTCCGCGGCAGTTGCGAGATGCGCTCGGCCTGGCACCGGGAGCCCGTTTGCAGGCCTCCATCGACCGGCACGGCCGATTGGTGCTGGTGCCCTCCAAGAACGAGCCGGAGGATCTGTTCCGCCATCGCCCCAAGGTGAATCGGGTGATGAGCACCGACGACAGGGACCGGGCCATTGCCCTGACGGCGTAACGATTCAGCATCACGGTTCGCCGTGTAGCCCAAATAGCAGCTCCAATCCACCATCCAGCTGATGCAAACGTAGAATAAGATGCTAGGCTTGTGCGCCCAAGATCCAGCTCCGGTGAGTATCTTTAGCTACAAAACTACGCGCTCTTCTCTGGGTGCATCGATATTCTTCATCATCGCCGGCCTCCATGTTGGATTCCCTTTGGCAGCTGCTGCAGGCCAGTACGAAGCACTATGTGGCGGCACCAAGTGTACTGTTTCGGTGTCCCCGTCAGGAATTATATCTCCATTCGGCACTATTCCTCCCCAAAGAGTAACCTACTGGGGCAATTCGGGTGAAAGCAAAACCTCGGTTGGCACAGGAGTTGCGACAACTATACTTTTCGGCGGAATTGGCCTGCTTGGTTTCTTTGCGAAAAACCACCAGTACAATTTCTTCATTAACGGATATGACGCAAATGGCAGGCAAGTCTCTATGCAATTTGAGTTTAAAAATGACAAACCCGTCAAAAGCCTTGTCAATGAACTAGCTGCAGTTACTGGGTTAGGGATGAATCAGACGCGAACGATTGAAGACATCAAGGCCGTCGAAAGTGCTGCGCCATCCACTCTAGGACCCATGGTTAGTCCTCAAACACAGCCCTTGGGGCCTGTGAAATCGATTGCTCCTTGAGCGAAGAACTTAAAGTTCATCAGCCCGTTAGTAATGACACTCGGATACTGATGCCTAAAATGAGTGCATCATCCATTGGCTATGCGAACTGATACAGCGAAGCAGCAACTCTGTTGAGTCGCGAAGACAGATCAAGCACCTATCGTGGCGTTAAATCGGCAACGCCGATCAAGTGTAAATTGTTTGTTGGTAGATCGGTCTATTTACATAATGCACATCGTTTATCTCTTCGGCATGTCGCTATCGACCAAGTAACCTGATTGCTGCTATTGGGCCCACTGCTCAAAGCCCAGCCACCAACCGGCAGCCGGGCCTGAGCCCCAGGCTCAGCAGACCGAGACGGTGTAGCCGGGGGTGCCCTGCAGCTTGCGGGCAAAGGCGAACGCCTTCTCGGCAGGGATCAGCCGCATCTTTTTGACGGGCTTGCCGCGGCGGCCCAAGAACTCGACCTCACAGGGGGTGGTGCCGAGCTTCTGAACGCTGAGCTGATAGCGGTGAACCTCAAGCAGGCGGACTTCACAGACGGGGCCTTGGGGAATGGCCATGGCTGGGATGGAGCGGAGAACACCGCGAGCCGCAGGGGCATGCTGCGGAGGGATTTCGCTCCGCCCGGCCAGCCAGCCTCCAGTGGTAACCGTGCAAGTGCCGCCCTGATTTCTCACCGCGCCAGGCGACCAGAGGTGCTGGCTCTCCTGGGATCGAAGACTGGCCAGCTGCTCCCGTCAGGACTGATGCGGCTGCCGCGGAACGGCTTCCTGCTTGCCCGCCCTGCAGCCCCCCAGCTATCTCGTCCCTGATTCAGCCCGGCCCGCCTGGTGGCTGTTCATCCCTTGGCCTGAGCCGCGGAGCCCGAGCAGGCGCGAGAGGCGGAGCAGCCCAGTCCCCGGTGGCTGTTCGGCTGCCAACAACCGAGACCGGTTGCCGGGGACTCCCCCGGGCCTGGCTGCTCGGCCAGACCCCAAACGAGCCCCCAGCAGGGCCTCAGTAGCCCATGCCGGCCACCCCGGCCTCGGCCATCAGCTCCTGCTGCTCACGCTCAGCCGCCAGCAGGTGCTGCCGAATCTCCAGCTCCTGCTCCAGCTGCAGCGCCTGATCGATCTCCTCCACCCGCGCCATGCAGCGCTGGATGGCCGGCAGCACCTCCTCCTCCAGCAGCGTGAGCTCCTCTTCTCCATAGGGGTGCTGGATCCAGGTGCGCCGCAGCGGCCGGCCGGCATGACCCCGCAGGATGCCTTCAATGGCCTTGCCGCAGGAATCCAGCAGCAGAAATGGATCCTCTTCTGGCCGGCAGAACGGTGAGGCGGCAGCAGAAAAGCCAGTGGACTGGATGGCCATGGTGATCGGCGCCGAGAGCGGCGCAGCGACGGGACCGAACCCGGCGGAGGCCCGACGGCAGGAGGGCCTCAGTCTGGAGAGGCCCGGAGCAAGCCCTCCCCGAAGTATCGACCATTCCGCTGCAAGCCATCCGCGAACGGGGGTGCCAACCTGGGTGTCATTAGTCCTCCAGGTGGGGAGCGCCCGTGGGAATCGCAATCGAGCTCAGTGACCAGCAGCCCCAAGCTCTGAGCGAAACAGCACGGTGTCTCCATGTCAGTGAGGCCGATCTCGCTTCTGCAGCAGTGCGGGATCTGGTTTCTCGGCAATCGGTTGATTTTCAGGCCGCTGCGGATCGCGTTCTCAACAAGAACCCGAAGCTCTTTCGCCGGCTGGCCTGACCAGACAGCCAAGAGTCGATAGCATTGCTATCAGCGCTGAGGTGACGCCGTGGCTGACCTGTTGGTGCGGGGTGTCGATGACGCTCTCCTGCAGGCACTCAAGAAGCGGGCCGGGGCCCATGGCCGCAGCCAGGAATCCGAGCTACGGGCGATCCTGGCCGCTGCGTTGCTGAGCCCACCGCGGCGCAACCTGGCGGACTTGCTGGCGGCCATGCCGGATGTGGGCGTGGAAGCCGATTTCCAGCGCCAGGACGAGCCAGCGGTGGCCGCTGATGTTTTTGATTGACACCAACGTGATCAGCGAGGCGCGCAAAGGACGCCGCGCTGACGCGGGTGTGCAGAGCTTCTGGGCTGCCGCCGCCCGCGACGACACCCCGCTCTTTCTTGCTGCGGTCACCATCGGTGAGCTGCGCCGCGGCGTGGAGTTGATCCGCCACCGGGGTGATCACCTGCAAGCCGAACTGCTGGAGCAGTGGCTCATTGATGTGTTGGAGACCTACGGCGATCGGGTGCTGGACCTCGATGGCGATGCGGCCCAGATCTGGGGGCGATTGCGGGTGCCCAATCCCCACAACGCCATCGACAAGCAGATCGCCGCCATCGCCCTGCTGCATGACCTCACCGTGGTGACGCGCAACACCGATGACTTCGCCGGTTGCGGCGTGCGTCTGCTGAATCCTTTTCAGGCCCCCTAATGGCCGGATGGACGTTGGTGCGCAGGAAGCGGCGGTTGCCGTACTCCGTCTCGTTGACGAACAGCCCATAGGGCTTCATCCCCATCGGGCCCGGGCAGATCGTCCTGGGTGGTGATGTGGAATCCGGGCACGGCGGCGCTTCTCCTTGGGCGGTGGTCCCAGCATCAGCCATCCGTGCGGGATGGGGAAGGTCTGTCAACAGCCCTGCTGGTCCGCGCGATGAGCTATCTGAGGCCTGAATAGAAGCGCGCCGCAGCCCGTGCCTATGCAAACGAGCTAGGGCTCCACCCCCAATCACGCCGCCTCGGCTGTGTCCTCCTCTTCCGCAGTACCAAGGGGCAGCAGCTGGATCTGCTTGCGGCCGAGCTTGATCTCGAACTCATCGCCGGGATCCAAGCCCAACAGGGCGGTGTAGGCCTTGCCCACCATCAGATTGCCGCTCGATGACAGTGCCATTCTCGGTGATTCAAGCCATGACGACTGAGGCCGTTCACAAAGATCGGGCCAGCTTTGCCTGTACCGAAGATCAATCTCCGATTGTCCATGACTGTACGTTGGGGTGCCGCGGCCAGGCGCGGCACCCTTTCAATCCATTTAACAGCAGATCACTTTGGCATCAGTACGGTGTCTATCACGTGGATGGTGCCGTTTGTCGCTGCAATGTCAGTCTTGCCGACGGTGGCCCCGTTGATCAAAACCTTGCCTCCTACGACCTTGATTGTGACCGACTGACCGTTCAATGTCTTCACGCTCGAGAGCTTGATGACATCGGCGGCTTTCACATTGCCGGCCACGACATGATAAGTAAGAATAGCCTTTAGTTTCTGTTTGTTCGCAGGCATCAGCAGCGACTTCAGTGTGCCTTCAGGCAGTTTCGCGAAGGCCTCATCGGTGGGGGCAAAAACGGTGAATGGGCCTTTCCCCTTAAGGGTTTCGACGAGCCCGGCTGCCTCGAGCGCAGTTGTGAGCGTCTTGAAGCTGCCCGCAGAAACAGCCGTGTCGACGATGTCCTTGGAGGGCATTGTGGACCCCCCTGCGAAAGCGCTTGTTGAAGCCAACAAGCTCAGAGATAGAGCAGCGACGCCTGCGCGCAGCGAGCGATTGAGAACTGACATTGGTGGTAGAGAAAAATTTAGGACTATTTACCTTAATTGCATTATGGTCGCGCTGCGTGGGTGAACGTGCGTCTGCGGAGCACGCTCTTAGCGAACTCAATGCATTGGACCCTTCGGAATCTCCCACTCGTGACTTGGCCCAACGTGCCAGCACCGTCAACTGCGCCTCACGATTATAGATCTTCTGAGCTGAAATCGATCATGCTGTTCTTATGCAGCAAACACGCAGCAAACATGCACAGCTTCGCTTCGACGACCTTGCGGGCACCACGGCTGAGCAGGCAAAGACCGGAGCCAATACTCCGGGTTTTGGTGCGTTTGACTGATATGGAGCTCCTCAACCCCGCATCCTGCCGAACGTGGCCGCACCAGCGCTGGGTTTATCGCCTGCATTCGCAACAGCTTGGGCGGTGAGGGTCCAGAGCTCATGGGCCAGGTCATCGGCGCGGGCCTCCACGCTGGGCTGGGCGGCCTCAAACCGCAGCAGGCTGGTCCCAGCACCCGGTTGCTGCAGTATTGAAAGCCAACATGATCCGGTTGTGAGGTCGTGGCCAGGCCGGCCAGCAGGGCCCCGGCTCGCTGTGGCGTTTCGGTCAGCCGCAGCAGGTCGCGGGCGACTAGCGCAAACAAGGCCTGCCCGAAAGGGTTCTGGCTTCAGCTGTAGCGGAAGAAGCCGCCGCTGCTGCGCGGGATCACCAGCCCTGGGCTCCAAGCGAGCACTGGCAGGGACTGGCCCTGCTTCCGCAGCAGCAGGGACAGCAGTCGCTGCAAAAGAACCTGATGGGCCAGGTGGTTCACGGCAATCGTGAGCTCCAAGCCCTGCGCCGACCAGCGCGGTTCGCTGACGCCGCTGTCCTGAAGGCCGGCGTTGCGTACCAGGCTGTCGATCGGCTCCGCAGCCCTCAGCAGATCTTCTGCGTAGTGCCGGACGCTGGGGAGATCACTCAGATCGCAGATCGGTGTTGCCGGCCGCCTGTCCAGGTGTTGGCCCGCCACTTGAGCCAGCACTTCGCCCAGACGATCGGCGGTGGCGGCATCGCGGCAGAGCACGGTCAGGTGATGGCCAGCTTCCAGCGGCCAGCATTAGCCATCCGGCCAGGATGGGGCGATCAGCAGGCATCGTTGATGCATCCCTCGGTGATCAGCAGCCTGGCCAAGACTCGAACGGTGACCCGTCCTCGCATGCGCCTCGTCCCTGCAGTCACCGCCATGCTGCTCGCCAGCGGGATGATGAGTGGCCCCACCGCTACAACAGCCGCCCCGCTACAGAATATGGTGCCCTGCCCCGCTGCCGCGACGGCTCAGCTGGATGGTTTCTACCGCTGGTTTCTGACAACCAAGGATGGGGGGCGCTCGCAGTTGCAGAGCCAGAAGCAGCGCTTCTCGCCGGAGCTCTACCGCGAGCTGCGCGCCGCCTTTGCCCTCCAGCCGGCCGATGGCCGCTTTGTGGACTTCGATCCCTTCAGCAATAGCCAGGTGGGCAGCTACGGCCACCGCATCGCCGGCTGCCAGTGGAATGGCGATGGTCTGCTGCTGATGCGGGTGGAGGTGTTCGCTGGCCTTGGCCCCTCCCGGACCTCGCCTGTGCCTCTGGACTTTCTGCTCAGCCCTTCCGGCCAGAGCTGGCCCATCACCGATATCCGTTATCCCGGGGAGGTGAACTTCTCCCTGCGCTCCTACCTCCAGGGCCTGCTCAAGCAGCCCTGATCCGTCAGGGAAGTTTCACAGGACCAGCACTGGCCAGATCAGCCGTGATGGTGCAAGTGGATACAGCGCAACCCCACGGCAATGACAGAGGGTTACCGATCGCGCAGAAGAAAGCTATGGCTCTTGCCTTCCCCCACTCCACCGCCCAACGGGTCTATCGCCTGATCGACAGCTGCTGCCAACCCCACCAGCAACTCGATACCGACTACGTCAGCCTGGATGAGGCCATCCGAGATGCGGTGGACTGGATCGTGCCGCGGATGGAGGACGACCCCCAGTGCGCCTTGATCGGCGTGGAGGTGCGCACCGCCACAGGTGACTGGCGCACCTGCCGTCTTCCAGGACAGCTCGGCAGTCCGTTGCTGTGCATGCTCCCCAGCTGAAACAGCCCGGCCAATCGGTCCTGCCAACAGAGAACCCCCGCGAACCGCGGGGGTTTTCCGGAGCCGCCGTGCACTGCCAGACGGCGCTCTGATGGGCGTCGAGGGCCTTGACGCCTTGCCTCCAGGGTGCACCTGGCTTGGCAGAAGGCGCAGTTGATCGCAATCAACGGTTACGCGGCGGCGGCTGTGTCCCCCTCTGCCGAGGAACCCAGCGGCAGCAGCTGGATCTGCTTGCGCCCCAGCTTGATCTCGAACTCGTCGCCGGGCTTCAGGCCCAGCTGGTCGGTGTAGGCCTTGCCGATCATCAGGTTGCCGTTGAAATGCACCTTGGCCATGTAGCTCAGCCCGCGGCCGGGCTTGCCGCGGTCCTTGCCGCCATCACCCAGGCTCATGCCCTTGGCCTCCAGCAGCGCTTCATAGAAGGCGGTGAAGTTGAGGCGCTCGCTGCCGTCTTTCTTGTGGCTCACGTAACCGCAGGCTCGCACCAGCTCGGACTTGGAGGCATCGGCCAGCTCCTTCACCTTGGCGAGCAGGTCTGATCCGGTGAGCATGGAAGGAGAAGCATTGGTTCACTCCATCCTATGCAATAGCGGCTCTATCTGCTCATCCAATGCACATGGATCAGACAGGCAGAACGGTTGTCATCGCAGCAGGTTGCTGCCGGCGACTCCGCAGCTCCAGCGGCTCACTGCTGTCTGCAGTGATTGGGCACCGGAGGGCCGATGCGCTTGCGAATCCGCTGGCGTTTGCTTTGCCTTGCCGCCGGATCTGCTGCCATCGCGCTGAGTTGAACCTGCGCGCAATATTGTGCAGGGTTGGCCGGCTGCTGGGCCGCCAGCCAGCGCAACCGCTCCCCCTGCAATCCCGCCGGGTCCTCAATCTGCAGCCCTGCTCCCCAGGCGAACAACCAGCGCCGCAGGTCCTGCGCATTGCTGATCACCCAGGGCGGTAGATCCAGCTTCAGGGGATAGGGGTGGCTGGCACCCAGCTCAGCCCGCAGGCAGCACCACGCACTGGTGGACGGCCACCAGGGATCCCCCGGCAGGGGCGGTGCCAGGCGCACGCAGCCGGGATGGAAGCGCCCCAGCTCCTGCTGGATCTCGGCCATCACCGCTGCGGTGCAGCGCAGCTTGACGGTGTGCAGCAGGGCCCTGCGTTCCGCCGCCCCGGCCTGCAGCAGTGCCTGCTGGGCCTGCAGGTTTGGGCCCAGCTCCAGGCCGGCGCAGAACTGGCGCAGCCGTTCGGCCCAGCGCAGCGCCTGGCCGTGGCGCAGAGGATCCCGGCCGCGGCTGTCGCGAATCCCCTGCCAGCGCAGCTGGGCAATCGGGATGGCGGCCAGCAGGCCGCAGGCGTGGCCGATATGGTCGTGCTCCAGCAGCAACCACCAGTGCTCGCGGTGGTGCAGCAGCTGCAAGGGCCAGCCGCACAGCTCCACCGCCTGGCCGGGATCGCGGTCAAAGCGGCTGAGCTGCACCCGCTGGTGGGCGGCGATGGCCTGCTCCAGCCGGCTGTGCAGCGCCCGCCGTTGGCCCTGCCCCTCGCCGCTGCTCTGGGGGCGGGGCAATGCGATCCCGCAGCTGCTCAGGCGGGCGGCCAGTTCCCTGCTCAGCCCCTCCGCCCCAGGATCACCGTGATGGCGGCTCTGCCGCTCCAGCAGCCGGTGCACCTCCAGCAGCTGCTGACGGCTGAGCAGCGCCAGCCCCAGGGTGTAGACCTGCTTGCCGCTGCAGCCCGGCAGCCGGAAGCCATAGGGCGTGAGGGTGGTGGTGATCAGCTCATGCACCTCCCGCGGCCGCCACGGTTCGGCCTCCGGGTACTGGCGGTTGAGCGTGGCGGCCAGGTGTTCATCGATTCGCAGGCCCGGCTGCCGGTCGCCGGGGTGGTGGATCAGGTGGCGCAGCAGCGAGAAGGTGCGCGAGAAGCGCTGCCGCTCCGCCAGCGCCGGCAGGCCGCCCAACGGCCGGGGTAGCCCGCACGGCCAGGGGGGCGGCTGCACCGGCGGCAATGGCGCGCTGCCGTCTGCGCAGCGTTGGCCCCAGCGACTGGAGAAGCCCTGCTGATCCAGCCACTCCAGATCGGCTGCCACCGCCAGGGGATCGCCGTAGCAGCGGCCATGCAGCGTCTCCAGCAGGGCTGCCGCCAGCTGGGCGCTGCCGCCGGCGGGCAGGGGCGAGAGCAGCTGGAGCAGCTCCGGATCGCGGGCGGCTCCCGTCGCTGTCAGTTGGGGATAGCGACTTTGCAGCGCGATGAGGTAGAGGAGCCGCTCGAGATCCAGCAGCCTGGAGTAGCCGTGCAGGGCGTAGCCGCCCTCGCGCAAGGCACCGGACTGGATGCGGGCTTCCAGCTGGCCTTACTCGCTGGCAATGAAGGCCCCCAGGTTGCTCCAGTGGCGCGTTTCCAGCCGCACCACCGCCGCAAACCCCTCCCGCCGCTGCGGTGCACCGGTGGCCTGGAGCAGCTGGGCGCAGTGCTCTTTGATGACCGATTCAGCGATGGGGTGCTGGCGCTCGCGGTTCCACTGCAGGCAGAGGTGTACGGAGGTATCGAGCCACCAGCCCACCCACTGCACAGGGATGGGGAGATCGAGGGCCTGGGTGATCGCCAGCCGGTACTGGCGTCTGGTGTAGGTGGCATCGAGCACCACCGGTTGTCCGGCCTGCAGCGCAGCCCACAGCCGCTCACGGATGCGCGCCTCGATCGCAGCCCAGGGGCTGTCGACCCGGCGTGAGCCGTAAAGCTCCCAGCGGATCTCGCTGCTGGAGATGTAGACGGGCGCGAGCCCATCGCGGCGCTGGATCGCATCGGCAACAAAGCGCGCGGCGGTGGTGCGACCACTGGAGGCCGCGCCAATCATCAGGTGGCAGCGCACTGCAGTGGCGGCAAACCTTTTGCAGTGTTTGCAGCGCCGCAGCGAATGTCAGCGCTGCTGCGGGCCGCGCTGGATTTTCCGTCGCTGTCAGTTGAAGACTGCGTGTTGCAGCCAATGAGCTGGAGGATTTCGCTCCCGACTCCAGCACCAGGGCTGGTTTGCGCCATCAACAATCCAACGACCGGCGGTGAACCGCCCCTGCGCATTGGCTGCGGCCCCCTGCCGGCCGACCTGCTCCCTGCGGGCTGGGGAGTGCCGCTGGGGCAACTCCTGGGGCAGTGCCCCGAGCAAGAGCGGGAAGCGGGCGGCGGCGCTGGGCTGCTGCTGGCTGCTGGGCTGTGGGCCGGTGGCCACGGTGATGCAGGGCAAGGCGCTGCTGGCGCAGGCGAGCACAAGTTGGCGCCGCTGCTGGCTGGCAGCTGGCGGCGGATCGCCCTTGGCAGCCGGCCCCTGCTGCTGCTGGCGCACAGCGATCAGCTGGCTGGCGGCGGCGACCCCTCGCCCGGGCTGCCGCGGTTTCTCTTGCCCGCCACGGGCTCGACGCGGCTGGCAGCGGCGCTGGCGCAGCTGGACTGGCTGGAGCTGGAGCGCGAGCCGCAGGGCACTGCGGAGGCCCTGATCGAACGCCTGCGCCAGGAGCGTCTGCTGCTGCCCGCCGCCGGCTCCCTCCTCGATCACGCCCCCTGGCGAGAGGCTGGCCTGGTGGCCCTGCCGCCGCCGGAACCCCTGGCGGAGGAGCTGGAGATCTGGATCAGGCCGCAGCGGGCGGCAGAGGAGGCGGTCACCGACCTGGTGGCGCTGCTGCGCCAGCGGAGCGGCCGCGGCATCACCCCACGGGGCATCGCCAGACGGGGCTCTGATGGGCGCCCAGGGCGTTGACGCCGTCTCTCAACGCTGCAGCTGGCCTGACGGGACGTGCAGGCCAGCGCAACAAAGGATCACGCTGCAGCTGCCGTGTCGTCGTCTTCTCCAGCGCCGGCCGGCACCAGCTTGATCTGCTTGCGGCCCAGCTTGATCTCGAACTCGTCGCCGGGCTGCAGGTCGAGCATGGCGGTATACGCCTTACCCACCAGCAGGTTGCCATTGCCCTGCACCGTGGTCACGTAACTGAGCTTGCGGCCTCCCTTCCCACGACCCGTGGAGTCACTGCCCAGGCTGAGACCCTTGGCCTCAAGCAGCGCCTCATAGAAGGCGGTGAAGTTCAGCCGCTCGCTGCCGTCCTTCTTGGTGCTCACGTAGCCGGAGGCACGCACCAGTTCGGACTTGGAGGCATCGCCGAGCTCCTTGACTTTGGCGAGCAGGTCTGATCCGGTGAGCATGGCTTGTTCGTTGATGTTCTCTCAAGCATAAGGAATATGTCGCTGCAGAGACGTGCTTCCACTCTCGGCCTCTGTGGTGATCTTCCCGACTTGCCCTTGATCACCCGATGCGGTAGCAGTGGCTCGTGAATCGCGCTCTGCTTGAGCACTTCAGCGCCGCAGCGATTCGCAGGCCTCCCCGTCTTTGTTGCTGTCGAGATAGGTGTGCCCCTGGCGCAGCAACTCCTGGGCACGGGCATAGGAGCCGATCTCCTTGCAGCTGTAGCGGCGGGCGTCAGGGGTTGTGCCATCGGGGATCACAGCAGCGCTGCGGCTCTTGCGGAACTCCCACGGCCGGGTGATGCCGCCCTACACCTGCCAGACCCCATAGCGGCGCCGGCTGGCGCGGTACTCAGCGTCCAGGTACTCCCTGGCGTTGCAGTTGCCCAGGTACTGGCGGTAGGCAAAGGCCTGGCCGTCCTCCACCATCGCCAGGTTGATGTTGATGCCGTTGAACACTTCGGCCACCAGCCGGCCGTAGCGATCGGTGGTCTTCTCGTCCAATCGCACCGCGCTGCCGGCCGGCAGGCGCTGCTGCAAGTACTGCCTGGTGTTCTGGCCGTAGGGACGCTGAACCGTCTCTGGCGCGCCGATGCAGGCCAGGCGCACGGTGATCGGCTTCCCGTTCATCTGCACGCGGATGGTGTCGCCATCGCTGAGGGTGAGCACGGTAGCGGGCATGCCCTGGGAACCAGCAATCTGTGGCCACGCCGCCAGTGCAGACAACAGGAATCCCAGCAGCAGCCCTTTCCCCATGGCGGCATTCTGTACGGGAGGTGTTTCGATGCGGGGGTTGTCTTGCTTCTGTCGAACCCGGCCAGCATCGATCAAGCTGCAGGGCTGCGGCGCTGATCCGGCAGTGGCGGGGATGGGGCTGGCTGTAACAACGGGGCAATGCTGCTGATCCCCAGCATCAGGAATGCAAACGCACCCACCAGTGCCAGCAATCGCAAGCCCAGACCGCGGCCGCGATCCTCCAGGAGGTCTTCTTCTTCCCCATTCATCTCGGGAGGGCGATGGGGTGGCAGGGGTCTCGCGGTCATCAGGCCTTGGGTTTTGGTTGGTGGGTGCTGGGCTTTCGCTCGAGCTGCGGTGGTGGCCTTAGCAGAGCTCAGGGAAGTGCGCGCAGCGGTTTCCTGGCGGAACCGATGAAGCCCCCTTCATGAAGAGCGATTGCCGCCGGTCACGATCGGTGTCGACCTGGCGTGTTCGCTTGCTTGCCTGAACCGGCCGGCCCATCGTGGTAGCAACGGGATTCGGAGGCTCCACGGATGGATGACAACCCCCCGCAGCAGACATCAGGAGCGCGCTGACGATCCGGCCCCTGCTCCAACACTCTCGACGGATCTCTGATGTTCCTGGCGTGTCGCTGGTTGATCTCAACAGCTTTGTCGCCGTCCATTGCATCGCCTGAGGTGCCCCGGACCCAACGGAACGTCCCAATCGACACCTGGCCCCAGGTGCCAGCGCCGGCATCTCCGCCCACAACCAAATACACCCTGATCTGAAAACGATCACGGCTGTTGCCAAGCAAAAACCTCGCGCAGCTGCGCCCAACCCCCCTGGGACCGATCCCCTGGGAAAAACCACGGCTGAGCAGACATATGCCCGGGGGCCTCGACCCGGGCTTTGTTGTGCTCAGGGCTTGTTCTGATCACGGATTGGGCTTAGCCCACAGCGGCCCGGCGCTTCTGCGTGCTGTAGATCGCTGCCCCTCCAACAGCCAGCACCAGGCCGCCGCTGATGGCCAGGAACGCCAGGGTCTGCAGCAGCAGCAGGAAGAAGCCGAGGGCTGACAAAGCGGTGATTCGGATTTTGGCCTTGATCAGCAGGGTGAGCAGCAGCAGCACCGTGGCCTTGAGGGCCAGCACCTTGGCTGTGGTGAATGGGCAGAGGGGGTTCAGCAGCACGACGGGATTCCAGATCAGTCCATGCTGGCGGCGGGCCGACGAGCCGGTGGTTTCACCTCGGGTGGCGGCGTCCACTGGGGCTCGCTGGGCTGCCAGCTCTCCTTGCGCCTCTGCGTCCACAGCTTGATCGCCTCCTCGCGGGTGATCTCCTTGCGGCACTACCGCTGCACGGAAGGCTGCCCCTAGAGCAAGGGCGGCTGGCAGGGGATCAGTTCGCCCGTGGTGAGCTCAAGGGCCTGGGAGAAGCGCTCCCAACGGACGGGATGGAAGTGCAGTACCTGGCGGCCGTTGCTAAGCGAGCTGTTCAGAAGAAAGCGGCGGGCGCCGTTGTTCCTGCAGGCCGAGGCCCGCGGCCGCCGCAACGCCAGCGAGCACCAGCTGGCGATCAGCCGCCTGCAGCGCCTGCTGCATCACTGCGGTGGCATCGAGCTGGGCGATGACCTCCAGGCCCAGGACGGGCTCTGCCAGGCCAGCGCCGAGCAGCGGCGCCGCCAGCTGCAGACCCTGTGCTGCTCCTGCAAGAGCGAGGCCTATGCCGCCATTCGCCAGGGTCAGCTTCCCTTCCCCCTCGATCAGATCCGCCTGGAACGGCCGTCCTGTCAACCAGAAGCCGCTTCTGAGCTCCAGGGCACCACAGCGGCCTGGGTGCATCCGGCCCTGGCCAGGGTGCTGACGCCCAACCCGATCGGCGACAGCCATCCCCATCCGCTGGAGATTGACCTGCCGCCCTGGATCCTGGCCCGCGGCGTCGCCCTGCGCCGCTGGCTCTTCTCCCACGGCAGCGCCCTGCGCATCGAGGCACCGGAGGCGCTGCGGCAGGAGCAGCAGGGCCAGGCGCTGGAGATGCTGGCGTTGGGTCAGCGACGCTGAGCCGTTACAAGGGATGGCGCTTAGCGTTGGGAGATTGCTCCATGTAGCCAGCGCCGGGCGCTGCCGCCATGCCCCCTGCCGATCACGCCACTGAACAGCCCGAGGCTCCCTTCTCCGTGCCCAGACGGCAGCGAGGAGGACGACGCATCGTGCAGGTGAGCAGCTCGATGAGCGCCATGGATGCTCTGCGGGCGCGGATTCGCTCCCAGAGCAAAGCCGTTGCAGAGCACATCGCCACCGATGCGGAGGCCCGTGAGTTCATTGCCGACTGGGCCACGCCTGAACCCCTCGACCGCTGAAGACAGGCGTGGACCTGAGGGCCGGGCAGATCACACGGTTGATTGGCGCAAGGATCCAAACGACCCTGGGCAGGATCCTCAGCCTCCGGAGCCCAACAAGCTGCGGCCAGCTGTCGTCGAGCAGGACTGCAAGCTGTCTGACCCTGCCGATCCAGCAGCACCAACGGTTGCAGAAAGATGAGCGTCCTGCTCCCGCAGAACGTGACCTGGGTAGCCAAGACACGGATCACCGCCGCTATCAGATCGCAGATCACCCCAACCGAACTGCAGCAGCTACGCCAGTTGGTGGTGCTGAGCATCGGCGGGCTGAGCTGACGACACCCGCCGCCCTTCCGCCAACCTGAAGCACCTCTGCGCTGGCCCCAGCCGATGACGGTGAACCGGGAGACACTGGACAAGCTGGGTCGCTTCCTGCTGCGCGGCCTGCGCATCGGCGCCAGCACGGTGTCGATCGTGGAGCTGCTGCGCAACGACTGGACCGGCGGCATCAGCGCCGGAGTGGCCTGGCTGGTGTTTCTGCAGGTGGAACGGCGGCTGCCGCCCCTCAGTCCGGAGCCTGAGGACTGATCTGCAGCTCGGCGTAGCCGGTGGTCGGATCCAGCTCCCGGTTGAATCGCCACTGAGGCAGCAGGCCTATCAACAGCTCCGCGGTGGTGCGCACCAGCGAGCCAGCGCAGAGGTGCCCGCCGATCACCGCACCCCTGCTGTCTGCCACAGCGATGTGCAGATGGGCGCCATCGGGCGAGAGGGTGCCGGAGAGGCTGAGGATCTCCAGCTCGCCCTGGATCGCCGTGGCCTCGGCCGCTCCAGCCAGGCGCAGCTGGGCCGGCGACAGGCTGCCGACGGCGCTGATTACACAGCCGGCCTGCTCTTCCTGTTCTTCCATCCAGGCCTCCAGCGCCCGGCGCAGGTCAGCGCCGGGCTGTAGCCGCAAGGGCACCACTTTCATGGGGTTGGCCCCTCCACAAGCGCCTGGACCATCACCAAGGCATCCACGAAACCCAACTGCTTGTGGCGGAAGGCCCCCGGCAGGGTGCCGACCACCCGGAAGCCGTTGCGCTGCCAGCAGCGGATGCCGGCGGTGTTCGTGCTCACCACCAGGTTGAACTGCATCGCCCGGAAGCCCAGCCGCCGCGCCGCCTTCAGGGAGTGCTGGCAGAGGCGGCTGCCGATCCCCTGCCGTCGGCAGTGCTCGGCCACCACATAGCCGGCATTGGCCACATGGGCACCGAGTGCCAAGGAGTTGGGCTTCAGGTAATAGGTGCCCACCACAACAGCCCCGGCCGCATCCACAGCCACCATCACCGCCTGGGTCTGCTCCACCCAGGCCAGCTGGGCTTCGGCCTCCGTGATGGCCGGGTCGTGAGGGAAGGTTTCACCGGCGCGGAACACCGGCTCCAGCAGCGCCCACACCGCCGGCCAGTCGGCTGCCTTGTAGGGCCGGATCTGCAGGGGCACTGGGGCGGGAGTCAGAGAACAGGAGTGCGGCCCAGGTGATTGTCCCCCCAACAGGAAGGCGCCCCGTGCGGGGCGCCTTTGCACCGGTTGCGGCGGTCCTCTCCTCACACGAGGGCCGATCCGATCGGGTGTCTGTGGCTTCACGCATTGCCTGTCTGGGGCCTGGCAGGAAAGGAATGGGGATCACGTCTCTGGGAAGAGATGCTCGGGGCTTGACCTTCTCGGCTGTGATCCCGGCCCAGGTTATGCAGCCCGGGGTTTCAACACGCGGGAAACAGAACTGGCGTATCGCTCTCTGCGTCTACGGGATGACGCTCGCGCTGCGTCATCGAGTTCACCTGTTGTGTGTCGCATCGTTGGCGCACCTCCGCTATGTGCACCGGCTCGGGTGATCCCTGGCCGGACTCTGGTGGAGGGTGAGGGTCGGGTTGGCTCCCAGGCCTCCCCTCAACTTCAAAGTACGCCCCTTTTCGGCTGGCGGTGGCCCGCTGGAGTGCCTGTTCCCGTACCACCAGAAACCCAGTCAGCGCAACGATTCACAGGCTTGCCCGTCGCCTTTGCTGTCGAGAGTGCTGTGCCCCTGGCGCAGCAGCTCCTGGGCACGGGCGTAGGAGCCGATCTCACTGCAGCGGTATCGCCGCCCACCGGAAGTGGTGCCATCGGGGATCACCGTTGCGCTGCTCCCTCGCCGGAAATCCCAGGGCCGGGTGATCCCTCCCTCCACCTGCCAGACCCCGGTGCGACGGCGGCTGGCCCGAAATTCAGCGTCCAGGTACTCCTTGGCGTCGCAGCCGCTCAGGTACTGGCAGAACACAAAAGCCTGGCCGTCTTCCACCATCGCCGGTTGATGTTGATGCCGTTGAACACATCGGCCACCAGGCGGCCGTAGCGATCGGTGGTCTTCTGCTCGAGCGTCACCGTGCTACCGAGCGGTAGCCGCTGCTGCAGGTAGCTGCGGGCCTGCTGGCCATGGGGCCGCTGGGCCGTCTCCGGTGCATCGATGCAGGCCAGCCGCACGGTGATTGGCTTCCCGTTCATCCGCACGCGGATGGTGTCGCCATCGCCGATGGAGATCACGGTGGCCCCAGGACTGGCACCGGCCGGCGCCTGGGCCATGGCCATCGGCAGCAGGGCCAGTGCGACAGCCAAGGCTCTGGCGGCGTGAACACGTCGGGGCATGGATCGACTCTGCCTGAGTCGATCGTTGATGCAGCTCCTGCATTACTGGCAGGGACCGGGGCCCTGCCGCAGGGATTTGCGGCCCGGCACTGCCTGCCGGGCCTGCTGCCCTGGGGCGGGACAGCGCTTCAGAGCACCTGCACCCTGGCCTGGGCGCCGAGCACCCGCTGCTGATTGGCCGCAAGGATCAGGGCTTCTGCTCTGGACACAAAGTGCGGCTGGGCAGTGATGTGCCCACTGGCTTCGAGGAAGCCTGGCGGCTTGGTGTTCGAGGAAGAGCACTCGCAGCAGCTGGCCTGCGGCATCCAGCAGATGCACCGAGATGATGCGGATCGGGCAGTGCCGCTCTGCAATTGGGCGAGCGGGACGGAGCGGCAGGGACAGGAGGGTGACGGCCATGGCTGTGCTGGCGAACGACACCGCCGACTCGCCCCGGTGCCGTCAGTGCCGCGCAAGGGGCGCGCAGCGACTCGCGTTCAGCCCTTGCACGGTGCAGGTGCTAGGGCAGGCCGGGTGATGTGATCGCCAGTGCCCAGGCCTGCCCTCGCCCCGCGCTGCCAGGCCGCTTCAGATGGCCCAGTCCGCCAGTTGCAGCCCCTCCACCCGGCTGAACTCACTCACGTTGTGGCTCACCACGGTGGCGCCGATGGCCAGCGCGTGGCAGGCGATCCACAGGTCGTTGGCGCCGATCGGTGTGGCACGGCGCTTCAGGGCGGTGGCCTGAACGGCGTAGTGCTCGCAGATCCCTGGTCCATCGGGATAGAGCACCGGCACCAGCCTGGTGAGGGCCTCCAGCTGCTGCAGGGTGGCCTCGCGCCGCTTGCTGCCTTCTGCTCCGCGCAGCAGCTCAGCCCAGGTGATGAACGACATGGCAATGCCGTCCTCATCGCTGAGGCCATCGATGCGCTCGGCCACCTGGGGCGGACGGTTCTTGCTCAGATAGATGAGGATGTTGGTGTCGAGCAGGTAGATCACAGGGCTTCCCGGTCCTGCACCGGCAGCTTGTCGGCCTGCTGCTGCTTAAGCGCCTCCACAAAGCCAGCATCCAAGCCGCTGAGCGCCTGTAGCAGGGCCTGGCCCCGCCGGCTTGGACACGG
>Ga0208594_1000051_pt1 | contig 41450 bp, 33 predicted proteins | sample LakMenEpi14Sep10_FD_150699 | JGI IMG/M metagenome (GOLD analysis project Ga0208594, IMG submission 150699) | Freshwater microbial communities from Lake Mendota, WI - 14SEP2010 deep hole epilimnion (SPAdes) | ecosystem: Environmental > Aquatic > Freshwater > Lake > Epilimnion/Euphotic zone ...
TCCACGGTGCCAAGGGCACCGAGGGTGATCGTGCCGCCTGAAAGCGTGAAGTACACACGCTGCGTGGCGGCCTGTGCCGTACCGGCACCAATTAGGAGGGCCATGGCACCGGCGACAACCGCTGCACGCACCCCCCAGGAACGGGTCTTGATCATTTGGATGAACTCCTTGTTGGGATGATCCCCACGACGTGGGGCTGACTCACAGTGGTTCACGCCCGACACACCACCCCCCGGATTCTCGAGATCCCCCGGGAAACGACCTGACCGGTCGACAACCGGGGCAAATCATGACACACCCGTCGTGATAGCGCGCACATTTGCGGCTTTGTGGCTCGAATTTCCCCACCGTTGCAGCACTCGACCCCTCAGGGGAGATGCTCCTCAGGTGGCGTGGTACGACTCCCACCACGCCCCGAGCCGACCGACATGGGTTGCCGGGGGGTCGACGAAGAGCTGACCTGCCAACACCGCAGCACGCTCACTCCCGTGTCGACGACGCGCTGTGGCACGTCGGGCAATCCTCGCAGCATCCGTGACTCCACCCCAACGGCCGGGGTCGTCGGCCAGCGCCTCAATCAGCAGTGCGAGGTCATGGTCGGCACCGAGCAACTCGCCGAGTTCTCCCAGCAGCACCTCCTCGGCACCGAGCACGTCGGGGGCGAGACACGCCAGCAGTCGCGTGTGATACCAGCGGTGCTTCACCGACCTTCGCCAACGGTGCACCGCCTCCACGTTTGCCGCATCGGCAATGGCGACGGGTTCACCGAGTGCCCGCCAACGTCGTCGACCGTCACGGTAGGTGGCGGCCACACCGTCGGCGATCGTGTCGAACCGGTCGGGCAACGTCCAGGTTCCGACCTCGGTGACCACACCGGTCAACAACCACGAGGCGTGCTGCACCGCCTCGTCGTCGGGCACGCTCACCGCGTCGCGTTCGGCGCGAGCGGCGCTGGCCATCGCCATGGCGAACCCTCCACCCGCCTCGGCGACGACACCGGCGAGCGTGTGGTGCAGCACGTGGGCTTCACGGGCGGTGGCCAAGGCACGGGCGGCGTCGCCGGCGGCCCGGTGCACGCCTCGCCAACGCCGTCGGGGAACCGACCCCGACACCATGGTGGCCACCGCTCGCAGCTTCTTGGTTCGCTTCCGCACGTCGTGGACCGCTGCGCTGCTCCCCGTCGCCAACACCAGCGCCAACGAGTCCTCGGCTGCGGCCACCTCCTCGGTGACGACCCGGCACACGGCGTCCCTGACGGGTTCGCCGACCTCGAAGCGGTACGCCATACCCCCAGTGTGGCCCGCTCAGCCCCCAAATACCTCCGACGGCACCTGACCCTCGCCAGCCACCACGGCGTCAACGACCACCGCCGCCACCCGTTCGGGGTCGAGACCCTCAGGCAGGCGGGGTGCGGCACCACAGAGGGGTCGCCCGGCGAGACCGGTTTCGGTGTGGGGTGGACGTACGTCACACACACTGATCCCGACCCGTCGCAGTTCCCGGGTGAGCGCCGTGTCAGCCGCACTCAACGCCGACTTCGTGGCCGAGTAGGCCGCCATGCCCGCCAGCGGCGACTCGGCGACGACGGCGGACAGGTTCACCACGAACCCCCCGGTGCGCGAACCCTCCGGCGCCGAAAGCAACGGCACCACACGCTTGAGCATCCACAGCGAACCCATGACGTTGGTGAGGAACAGTTCCTCGATGGTCTCGTCGGGGGTGTCCACGAGGTTGCCGAACGCCACCACCCCGTGGGCGAACACGATGCCGTCCAGTCGACCGAACCGGGCGGTCACCTCGGTCACGAGCGCATCGCCGGCGTCGGGGTCCCGCACGTCACCGATCACGACCAGCGCGTCGGCGAGTTTGGGGTGGCTGGACGCGGTGACGCCGAGACGTTGGGGGTCCCGACCGACGAGGACGACCTCGGCTCCCCGCTCGGCGAACTGTCGGGCGATGGGGGCACCCAGCCCGCCACCGGCCCCGACGACCGCCACCACCGCACCATCAAGTTCGCGTTCCTGGGTTCCCGCCATGGACCAAGTGTGCCCGGCGGAACCGGCGACCGCGCACCCGGGGCGACAACCCCGGCCTCGTCCGACTACTCGTAGACCTGTCGGGTGACCGTCGGCTTCCACGCCCCGTCGGTCACCGTGTACACGGTGAACACCTTGGTGGTGGTGTCCCCGAACTCGTTGAACCCCACCTGACCGGTGATGCCGGCCACCTCGGCTGCGCCGACCTCGCTTCGGACCTTGGCACGTACGTCGGCGTTCACCCCGTCCTGACCTTCAAGGGCGACTTTGGCGGCATCGATGAGCAGGTTGGCGGCGTCGAAGGCGTACGGCCCGTAGTCGGTGGGCGGATCGGTGTAGGCGGCGTTCTCGTAGGCGGCGAAGTAGTCGGGGGCGTCGAGTGCCGAGTTGGGTACACCCACCGTCGAGGCGATGTCACCGGTCGCCGCGCTGCCCGCACCGGTGATGTAGGCGTCGTCCTTCATGCCGTCCCCACCCATCATCGGCCCGGTGTACCCCGCTGCTGCCAGCGCAGACTTGAACTCGCCGGCGACGTCGTACTCGCCACCGAAGAACACCAGGTCGGGGTTCGCCGCGGCCACCTTGGCCGCCACGCCCGGCAGGTCGTAGGCGGCGGGATCGTCAGGCAGGGTGGTCAGCGACGAGACGGTCGCACCCTTTTGGGTGACCGCCCCGGAGAAGTCGTCGGCAAGTCCGGCACTGACCGGCTTTGGTTCGGTCACCACCGCAATGCTCCGGGCCCCGAGGTCGTCGTAGGCGTAGCTGGCCAGAAGCGGTCCCTGCTCAGCGTCGGTGGCCACCATGCGGAAATACGTTGGCCACACCCGTTCAGCAAACCGCACGGGGTCTGGTCCACGACTCAGCGTCGGGTCGGTATTGGCCGGTGAGATCATGGTGATCCCCGCAGCGTCGAGCACCGGCATGACCTCAGCGGCAACACCCGAGTTGTAGGTGCCGACCACACCGACCACGGTGGGATTGGTGGCAATGCGTTCGGCAGCGGCGCGCCCCACCGCCGGGTCTGACGAATCGTCGAGCGCCTGCACTTCGATGGTGTAGCCGGGGATGGCGTCGCGAGCGTTGGCTTCGGCCGCCGCCAACAGCACCGAGTTCGCAATGCCACGCCCATAGGAGGTAAGCCCGTTCTCCAACGGGGCGATGACCCCAATGGTCACCACCTTGTCCTCTGCCGCTGCTGGTTCCTCTGACGAGCACGCTGAGGCGAGAAGCGATACCGCAGCGACCCCGGCGAGGAGTGTCGGCCACAGGCCGCGACGTGAAGGACCAACTCTGGTGGAAGTCATGGCCGGAGCGTACCGGCCCCACCCGGCCCGGATCGGGGTTTCACAGATCGCCGGCGTCGAGGCGCACCAACACCTCGCTGGCACGCGCCCGCACCTCGTCGAGATCCCCGAGTCGCCGCATGGCGTGCACCTGACGCGACGTGCGCGGGTTGGCCACCAACCGTTCCTCGTGACGGGCCATGAAATCCCAGTACAGGGTGGTGAACGGACAGGCGTCGTCACCGGTGCGCCTTCGACGGTCGTAGCGGCACCCACCGCAGTAGTCGCTCATGCGGTGGATGTAGGCGCCACCCGACGCGTAGGGCTTCGACGCCATGCGCCCCCCGTCGGCGTGCAACGCCATGCCCATCACGTTGGGCAGCATCACCCACTCGGCGCCGTCCACGAACGACGCCCACATCCAACGCGTGAGCGCCCACGGGTCCACCCCGGCGGTCAACGACAGGTTGCCGAGCACCATGAGCCGCTGGATGTGATGGGTCCAGGCGTACCGCTCCACGTCGTTGACCACGTGGGACACACAGCGCATGTCGGTGGGGGCCGCACCGGTGAACGCCGGCGGCAACGGCCGGGTGGCACCCAACGCGTTGACGTTGCGGTACTCGGGCATCCACAGCCAGTAGACCCCCCAGACGTACTCCCGCCACCCGATGACCTGACGGATGAACCCTTCGGCGGACGCCAACGGGATCTCCCCCGCCCGCCACGCCGCGTCCACGGCGTCACACACCTCGTCGGGCCGCAACAGCCCGAGGTTCAAATACGGCGACAACAGCGTGTGGGCGAGGTGCCACGAGGTGGTCAACATGGCGTCCTCGTGTGGACCGAACACCGGCAACACGTTGGTCACGGCGTGGTCGAGTCGCCGCAACGCCTCGGCGCGCGACGTCGCCCACGTCCCATCGGGCTCCGCTCCCCAACAACTGTCGGGTAACGACCCCAGAACCTCACGGTCACAGTCGTCGAGGGGTGTGGTGGGCGGAGTGGGCCAGGCGCGCCCGTCGGTGGGCGGCGGTTCACGGTTCTCGGTGTCGTAGTTCCACCGGCCACCGGCGGGTTCGTCACCATCCATGAGGTAGCCGAGTCGCCGACGCTGGAACCGGTAGAAGTCCTCCATGCGCAACTGGCGCCGATCCCCGGCCCATCGGGCGAACTCGTCGCGGTGACACAGGAAGTGGTCGGACGCCACGCTCCTCACCCCGAGCCGCACCAGGAGTTGCTGGCCGTCCCACGAATTCGCCTCGGTGGCGACGACTTCACGTGGGGCGAACTCGGCGACGTGCCCGGCGAGGCCCGCCTCGAGGCTGGTGGAGTGCCGGTAGTCGACCTCGTACCCGTCGCGTCGCAGATCGTCGGCGAATCGACGCATGGCGGTGAGCACCAGATGGGCGCGCTGGCGGTGCCAGGGTTGCGACGCGAGTTTGGCGGCGGACTCAACCATGAGCACCCGAGTATCAGCCGGTGAGGCGTCCCGCAGCGCCGGCAACTGACGGTCGAGTTGGTCGCCGAGCACCCACACCGTTCGTCGAGCAGCGTTGTCCTCCCCGGGTGAAGCACTGGTGGCCATCGCCCCAGTCCACCACGTCCGCTGCGCCGACGCGATTCACTGAGCATCCGTGCGGACTGCCACGTAGTCGGCGAACTCGGTGAGGGTGGTGAGCATCGGGTAGTCGTGTTCGGGGATGTCGACCCCGACCGCCACCGCCACGCCCTCAATGAGGGCGAGCACATCCATGGAGTCAAGGTCGAGTTCGTCCCGCATGTCGAGGTCGCCGTCGAGTTCGAACGGGTCAATGTCGGGGGCGACACGGGCGAGCACGGTGCGGACCACCTCGTTGGCAGCGGCTGGGGTCACGGTGAATCCTCCGCAACGGTTGGGTCCGCCGCTGTCGTGGCAGGGTCGGTGGGCATGGCGAGGACCTCAGGGTGTGCGAGTAGTTCAGCGACGGCGTGCACGAATCGTGCGCCGTCATGACCGTCGGACGCCCGGTGGTCGGCGGCGACGCTGACGGTGACGGTCGGGGCGGCCACCACCAACCCGGCGTCGACCCACGGCCGCTCGGCCACCACTCCGACCCCGACCATGGTCACCTGCGGCGGGTAGATCACGCCGTACACCACGTCGACCCCACGGTCCCCCTGGGCGGTGACGGTGAGTGTCGGTTCCCCCATGGCCCAACCCGGCAGGCTCCCCGATCGGGCACCGGTGACGATGGTGCGCAGGCGTTCCATCAACTCGGGCACCCCGAGGCGTTCAGCGCCGGGGATGACGGGGGCGAGGAGACCCCCGCCGCGCAAACTCACCGCCATCCCGAGATCCACCTCGTCGCGTTCAACGTGGTGGCCGTCGACCCAGTGCCCGTTCATGGCGCGGTTGGCCGCTGCGGCGCGAGCCACCGCTGCGGCGATCACCGCCCCCATCACCACCCGTTCCCCGACCGGGATCCTCTCGTTGTGTCCGGCCACCCACCGCGTGGCGGGCCGCAAATCGATGGTGTGGGCGAGGTAGTAGTGCGGGATGTCACGTTTGGACCGGGCCATGAGCGACCCGACCCGCTGGCGCAGGCGTTCCCGTCGGGCAGGTCGCGGGGTGTCGGCGGTCCCGCCGCCAGACGATGCGATCAGCCGTTCAACGTCGTCACCGGTCACCGTGCCACCGGGCCCACTCCCCACCACACCCCCCAACTCGACGCCGGTGGCCCCGGCGAGTTGACGGGCCCTCGGGGACAGGCGGGGACCGGGCGTGTCGGCCGGGCGGGGTTCGATGGGCGGGCCGGGTTCGGGCGTCGGTGGATGAGGTGACGGCGGTTGAGGTGAGGGCGGTTGGGGCGAGGGCGGTTGGAGTGACGACAGGGGCGAATGGGTCCGCTCCACCTCCCCCTCGACGGACCCGACGGGCTCGACGGACCCGACGGGCTCAACGGACCCGACGGGCTCAACCGGGGAAGCCTCGGTGTCGGGAACCGACGGTTGTACCGGGGAGTCGGGTCGGATGCGGGCCAGCACCCCGCCGACGGGCACCTCGTCGTCCTCGGCGGCGACGAGTTCGTCCACCACCCCGGTTTCGAAGACCTCGACGTCGATGGTCGACTTGTCGGTGTCGACCACGGCGACCACGTCCCCCCGGGTGACCCGGTCCCCGACGGCGACCCGCCACTCGACGAGCGTGCCGCGATCCATGTCGGCACCGAGTGACGGCATCGTGAAGTCGCCCACGGTCAACCCACCACGGTGCGCACCGCACCGACAATGTCGTCGACCTGGGGTAGGGCGGCGAATTCAAGATGGGCGGGATAGGGAACGGGGACCTCAGCGGCACAGACCCGCACCACCGGGGCATCAAGCTCGTAGAAGGCCTGCTCGTAGATCCGTGCCGCCACCTCGGCAGACAGACCCACCGAACGCCACCCCTCATCGACCACCACCGCCCGATGAGTTCGCATCACCGACGCCACCACCGTGTCGGTGTCGAGTGGGCGCAGCACCCGCAGGTCGATCACCTCGACATCAATCCCGTCGGCGGCGCAGCGCTCGGCGGCCTCAAGGGCCCTGGGAAGGCTGCCACCGTGGGTGACCACGGTGACGTCGTCACCGCTCCGCCGCACCGCAGCAGTCCTGATGTCGACGTCCGACGATCGGTCATCGAGCGCGCCGCGCATCGGGTACAGCGCCCCGTGTTCGAACACGATCACCGGGTCGGGGTCGGCGAGGGCAGGAGCCAACATGGCGTAGGCGTCGGTGACGGTGGCGGGGGCGAGCACCCGCAGGCCCGGAATGTGGGCGAAGAGACCTTCCAGAGAGTGTGAGTGCTGGGCGGCGAGTTGACGCCCCCCGCCGGTGGTCATGCGGATCACGAGCGGCACGGCGATCTGTCCGGCGGACATGTGCCGCAAGGTTGCGGCGTTGTTCATGATCTGGTCGAGAGCCAACAGGGCGAAGTTCACCGTCATGATTTCCACGATGGGTCGCATCCCCGCCATGGCCGCCCCGATGCCAGCACCGACAAACGCCGACTCACTCAGTGGTGCGTCGCGGACACGTTCGGGTCCGAACTCCTCGAGCAGCCCGAGACTGACGGCGAACGACCCGCCATAGCGTCCAACGTCTTCACCGATGAGCATCACTCGTTCGTCCACACGCATGGCGTTACCGATCGCCTTGCGCATCGCCTCGCGGTAAGTGACCTCGGTGACGCTCACCGTGGGGCCTCGGCGGTGACGTGGACCAGCAGATCCTCGACCGGTTCGGGGGTGCCCGAACGGGCGAACTCGACGGCGGCGTCCACCTCGGCATCCACGTCGACGTCGAGGGCGTCGATGGTGGCCGTGTCGAGCGTCCCGAGCGACTCGAGGTGCCGTCGATAACGCGGCAGCGGGTCGCGTTCCCGCCACAACGCCACCTCGTCGCGGGTGCGGTAGCGCTCCGGGTCGTACATCGAGTGGGCCCGCAACCGGTAGGTGTGCGCCTCAAGGAACTGCGGCCCACCCCCGCCACGTATGGCGTCGACCGCCACGGCCGCCGCGTCGGACACCGCTGTCACGTCCATCCCGTCAACCGACCCGGCGACCACCCCGTAGGTGGCCGCCCGGCCGGCGAGGTCGGTGGAGGCGTGGGACACGGCGAGCGCGGTCCCCATGGCGTACAGGTTGTTCTCACATACGAACAGCACCGGCAGTTGCCACAGTGCCGCCAGATTGATCGACTCATGAAACTCGCCTTCGGCCATCGCCCCATCCCCGAAGAAACAGACAGTCACGAGGTCGCGGTGACACATCTGGTCACCGAGAGCGAGCCCGACCGCCAGCGGCAACCCTCCGGCCACGATGGCGTTCCCACCGAACAAGCCGTGCTCGACGTCGAACAGGTGCATCGATCCGCCCCGACCGCCGCTGCAGCCCTCCGACATGCCGAACATCTCAGCCATGACCCGGTCCATGGGGACCCCTTTGGCCAGGGCGTGGGCGTGGTCCCGGTAGGTGCCGACCACCCGGTCGTCAGGCCGGAGAGCGTCGATGACCCCGACGGCGACGGCTTCCTGGCCGATGCCGAGATGCATGAACCCCCGGATGTGTTGGGCGCTGTAGAGCTCGACGCAGCGTTCCTCGAACCGGCGAATACGCAACATGGCGCGGTAACGCCCAACGTCGTCACGCATCGACGGTCCCCGGTGGCGGCTCGAGGGTGGACAGGTCCCCTTCGGGCAGGCCGGCGTCGCGGGCCTTGAGGAGGCGACGCATGACTTTGCCGCTTCGGGTGTGCGGCAGGTCGTCCACCACCACGATCTGTCGGGGCGCCACCGCCGGGCCGAGTCGACGCCGGGCGAGCGCCATGAGGTCCAACAGCAACTCGTCGGAACCGCTGTCGCCCTCGTTGAGCACCACGAACGCCTTGACGATCTCGCCGGCCACCGGGTCGGGGGCACCGATGACGGCAGCTTCGGCCACCGAGGGGTGTTCGATGAGCACGCTCTCCACCTCGAACGGTCCCACCAGGTGCCCGGCGGACTTGATGACGTCGTCGGCGCGCCCCACGAACCACAGTCGGCCGGCTTCGTCTCGCTGCACCAGATCACCCGAGAGGTACCAGCCGTCGACGAAACAGGACTCGTACCGTTCGTGGTCGCGAACGTAGTCACGGAACATCGACGGCCACGGGGCGCGGATGGCGAGTTGTCCTTCAGCGGGTCCGCTCACCGTCGGGGTGGTCCGTTGACCGTCGTGCGTGTCGACGATGCCGATCTCCACCCCGGCGATGGGCACCCCCATGGCGCCGGGGACCACAGCCACCCCCGGGGGGTTGTGGACCATGATCGCTCCGGTCTCGGTCTGCCACCACGTGTCGTGCACCTCGACGCCGAGCACCTCGGCGGCCCAGCGCACCACCTCGGCGTTGAGTGGTTCACCGACACAGGCCACGTGACGCAACGAGGACAGGTCATGGGCGGCGACGACATCGGGTCCGGCCCGCATGAGCATCCGCAACGCCGTGGGCGCCGTGTACCAGACGTCAATCTTCTCGGCTTCGATCAGGTCGTACCAGCGCCCCGGGTCGAACCCGCCGTCGTCGACCACCACGGTGGCACCCACACTGAGTGGTGCGACGATTCCGTATGAGGTCCCCGTCACCCAGCCTGGGTCGGCCGTACACCAGTAGGTGTCGGTGGCGCGCAGATCGAGTGAGCACACCCCGGTGGCGTGATGGGCCACGACCGCCTCGTGGACGTGCACCGCCCCTTTGGGGGTGCCGGTGGTGCCGGACGTGAAGTGGATGAACGACGGGTGCTCGGCTGGTGTGGGGGCGATGGTGTAGGTGGAGGCGGCGCCGGCGAGCGCCTCGTTGAGCCGGGTCGTTCCCGCCGGGAGGTCGCGGACCTCACCGACGAGCAACACGTGACGCAGCGTGGGGAGTTGGTGACGGATCGGTTCGATGCGCCGTCGGTACAGCGACTCGGTGGTGACGAGCACCGTGGCGTCGCCGAGCACGAGGCGTTGGCGGACCGGTTCGGGGCCGAAGGCGGCGAACAGCGGCGACACGACGACGAGGGCCTTGAGCGCGCCGAGGACCGACACGTACAACTCGGGGGTCCGACCGAGCAGCGTGAACAGTGTCTCCCCAGGGGTCACCCCGAGGTCGCTGAGCAGGTTGGCGAACCGCGACGACGCAGCAGCCAACTCGGCGTAGGTCATCTCGGTGCGACGACCTGCACGGCTCACCGCCCGCAGCGCAACCCGGTTGGCGCTGAAGGGGTCGGCGGCGTGGCGGTCCACGCACTCGTGGGCGATGTTGAGCCCACCACCACCTGGGAGGCCATCGAGTTCCACCCGTGCCGCCGCCCACCACGCGACCCGCGACGCGAGGTCCCCCGTCGTGTCGTCACGATGCAGGTCGGCCGCCATGGGTCCAGCGAACCAAGACCGGGGCGCGACCCCAAGGGCCAAAGGACCCCTAAGGGTCAAAGCACCCCTAAGGGGACGCTTCAGAGTTCAGCGGCCCGTTGGGTCACGGTGGCGGCGAGGCCCTCGACGCTGGCCTCGTAGGCGGCACCTCGTGGATCGGTGGGTCGCCACACCAGTGAAAGGGTCCGCCCGGCCCGCTCGTCGTCGAGTGGCACGGTGACGAGTCCCGACCCGGGGCGTGCCTCCACCGGCACGGCGTGGGCGGGCAGCAGCGTTGCCGCTCCGCTCGTGGCCACCATCTGGGCCAGCACGGCGAGGCTGGCGTTGTGCACCTCGCGGTGTTCGGCGCTCCCCGCCAGACGACACGCCGCCAACGCGTGGTCCCGCAGGCAGTGTCCGTCCTCTAACAACAACAGGTCCACGTCGACGAGCGCGTCGGGGCGCACCGACACCGCACCGGCGAGGTCGTGGTCCGCCGCAACGGCGAGGGCGAAGGGTTCAAACGCCAGGTCGGCCACCACGAGCGCCCCGGTGTCCACCGGTGTCGCCAGCACCCCCACGTCGAGAGCACCGGTGTCGACCGCCGCAACGAGTTCGCTGGTGCGCAGCTCGAAAAGTTCGAGGTCCGCCTCAGGCCAAGCGTGGTGGAGGTGGCGGGCGACAGCTGAAAGCAGGTACGGCGCGATGGTTGGGATGGCCCCGACGCGCACCGTGCCTCGCACGGTGTCGAGATGGGACGCGGCGGCGTGGACGAGGTCGGTTACCTCGCGGAGCACCACCCGGGCGCGTCCGAGGATCTCCACCCCGGCGGCCGTGGGTCGCGTCGCCGCGCGTGAGCGCTCGAACAACGCCACCCCGAGCCGTCGTTCGAGTTCACGGATTTGGGCGGACAGGCCGGGCTGGGAGACGTGGAGCGCGTCGGCCGCCCGACCGAAATGGCGGTGCTCGTCAACGGCGACGGCGTACTCGAGTTGGCGAATCGTGGGGAGATCCATAACGAAAAGTTATCTCAATCGCAACTTCTTTACGCTTGTGATTCTCATTGGGGTCCGAGACACTGATGGCAACGCCACGGCGAAGAGCGCCGCCAACCCGCCAGCGTCCCTGCCGGCGGTCGTCACAGGAGGACACGCGATGAGCGAACACAACGGTTGCCCCGTCACCGGGCACGGGTCAGGTCCCACCAACCGCGACTGGTGGCCCGAGCAGTTGAACCTCAGGGTCCTCCACGCCAACCCGCCCGCAGCAGACCCCATGGGTGAGGATTTCGACTACGCCACCGAGTTCGCCACCTTGGACCTCAACGCCGTCAAAGCCGACCTCCGCGAGGTCATGACCACCTCGCAGGACTGGTGGCCCGCCGACTACGGCCATTACGGACCGCTGTTCATCCGCATGGCCTGGCACAGTGCCGGCACCTACCGCATCAGCGACGGTCGCGGCGGCGGTGGAGCCGGCCTGCAGCGATTCGCCCCGCTCAACAGCTGGCCCGACAACGCCAACCTCGACAAAGCCCGTCGCCTGCTGTGGCCGCTCAAGGAGAAGTACGGACGCAAGATCTCTTGGGCCGACCTCATGATCCTCGCCGGCAATGTCGCCATGGAATCCATGGGGCTGGCGATGTTCGGCTTCGGCGGCGGCCGAGCCGACGTGTGGGAAGCCGACGACACGTACTGGGGTTCGGAGACGACGTGGCTCGATGACGAGCGATACAGCGGCGACCGGGACCTCGCCAACCCGCTGGCCGCCGTGCAGATGGGTCTCATCTACGTGAACCCCGAAGGCCCCAACGGCGTGCCCGACCCGATCGCCGCCGCACGCGACATTCGCGAAACCTTCCGCCGCATGGCAATGAACGACGAGGAGACGGTCGCCCTCATCGCCGGAGGTCACACCTTCGGCAAATCCCACGGGGCGGGAGACCCCGCCCTCGTCGGACCCGAACCCGAGGCGGCGCCCATCGAACAGCAGGGGCTCGGGTGGAAGAACGCGTTCGGCACCGGCAACGGAGACGACACCACCACCGGCGGACCCGAAGGGGCGTGGACCACCAACCCAATTGCGTGGGACTCGAACTACTTCGACAACCTGTTCAACTACGAGTGGGAACTCACCGAGAGCCCAGCAGGCGCCAAACAGTGGACGCCACGCAACCCGGAGGCCGCAGGGACCGTCCCCGACGCCCAGGACCCCGACGTGCGTCACGCCCCAATGATGCTCACCACCGACCTCGCCCTTCGGTTCGACCCCGACTACGAGCGCATCTCGCGGCGGTTCCACGCCAACCCCACCGAGTTCGCTGACGCCTACGCACGGGCCTGGTACAAGTTGACCCACCGCGACATGGGCCCCCACGCCCGACTCGTCGGCCCCGAGGTGCCCGAACCCCAGATCTGGCAGGACCCCGTCCCACCCGTCGAGCACGCCCTCGTCGACGCCAACGACATCACGTCGTTGAAGGCAACGCTCCTCGCCAGCGGTCTCAGCGTGTCCGAACTCGTCGCCACAGCTTGGGCGTCAGCCGCCACGTTCCGCGGTACCGACAAGCGGGGTGGCGCCAACGGCGCCCGGGTGCGTCTCGCCCCCCAACGGGACTGGTCGGTTAACGACCCCACGCAACTCGCCAAGGTCCTCGACACCCTCGAGAAGGTCCGCACCTCGTTCAACGCCGGCGCCGGCGGTGACAAGCAGATCTCCATGGCTGACCTCATCGTGCTTGGTGGGTGCGCCGCCATCGAGGCAGCGGCGAAAGCGGCCGGGGTTGACGTTGAGGTGCCCTTCACTCCGGGGCGCACCGACGCCACCGACGAACTCACCGACGCCGAATCGTTCGAGGTCCTCGAACCCACCTTTGACGGGTTCCGCAACTACCTCGCCGACGGTCATCGGCGCTCCCCCGAGGAACTGCTTGTCGAACGCGCCAACCTGCTGACGCTGACCGCTCCCGAGATGACGGTGCTGGTTGGCGGATTGCGGGTTCTCGGCGCCAACACGGCAGGGTCCACCACCGGGGTGTTGACCGACAGGGTTGGGACGTTGAGCACCGACTTCTTCACCAACCTGCTTGACATGTCTACCGAATGGGCTCCCACCGACCCTGAGGCAACCAGCTTTGAGGGCCGGGACCGCACCACCGGCGACCTGCGCTGGACCGCCAGCCGGGTCGATTTGGTGTTCGGATCGCACTCGGAGCTTCGGGCACTGGTGGAGGTGTACGGCGCCAGCGATGCCCAAGGACACTTCGTTCACGACTTCGTGGCGGCGTGGACCAAAGTCACCGAACTCGACCGGTTCGACCTGCGTTAAAGCCCACCAATCGCACCGGGTGTCCCCGACGGCTGACGTCCAGCCGCCGGGGCCGCCCGGTGGCGGGTCGCCCTCCCCCCGGTACCGTTGGCTCATGGCACGAATCCTCATCACCGGGTGTTCCTCCGGCATCGGCCGGGCCACGGCGGTGGCCTGCACCCTCGCCGGCCACCAGGTCATCGCCACCGCCCGCAACCCCGAGACGCTCCGCGACCTCGCCGACGAAGCACCAGTTGAGGCCACCCTCCGACTCGACGTGACCGACGAGGCGTCGGTGCGCGACTCGTTGACGTCGGCGGGAGAGATCGACGTCGTGGTCAACAACGCCGGGTTCGAGGTGGCCGGCCCGGTTGAACTCGCCTCGCTCGAAGACATTCGGGCCATGTTCGAAACGAACTACTTCGGCGTGATCCGCATGGTGCAGGCCTTCGCCCCGCGGATGCGTCACCGGGGTCACGGCGTCTTCGTGAACGTGTCGTCGGTGGCGGGTCGGGTGGCCGGTCCGCTCAACGGGTTCTACGCCGGCTCGAAACATGCGCTTGAAGCATTGTCCGATTCCATGCACTACGAGTTGTCACGGTTCGGCATCCGCACCATCGTCATCGAGCCCGGGGCGATCGCCACCAACTTCAGGGACAACATCGTCCACACCGGCGACCACACCCCGCCCTACGACGAGTTGCGTCGCCAGTGGGATGCCGCTTCGGACGTCCTGCGCGGCGGGAACGAACCGCCCGGGCCGGAGGTGGTGGCTGCCGTCATCGCCACGGCGATCGACGACGCGCTCATCGGCGGGGACGGGCCGAGACGCATCCCGGTGGGCGACGACGCCGCCATGGTCATCCCCACGTGGCACTCCCATGACGACGCCGCCTTCGAATCGCTGATGCGCACCACGCTGAATCTCGACTGGTGAACGCACCCCGCTGAACCCCGCCGTGGTCGGCGCGGGTGACGGTGGGCAAGACTGGGGCCATGGACGACACCCGACCCCCCGGCGGCGACACGGCCCGCCGCATCGCCGACGTGTTCGCAGGAGGTCGTGCCCTCGCCGGCTCCGGGCTGCTCCGCCCCATCGCTCCCCGCCGCATCCTTGACGCCGGTCGAGCCCTGCGTCACTGGGGAGCCACCTACGCCGGCGGGTTCGCCGCATCCGCCGCACGCCACCCGAATCGCGCCTGTGTCATCGATCCGGCCGGAACGCTGAGCTGGGCAGAGGTTGATCGTCGCTCCGATGCGCTGGCGCGTGCCCTTGTCGCCCGTGGGGTGAACGAGGCGAGTGTGGTGGCGTTGTTGTGCCGCAACAACCGTCACTTCATCGTCGCCACCGCCGCACTGGCCAAGACCGGTTGCACGGTGCTGTTGGCCAACACCGGGTTCGCCGGCCCGCAACTGCGCGACGTGCTCGACCGCGAAAGTGCACGACTCATGGTGTGCGACGCCTCGTTCGTGCCACTGGTCACAAACGACGACGGGTCACTGCACCTTGACGTCATGGTCGCCGACGAGGACGGCCCGGTGCCCGACGGTGCCGTCACGCTCACCGAGGTCATCGACCACGCCCCCCCGGGGAGTCGACCCAACCGGCCGGTGCGCGCCGGACGAATGGTCATCCTCACCTCAGGTACCACCGGCACGCCCAAGGGTGCCCCGAGACCACAGTCGGCGGGGATCGAGACGGCGGCGGCGATGCTCGAACGCATCCCCTATCGCGACGGCGACACCGTGGTGCTAGCCGCCCCGCTGTTCCACGCCTGGGGATTCGCCCACGTGGGACTTGCCACCTTGCTGGGTTGGACCATGGTGTTGCGACCCCGCTTCGATCCAGCCGATGCGCTTGATGACGTCGTGACCCATCACGCCAGTGCCCTCGTGGTGGTGCCCGTCATGGCCCAACGCATGCTCGAGGTGGCCGAACCGCCGTCTCGTGAGGCCCTCGGGTCCCTGCGGGTCACCGCAGCGAGCGGGTCGGCGCTCCCCGGCGGACTCGCCACCGAATGGATGGACCGTTTCGGCGACAACCTCTACAACCTGTACGGCTCAACGGAGGTGGGGTGGGCGTCCATCGCCACCCCAGACGACCTGCGCGCCGACCCGGCCACCGCCGGCCGGCCTCCCCTCGGTGTCGAGGTCCGCATCGTCGACGAAGCGGGCCGACGGGTTCCCACCGGGCACACGGGGCGCATCTTCGTCGGGTCCAGCCTCACCTTCGATGGTTACACCGACGGCCGCAACAAGGAGATCCTCGACGGGTTGATGTCCACCGGCGACACCGGACGTCTCGACGGCGCCGGACGTCTACGGGTCGAGGGTCGCAGTGACGACATGATCGTCTCGGGCGGGGAGAACGTGTTCCCCCGCGAGGTCGAGGAATGCATCGAGGCCATGGACGGGGTCAGCGAAGCGGCCGTGGTGGGCGTCGCCGACGACGGGTTCGGTCAGCGGCTGGTGGCATGGGTGGTCCGCACCCCCGCCACCACCACCAACGACGGGGATTCAGCCGTTGACGCCGACGCCGTCCGGAGCCACGTGTCGGCCACGCTGGCCCGTTTCAAGGTTCCCCGCGACGTCCACTTCTGTGATGTGCTGCCTCGCAACGCCACCGGGAAACTGCTGCGCAACCAACTCGGTGACGACTGAGCGTTTCGGGCGTCGTGGTGACATCGCGGCGAACATGGGCGTAGGGTGGCGCAGTGCCCCCAAGCGGCAGCGAACCTGCACCCGCAACGTCGACGACCTCACCGGCCACGTCACATCCCGCTCGGACCACGACCCTCGCCCTCGCCGCCCTCGGCGTGGTGTTCGGCGACATCGGCACCTCCCCGCTGTACGCCATGCGCGAGACGTTCCACCTCGCCCACATCGAACCCACCCGGGAGAACGTGCTCGGCATCCTGTCGCTGGTGTTCTGGTCACTGATGTTGGTCATCACCGTGAAGTACCTGATGTTCGTGATGCGGGCATCGAACCGCGGCGAAGGCGGCATTCTGGCGCTCTCCGCGCTCATCCCGTTCAAGCGGGGCCGCAACTGGCCGTGGGCGCTGGTACTCCTCGGGGCGTTCGGCACCGCCATGCTCTACGGAGACGGGGCCATCACCCCTGCGATCAGTGTGCTGTCCGCAGTCGAGGGTCTCGGTGTGGCCCAGCCGTCGCTCACCGGGTGGATCATCCCGATCGCCGTCGTCATCCTCGTCGGGTTGTTCTCGTTGCAACGTCGTGGCACGCACACCATCGGCCGACTGTTCGGCCCCATCATGGTGGTGTGGTTCGTCACCCTCGCCGTGCTCGGTCTCAGCCACATCGCCGACGACCCCAGCGTGTTCGGCGCCCTCAACCCGGTGTGGGCGGTGCGCTTCTTTGCCGACAACGCCTTCACCGGTTTCGTGGCCCTCGGGTCGCTGTTCCTGGTCGTCACCGGCGGTGAGGCGTTGTACGCCGACATGGGCCACTTCGGTCGTCGCTCCATCGTCATCGGCTGGTATGCACTGGTGCTTCCCGGGTTGCTGCTGTGCTACTTCGGCCAGGGTGCCCTGCTGCTAAGCGACCCCGGTGCCGCCGAACAACCCTTCTACGCCATGGCTCCCGACTGGGGGGTGCTTCCCCTCACCCTGCTGGCGACGTGCGCCACCGTCATTGCCTCCCAGGCCCTCATCACCGGCGTGTTCTCGCTCACGATGCAGGCCTCAGCCATGGGGTGGTTGCCCCGGGTCCGCATCCGACACACCTCCGCCGAAGCCCAGGGGCAGATCTACGTGCCGGCATTCAACTGGGGCTTGTTGGTGGCCTGCGTGGGTCTCGTGCTGGCGTTCCGCTCCTCGGCGAACCTCGCAGCGGCGTACGGCCTGGCGGTGACGGCGACGATGCTTGTCACCACCTTGTTGTTCTACCGGGTCGCCACCACCACGTTCCGGTGGCCGAAGGCCCCGATGATGGCCTTGTGTGGTGTGTTCCTTGCCATCGACCTGGCGTTCTTCGGTTCGAACCTCCTCAAGTTCTTCGCCGGCGGCTGGTTCCCGGTACTCGTGGCGGCTGCGATCTTCACCGCCATGACCACCTGGCGTCACGGTCGGGAAATCCTCGCCGAACGGATCCACCGGGGACGGGTGTCGCTCATCCGGTTCCTCAAGGAACACGACGAGGTCCCCCGGGTGCCCGGCACGGCTGTGTACCTGTTTTCGTTGTCGGGGGCGGCACCGGCTGCACTGCTCAACAACGTGACCCACAACAAGGTCATGCACGAACGTCTCGTGTTCCTGTCCGTGCTCACCGAGGACATCCCCGTCGTGGACCCGTCGAGACGCACCGAGATCACATCGCTCGGCCACGGGGCGTGGCAAATGAAGATGCGTTACGGCTTCATGGAGAAGGTCAACGTCCCCGAAGGACTCACCCAGGGCGACGCCGGGACCCTCGAGTTGTTCGCCGACCCCAACACGACGTTCTTCGTTGGATCCGAACGTCTGCTGGTCACCCAGAACGAAGGCATGGCGATGTGGCGTGAACGGCTCTTCGCCATGATGCACCGCAACGCCACACCCGCCGAACGCTGGTTCGAACTCCCCACCAACCGGGTCATGTCGGTGGGAAGCACCGTGGAGCTGTAGCGAACCGACGGCCTAACTCTCGACCACGGGGATCCACAGTCCAATGCTGCCACCGAGCCGGCTGAGGAACGCCGCCATCTCACCACGCTTCACCGCATCAACCGCCCGATAGGGGTTGATGTTGGTGATCCCGTACTCCGACATCCAGCACGCACCCGCCCGGGCCCACGTCGGGATGCTGGGCTCGTCAAGGAATCCGCACGACGACGAGGCCTCTGGCCGTCCGGCGAAACGCCACAGGAATCCCGCCATCTGACCGCGGGTTACCTGATCGTTGGGTTTGTAGGGATTCGCTTCGGTGATACCGACTTCCTTCATCCAGCACGCACCCTGGCGGGCCCACGAAGGGATCGAGGCCTCGTCATTGAATCCGCACGACGACGGGGCTGACGGGCTTCCCGCCATGGTCCACAGGAACTTGGCCATCTGCGCCCGGGTCACGCCACCTTCAGGGCTGTAGGGAATCGAGGTGGTGACCCCAAGTTCGAACATGCACAGCACGTCGCGGTAGAAGTACCGCCCCGGTGGCACGTCGGCAGCGGAGAACGGCGAGGACCCCGCTCCACACACGTCGGCGAGCACCGAATAGCGGCTCAATGTCGCCGCCGACGACCCGGACGGATTGTTGGCCACCGCCGACACGGTCTGGCGCACCGACGTATCTGCGATCGGGATCAGACATGACCGTGCCGGCAGCGTGGCGGTGCATGAACCCCCGTCGGGCGACGCGGTGAACGTCCACGACACGACGCCGTCCGTCGGCTCGGCATTGTCGAAACCCACGTACACCGCCTTTTCGTCACCGACGCCGGTGAAACCGGCGGACGCATTCGGTCGGCCGGGTTGAGTGGGGACGGGATTTGGGGTGACGGGGACGGCGACCGAGGTCGAGATGCCGATGCCGTTGCTGGCCGTGACGACGACCAAGTACAAACGATCGTTTTCGGCACCTGAGATCGTGCAGGTTCGCCCTGCCCCGTCCGTCGAGCACGGCGCCGGAACCCCGGGCTCAGGTCCGCCCAGCAGCGTGGCCTCGTACTGGATGATCGGCTCACCACCCGTCGAGACCGGCGGCGACCAGTCGACCCGGACGCCGCCGTCGAGCGGCGTGACAGTTGGCACCACCGCCGACGGCGCCGTGGCGAACACGAACGACGCCGAAACTGCTGCCGCTCCGACTCCCCAGTTGCTGCGTGCCGCCACCGACACGTAGTAGGTCTCCCCCGCCGTGAGTCCCGTCAACCGACAGTCCGGAAAGATGCTGATGGCGGTGAAGGCTTGGGCGCACGCGCCGGTGGCCGCAGACCACGACGCAGCCGAAGCTGACCGCATCTTGACGATGTACCCGGCCACCGGCTGCACGCCGGGGTCGGTTGTCCCGACCCAACTCACGTCCACGAAGCCGTTGTCCCGGATCAATGTCACGTCCGAGTTGGGTCCTGGTCGGGCGGCGGCAGTTCCGGCCAGACGACCGTCGGCGGTGAGAAGGGCAACACGGGTAGAGGTGTCCCCATCGACCCCTTCGAACGCCCCAGCGATGAAGACACCTCCCGCCGCGGCGGGCGCCACCCCCAGCACGAGACCGTCGGGCCCGGACCCGACCGAGAAGCTCGGATCGAGAGTCCCGGTGGGGAATAGCCGGCTCACCCGAATGCTCTCGGTCAAATCGAAGTTCACGAATCCGCCGGCGGCGAGAATGTTCCCGTCACCGTCGAAGGCCACATCTCGGACCACGGAGTTGAACCCACCACCCGTGGAAAATCCCTCTTTCGGTGCGCCCGTTGCGCCGAGTCGGGCAATGCCCTGATTCGTCGCCCCATCGACGGTGGTGAACGATCCGCCGATAACGACGGTGCCGTCATCGTCGACCGCCATGGTGAACACGGAGTCACTCGCTCCCGAACCCGGCGTCCACGACGTGTCAGGGGCGCCACTCGCAAGAAGGCGGTCGACGCGGCCGCGTGCCGTGCCGGCCACCTCGGTGAAATCTCCGCCGATGAGCACCCGACCGGTGTCGTCGAGGACCACTTCGCGGACCAGGCCATTCACGTTGGGATTGAAACTGCCGTCAACGCCGCCTCCGTCGTCGAGCAGCGCAAGATTGTTTCGGGTGTTGCCACGCACCGACGCGAAGGACCCGCCGATGACGACACCCCCCGTTGAGGTGACCTCGGCGTCGTAGACCGGACCATTCGCCCCAGCGGTGGTCTTGAAGTCACCATTGGCAACCCCGTTGGCCTCCAGCTTTGCGACACGAACCCGACCGTCGCCCCCCGCCTGGGTGAATTCGCCAGCGATCAGCAATGACCCGTCGTCAAGGAGATCCACGTCGTACACCGCACCGTTGACCGACGCGTTGAACGAGGTATCCAGTGAACCGTCGGCGTTCAACCGGGCCAGATAGGGACGTGGCGTCCCATCCACCTCGGTGAACGTCCCGGCGATCACCAGTGAGCCGTCGGGGAGAACCACGAAATCCTCAACCGTGTCGTTCGGGCCCGTCCCAGGTTCGAATACCAGCGCCGACGCCGAGTGCGGAGCGCCGACGAGCACCGACACCACCACTGCCGATGCGGCGATGACCGCAACAAGTTTCGTCCGGATCCCCACAGCGACACCCTCCGACGGTCGGCCCTCCCTTTGACCGCTCCGGACGGAACATTAGCCGTGGCGACGTTTGGCGCTAGGTCACCCCAACATGCAGTGAGGGCGGGCCACGGCCCGCCCTCACGCATTCACCTGTCGACTGTCACCCCGAGGGTCTTCTACTACCGGGAGGGACCATGACCCGGCAACCCTGCGGAGCGGTGGCGTGGTTGGATTCCACCGAGGGTCCGACTGCCGCTCAGCGGCCAGCCACCTCCAGGGTCCCACAACTAGCGCTTGCGTCATTCATGTGCTGGACCACCTCCCTTCTCTGGTGGGGCAGATCGTATCGCTCACCAGCAGCGAATTGGAGGCACCCCGACACCTGCCAGTTCAGGGGTCCTAGGCGATGCCCGATTCCGGTTCGGCGCTGCAACGCCGGGCCGGGTACCATCTTCGGACTCGGGCCAACGTCGTCCCGGAAACCGCACAACAGGCCCGCCACCGGCGGGCACGAACGCCAGGAACCCTGATGACGACCGAGTCTCCCGGGCCTTTCGGCCTCTACCACCCCGACTTCGAGCACGACGCCTGCGGCGTCAACTTCATCGTGGACATGAAGGGTCGGCGCAGCCACGACATCGTGCGCATGGGCATCGGGGCCTTGTGCAACATGGAACACCGCGGCGCCCAGGGCGCCGAGGTCAACACCGGTGACGGCGCCGGGCTGCTCATGCAGGTCCCCGACAGTTTCCTGCGCCAGGTCGTGGCGTTCGAACTGCCCGCCGCCGGTGCGTACGCCACCGGCATCGCCTTCCTTCCCCGCTCCCCCGAACACGCCGACGAGGTTGCAGCACTGGTCGGCAAGGTCGCCGCCAGCGAAGGTCTCGAGGTGCTCGGCTGGCGTGAGGTCCCCCACGACCCGTCCATGATCGGCGCCAGCGCCATGGCAACCCTCCCGTCCTTCCGCCAGGTGTTCCTCGCCGGCGACGGACTCGAGGGCATCGCACTTGAGCGACGGGTGTACGTGGCCCGCAAACGCATGGAACACGAGATCGGGCCGCTGCACGCCACGGGTGGCGTGTACTTCCCCAGCCTGTCGGGCCGCACGCTCGTGTACAAGGGCATGCTCACCACCAACCAGCTCGCCCCGTTCTTCACCGACCTCACCGACGAGCGCGTCACCTCGGCGTTGGCGCTGGTGCACAGCCGGTTCTCCACCAACACGTTCCCGTCGTGGCCGCTCGCCCACCCGTTCCGCTTCGTCGCCCACAACGGTGAGATCAACACCGTGGCCGGCAACCGCAACTGGATGCGCGCCCGCGAAGCGCTCATGGCCGCACCCGAACTCTCCGACGACCTCGAACGCATCTTCCCCATCTGCACCCCGGGGGCAAGCGACTCCGCCACCTTTGACGAGGCGCTCGAAATCCTCCACCTCGGTGGGTACGACCTTCCTCACGCCGTCCTCATGATGATCCCCGAGGCGTGGGAGAACCACGCCGACATGGACCCGGATCGGCGGGCGTTCTACCAGTACAACTCGTCGCTGATGGAACCGTGGGACGGCCCGGCATCGATCGCCTTCACCGACGGAACCGTGATGGGGGCGGTGCTCGACCGCAACGGTCTACGCCCGTCGCGCTACTGGGTCACCGACGACGACCTCGTCATCATGGCGTCCGAGGTCGGGGTCCTCGACGTGCCACCCCACAAGGTGGTCCATAAGGGTCGACTACAGCCGGGACGGATGTTCCTCGTCGATACCAGTGTGGGCCGCATCATCGACGACGCCGAGATCAAGGGGGCGCTCGCCAGCGAACACCCCTACCAGCAGTGGCTCGACGAACAGCTGGTGCCCCTGTCCCGCCTCGTCGACGCCGACCCCAACGGACTCGCCGCCGCCGCCACCCGACGCGCCGAGGGCGACATCGACCTGCTCACCGCCCAACAGACGTTCGGGTACACCACAGAAGAACTCAAACTCATCGTGGAGCCAATGGGTCGCACCGGTGCCGAGGAAATCGGCTCGATGGGGACCGACACACCGCTTGCCGTGCTCAGCGACCGCTCGCGCCTGCTGTTCGACTACTTCATCCAGTTGTTCGCCCAGGTCACCAACCCCCCACTCGACGCCATCCGGGAAGAACTCGTCACGGCGCTCGGACGCACGCTCGGACCTGAAGGCAACGTGCTCGACCCCACCGCCGGGTCGTGTCACCAACTGCTCGTCAACCGGCCGGTACTGACCGACGACGAGCTCGCCGCCATCGTGGGCATCGACAACGCCGTGCCGGGCTGGTCGACCCGGGTGTTGCCGTGCCTGTACCCCGTGGCTGAGGGTGGGCCCGGGTTGGCGCGAGCCATCGAAGACCTTCGCCGGGCGGCGTCGGCAGCGATCGCTGAGGGCGTCACCTTCATCGTGCTCTCCGATCGTCACTCCTCCGCCGAGCTCGCCCCGATCCCGTCGTTGCTCGCCACCGCCGCCGTGCACCACCACCTCATCGCCGAAAAGACCCGCACCCGGGTGGGTCTCGTGGTCGAGACCGGTGACGCCCGCGAGGTGCACCATTTCTGTCTGCTCGTCGGGTACGGCGCCGGGGCGGTCAACCCGTACCTGGCGCTCGAGACCACCGAGGACCTCGCCCTGCGTCGGGCCGGCCACGAGGGGACCGAGCACGTGGCCGGCAAGGCGGCCGCCAACTACGTCAAAGCCGCCAGCAAAGGCATCCTCAAGGTGATGTCGAAGATGGGCATCTCCACCGTGGCGTCCTACACCGGCGCCCAGATCTTCGAAGCGGTCGGGCTTGGTGACGATCTCGTCGACGAGTACTTCCGTGGAACCGTCAGCCGACTCGGTGGGATCGGGGTCGACGAGGTCGCCACCGAGGTGGCGATCCGTCACCGTCGGGCCCATCTGCCCAACGAGGCCGAGATCGCCCACCGTCCCCTCGAGGTCGGTGGCGAGTACCAGTGGCGCCGGGAAGGCGAGTACCACCTGTTCAACCCGACCACGGTGTTCAAGTTGCAGCACGCCACCCGCGATAAGCGCTTCGACGTGTTCCGGGAGTACACCGAAGCGGTCAACAACCAGTCCGAGCAGCTCGCCACCCTGCGCGGCCTGTTGCGGCTGCGCACCGGGGAGCGTTCGCCGATCCCCGTCGACGAGGTGGAGTCGGTGGCCGACATCTGCAAGCGGTTCTCGACGGGCGCCATGTCGTATGGGTCCATCTCGGCCGAAGCCCACGAGACGCTCGCCATTGCCATGAACCGCATCGGCGGGAAGTCCAACACCGGTGAGGGCGGAGAGGACCCCGAACGGTTCGAGGTGATGTCCAACGGGGACTCCAAGCGCAGCGCCATCAAGCAGGTGGCGTCGGGACGTTTCGGGGTGACCAGCCACTACCTGACCAACGCCGACGATCTGCAGATCAAGATGGCCCAGGGCGCCAAGCCCGGCGAGGGCGGTCAGTTGCCCGGCCACAAGGTGTACCCGTGGATCGCCCAGACCCGGCACTCCACCCCCGGTGTGGGCCTCATCTCCCCGCCTCCGCACCACGACATCTACTCCATTGAGGATCTCGCCCAGCTCATCCACGACCTGAAGTGCTCGAACCCGTCGGCCCGGGTGCACGTCAAACTCGTGGCTGAGGTCGGGGTCGGGACCGTGGCTGCCGGGGTGTCCAAGGCACACGCCGACGTCGTACTCATCAGCGGCAACGACGGCGGCACTGGCGCCAGCCCCCTCACCTCGCTCAAACACGCCGGCGGACCGTGGGAACTCGGCCTCGCCGAAACCCAGCAGACACTTCTGGCCAACGGGCTGCGGGACCGCATCGTGGTTCAGGTGGACGGCCAGATGAAGACCGGGCGTGACGTCGTGATCGCCGCGCTGTTGGGCGCCGAAGAGTTCGGTTTCGCCACGGCGCCCCTCGTCGTGTCGGGTTGCGTGATGATGCGCGTCTGCCATCTCGACACGTGTCCGGTGGGGGTCGCCACCCAGAACCCGGTGCTGCGGGAACGTTTCAGCGGCAAACCCGAGTTCGTCGAGACGTTCTTTGAGTACATCGCCACCGAGGTGCGCGAACTGCTCGCCGAACTGGGACTGCGAAGCATCGCCGAAGCGGTCGGTCAGGTGGAACTGCTCGACAGCGAACGAGCCGTCGACCACTGGAAGGCCGCCGGTCTTGACCTGTCGCCGATCCTGGCGCTCCCGCCACTGCCCGACGGCGCCGCACGCCTGTGCACCACCACCCAGGATCACGGCCTCGAGCACAAACTCGACGTGGAACTCATCGCCGAAGCTGCGCCCGCGCTCGACGAGGGGCAACCGGTGGTGTTGGACCACACGGTGCGCAACATCAATCGCACGGTGGGAACGATGCTGGGTCACGAGGTGTCCAAGCGCTACGGCGGGGAAGGACTTCCCGACGACACGATCTCGATCAACCTGACCGGATCTGCCGGGCAGAGCCTGGGGGCGTTCATGCCCCGGGGGATGACGATCAGGCTCACCGGTGACGCCAACGACTACCTCGGCAAGGGCCTCTCGGGCGGGCGCATCATTGTGGCACCCCACCCCGACGCCCCCTTCGTCGCCGAGGAGAACATCATCGCCGGCAACGTCATCCTCTACGGAGCCACCAGCGGCGAGGTGTACCTGCGCGGCATGGTCGGCGAACGATTCGGTGTCCGCAACTCAGGCGCCGTTGCCGTCGTGGAAGGCGTCGGGGACCACGGGTGCGAGTACATGACCGGCGGCCGAGTCGTGGTGCTGGGCACCACCGGACGCAACTTCGGGGCCGGCATGTCAGGTGGCGTCGCCTTCGTCTACGACATCGACGGTCGGTTCGCCGAGCGGGTCAACCCTGAGATGGTGAACCTCGAGGCGCTCGCAGATGAGGACCGCCAGTGGCTCAGCGACCGGGTGCGTCGCCACGTGGACGAGACCGGCAGCGCCGTAGGTGAACGCATCCTCGCCGGTGGCGACGCCGAACTGAATCGCTTCGTCAAGGTGATGCCACGCGACTACGCCAGAGTTCTCGCTGCGGAGGCCAAGGCGTTGGCTGACGGCACCGACCCGGTGGAGGCTGTCATGGCCGCCGCCCGGGTGTGAGCAGACTGACCGGATAAGGACACGATCATGGGTGACGCACAAGGGTTTCTCAAGCACGACCGCAAGACACCGCAGTACCGGCCGGTGCCGGTGCGGCTCAAGGACTGGAAAGAGGTGACGGCACCGTTCCCCGTCGAGGACGTGCGCACCCAGGCCAGCCGGTGCATGGACTGCGGTATCCCGTTCTGTAATCAGGGTTGCCCTCTTGGCAACCTCATCCCGGACTGGAACGACCTCGTGTACCGAGACGAGTGGCAGGCGGCCATCGAACGCCTCCATGCCACCAACAACTTCCCCGAGTTCACTGGTCGACTCTGCCCCGCCCCGTGTGAGGCGGCCTGCGTTCTTGGCATCAACCAGCCGCCGGTCACCATCAAGTTGTCCGAGGTGTCCATCATCGATCGCGCCTTCGCCGAGGGTTGGGTCACCCCGGTGCTGCCGACCCGCACCACCGACCGGCGGGTAGCGGTGGTGGGTTCAGGGCCCGCCGGCCTCGCCGTGGCCCAGCAGTTGACCCGCGCCGGACACACCGTGGTGGTGTTCGAACGCGACGACCGTCCTGGTGGGTTGCTGCGCTACGGCATCCCCGAATTCAAGATGGAAAAGGCGGTCCTCGACCGCCGTCTCGACCAGATGCGCGCCGAGGGCACCGAGTTCCGTTGCGGCGTCGAGGTCGGGGTGCACGTCACCGCTGACGAGCTGCGTTCCGAGTTCGACGCCGTCGTGCTCGCCGGCGGTGCCACCGTGCGGCGCGACCTGCCAATTGCGGGCCGGGAGCTCGCAGGCGTCCATCAGGCCATGGAGTACCTCCCCATCGCCAACCACGTCCAAGAGGGCGACCTCGACGAGCCGTGGATCACCGCCGAGGGGAAACGGGTCGTCATCATCGGTGGTGGCGACACCGGGGCGGACTGTCTCGGCACCGCCAACCGCCAGGGCGCCCGCAGCGTCCACCAGTTCGAGATCATGCCTCGCCCCCCCGACCAGCGTGATGCCTCCACCCCGTGGCCGACGTGGCCGCTCATGATGCGCACCGCCTCAGCCCATGAAGAAGGGGTGGAACGGGTGTACGCCGTCAACACCGTGTCGTTCCTCGGCGACGACGACGGCAACGTCACGGGACTGCGTGCCGTCGAGGTGCGCTCGGAGATCGTCGAAGGCCGACCCACCTTCGTGCCCGTGGACGGCACCGAGTTCGATCTGCCCTGCGAACTCGTGCTGCTCGCCCTGGGGTTCACCGGTGCCGAACGCGAAGGCCTCGGCGAACAGTTCGGTCTCGAATTCGACCCACGGGGCAACGTCGCCCGTGACGACGAATGGCGCACCAACGTGGACAACGTCTTCGTCTGCGGCGACATGGGGCGCGGTCAGAGTCTCATCGTGTGGGCCATCGCCGAGGGACGTTCGTGCGCCGCTGCGGTGGACCGGGCCCTCATGGGTGAGACGGACCTGCCCTCACCGGTGGAGCCCACCAGCCAACCCCTGCGCTGAGTCGAGCCACCTCACCGAAGCGTCGATCAGGGGCACTCGTACAGCGTCGAGGTCCCACCGAACGAGGTGGCGAGTCGGTCCCCGATGGCCTGGGGTGTCTCACGCTCGATGTTGTTCTCGATGGGGATGGCCCCGTTGGCGACCCGGATGATGCCTTCGGGGAACACCACGTACGCCCCAACTTCAGCCTTGTCGAAGTCGGCCAGCATGGCGCACCGTTCCGCCAGCCAGTCGTCAGGTGATGGTCGCCGCCCCCACGTCTCGACGGTCAGGATGCCGTTGGTCTGGGTGGCGCACCCCAAGGTCTTGTGGTCGTGTTCCACCACGAGACTGGCCACCTGCAGACACACCACCCCCGCCTCGGCGATCTCGTCGAGCAGATCGGCGGGGTCGGCCGCTGCGCTGTTCTGCAGTCCGATGGTGCCGACGAAGACCCCGACTGCGAACACCACGACTGCCACGAGGACGCCCACCCCACCGATGAGTGCCCCGCGACGCCAACGACCTGACCTCCTCACAACTGCCTGAGGATCATCACCGCCAACAGTGCGGTCTGCGTCCACGACTCACCGGCGCGCCGCGGCCACTGGGGACGCCGGCATCGGTTCGGGATGGCCGAACACGACCTGCCCGGTCACCGCCCGGGTCAGGTCGCACAGGTCAGCGGAGAGGTCCACCATGAGATCGTCAAGGGTGATGACCCCAACAAGGTTCCCGTTGTCCATGACCGGGATGCGACGAATCGGATGGGACCGAAACACCGACATGACGCTGCGCAGGTCCGCGGCGGCGTCGGCGGTGATGATGTCGGTACTCATCACGGCATCCACCCTGGCGTCAGGGGCCATCCCGCGAGCCACCGCACGCACCGTGATGTCCCGGTCAGTGATCACGCCGACGGGTTGATTGCCGTCGAGCACAACCAGGCATCCGACGGAGGCAGCGTCCATGAGGCCGGCTGCCTCAACCAACGTGGCGTCGACGTCAACGGTGACGGGTGGTTTGCGAATCGCGTCTCGGATCTCCATGGTGTTCACCTCATCTGTCGTGACGCCGGCACCGACGACGTCGCCTGTTTGCAGCCGACGGGGGATGGTCGACGGGGACCACGGTAGGGAGAGGTGAGTCGAATCGTGGCGGGCGTGGCTCACCGACACCTGACTGCAACCGGCGCGTCACACGGTCACCGCTATGGTCGCTGGAATGCAACGAAAGTCTCTGTCCCGCTGGCGGTTCCGCCTGTCGCTCATTGCGGTGGGGGTGCTGTTGGCCGCCGGGTGCGCAACGGACGACGACTCGGCCCTGCCCTCGACCACCGATGACGCACCGTCGACGGTCACCAATCCCGTTGGCCTCGCCCCCGCTCCGTTCACCGGCTACTCCTCGGAGGTCTACGCCGACCCGTCAACGTGGTTGTGTCGACCCGACGCCGAAGACGTATGTGACACCAACCTTGACGCCGAAGTGATCGAGGCGGATGGAACCCGGACCACCGAGGTGTTCGAACAGGCGGCGGACCCCCCGGTGGACTGCTTCTACGTCTACCCCACGGTGTCGAGCGACCCTGGCGCCAACAGTGACCTCGAACCCGGTGGCGGTGAGGCCACGGCGGTGCTGAGCCAGGTCGCCCGATTGGCCGGGTCGTGTCGTGTGTGGGCACCGATGTACAACCAGGCCACCCTGTCCACCATCTCGGGAGCCATCAACGATGAGGGGACCACGAGTGACGAGGGTGAGGAGGCGGGGACCGCTGAGCGCGATGCGGCTGGCAACCCGCCGGTGGACGAGAACTCACCGTTCAACGTGGCGTACGCCAGTGCACGCGACGCGTTCCGGCACTACATGGCGAACGACAATGGCGGACGCGGCGTGGTTCTGGTCGGTCACTCCCAGGGGACCGGGGTCCTCCGCCAACTCATCACCGACGAGTTCGACCCGAACCCGGCCATGCGCGAACAGCTCGTGTCAGCGGTCCTCATGGGGTTGTCCATCCCCGAGAACCCCTCCAGTGGCGGGTTCGCCAACATCCCGGTGTGCACAAGCGACACACAGACCGGCTGTTACCTGTCGTGGTCCTCGTATCGGTCCACCGCCCCACCCGAACCCGGTGCGTACTTCGGGGCACCCAGCCCCGACGGCAGTCGGGCGGCGTGCACCAACCCCGCAGACCTCTCCGGTTCATTAGGCGCCGTCCGTGCCACCCCGTACTTCGCCGACACCCAGTCGCCCGAGGGCGTCGGGTGGATACAGTCCCGGGCCGGCGAACAACCGACCGAACCATGGGTTGTGCTCCCCGGACTCATCGAGGTGGCGTGTGTGGAACGCAACGGCTACCACTACCTCGAGGTCACTGTCGTGCCCGACGAGGTCCGCACCCCCGACGTGCCCGGAGACCTGACCGCGCCATGGGGTCTGCACCTCGTGGACGCCAACCTGGTCATGGGTGAACTGGTCGGTATCATCGCCAGTCAGGCTGAGGCGTGGGTGTCGGGGCGCTGAGCGGATCAGCCTTCGTTGCCCATACGTCGCCCCACGCGAACCAGCACCGACCGGAGCGTGTCGGGGTCCTGGGCGCCGGGAAGGGTGAACTGGCCGCCGATGACCATCGTCGGCACGGCGTGAACGTCGAGGCCGGCGGCTTCGGCAAGATCGGCACGCACCTCAGCTGAGTACCCCTGACCGGCGAGGACGTCGGCTGCGGCTTCAGCGTCGAGCCCGACAGAATCTGCGAGCCGGGCCAGAACGGAGTGGTCGGCGAGGTCCTCACCGTGTTCGAAGTAGGCGCTGAACAAGGCGTCCGACAACCGATTCTGTTCAACCGCACCCCCGGTGTCCCACGACCACGCCAACAGGCGGTGGGCGTCGAAGGTGTTGACCCGCTGGGCCATGGAAAAGTCGTAGGCGATCCCCACCGGCGGTCCGAGCTCGGCGAACCGCCGGGTCATGGCGTCGAAACTGCCAGGTCCATATTTCGCTTCGAGTGCCGTCCGCAGGTCAGTTGATCGTGGCCCGGCCCCGGGGTCGAGCTGGAACGCCCGCCATCGGATTTCGATGGGGTGGCTCAGTCCCGAGTCCGGGTCACTCCCGAGGTCGTCGAGGACTGAGGTGAGCCGGCGCGCAGCGAGGAAACACCAGGGGCAGACCACATCGGAGAACACATCGATGCGCATGACCCCATCCAACCACAGCCTCACGGGGGAGGTCGGAACAATCCGGTGCGGGGGATGGTTGAAACGGGTATGAGTCACGACCTCCACGACCCCGCCAGTGCCGTCGCCGACATCGGGGACGCAGACTTCGACGAGGCCACCTCGGGCAGGTGGACGGCGGTGGACTTGTGGGCGCCGTGGTGCGGTCCGTGTCGGCGGTTCATGCCGGCATTCGAACAGGCGGCAGCCGTCATGGCCGCCGAGGGCGGGCCGGTGGCGTTCGCGAGGGTGAACGTCGATGACAACCCGTTGGTGGCGGGCCGCATGGCGGTCAGGAGCATTCCCACGGTGATCCTGTTCAACCCCCAAGGGGTTGAAGTTGCCCGCACCACTGGGGTGCCCGATGCCGCTGACCTTGACGCGCTGGTGGCGCTGGCGTCGGCGTGATCCCGACGCGGTAGCGCCTGGGGCGCTGCCAGCGGTGGCAACGTCCCAGGCGCAAGGACCGCCGGTGGTGGCTACGGTCAGGCCTTGACCGCCGAGATGTCGAGTTCCAACTTCACCTTCTCGCCCACGAGGATGCCGCCCGTCTCGAGGGCTGCGTTCCATTCGAGGCCCCAGTCCTTGCGGTTGATCTCAGCGCGTCCCTCGAAACCGATGCGATCGTTGCCGAACGGGTCCTTCGCCGCACCGGTGAACTCGAGATCGATGGTGACGGGCCGGGTCACGCCGCCAATGGTCAGGTCGCCGGTGACCTTGTAGTCGTCGGTGCCGTCAGGCTCGATGGCGTTGGACACGAAGGCCATGGTGGGGTTGGCCTCGACGTCGAAGAAGTCGGCGGAGCGCAAGTGGCCGTCGCGGCCCTCGTCGCCGGTGGTGACACTCGCCATGGCGGCGGACACGGTCACCGACGATGCGGCAGGGTTGGTTCCATCCACGGTCACCGAGCCCTCAAAATCGGCGAACGACCCACGGACCTTGGTGACCATGGCGTGCCGTACGACGAACCCGAGCCGGGAGTGGGACGGGTCGATGGTGTACGAGCCGGTGAGTGTGGTGGTGTCAGACATTGCGTTCTCCTCGAACAGGTTGGTTGAGTATTCAACGACCCTAGCGGCAGTTCGTTGAATCGTCAACTTTCGCTACGCTGGGGTCATGGCCGCCCGACCCGCTCCCCGATGGCTCACCGACGACCAGCAGGCCGTCTGGCGGTCGTACATCGCCATGGTCCGCCAACTCAACGAGGCACTTGAGCGACAACTACACGAGGACTCGGAGATGGCCATGAGCGACTACGTGTTGTTGATGCGCCTGTCTGAGGCGCCCCACCACCAGTTGCGCATGAGCGAACTCGCCACCGACTCGGTGTACTCACGAAGCCGCCTGTCCCATGCCGTGAGCCGCCTCGAGTCGTGGGGCTGGGTCCGTCGAATGGGATGCGACGACGATCGCCGAGGCACATTCGCCCAACTGACCGACGAAGGACTCGCCATGCTCGCAGCAGCTGCACCGGGCCACGCCACCGCCGTCCACGACCTGATGTTCGAACCACTCGGTGACGACGGAGCTGCCGAATTCGGTGAACTGGTGGGTCGAATCCTCGACCGCCTCAGTCAAGACCGCGTCTGAACTCTCCACCATGTTCCAGCGTGACGGGACAAGCGAGTTCCCACCCCTCCACCCGACACCCCGGCAACCGCACCCAGATTCACAGGCTAGTTGCATCGACTGGCCCAACCCGTCGGTCAACTACGGCGATAGGCCTCATCAGCATCAAGGTCAATCTCGGGTGACTCCGGCTCAAGGTCCGACTCGAGGACCTGGCCTGGAAGGTGGTGCACCGTCAGGTCATCGACGTCAATCCCGGTGATGCCGAATTCTGCCCAGCGCTCAACCAACTGCGCCGCCTCAGCCCCATCAGCGCACACCTCGCGATGGGCCACACCCCCACCCCGCCAGATCCGCACCTCAACCGGACCGGCGGTCATCTCCCCCGACTCCCCGACGCTGAACCATTCCCGGATTCGGCGCCACGCGTGACCTCAACACGGTTCACCGGCTGGACGTCTTCATCGAGGGGAACGTGAACCTCGAGGATCCCGTCGGTGTAGCTGGCAGAGACGTCACCGGCGGTGACCCCGGTGGGTAGGGCAAGGGTCCGGGTGAACTGCCCGTAACGGAATTCGGAACGATAGAACCCGCCGTCACCCTGCTGCGTGTGATGTGCGCTTCGTTCGGCGCGGATGCACAGCGTGCCTTCAGCCACAGTGATCTCAACGTCGCGATCGGGGTCGATGCCAGGTAGTTCCGCCCGCACCACGAGCGTGCCGTCCTCGCGGAACTCTTCAAGGTGCATGCCGTCACGATCGGACCACAACTCGGCCATTGGCGGCGGAAACGGGGCGGGCAGGCTTCGGGCCAAAAGGCCCGACCACACGGGCCAGCGACGTTCGGAAATAGTGGACATGAGGGCCTCCTCGACTCATCGGTGCAGGGTCTGAAGTCGTGGAGAACGCCGTGGTTCCGGAGCGGACATCGGTGACGCCCGCTGACGTCATCCAGCATGCCTGGGGGGCCAGCACGTTCACAAGGGACGAAGGTCACCGCACACACCACCGCCTAATGTCGGGCCTGTGGAAAGGCACGACGAGCGACATCACGGTGAGGCTGGCCGTCATCGTCGCGCCCTCGAACCCGAGGTCGATACCGGCGCCCCCGACGATGAGGGCCTTCCTAGCGACCGGCCAACCCGGGTTCTACGACGGATGCTCAGCGGGGTCCTGTCCTACGGCGTGCTGGTGCTGGTGCTGTACTTCCTCATCACCAAATTGGCGAGAGCCAACTGGGAACAGGTCCTCAGCCAAATCTCAACGTGGGACGTCATCATCATCGTTGCGTTGGGCTTGGCGAACATCATCACGAACCTGCCGCCTCAAGTGCTCACCCTGCCAGGGTTGAAGATGCGCGAGTCGTTCGTGACCAACACCGCATCGTCGGCGCTTTCCAACACCGTGCCCGAAGGTGGGGCAGTGGCAACCGGGTTGAACTTCGCCATGCTGCGGTCGTGGGGTTTCGACCTGCCGTCAATCACCTCGAGTTACCTCACCACGGGAATCTGGACGAACCTGGTGCGTTACGGACTCGCCGCCGGGGCGCTCACCGTCATGGTGGTCAGGGGTGAGGGCGGCGTAAACCTGCTGTGGTTGGCCATTGTGTTGGTCGTTGGGGTTGCCGTCGCCATCGGGGTGCTCGCAGCAGTTCTGGCCAGCGACGGATTCGCCCGTCGATTCGGGGCGCTGCTGGGCCGCATCGTCAACCCGGTGTTCCGCCTGTTCCACCGGCAACCGGTGACCGACATGGCGGGTGAGGTGTCAGGGTTCCGGACCAAACTCGTTGACCTCGTCCGGGCGCAATGGCACGCACTCACCATTGCCATGGTCATCTCCCAACTCACGACATGTCTCGTGCTCGGGGTGGCCGTCCGCCTTCAAGGCCTCGGCGAAGACCAGGTCAGTTGGGCGCGAATCATCTTCGCCGTATCTGCCATGGCCACCGTGTCGCTGATCGCCCCCACCCCCGGAGGCATCGGGGTGGCCGAGGCCACGCTGCTTTGGGTGCTGGGCGCTGGACTCACCGACGACGTCAACACCGACCTCATCATCGCCATCGGCTTGTTCCGGTTCGCCACCTGGTTCGAACCGGTCCCCGTCGGGGCGGGTAGCTACCTGTTCTGGCGGAAGAACCGCTCGTGGCGCCGGCCCAGCGCCACCAGTGATACGGCAGTGGCCCCGACGACCGCCTGAACGCTGGTCAACCCTTCGGAACCCGGCCCGTCATGCTCCAGCCACCCAGGGACCATCAGCGGACCGTGTACGGCTCGACATTTCCGTACCAAACCCGCCCGCCGGTGGGCCAGCGGGGGCGCCAACCTGCAAGAATGGGGGAACTGCACAGCTCGTGCGGCAGACAACCCGATACCGGCAGGTTCCGTGACTCTCACCGTTGACGAAAGCCCCGAAAGTGCCAGAACCCCGAGTGGGCGCAAAGGCTCCCTCCAGCGGGTACTCGACGTCATTCCCGCTGAGGCGTACGAGCGCCCCACCAGCCGCGGACTCGCCTTTTTCGCCCGCGATGTCCTGCTGTACGCCGCGGCGGTGGCGTGGCTCATCATCGTGGACAACCCACTTTTGGTGGTCGCCGGGTGGTTGTTCGCCTCGTTGACCATTGCTTCACTGTTCGTCGTCGGCCATGACGCCGCCCACGGCGCGTTGTTCACGAGTCGGCGCCTGAACCGCACCATTGGACGTCTCGCCATGGTCCCGTCGTGGCATGTCTACGAAGGATGGGTGCTGGGGCACAACCGCATCCACCACACCTACACCGCCCGGCAAGGCTTCGACTTCGTATGGCACCCCGTCACACCGGCGGAGTACGCCGCTCTCCCCTGGCACCTGCGTTTCCGTCACCGGGTGGAGTGGTCATGGCTCGGAGCTGGCGCGTACTACGTGCGCGAGGTGTGGTGGAACAAGATGGTGGTCGGCAAACCACCAGCGCGTTTTGCCCGCACCATTCGCCGAGACCGCTGGCTGGTGGCTTGTGTGGTGGCCGGGGTTTCCGTGGCGTTGTTCGCCCTCGGGTTCAGCAGCGGCGGAACCGTGTGGGCCGGGATCTGGATGGTGCTCAAGGTCTGGGTAGTGCCGTTCCTTGGGTTCAGTTTCATCATCGGGTCGCTGGTCCACATCCATCACATCGGACCGGATCTCCGCTGGTGGCCGCGGCGGGAATGGACCCGTTTCGCCGGGCAGGTAGAAGCCACCACCGCCTTGTACGCCTCACCAGTCGTCGAGTTTTTCTTCCACTGGATCATGGTCCACATCCCCCACCACGTCGATGTCCGGATCCCCATGTACAACCTCCCCATGGCGGCCACGGCAATCGTGGACAACATCGACGAGGCAAAGGCCGGCAAACTTCGGTTCCGGGACTTCGTGTCCAACACCCGGGCCTGCAAGCTCTACGACTTCGAACACGGACAGTGGTACACCTACCAGCAGGCCGCAGCCCTGCCTCCCGAGATGCTGCGACTCCCTGAAGCGTCGCTCGTTGTCGCCCCTGCCGCTGACCGCTGACGATCTCAGCCAGCCTGCGTTCCTCTCAGCGGCGAACCCAAGCCTCCGGTTTCCCTTCACCCCCGAGGGCGTTCAGCGCCCACACAGCGAGGGCCGTGGCATGCCAGTCGAACGTGTCCGGTTCCGCCAACGGCCCGCGCCACTGCCATCGCCCGTCGTCCCGCTGGGCAGCGACAATGGCGTCAACCCAGCCAGATCCCACGAGATCGGCTCGCCCAGCTTCGGCCAGCACCACGATCTGTTCAACCGACAGGTCATCAACCGCCAGCTCCAGCGGCGATGTCGACGCTCGGGAGCCCAGTTCAGCTGCCACGAGTTGGACGGCCTCCTCTGCGAGTGATGCCGCTCGTGGATCCTCACACCCGAGGTCTTCCATAAAGAACCACGCCAGGAGCACATGGGTGGGTCCATACCCACCAGCGCCCAACTCCCGCTGCCATGCGGCCAGGTCGTCGTCGGTCAGCGGGCGGACATCGCAGTACAGGCCACTGACCATCACACGAGACGTGTCAGGCAACGATGCCGTGCCGGCCGGTGGAACCCGTCGTGCAGGATCAACAAGGCGGGCCAGCGCCTGCTCTTCGGTTGGGACACCGCCACCCGAGGGGGGTACCTGGCTTCCCGCAGCAGAGGCCGCAGCGCCGAAGCCGGCCAACGGTTCGACACCCCACCGCCGATAGATGTGATCAAGTCCGCTGAGGTGCAGAGAGTCGATCTGGTCGATGTTGGCCTGCAGGAACTCCGCCCCCTCGGTCACCGCCTGTTGGGCCTCTTCACTCAGGCTTGATGCACTTCCGCTGGAACCACACGCGGCGACCGACATACCGACGATGCCGAGCATCGCTACCACTAGCGCTCGGAGGGTTCGTGAAGGTCGCCGCATCGCCCGACATCGTAGGGGGCCGATCTCGTGATGGTCAGTCGGGACATTGAGGACCCGACAACACCACCGAAATGCCTTCTAGGCGTAGAAGTGGCGGTTGGCTTCAACCGCTGCACGCTCGGCGGACGGCAGATCCTCCATACCGAGGAGACGCTCTGTGGCGTCCCTTCCCTCCCCGATCGCCCCGACGTAATAGGCGGCGATGGAGAGTTCGTAAAGCGAACGCCACCGGTAGACATCAGGCTCAATAAACAGGCCCGTCTCGGGCTTCGGGAGCGACGCTGCGTGGCGGGCGAATACGTACGCCGTTGACATCCGGTCAGCGCGACGTGCCGCCGTTGCAGCGTGGCAGGACGCCTCGGCACGTTGCGGCACCACGTCAACCGCTCGCAGGGCGGCGTCGAACACCTCGGGCGTGCACCCGTCACGGCCAGCCAGCAGGCGAACCACCCACGACAACGAGACGTACACCTCCTCTAGATAGCCACCGAGTTCACTACGGCGGCGGTAGGCGTCGATCGCCTCATCAACAAGCCCCGCATCCCGATAACTCTGCGCAAGGTAAAACATGTACCGGGGTTCGAGTTCCGGGTCCTCATGTGTCTGCAACGCAGCCCGAAGAAGTTCGGCGTCATCGTGGTACTTCGTGGGATTCTGCGAGCGGGCGCCATCCCGGAAGGTAGCGAAACGTACACCGGGCAACGTGCCGCCGCGCACCGCCCCCTCGGGGACGACGAGGAACTCGTGCAGCACGCCTCGGTAGGTGAAATCGAGCCGGGTTGACGACACCTGAGGGCGCGTGTACTCCAAGCCGTCGCTGAACCGCACGTCATACACATCGGCACTCAGCGAGCGAACGGCATCAGCTGCGGCGATACCGTCATCCAGCACAGCGACCACATCGGCATCGATCATCAACGAGTAGTCGCCAAGCGGGCGGGCAAGCTCAAGCGCCCGAGTCCGGTTGTAGGCGAAGTCCCGCCATGGAACCTCGTGAAGCTCGCCAGGCAGGTCACCCAGCAATTCAGAAATCAGGGCCTGAGTGCCATCGGTGGAGCCCGTGTCCACGATGCACCAGGCATCGATGAGTGGACGCACCGATTCCACGCACCGAGCCAGCACGTGCGCCTCGTTGCGAACGATCATGGTCAGCACCACGCTCGGGGGAGAACCCACCGGCCTCATCACTCCTCCGATGGTGAGCCGAGACGCAGGTTGTGTTCACACGCCTCGCGAAAGGCAGCAGGCAGATCCGGACGCTCGAGAAGCCATCGGAAGGTGGCGTTTGCCTCGTCCTGCTGGCCGGTCCACCACCGCGCAATGGCCAACTCAAAATCGATACCCCACGCCGTGACCCAGGTCTCTGGGAATAGCCCACGAGCAGATCGGTCACGCTTGACACCCTCCTCGAGCCAGACTCGCGCCGCCTCCCATCGGGCTTGTGCGTTCAGTAGTCGGCCCAGGCGATGGAATGGCTCAATTCGTTGGGGGTCCCACTGCATCGCCTCGAGATAGCTCCACGTCGCATCGGGGTACCGTCCGAGGAACTGATGCATCTCCCCAATCTGGAAGTGGCAGAAGAACGCCATTGCTGGTGGAGCCCCCACATCGAGCGCTTCCCTGAAAGCACGAAGGGCGTCATCCCACTGGCCGAGGTCACGATGGTGGAGTGCCACCTCGAAAGCGAGATCCGGCGACTGGGGATTGGCCGAAACCTGTTTGAGGAGTTGCTGAAGAGATTCATCGAGGACATCCTCACGATCGCTGCGATCCCCAACCGCCACCACTCGAAGGCTGTCAAGCGTCGCGGCGGCAACCGGCGCTGAGGCCTGCAATCGCATGTACCCCTCATCTCCGTATGTCCACTCTGGACCCGTGCGAATCAACACCGGCTGATAATGCTCAAGGTCCCCGTGTTGTATCGGCACCGAGATGAGGTGTGCGTCCATCTCGGCGAGATCCTTGCGGAAGGAGGGTAGAGCCTCAACGATGACGTCCTGGCCAACGAGCAGGATGTGACTCGGCCCGGTCAGCGCTGAGGCTTGGCGCAGCAGTGACTCGGCATTCGCTCGCCGATCGACCCAAGGCTCAGATACGAGCGTTCCAGGAATGTGGCCGAAGGCGGACCGAACGACCTCGGCCGTCTCGTCCGTTGATTCGGCATCAATGATCAACCACTCATCGACAACGCCCTCAATGGACGAAGCCAGCCGACTCAGCGTTTCAGCGCCATTCCTCACCGAGATGGCCACACAGATGTGCAGATCCGACCCCACGTCGGGCACTAGTCACCTCGCAGACTGGGGTCGAGTTCCACGGCACGGTTGACCAGTGCCACACCCCGTTCCGCATCCCCGCGGGCAATGTAGAGATTGCCAAGATTGAACAACACGCCAACACTGTCGGGGTCAGAAGCAAGAATCGCTTCGAAGGCTGCGATCGCGTCCTCCTCCCGGCCAAGGTCGCGCAAGGCAATTGCGCGGTTGAACGCCGCACTCGTCAAGGAAGGGTCTGAGGCGACTGCGCGGTCATAGAAGTCAACCGAGCGCTCAACCTCACCTCTCTGCTGGGCGATCTGGCCAAGGTTGTAGAGGGCGAGAGCATTGGCGGGGTCAAGAACCAAGATGGCTTCATACCGCTCCACAGCAGGATCGACGAGTCCACTGGTGTGAAGGGCAACTGCCTCAGCTAGGAGGTCTCCGGTTGACCGCTCGGCGACCTGCGCCTGTTCAGTGCCTCCCTCGCCGGTCACTCGACCAAGAACGAAACCCGCGACAGCCACTGCGGCGACCACAAGCGCCGTAACGGCCCACTGCATCACCTCAGCACGGCGCGACCGGGGAGCCGAAGGTCCGGTCAGTTCAATCTCTGAATTGTTGGCCGTCATCGCAGCACGTAGTTCGCAGTAATGGGTCGGGTGCCCGGTTCACGGGACCAGTCCCGACCATTCTCGGTCCAGATGAAATCGTCCACGCCCAACTCCTCAAGTCGTTGGTGAATTCGGTCCTCGTACCGTCCGGCGAAGTAGCGCACCAGACGCTGTATTTCGGCGTTCCGGCGCCGTTGAGTGTTCTCGCCACCATCGCCAAGATGCTGGATGTATCCAAACCGCTTGATGTGGATCATGCGGGTCGTCAGAAACGTCCGCAGACACAACTCGAAGTCATCGGCCACATGAACGTCGGGGCTGTGACCGCCTGCGGCAGCATATGCCTCCCGAGTCCATGCCCGAACGTGGTTCGGCATGGAAACGATATGGCGAACGGTCTTGGCATTGATATCTGGATAATCCATGACGTTATACACACGGCCCCCGTACTCCTCGTCACGGTAGGTACCGAAGTGGAACGCAAAGGATTCGCCGTATGTCGCATTGAGGCCACTCTCGAAGACTTCGGCGCAGTCCGTGTAGGCAAATCCAGCGTCAGGGAACGTTGCGAATGCCTCAACGACATCAGCGAGACAGTTCACGGTGAGCTCATCATCGTGATCGAGTTCCACAAGGACCTCTCCACGGGCGAGACCACAACAGCGACGCTTGACCTCTCCGATCACTCCGCAGTGTCGATCGCCTCGAAAGACCCTGACGCGGTGGTCCCTATCAGCAAGTGCGGACACAACCTCGTGGGTGGCGTCACCCGGCTCCGAGTCGTCCATGACCACCCACTCCCAGTTCGTATAGGTCTGAGCAAGGAGGGACTGGTAAGGACGGAGGATCCGCTCACCGGTCTGATAGGCGGCGGTAAAGACGCTCACGAGGGGGACCGGCGAATGGGGGGGACGGTCGACAACACCGAGAAAGCAGTCCATCACCTGGTCTGCGACCCTCACGAGGTCGGCATCCTCGTCCTCAACGTGGATCCATCGCCGACGCACTTCCATCGGCTGTCTCATGAGAACATCAAACTCATGGAGTGCCCCAAACGAAGCGATCACATGCACGTGGCGGTCGGCCAGCAGTGACTCAATCGCCGCGTCGCCATCCAAGGCAACTACGTCAAACTGGGCTGTCTCAACTGATCTAGTAGAGCCCAGCTGAAGAGTTCGGCCGGCCTCGGGGTCTCGGTGACCAATTAGGACGACTGAAATCAGTTCCGTCAAAGTCCGGTAAAGCTGCTGAACCCAGAGTTGTTCTCGTCCACGTAGACACCGACCGCTCCGACCATGTTGACCGTGATCGTCGGGGCGTCAACGCCGGAGACGGTACTAGCGGAACACTGAAGCCTCTTGAGGCCTGCCCCCTGAGTAATCGATGCAAGAACCGTCAGGTTGCCACCCGGTGCGCTGGGATCAGTGTTATTCCAGACAATCGGGAGACTCGCCGAGCTCGAGACAACGCCGGCCCCGGTTTCCCACGCGCAGGAGACCGAACCAACATAGACCCCCGAACCGGAGGCTCGGGTACTGGAGACATTGAGGTTGACCGTGACGAACTGGTTACCAATAGCTGTGGAGGTACTCAGGAAGTTCGTAGCCGCACCACCGGGTGTGACGTTCTTCTGGACCGACGTGTTGAAGGACGAACCGTAAGAGACGCCTGAGGGGCCTACTGGACCGGTTGCACCGGTTGCACCCGTTGCACCCTGAGGACCGGTTTCGCCCTGCGGGCCAGTCTCACCCTGGGGACCGGTTGCGCCGGTATCTCCAGTCGCTCCGACCTCCCCGGTTGCACCGGTTTCGCCCTGCGGACCAATCGGGCCTTGGGGTCCTAGCTCGCCGGTATCTCCAGTCGCTCCGACCTCCCCGGTTGCACCGGTTTCGCCCTGCGGACCAGTCGCACCCTGGGGACCCGTTTCTCCGATAGCCCCAGTCGCTCCGATCTCCCCGGTTGCCCCGGTTGCACCGGTTTCGCCCTGCGGGCCAGTCGCACCTTGGGGACCCGTTTCTCCGATAGCCCCAGTCGCGCCGATCTCTCCAGTCGCACCAGTCGCACCGGTTGCACCGGTCTCA
>Ga0208594_1000055_pt1 | contig 39643 bp, 37 predicted proteins | sample LakMenEpi14Sep10_FD_150699 | JGI IMG/M metagenome (GOLD analysis project Ga0208594, IMG submission 150699) | Freshwater microbial communities from Lake Mendota, WI - 14SEP2010 deep hole epilimnion (SPAdes) | ecosystem: Environmental > Aquatic > Freshwater > Lake > Epilimnion/Euphotic zone ...
GCTGCAGCAGCTCAAGGGAGCGCGAAATGTGGCTTTGAGCCTGATGCAGCAGGCGCGCAGTGAGGACCGGTTGGAGGATCAGGAGCGATGGCTTGAGGCGTTAGCAGCGCTGACGGTGAAGGCGTCTGAGCTGGAGGGCCTAATCAGGTCTGTCTAAAAAGTGTGATCGGGTGGCGGAAGCGGCGGTCGGCACCCCTCCCAGGGCCGGCATTTCTTTGACTCGAGATCTGTTGGGTGGCGAATGTCAGCTGGAACGTATGTCGCGTCAATCAGCAACGAGCCCTAATTGGGCTGTGTCGTGTTAGATCCAAGATGCTGATCGGCTTCGCGTGTGCCCCATGCGAGCCTTGACGATCAAGGCCCTCAGCCCCGTACAAAAGAACTTTGCTGGAGCACCAAAACCCTTGCTGAACTGCGCTACATAGTCATTTTCAAGTTTATCCCATCCGATCAGCTCGGCCAGCTTGATCCAGCGGCTGTCGCCTGACCCGTGTCAATCATGTTGATGCCCCTCAACTAGATTGTAGTCGGACAGTCACAAGTTGGCCGATGATCGCTTCGAGCCATCCGGCTTGAACGGGCAGGATTGTTCATCTTGTTATTTGCATCATATTCACAACTTCTTCTAGGCTTGAAACTGGATTTAAGAGATCTATGTTTTCTAAAAGCCATAGATAATTGCAGGCGCTAAGATTGTGTATGGCGGCTTGGAAGTCTTGGGGATTAGGCCGTCCTGCGCAGAAAAGAGAGCCTTTGCGCCTCCAAAAAAAAGTCTGAGATTTTATTCCCTCGCCAAAAAGCGAGCAATAATTTACATCAGCATTGAAAATGGATATCATAAGAACCGACTTAAATACATCACCATTCCATCCAGCGCGCGCCTGCCCAAACTTGCTCCTTAAATTAATAGCGGCAGTATTTGAGCGGTGAGAAGAGAACACGTCGAAGGGAAAAGTATCATCTATTACAATGATTCCTCCAGGTTTAAGGCGCGATAGAGAGCTGGTGAAGTCCCTGTATGTTTGTTCGTACTCATGCAGACCATCAAGAAATACCAGGTCGAACAGCACTTCTGGACCAAGGGAAGAAAAGAATTCATCGCTTGTAGTCTCTAAATAATGATGCCCAGCGACCTGAGCGGTCGGCAATAGATGGTCGAATTTAAACTTGGGGTCAACGGCGTACTTTTCATTTATATTTATATCCAAAAAGGTGGTACCTTTGTCCACGCCTATCTCAAGGTAGGTGTTCGGATTGTCAATGAGATTAATAAGTTGATTAATTCTTTGAGACGCGGCCGTCATTTGAGGAGTTTAGAAAGGTTAAATTTAAGCGTAGAGGTCTGGCTTTTCGCGAGATCTCAGATCGAGATCCATTGAAGGCCAGGTCTGCCTAAGTGTTTGCGGAAAACCAAGCCACTGGCCTGGGAGCATGCCTGGGGAAAAATGATATACTCATTTATGTTACAGGATATGGTAGGGGGTCAGGGGATGAAGCCCAAATTGTTCCAGTTCTGGAATACGGAATGTGCTCCTGACGAAGTCGAGGTCTTGATGCAGACGTGGGCGCGCGACCCAGCCTTTGACTACCACAGGTTCAATGCGGAAACTGCCGATGCCTTCATTGAGACTAATTTTGATGGCCGTACTCTTGCGGCCTATCGAAAATGCGGCGTGCCTGCGATGCAGGCAGATTTCTTCAGATATTGCGCGTTGTATGTTCATGGGGGTGTCTATGTTGATGCGGACACTAAGAATAGCGGTCGTTTGCCAGAGTTGCTGGAGGGTCGCAAGCTAGGACTTCTCATGACGAGAGAGGCGCGTGTTGCCAATGATTTTCTTTATGTCTGCGATGCCGAAGCTGAACTATACAGAAAAACAATTGAATGTGCTATTCTGAATGTGAACAGCGAAATCTCCAATAATGTCTGGATGGTAACAGGTCCCGGTATCATGACCCGCTTTTTTCATGACGCCACTGAAAAGCACCTTTTAGCAGAATATGCTATGGAGCCAGCAAGTATCATACGCAACTACGTGCTTTTTCAGCACAATCTAGTATACAAAAAAAGTGATGATGATTGGCGGAAAAAGATTGACAGCATCAAGAGTTCGATTTACCTGAGGTCTTAGTTGCTTGTCAGAAAAATCCTACATTCAGGGTTTTAATGTCATGGCTGACCGCTTCTCTTATCTCTGCAAGGAGCTTCGCCTGATTAAAGCTAAGGCCAAGGTCCTTAAGGAACGCAGTTAAGAGCTCGATGTGATATAGAGAATGACCTGCGCCAGCTGTTGTGCCAAAATAATTGTGCATTGGCAAGGCTTTGTCGAACGCGAGAAAGCGCGATACTCGACTTCCGTAAAGATCTCTCCAATAACGAGCATCAAAACCGCGGCGGGACATTACAACGAGTTCTGACTTTTGTGGCCCAAGTGCATCAAATAAGTGAAGTGCTGAACCAGCCTCACATATGACCCTTTTCGCATTGTGAATATACAGAAACTGTTCGCGTATCGTGTAGTCTTCAGGTGAGACAATCAGATAACCATTTTCAGAAAGCACACCTTCTATTGCGCTCATGCCTAATGTGCGGCCTGCTTTTAAATAGTTTTTCCTTGAAAAGAATATTTTTTCAGGCCCTTTAGGCTCATCTTTATTTTGTAGATACGCTCTTTCTAGCCTTCCCAAAAAATCCACATATTCAATTTTGGGAGTGGTGCCAAGTTGTTGTTCTTGGCGGAAGCAGGTAAGTCGCTCGACCTCAATACATGAATCTACAAATAAAATTTGCTCCCTATCGATATTAAAGTACTCCGTAAGTATTGCCCTTATATATTTAATATCCAAAGGATTATAGGAAAAAGTACCAGAATGCGGCGACTTAAGAAAAATCACGCCATCAAACTCCCCCGGATTCTCTGTGTAACTCCTCAGCCGGTGAATCGACTCCGTAAAAAAGTGCCCGAAATGTGAAAAGAGCACGCCTCCAAAAAACCAGCTTCCCGAAAGTTGTTCAAAACTTGATGTCTCAATATATTGTTTTTGAAGAGATATTGTATCTGTGAGGCATCGATCGCCACGATAGTGAAACGCTTCTTGTTGCGGCTCACCGTCATCAGTCAAAACACCAAACGCCTGCAGTGCGGTTGGATTGCAAATATTCCGATCGAGTGTGGAAGCGTCAAATGAGGGTCTCTGAGGTATAATAAAGGGCATGAGGTAGATTCTTTGCGTTGTCGAAGTCTCTAGTTGCTCAAAAACGCTGTCTTGGCTTCCGCAGCGAAGCGTTCTACGGCCGACACAAGCCATTCGGCTTCTAAAACTTCTTTCCGCACAAAGAGTGCGTTGAATTGGAACCACTTTTGGCAATCACGTGCAACTAGAACGAACCCTTCGTCTTCGAGGCTCGTTATGATCCTCGGCGCGAGGGTTTGACCTTCCCAGACTGGCGAGGATTCAAGTTCTGCATACACGACAATCGATTTTGACAATGTGTTCCTCGCACCCTGTAAAACTTGCTCCACAAACCCTTCAACATCAATCCATAGGCAGGCCGTTTTAAATTGCTCGTGCGACAATATGCAATCAATTGTATCACACGGCACACTCACTTTTTCGGTGACACTGTCACGAAGGCCGACTTCCAGCAGAGATCCCATGCGTCCAACTTTCGGCATATCCTTCCCTGCAATTACTTTGGGAATATGGATATTAACAATGCCAGGGCTGGCTGCCGCAGCGACGTGCTTATACCTCACTCCAGTCTCTTCAACACTGGAGTGGAAGTGTTCGAATACTCTTGGGTTCGCTTCTAGAGCAATCACCGTTGATTTGGGATAGTCCCTCTTCATCTTTTTAGAAAATGAAGCCTCAAAAGCACCGACTTCGAGAATAAGTTCGGGGCGAAGATGCTTGATAACTTCTTCCAGAAGCGTATCAAGAAGATCGGTAATCGGTTCTCTTTGCGATAACGGCTTTGACCTCTGGCTGGCATCGTCAAATAGGGCCGTCAATTCAGAAACATTGTCCATTAGTACTCGTCCCTTTTGACTCTGAGGATTAGAAGATCCCCCTCATTGGCTTCACTTAGCATAGCGCACAACTCTTCCGACATTTCCACAGGTTCCTTGCCGGCCGAGGTGTTGGCCTTGACTGCCTGATACCTGAAACCCGGATATACGTCGGCCAGCTCCGCGGCCAGCCTCGCCATGGCCTCGTCGAAGGCCTCGACCCGGCCCACCACGGTCAGCGCCTCAAGCGCCCCCTTTGCTCGCTTCAACTCCGTCCCCTCACCCGGCATCATGCTGGCCAGCCGATAAGTCTGAAAATTACGGCATTGCCGATCACCAGGCCGGGCCAGTCGCGCGCGGACATAGCCTTCAAAATCATGCTCCTTGGCCAGCTGCGCCCCCCACGTCTCAGCATCCTGGGCTTTTTCAAACCGATATGCCGACTTGATTCGCTCGATTGGATCCCGCAGCAGCATGAAGGAAATCACGCGCATTCCCTCGAGCTGAGGAATGGGCCCCATCATCGTGTGGGATGAATAAGCCACCGCCTCTGGAGTTCCTCGGATCCATTCTTCCACCAACGCAGTGTTGTTCCCCCCCATAGGTGGGAATTCACGCGTGACCCACTTGTCGCCGAAGTTGCGCTTGAGAATTGCATCAATCGACGTGCCTGCATTCTTGAACAGGTGGTAATGCAGGATGATTGTGCGTTCAGCAGGCTGATTCATCTCAGTCATGGGTATGGCTGAACAAATCCACTGCTTCGAACGCCGCTTTCATCTTCAGCTTGCCTGCAGCAAACGAAAACTGGCTGGCAGCGTAGCTTCGAGCAGCAGTGGAGATCGAAGTCCATAATTCGTCATTTTGACAGAGTCGGCTGATCCCCTCTACCCACTCCTCAGGTGTCTTCGCAATCAGGCAGTCGTGGCCATGGCGTAGGCCGATGCCCTCGGCAGCGGTTGGGGTCAGTACCGTGGGGATGCCATAGGCCAAGGCATTCAGCACCTTGCCTTTGATGCCCGCACCACTCAAGAGCGGGGCTACAAACACCCGGTGCCGCTGGTAGGCATCGGCCACATCCTCGATGTAGCCCACGGGGGCGATCCAGTCGCTGGCCAGGTCTTTGATGTCCTCATCCATGCCTGAGCCATAAATCGAGAGCTTCAGCTGCAGGGCTTCCAGCTGGGGCATCACCTCCTGGCAGAACCACTGCACCCCTTCGGCATTGGGGTGGTGCTTGAAGCTGCCCAGGAACGACAGGCCCGCACGGCCCGCTAGTGGTGCCACGGTTTCAGGGATGTCCACTACCCACGGGCAGGTCATCACCTTCACGGCTCCATCGGTGTGGGAGCTGATCACCACATGCTCCACCTCGTTGTAACTGAGCACCAGATCCACGCTCCGCATCATCGCCAGCTCCTGATTGCGGATATCGCGCATTGCTTCCAATTTGGCTTCATCGCCTTCGCTGATCGCCGCCCGTAATGCCCGCAGAAAATGCAGATCGGCATTATTGAGGATGATCCGAGTCTTCGGTGAGAACTCCCGGATCAGATGCACTGTGTCAGCTGCCACGTTGTAGCGAGTGATGTAGGCCGCATCAAATTCCTTGGCGCGCTTTTCCAGAAATGCTGCCAGTGATAGATAAAATGGTGCAGTGATAACCTCCACACCCATGCGCTGCAGCTCCTCGGTGTAGTTGCTAAAGAAGCCCAGGTTCTGCGGCAGAAACGTTACCTTGTAGCCTAGTGCCTGCACCAGCTCGATTTCGCGAATGGCGGCGTAAGAGCCAGCATCTACATCTTGCCGCGGGGTGGTGTAATCGATGAAGAGAATGCGACCACTGATGCCGCGATCCTTCTCCAGGTCTGGGTTCATACCTTCCTCGCCATGGCGGCTAAAGGCCTTCGCCCAGCGTCTTTTGAACTTCGGCCTGTTCACCTCCTGATACTTCTTGAAGCCTGCGCTGGTATCCGTGCCGCTGGTAATACCCTCAAAGTGATAAACCACTGAGGATGGCACGAAATAGGTCTTGTATCCCGCCTCGCGTATCTTGAAGGAAAAGTCGGTGTCATCGAAATACATGGGCTCCAGATAACTCGAGAGCCCGCCGACCTCATCCCAGATCTTCTTGGTGGTCATCAGGGCTGCACCAGAGAGGTAGTCCACCTGGCGGGCGTAGCAGAAACGCGGATCCCACGGGTTTTGCTTGCTGCCGTAGTTCCAGGGATTGCCAGATCCCCAGATGATCCCCCCAGCGTCCTGCAGGGTGCCATCGGGAAACAGCAACTTGGAGCCCACGGCCCCCACGCCACTAAAGCGCTGGAATGCATCCACTAAGGCATCCAGCCAGCCCATCGTCACTTCAGTGTCGTTGTTGAGCAGCACCACGTAGTGACCACGTGCTTCGCTCACCCCGCGGTTGCAAGCCTTGATGAAGCGCAGCGGTTCCGCATTGCGCACCACCCGGATCCCACTCACCAGTTCTTCAATCTCTGCGGTTTCATCGGTGGAGCCATCGTCCACAAGAATTACCTCAAAGCTGGTGTTGTTGTGGGCCAGCAGCAGTGCCGCTAAGGCGTAGTAAGTGGCCTCCACCTTGTTATGAGCAGGAATCACCACAGAAACTTCAGGATTTGCTACCTCTGGGAACTTCAGCGGCTTGAGCTGCAAGGTGGCGTAGTCGGCATCCAGGGTGTCCAGTGCTTGCAGCAGCGCCTCCTGGCTGATGCCAGGGATGGGATGGCGCAGATGGGCCCGCAGCGCTTGGTAGCGGTGATTGGCCCGGCAGGTCAGGTCTGTGGGGAATTGACGCTTGGTTTCCTGGAGCAGCAGATTGGCAGGGGTGAGATGCCGCGGTGCCAGAACCGGGTGGGCAAGAAAGATCTGGCTACCTGAGGCATCGCGGATTTCCACCAGAATCGGTTCTCCACGCAGCCACTGCGTTGGCAGATTCACGGCATTCACACCTGCATTCAGTTTCAGCAAGGAGCTGAATTCCTTGTTGATATAAAGGCAAAAGGTGCCAGAACTGATGGCTTCCACCTTGATAAGGTGGCCGAAATCTTCGGCAAGTCTTAATTGGCCTTGTAGTGGCGAGAAGAGCTGTTCCATTCTTCCATCCTCCCATTGAATAGAGATCGGACTGTCTTCAGGCGAGGCAAAGGGAACGATGGAAGCCACATAGGTATCGCCACCCTCGATATTGCTGATACGTTCCCCTGCGGTGCGAGGGATAGGGGCCTCACCCTGTTTGCTTTGGCCTTGAGGGGGGCTCAGCGTTGGGTTGGCGATTAAATAGAGTGTATCGTCGCGCTTTCTCTGATCAGGAATAAAGCCGTTGTGTTTGATCTCTAGGCTGAATCTTGCAGGGCCTTGCTTAAGTTGAATACTCTCTTTGACTAACTGAAAACTGCGCGCGTGCTTGCCGCCTTTGTGTAGGTTGCTAAAGTGGAAGATGCGGACTTGCTTCCGATTGCCTTGTTGCCATGTCAGTTCAAGTTCCCCGAGGCCTCGATGGCAGGCCATCAGTGCTTTGAATTCCCAGGCGCCTTCGATGGGGGCCATTATTGGCATGTCATCCGCAACTGCCACAGACGTTGGATGATGCGGATCTGACAAGTTAACGTGGAAGGTTTTGCCATTACTCAAGGACCAGAGTCTTAAAGCATTAATTCCATGGCTGGCAATAGTTTCGCTTTCGCACGGAACAGTTGCTCGAACCTCTTCTGGCAGTAGTAAAATTGATGCTTGGAATATTGTGAAATCTTTGGCCGCTATGTTTGCGGGAGGGCGATTCGTTAGCGCCGGCTGTATATAAATGTTGCCTTGCAAAACTGCAAATTTTTGCCCCTTGTGTTGGGGCGAAGCTGATGCAAATACTTTGCCATCCTGGAGAAAAGCGCTAAGCATTGGGGCAGAGCCTTGGAGTGTCTTTTTTGCTGTGAGTGGCCGGGTTTTTGATTGTGCTTGGCCTTGAAGGAATTCTTTTATGAACTTGGTCGGCATATGATTGATTTTGTTTAGCATAAAGCTTAGCTCGCTTGGGGAGACCCTGGAAAACCCAGGCCATCCGCGCGAAAATTCCCGTGTAATCGCAGGCGCGGACTGGGTTCATGGGCAGCAAGCAGCTCGGATTTGGCGATTACGAGCAGGCCACGGCTAAGAAGCGCACCCGACGCGAGCGCTTTCTGGCCGAGATGGAGAAGGTGGTGCCCTGGAAAGCGCTGATTGATCTGATCGAACCCCATTATCCCAAGGTCAGCTCCAAGGTTGGGCGGCCGCCCTATCCGCTGACAACCATGCTGCGCATCCATCTTCTGCAGCAGTGGTACGACCTCAGCGATCCAGCGATGGAGGATGCACTGATCGAGGTGCCGACGATGCGCCGTTTCGCAGGGATCGACATGATCGGCGATCGAATCCCTGATGAGACCACGATTCTGACGTTCCGGCACCTACTAGAGAAGCATGATCTCGGCCAACAGATCTTTGCGGGTTGTGAAAGCCTACCTCAAAGCCAACGGCATGGCCATGAAGCAGGGAACGATCATCGATGCCACCTTGATCGCGGCACCCAGCTCCACCAAGAACGAGAAGAAGGAGAGAGATCCGGAGATGCATCAGACCAAGAAAGGCAATCAGTGGTATTTCGGGATGAAAGTCCATATCGGCGTGGATAGTGAGAGCGGCCTCATCCATTCGGTGGACACCACTGCCGCCAATGTGCATGACCTCACCCCAGCGGCTGATCTTCTGCACGGCGAGGAGACGGTGGTCTACGCGGATGCCGGATATCAGGGAATTGAGAAGCGCTCCGAGATGCAAGGCCGGGGAATCGGATTTCGGGTTGCCATGCGGCCAGGAAAGCGTCGCGCTCTACCTGACACGCCAGAGGGGCGAGTAGATGACCTGATCGAGACCGCAAAGGCTCACATCCGCGCAAAAGTTGTGCACCCCTTTCGCGTGATGAAGCGTCAGTTCGGCTTTGAGAAGACCCGACTCCGCGGCATGTTCAAGAATTGCTGCAAGGTGAATGTGCTGGCGGCACTCGCCAACTTGTTCATGGTCCGGCATCAATTGTTATGCAGGACGTGAATGGGGAATGGTGTGTCTATTTGGGGTTCAAATGGACCACGGTAGGGAAAAAAAGACAGCAAATAAGCTGAATTCAGCCCGATTCAGGCTAACCACACTGATAAACAGTTCAATCCGAACAAAAGAGAGACATGGGAAGCCTTCTGCCCCTTGTTGCCCAGGGCTTCCTTGGCTCTTATGGCTGCGCCTTGGGCTATTTTATCCGCCGAAGTGGCGGATCACCGCATCCGCGAAGCCGCTGCAGCTCACCGGTTCCACGGGGGGCTCCATCAGCCGGGCCAGGTCGTAGGTGACCTCCCGGTTGGCGATGGCGGCACTCAGGCCGGCGGTGATCAGGTCGGCTGCTTCCTGCCAGCCCATGTATTCGAGCATCATCACGCCGCTGAGGATCACCGAGCCCGGGTTGATCCGATCCAGACCGGCGTGCTTCGGGGCCGTGCCGTGGGTGGCCTCGAAGATGGCGGCGCTGTCGCCGATGTTGGCGCCGGGGGCCATGCCCAGGCCGCCCACCACCGCCGCGGCGGCATCGCTCACATAGTCGCCGTTGAGGTTGAGGGTGGCCAGCACCGAATACTCCTGGGGCCGGGTCTGGATCTGCTGGAAGATGCTGTCGGCGATGCGGTCGTCGACCATCACCATCGCCTTCCACTGGCCGTTGCCGTGGCTGGCGCCGATGGCATCGAGCACCCCCTGCACCTCGGCGCAGATCGCCTCCTTCTTCTCCGGCGTGAGCGCGTCGTAGCCGGGATCCACCATGCGGGCGTTGGCCTCCACACTCAGGCCGGGGTTGCGGTCGGCGTTATCGAGGATCCAGCTCTCCCGCTCGGTGACGCACACATCGCGGAACTCGGTGGTGGCCAGCTCGTAGCCCCAGTCACGGAAGGCGCCTTCCGTGAATTTCATGATGTTGCCCTTGTGCACCAGGGTGACGTGGCGCTTGTCGCCTTCCAGCTTCAGGGCGTGCTGAATGGCCTTGCGGATGTGGCGCTGGCTGCCGTCCTTGCTCACCGGCTTGATGCCGATGCCGGAGCCGGCCGGGATACGGCGCTGACCGAGCTTGCCGTTGGCCGGGATCACCACCTCGTTGAGGTGCTTGATCAGATCGAGGCACACCGGATCGCTGCCCTCCCACTCGATCCCCATGTAGATGTCCTCGGTGTTCTCGCGATACACGATCACGTCCAGGTCCTGGGGCCGTTTGTGGGGGCTGGGGGTGCCCTCGTAGTAGCGGCAGGGACGCACGCAGCAATACAGATCGAAGATCTGGCGCAGGGCCACGTTCAGCGAGCGGATGCCGCCGCCGATCGGCGTGGTGAGCGGGCCCTTGATGGCCACGCCGTAGGTGCGGATGGCGGTGAGGGTGTCCTCGGGCAGGTACTGGTAGGTGCCGTAGAGGTCGCAGGCCTCATCGCCGGCGTACACCTTGAACCATTCGATCCGGCGTTCGCCGCCGTAGGCCTTGGCCACCGCTGCGTCCAGCACTTTCTGGGTGGCGGGCCAGATGTCCACGCCGGTGCCATCGCCGCGGATGAAGGGAATGATCGGATCGTTGGGCACCACCGGCTGGCCGTTCTCGAAGCGGATCGCCGTGCCCGTGCTGGGGGGCGTGAGCTTGGCGTAGGGCGCGGTGCTGGTAGCCATTCGTGCGGCAGAAGCGGTGCAGCGAGCCTAGGTTTCAGTGATCTGCGGTTCTGCTCAGGGGAAACGGCATGAACGCTGCCGACCAGGCCCGGAATCTGGAATGGGCCCAGGCGATTGCCTCGGTGGCCGCCCTGTTCCGCAACCACTTCCCGGCGGCCCGCGCCAATCTCACTCCCTGGCGCGACGACCCGCTCACCCGGGCCTGGGCCGAGGCCGAGAGCGTGGATCTCTCCTTTCACTTCCCCGGCTGGAACCCCCGCAACCAGTGCCGCTCGGTGCTGCTGCAGCTGCGCCTCGACGCGGCGCCCGCCAGCGGCCGGCCGCGGCTGCTGGGGGTGGTGGTGCGCGGGCTCACCTACGAATCGGAGCGCTGGCGGCTGGCCACCGTGGGCGACTGGCAGCCCAGCGGCAGCCACCTGCCCGATGCGGCGGTGGCGCTCAAGCTGCAGAGCGTCTGCCGCGACCTGTTCGATCTGTTCAATGGCGCTGGTGCTGATGCCGCCGCGGCCTGAAGGGCAGCGGGTACTGCTTTTGCCAGAGCAACCGCACGTCACCAGAGCAACCGCACCGGATAGCGATGAATCTGGGGGTCTGGGGTCACCAGGACCAGGCCGTTGTCGATGGCCTGACAGATCAACATCCGATCAAAAGGGTCGCGATGGTGATCGGGGAGCTTCGGAAGGTGGCGCAGAGCGTCCTCCTCCAGGGAAAGGGGGAGGACGCCATGGCGCTGCCGTTCCTTCCGCGCATAGCTGGCGGGGTCGTCCGGCAGGGGCAGCCTTCCGGCCAGTGCTTTCACCGTGAGCTCCCACTGGCTCACCACACTCAGATAGACAGGCACGGCCGGATCCACCACGGCTTCGCGGGCCGCTGTTGAGAGTTCATTCGGGGTGCGCACCATCCACAGGAAGGTGCAGGTATCGAGCAGCAGCCCGGCGCCGTCCCGCATGGGGCTCAAGGTGTCTGCCCTTCAAAGGCCGCCTGCAGGTCGGCGGGCAGTGGTTCGAAGAAAGCTGCTGGGATGGGCGTGCCGGCGTCGTCGGCCTGGCCCAGGGGGCGGGGTGCCGTGGGCAAGGGCGGTTGCGTGGGCCGCAGTTCGGCGATCGGACGGTTGCGGCGGGTGATCACCAGATGTTCCCCCTGCTCCACCCGGTCGAGCAGGGCCGAAAACTGGGCCTTGGCCTGTTGGGCGCTGACCGGGCCGGTGCAGCTCGCTGGCCGTGGGTGCTCGTGCGCCATCGCCCATTCCTGAACAGCTGATTTTCTGACCAGCTAACAGGCTAGGTACCTGACCTGTGCCCTGTTGTCCGCGGCGTAATCCTTCGCAACCTTGACGGCGCTGGGGCGGAGACCGCACCTAACTTGGCCTCTCGCTCCCGTTGCGCCCTCGCCTGGCCATGCCCGTCGCCCTCGCTTCCCAGTTGCGTGAAGGCACCAAGAAGTCGCACACGATGGCCGAGAACACCGGCTTCGTGAGCTGCTTCCTCAAGGGCGTGGTGGACAAGGCCAGCTACCGCACCCTGGTGGCCGATCTCTACTTCGTGTATGACGCGATGGAGCAGGAGATCGGCAGGCTGCGGGCCGCCGGCCATCCGGTGGTGGGCCCGGTGGGCTTTCCTGAACTGAACCGGCGCGAGAGCCTGGAGCAGGATCTCGCCTTCTACTTCGGCGATGGCTGGCGCAACAGCGTGAAGGCCACCCCGGCGGCGCAGGAGTACGTGGCCCGCCTCCACCAGGTGGCGGCTGAGGCTCCCGAGCTGCTGGTGGGCCACCACTACACCCGCTACATCGGCGACCTCTCCGGCGGCCAGATCCTCAAGGCCATCGCCCAGAAGGCTATGAATCTCGGCGAACACGACGGCCTGCGCTTCTACGAGTTCGACGCCATCCCCGACGAGAAGGGCTTCAAGACCAACTACCGCGCCACCCTCGACAACCTGCCGATCGACCAGGCCATGGCCGATCGCATCGTGGAGGAGGCCAACCACGCCTTCCACCTCAACATGAAGATGTTCCAGGAGCTGGAAGGCAACCTCATCGCCGCCATCGGCAAGGTGCTGTTCGGCTTCCTCACCCGCCGCCAGCGCTCCGGCAGCACGGAGGTGGTGGCGGCCTGAGCCAGCCAGGGGGCTGACCGGCGGCACGGGTTACGCCAGAGTCGGCCCGATCCCCGTTGCGCGCGCCCTTGCGTTCCCTCCGCTTTCTGGTGCCGGGCACCAGCGGTCGCTACCGCTGTGGTGGCCTGCTGGTGGAGCAGCAGACCGCCCGGTTGCTGAGCGAGCTGGTGCCCACCGAGCTGGTCACCTACCGGCAGCGGGAGCAGAGTCTGCCCTTTCTGGCTGATCTGCTCAAGGCGGAGCCCCCTGGCAGCGCCGCCGCCGATCAGATGCTGTGGATCGTGAGCTGGGGCTTCGATGTGCCGCGCCAGCTGCGGGCCCTGCGGGGCCGGCCGGTGGCCTACCACGCCCACAGCAGCGGCTACGGCTTCCGCCTGCCGCCGGGGGTGCCGGTGCTGGCAGTGGGCCGCAACACCCTCGGCTACTGGGGCCAGTGGGCCAGCCGCAATCCGTTGTTCCTGGTGCCCAATGCCCTGGAGGAGCGCTGGCTGGCCCGGGGCGACCGGCCCGGCAACCCGGGCGGGGCACCGGCGGCCGGCGGCCGCACGATCGATGTGCTGGTGCAGAAGCGCAAGTGCAGTGCCTACGTGCTGGAGAGGGTGGTGCCCGCCCTGCGCGCCCGCGGCCTGGCGGTGGTGGTGCAGGACGGCTGGGTGGACGACCTGGTGGACCTGTTTAACAGTGCCAGGGTGGTGCTCTACGACTCGGCTGATCACTGGCGCTGCAGCGGCGTGAGCGAGGGTTTCGGCCTGCCGCCGCTGGAGGCCCTGGCCTGCGGTTGCGTGCTGTTCAGCAGCTTCAACCACGCTCTGGCCGACACCCTGGACCCCGGCGTCACCGCTCACCAGATCGGCGCCGGTACCCTGGCCGCCGATGTGGAGAGGATCGCCGCGGCGGTCGCCGATCCGGGCCCCTGGCTGCCGTCACCGCGCCGACTGGAGGCGCTGCTGGAGGACTTCAGCGAGCCGCGGCTGCGGGAGCGCTGGCGTCAGGCGCTGGAGGCCATCAACGCCCACCTCGATCGCCTCCAGGCCGGGGAGGCTCCCCTGCGGGCGCCGTCGCTGCTGGAGCTGCGGGCCCGGCGCTGGCGGCAACGCTTGAGCAAGCGCCTGCCCGCGGGTCTGGCCCGCCACCTTGCCTAGGGTCGAGCCCATGAGTGCATTCCTTGCCGGCCTCAACGACGCCCAGCGCCGGGCGGTGGACCACCACACCGGGCCCCTGCTGGTGGTGGCCGGGGCCGGCAGCGGCAAGACCCGGGCGCTCACCCACCGCATCGCCCACCTGGTGGGCCACCACGGCGTGGATCCGGCCGAGCTGCTGGCGGTGACCTTCACCAACAAGGCCGCCCGCGAGATGAAGGAGCGGCTGGAGCTGCTGCTGGCCCAGAAGCTGGCCCAGAGCCAGTTCGGCCAACCCTGGAGCACCCTGCCGGCGGTGGAGCAGCGCCAGCTGCGCTCGCGCATCTACCGCGAGGTGATCAAGGACCTCTGGATTGGCACCTTCCACGCCCTGTTCGCCCGGTTGCTGCGCTTCGACATCGACAAGTTCAAGGACCCGGAGGGCCTGAGCTGGACGCGCCAGTTCTCGATCTACGACGAGGGGGATGCCCAGAGCCTGGTGAAAGAGATCGTGACCCAGGAGCTGGGTCTTGATCCCAAGCGCTTCGAGCCCAAGAAGGTGCGCTGGGCGATCAGCAACGCCAAGAACCAGGGCTGGCTGCCGGATCAGCTGGAAGCGAAGGCGGAGGGAATGCGCGGCCGCAAGGAGGCGGAGGCCTACCGGCTCTACCGCCGTGCCCTGGCCGCCAACAACGCCCTCGACTTCGACGACCTGCTGTTGCTGCCGGTGCAGCTGCTGCGCCAGCACGAGCAGGTGCGCCACTACTGGCACCGGCGTTTCCGTCACGTGCTGGTGGACGAATACCAGGACACCAACCGCACCCAGTACGACCTGATCAAGCTGCTGGTCACCGACGGCCGCGACCCCGAAGCCTTCGACGACTGGAACGGTCGCTCGGTGTTCGTGGTGGGCGACGCCGACCAGAGCATCTACAGCTTCCGCGCCGCCGACTTCACGATCCTGATGGGCTTCCAGGACGACTTCGGCGATGGTGCTCCCGATGAGGCCACCCGCACGATGGTGAAGCTGGAGGAGAACTACCGCTCCACCGCCACGATCCTGGAGGCGGCCAACGCCCTGATCGCTCACAACAGCGAGCGGATCGACAAGGTGTTGCGCCCCACCCGCGGTGAAGGCGAGCCGATCACCCTCACCCGCTGCGACGACGAGATCGCCGAGGCCGAGGCGGTGGTGCACCGCATGCGCATGCTCGACGCCGCCCACGACGAGCTGCGCTGGGGCGACATGGCCGTGCTGTATCGCACCAATGCCCAGTCGCGGGCGATGGAGGAGTCGCTGGTGCGCTGGGGCATCCCCTACATCGTGGTGGGCGGCCTGCGCTTCTACGACCGGCGCGAGATCAAGGACGTGCTCGCCTACCTCAAGCTGCTGGTGAACCCGGCCGACACGGTGAGCCTGCTGCGGGTGCTGAACGTGCCCAAACGCGGCATCGGCAAGACCACGATCGAGCGCCTCACCGATGCCGCGGGCCAGCTCGGCATTCCCCTCTGGGATGTGGTGAGCGACGCTGAGGCGGTGCGCTCGCTGGGGGGGCGTTCGGCGAAGGGCCTGCTGCAGTTCTGTGAACTGGTGAACGACCTGCAGCGCTCGGCCCAGGATGCGCCCCCCTCGCAGCTGGTGCAGAAGGTGATGGAGCAGAGCGGCTATCTGGCGGAGCTGATCGCCACCGGCACCGATGAGGCCGAAGACCGGCGCCGCAACCTCAACGAGCTGGTGAACGCCGCCCTGCAGTACCAGGAGGAAAACGAGGAGGGTTCGCTCGAAGATTTCCTGGCTTCGGCGGCCCTGGCCAGCGACGCCGATTCCAAGGACACCGAGCAGGACCGGGTGACGCTGATGACCCTGCACGCCAGCAAGGGCCTGGAGTTTCCGGTGGTGTTTCTGGTGGGCATGGAGCAGGGACTGTTCCCCAGTTACCGCTCCCTCGACGATCCGGCCTCCCTCGAGGAAGAACGGCGGCTCTGCTACGTGGGGATCACCCGCGCCAAGGAGCGGCTGTTTCTCTCCCATGCCAGTGAGCGGCGCCTGTGGGGTGGCATGCGCGAGCCGGCCGTGCCCTCGGTGTTCCTCTCCGAGCTGCCCGAGGAGCTGGTGCAGGGCGACATCCCCCGCAGCGGCGGCGCAGCGATCCGACGCGAGCAGCGGCTTGATCGCCTCACCCGCGTGGATCGCGAGGAGAGCCGGCGGGTGGCTGGTGGCGGCGAGGCTGGTGCAGCGGCCAACGCAGTGCGGCGGCGCGGCTCGGCCCAGCCCGGCCGCAACTGGGCGGTGGGTGACCACCTGCGCCATGCCGCCTTCGGGGAGGGCCGGGTGACCCACCTGTTCGGCAGCGGCGAGAAGATCTCCCTGGCCGTGAAGTTCGAGGGGATGGGGCCGAAGATCCTCGATCCCCGCTTGGCGCCGATCGAGCCCCTGGAGGGCTGACGGCCATGCCGCTGCCGGGAGTCCCCCCCGCCCTGCTGGAGGGCCTGGTCGCGGCCCGCCAGCGCGCCGGAGTGAGCACCGTGGCCCTGGTGGGCGGGGCGGTGCGCGATCTGTTGCTGCACCGGGTGCATAACGATCCCTGGCGCGGTGTGCCCGATCTCGACCTGGTGGTGGAGGGGCGGGCCAGCCTGCTGGTGGCGGCCCTGCGCCAGGTGCTGCCGGCCGGCAGTGTGGCCGCGGCGCTGGAGCATGGTGCCTACGGCACGGTGGAGCTGGAGCTGCGGCTCGACGGTCGGCCCTGGTTGCTGGATGTGGCTTCCGCCCGCCGTGAGACCTATCCGGTGCCGGCGGAAAACCCGGTGGTGAGCCTCGGTGCCCTGGCCGACGACCTGGCCCGGCGCGACTTCAGCATCAATGCCATGGCCCTGGATCTGGCCGGGTGCACCCTGCTCGATCCCCACGGAGGCCAGGCCGATCTGGAGCAGCGCCAGCTGCGCCTGCTGCATGGCGCCAGCCTCCGCGACGATCCCACCCGCCTGGTGCGGGGCGCCCGCTATGCCGCGCGCCTGGGTTTTCGCCTGGAGCCCTTCAGCCTGGAGCAGGCCCGCCTCACCCTGGCGGCCTGGCCCTGGGCCTGGCGCCCGGGGGATTCCCCCGCCCAGGCGCCAGCGGCCCTGGGCACGCGCCTGCGCATGGAACTGGACCTGCTGCTGGAGCGCGAGCCCTGGCGGGCGGCGCTGCGGGCCCTGCAGCAGTGGGGCGGACTGGCCCTGCTCGATGGCCAGCTGCAGGCGGATCGCGGCTGCCGGCGGCGGCTGGTGTGGGCTGAGCGGCTGGCTCTCCCCCTGCTGGCGGCGCTGGTGGCGGGCGCGGCCGATCCCCTGGCCCTGGCCGAGCGGCTGCAGATCCCCCATCGCCTGCACCGGCTGCTGGCCCAGTGGTTGCAGTTGCGGCGGCGGTTGCCCCACCGGACTGGGGACCTGACGGTGCCGGCCTGGTGTGCGTTGCTGGAGAGCCCCGGTCATGGCCCGGAGGCGGTGGCGCTGGCGCTGGCCATGGGCGATGGGCCGCGGCGACCGCTGCTGCGCTGGCTGCTGCGCTGGCGCTCGCTCAGGGCCCCGCGCACCGCCGCGCAGTTGCTGGCCGAGGGCTGGCGGCCCGGTCCGGAGCTGGGGGCCGAATTGCAGCGCCTACGCTCGCTGCGGCTAGCTGAAGAGCGCTGTTGATCCGGATGGCCGAGGGACATGACAACCGGGCGGTGGTGGTGGCGGTGCCGGCGCGGCAGGCCTCGTCGCGTCTGCCGGGCAAGGTGATGGCGGACATCGGCGGGCAGCCGATGCTGCGCCGCGTGCTGGAGCGCTGCCGCCAGGCCAGGGGGGTGGCTGCGGTGCTGGCCTGCAGCGACAGCGCCGAGGTGCTGGAGGCCGCCGCCGGCTGGGGGTTTCCCGCCCTGGCCACCGCCGAGAGCTGCAGCAGCGGCAGTGAGCGACTGGCTTCGGTGGTGGATCAGCTGGTGGCGGCTGGTGGCGCAGCGCCGCAGCGCACCCTGGTGATCAACGTGCAGGGCGACCAACCCCTGCTCGATCCGGCCATTCTCGACACGATGATCGCCCGCTCCGCAGATGGGGCGGGCCACTGGTCGGCGGTGATCACTCCGGTGTATCCGCTGGCCCCGGAGAAGATCCACGACCCCAATGTGGTGAAAGTGCTGCGGGCCAGCAGCGGCCGGGCGATCACCTTCTCCCGCAGTGCCCTGCCCCACGTGCGGGATCTGCCCCCCGAGCTGTGGCACGAGCGCACCACCTACTGGGGCCACGTGGGCATCTACGGCTATCGGGCCGATGTGCTGGCCGGCTGGAGCGCTCTGCCCGCCTCTCCCCTGGAGGAGCTGGAGAAGCTGGAGCAACTGCGACTGATCGAGGCGGAGATCCCCATCGCCACCTTCCGGGTGGAGACGGATTGCCTGTCCGTGGATACGGCGGCCCAGCTGGAACAGGCTCGCAGCCTCTTTGGCATTCTCTGATTTGGACTTTTCTGATGATTGGGTTCCGATTTCTGCTTGGTGGCAGCAAGATGAAAGGATGGACTTTCTCGGTGGGCCTTTGCGGGCGCGCGCCAGCTCACGATGACATCAAAGCCGGTTGTGCATTTGCATGGAGGCATTCATAAGACCGGCTCAACATTTCTGCAGCGAGTGTTTCAGCAGAGCCTTTCGGGGCCTCGTTCTGGCGATGTCGCCTATATTCCGTTTCCTGATGTGCGCAGCCGAATTACACCTGCTGTCCTGCAGGCGGCAAAAGTAGTTGGCGGTTTAGGTGGTGTTGGCTTGCGGGATTGTCAGGCATTGCTTGCGGCTTCTATGGAGCGTGCCGGCTCGATGTTTCTTTCCGATGAAAACCTTCTTGGTTCGCTGTATCGCTTTTCCAGGGAGAGGGGAGTCTATCCAGGTGCGCAAGAAAATCTTCAAGTCATTGCTGGCTTATTTAAGCGAGATGCTGACATAGTGATCTATCTCTCGATCCGTAATTATGCAAGCTGGCTGGAATCTGTATATCTTCGGTTCTTGAAAAAGAGAAAGAAGCTGATTTCGTTCGAAGAATTTCTTGGGCTGGCCTGCGTCGAGTCGATTTCCTGGTATTCGCTGGTTTGCCGTTTGAGCGAAGCCATTCCATCGGCGAGGATTGTCTTGTGGCGCTATGAAGACTTTGTTGATAATAACCAAAAAATCCTCAACAGCATTTCCAGCGTGCTTGGAGATGTCAAGTTGACCATGGTTGATTTTGATGGCAATCCTTCACTCTTTGTTGTTGCTTACGACGCATTGATGGCTGCGCGAGTTGCCGGCATCCGGAATGGAGATGCCCGCAAGCTGGTTAAGTTCGTCCGCAAGCATTTTGCTGTGACCAGCGGCTATCCCAAGCCACAGCTGTTTGGCAAAGGCGATGTTGATCTCTTGTCTAAGCAATATGAAAACGATCTTGCCTTATTGTGTGAATTGACCAATGTTTGCTTTCTTGGTTGAGCGTATTGCCTGCGAATGTTTCTGCTTGGTTGGAGTCGATCTGCTCGAGAACTGACCTCGATGACCGGAGAGGATTGGGGCGTTCGTCAGCTGTTGCCTTCCCGCCAGCCATGGCGCTGCAGCGCCGCCAGTTCCCCCCGGCTGGCCAGCAGGGCTTCGCCCAGCTCCCGCAGGGCGCCGTCGCCACCGCGCTGGCGCAGCACCCAGTCGGCCTGGCGGCGCACGCCCCGGGCGGCATCGGCCGGGGCCACCAGCAGGCCGGTCACGGGCCGCACGGCCAGGTCGTTGAGGTCATCGCCGAGGAAGGCGGTGTGCTCACGGGCCATCCCCAGCTCCTGGCGCAGCTGTTCCAGGCCCCGCTGCTTGTCGCCCACGCCGACGCGGCAGTGGCTGATGTCCAGGTGGCGCGCCCGTTGCTCGATGGCGCCGCTGCGGCCGCCGCTGAGCAGGGCCACGGCGATGCCGGCGCGCTGCAGCATGCGCACCGCCAGGCCGTCACGCACATCGAAGCGCTTCACCACCCGGCCCTCCTCGTCGTAGTGGAGGCCGCCGTCGGTGAGCACCCCATCCACGTCGCACACCAGCAGGCGAATGGCGCGCAGGCGGGGCCGCAGCATCTGGCCTCGCAGGTGCGAGCGCAGATGCAGACCGCTCAGGCTTGCCATCTCAGGCCCCCCTCACAGCGTGCTCACCGCCATGCCGCCTTCCACGGCCTCCCGGATCGCCAGCAGCTGCACCAGCAGCGCCTCCAGCCGGTGCAGCGGCACCATGTTCGGCCCGTCGCTCAGGGCGTTCTCGGGGTCGGGGTGCACCTCCATGAACAGCCCGTCCACGCCCACCGCCACCGCGCCGCGGGCCAGGGGCGCCACGAACTCCCGCTGCCCGCCTGAGCTGCTGCCCCGACCCCCCGGTTGCTGCACCGCATGGGTGGCATCGAAGATCACCGGGCAGCCCAGGGCCTGCAGCTGGGGCAGGCTGCGGTAGTCCACCACCAGGGTGTTGTAGCCGAAGCTGCTGCCCCGCTCCGTGAGCCACAGCCGGCCACTGCTCGCCTCCAGGCCGCATTCGGCCAGCTTGCTCACCACCTGGGCCATGTCCCACGGCGCCAGGAACTGGCCCTTTTTCACATTCACCACCTTGGCGCTGCCGGCCACGGCCTCGGCGGCCGCCTCCAGCAGGTCGGTCTGCCGGCACAGAAACGCCGGGATCTGCAGCACGTCTACCGCCTGGGCGGCAGCGGCGGCCTGGTGGCTCTCGTGGATGTCGGTGAGCACCTTCACCCCTAAGCGCTCGCCCACCTCCGCCAGGATCGCCAGACCCTCCTGGGGGCCAGGCCCTCGGAACGACTTGCCGGAGCTGCGGTTGGCCTTGTCGAAGCTGGCCTTGAACACGTACTCCACCCCCAGCCGTCGGCACAGGTCGCTCACCTGCTCGGCCACCTGCAGCACCAGGTCGCGGTTCTCGATCACGCACGGGCCGGCGATCAGGCGCAGGGGGGAGGTCATCGGATTGACAGTGGAAAAGAGGGAATCAGGAGACGGGAAAACAGGCAAGACGCGAAAAAACAGGCAAAGACAGTTGGACCCTGTGGCTGAGATGGCGCCTAGGGGCCGCTGCGGCTGAAGCCAGCCTGGACCAGGTCGTGGAGCCGCAGCAGGCCGGTCACCCGGCCGGGCTGGTCGGCCTCCACCACCGGCAGCACCGAGATCGCCTTGCGGGGGTTGCGCTCCATCAGCTCCAGGGCCGTCGCCGCCAGCTCATCGGCGGTGATGGTGATCGGATCAGCCGTAGCCATCTGGCCGGCGGTCACCTGGCCCCAGGCCCCAGGATCGTGCCGTTGCAGGGTGCGGCGCAGGTCGCCATCGGTGATCAGACCCGCCAGTCGGGTGGGCTCGCCCGGGGCATGCACCCAGCTGGCGCCCAGGCTGCCGCGGCTGCTGCTGCCCAGGGTGAGGTGCGCGATCACCGCCGGCAGCGGGGCATCAGGCGCCAGGGGGGTGACCTCGCTGGCCGGCACCATCACATCCGCCACGGTGAGCGTGAGCTGGCGGCCCAGGGAGCCCGCCGGGTGGTTGATGGCGAAATCCTCCGGCGAGATGCCGGCCCGCTCCATCCACACTGCCGCCAGGGCATCGCCGATTGCCATCGCCACCGCCGTGCTGGCCGTCGGCGCCAGGTTCAGCGGGCAGACCTCCCGGTCCACCGAGCCGTCGAGCACCACGTCGCAGCCCCGGGCCAGGCTCGAGTCGATCCGCCCCACCAGGGCAATCCGCGCCGTTCCCCGCCGCCTCAGGTGGGGAAGGATTGCCAGCAGCTCCTCGGTTTCGCCGCTGTTGGAGAGCAGCAGGGCCACATCGTCGGCATGGACAATCCCCAGATCTCCATGCAGGGCATCCACGGGGTTGAGGAACACCGCCGTCAGCCCGATCGAGGAAAAGGTGGCGGCGATCTTGCGGGCCACGATGCCGCTCTTCCCCACCCCGGTGATCACCAGCTTGGCCCGCCGCTGCCGGCAGGCCTCCAGCTGGCGCAGGGCCAGTTCCACCTGGCCGGCATCCAGCCGCTGGGTGGCGGCGGCGATTGCGGCCGCCTCTTCCTCCAGGCAGCGGGTGAGGGCGGACAAGGAAGCCTGCAGGGTGGGCGCCATCCTCTCAGGTCTGCCCCGGGGCCTCTGATGTCTGCCCCGGGGCCGTTACCTCACCGAGCAGCCTGGCCTCCCTGAAGCCGTGCCGGGCCAGCTGTTCCAGCGCGGTCTCTGCCGCCGTGGCGGGGATCGCCGCCAGCAGGGGGCCGCAGGTCTGGGGGTCGATCAGCAGACCATGCAGGGCGGCGCTGGCGGGGCCCTGGAGCACCACCGGACCCGCCAGCAGGGCGAGGGCCCGGGCGTTGGCTGGGGCCAGGCTGCTGGCCCGGCCCCGCTCCAGCAGGTCCAGCGCCCCCGGCAGGGCCGCCACGGCGCCGCCATCGAGTCGCACCGTGAGCTGGGCGGGGCTGGTGGCCAGCATCTCGCCGAGGTGGCCCAGCAGGCCGAAGCCGGTGATGTCGGTGCAGGCGCTGCAGCCCAGCTCCTGCAGCAGGGGGACCAGGGGCGCCTGGCTCTGCTGCATCTGCTCCAGGGCGGCGTCAATCCACGCTGCCCTGGCGTCTCCGGCCATGGCAGCGGCGAACAGCACGCCAGTGCCGAGCGGCCGGGTGAGGATCAGGGACTGCCCGGCCCGCAGGGGGCCCTTCGGCCAGTGGCGAGCGGGCGCCACGCTGCCGTTCACGCTCAGGCTGAGGGCCAGGCCGGCGCCGTCGCGGGCCTCCAGGGTGTGGCCCCCAACCAGCTCAGCCCCCAGGGGGTCGAGCACCGAGCGGATGCCGGCCAGGGTGTGGGCCAGGGCCTGCTGCTGGATCGCCGCCGCCGCTTCCGGCAGGGTGACCACGGCCTGGGCGCTGACCATCCGGGCGCCACTGGCCCAGAGGTCGCTGCAGGCGTGCAGGGTGGTGAGCCGGGCGTTCAGCCAGGGGTCATCCACCAGGGCAGGAAAGCCGTCCACGCTCTGCAGCAGCAGCTCGCCGCCCTCGAGCTGGCCCAGTACGGCGGCGTCCTCGGCCTTCCCCCCCAGCCCCGCCTGGCGCAGGCCCGCCTCCAGGGTGCCTGGGGCCAGCTTGGCCGCGCAGCCCCGGCAGGCCATCGGTTCACCCCTGCCCAGGGTCTGCCTGCCGTCCATGGCCCCGGCCTGCTGGAAGCGGGCCATGAAGCGGCGGTCGATGTGCTGTTTCCAGCGCCACAGCAGCGGGCTCGGCCCCAGGGCCAGGGGCCCCCACAGGGCGATCGCCGCCGGTGCTTCGCCGCGGCTGAGGTCGGCCAGCAACTGCAGGGCCCGGCGCTGGGGACGCCATGCCCGCAGCCGCCGGGGGGGCTCTCCGGCCGCCAGGCAGCGGGCCAGGTTGGCCGCCAGGGTGGGGGCCGCCCGCACCGCCCACACCCCCGAGGGCGGCCGCGGCGCGGCGCCCAGCACGCCGCAATCGCCCACGGCGAAGATGCGCGGCTGCCCCTCCACCTGCAGGCAGGCCGTGGTGCGTATTCGGCCGTCGCCATCGCAGGGGAGACCGGCCTCCGCCAGCCAGGCCGGCGCCCGGCTGCCCGTGCAGGCCAGCTCGGCCGGCCGATCAGCCGCCACGCGCCGCCGCACCGCCACGCCGGCCTGGCGCAGCAGGCGCTCGCCCAGGGGCCGGGCGGCGGTGGGCTGCAGGTGCAGCTGGTCGCCCCGCAGCAGCAGCTCCAGGGCCTGGTCGGGCTGGCGGCCACGCAGGGCCAGGGCCAGCTCCACCGCCGCCGCACCGCCGCCGCGGATGCGCAGGGGCTGGGCCTCCGCCGGGCGCTGCTGGAGCCAGTGCAGGAAGGGCTCCAGCGGTTTCACACCGATCCGGCAGCCGTCCAGGTTGCTGGTGGTGGCGCCCAGATCAAGGCTGAGCCAGTCCCAGACGAGGGGTGGGCGGCCGGCGAGCAGAAGCTGGCGGCCCGCCAGCTCGAGCCCGCTGATCTCGGCGATCACCAGGGTCACATCCACGGCGGCGCACAGCCGGCGCAGGTCGATGCTGCACTCCTCCAGGGCGTACACGCCCGCCACAAGGCCGGGGAGCATGCCGGAATAGAGGGCAGTGCTGGCCCGGTTCACCAGGGTGATCGCGCCGGGTGGCCGCTGGCCGCGCATCAGCCAGCGCAGCAGCAGCAGGGCGTGGGTGTGGCCGCCGCCCGCCAGCAGCAGCTGCTGGGCCGGCGGCCTTGGGGAGGTCATCGACGGCGTCAGGGCACTAGGCTCAGAAGGGCAGGGGCAGGAAGGCCTTGGCGGCCAGCGGCGCCAGGAACTGGAGCACGCCCAGGGCCCCGCCCAAGGCGGCCGAGCCCATGCCATTGCCGCCACCGTCCGGTTTGGCTTCGGGGGCGGCCACCTGCTTGGCTGCTTCGCGCAACTGGCGGGCCTCGGCCTCCTCGCCGCGGGCCGCATACAGCGAGGCCGCGTAGTCGAAGTCGCTGGCTGCCAGCTGGCGCTGGCCCAGCTCGCTGCGGGTGATGGCCCGGGCCAGCCAGCTCACCGCCGCGGCCGGCTCGCGCCGGATCGCCTCGCTGAACCACTGCTCGGCCTCGGGCATCCGCCCCTGACGGGCCGCTTCCACGCCGGCGTTGTGCAGCTCCCCGAAACTGAGCAGGTTGGGGTCCAGACCACGGGCTCCCTGCCAGTGGGCGCGGCTGAGGGCGCCGCCGTCCAGCAGCGCCCCGCCCAGGTCGGCCTGGCGCAGATCGGTGCCCTCCAGCCGGGCACCGCGCAGGTCGGCACCGCGCAGGGAAGCCCCGAGCAGGCTGGTGAAGCTGAGGTCGGCGCCGTTGAGCCGGGCGCCATCCAGCCGGGCCTGGCTGAGGTTGGCGCGCTGCAGCCGCGCGCCGCGCAGATCCACATCGGCCAGCTGGGCATGCACCAGGTCGGCGCCCGCCAGCTCGCAGTTGGGGCAGCGTCGCTGCTCCATCAGCTGCACCAGCTCCGTGCTGGCCAGGGCGGCCGGCGCGCCGGCGAGTGTGAGCGGGGCCAGGGCTGCCATGCCGGTCAGCCGCAGCCGCAGGCGGCCAAGAGAAGGGGCCTCTGGCGGAGACGGGGTCCGGCAGTGCGCTGTCATGGCCTGGATCCCTTTGCCTGCCTTATAGCGTCCCGGCGGCGGCGTTTCAGCTCGCGCAGGCCCTGCCGCCAGCGCTGCCGGCCCTGCCGCCCAGCCAAGGCGTACCGCCGCTGGCGATGGCAGGCCACCAGCTCGCTGAGCGGTGGGGCCAGCAGCGGATGCTGTGCACTGGCCCGGGTCGCCAGCTGCTCCAGGGTCTCCCCCGGTTCGGCCTCCAGCCCCAGCTGGGCCAGCAGCCGCAGCAGCCCGCGCAGGTCGCGCTCGTGGGGATCGCCGGGCCGCTGCCCCCGGCGCAGCAGCACCAGCCCCGACGCCAGGCCGGCGGCGATCCCGGCCAGGACCAGCCAGCCCAGGGCCCAGCGCTGCCTGCCCAGCAGCCTGTTGAGCAGCTCCTCCTGGCGTGCCTGGTCGAAGCCCAGCCACCAGCGGCTCCAGGCCATGTCCAGCCCCCACCACTGCCGTTGCAGCCAGCGCCAGGGGCCCGGGACGGTGCGGTGAGGATCCCCCGAACCTCCGCCATCCGCCGCGCTGCCGCCCCCCACCCAGCTGCTGGGGTCCAGCGCCAGCCAGCCCTGCCCGGGCAGCCATACCTCGCTCCAGGCATGGGCGTCGCTCTGCCGCAGTTCCAGATAGCTGGCCCCGCCCAGCGGCTCCACCCAGGTGCCGCCCAGATAGCCGCTCACCACGCGGCTGGGCACCCCGGCGGCGCGCATCAGGGCGCTGAAGGCACTGGCGTAGTGGCCGCAGAAGCCCACCCGTCGCTCGAACAGGAAGCGGTCCAGACCATCGGGCCCCGCCAGCACCCCCGGCTGGCGGTCGTAGCGGAACCCCTGCTCCAGGAACCAGGCTCGGGCGGCCTGCACCCGGGCCGCCGGGTCGGCCAGGGCGGCCCACTGGCGGCCCTGGGCCAGCAGCCGGGGATTGCGGTTGGCCGGCAGCACCAGCTCGCTCAGCCGCGGCGGCTGGCGCTGCCAGGCCGGGGGGGCGCCGGTCTCGAGCAGTCGGTAGCTGCGCCGCTCCAGGGCGGGCCGCAGCAGTCGCAGCTCGCCGTTGGCCTGGGGGCGCAGCTTGCCATCCAGGGGCTGGCCGCCGCCGCTCCAGGGCACGGCCGTGAACCGGCTCGGCTCCACCAGCCAAACCTGATCCCCCCCCGCCGCCGCTGCGGCTGGGGGGAGTGGGCGAGCCGGCTCCACCCGGCCGCTCTCCGCATCTGCCCCCCTCTGCCAGCGCTGGCCGTCGAAGTCGGGATGCACCAGCACCCGCCAGTAGCGCTGGGCCGGCGGCGGCGGCCGGTCGTCGCTGAAGGCCACCCGGGCGGCCGGACTGGTGTTGTCCACCAGGGTGGCGATCGAGCCGGGGTCGAGGCTGTCGCTCAGGCCCGTGCCGGCCCTGGCGCCGGGGCCGCCGGCGGCCGTACCGAAGGGGCCGATGCGGGGCAGCAGCAGGAACAGCACCAGGGCCACGGGCAGCGCCGCGGCCAGCAGCCGCAGGCTGCGCCGCAACAGCTGGGGCCAGGCCAGGGCGAGGTTGGTCTCCAGCTGCAGCAGCCCCGCCAGGCTGAGCAGGGCCGCCAGCAGCTGCAGCAGGCTGGGCAGCAGGTCGGCCTGCTGGGCCGCCAGCAGCCCGCAGATCACCAGCTGCAGCAGGGCCACGAGCCGGCGGCCGGCCCGGTCCCGGGCCTCCCGCAGCTTGAGGGCCGCCATCAGCCCCAGGGCCAGGGTGAAGGCGCCCAGCAGCCAGCCCGGGTCGAGGCCCAGGCAGCCCAGTCCGAGCACCGCCAGGGTGAGCCACTGCAGCCGCTTCGGGGGCAGGGGGGCGCTGGCCATCAGCGGCTCAGGGCCAGGGCCCGCAGGCAGCGCTCCCGGTGCTCCTTGCCCTGGCCGGGGGGGATGGGCTGATCGGGCAGGAGCAGGCCGAAGCGTTCACCGGCCTGGCTGCGCTGCCAGACCGCCGCACTGAGGTGTTCCAGGGCCTGCTCATGGGGCACATGGGGGGCCAGGGTGAGCCAGGGGGGCTGGTGGCCCTCCGCCTGGAACAGCTTGGTGAGGCGGCCGCGGCCCTGGGCCAGGGCCTTCCAGGCCAGGCGGCTCTGGCTGTCCTCGGGGCGCTGGGGGCGCAGGTCGTGCCAGTGGTCGATGCCCTCCCCTCTGGCCGCCGCTGCGGGGCCACTGGGGGGCTGGGGCAGCGGGATGGGGGCCAGGGCGACCGGGCCGCGCCGCCGCGCCGGGATCACCAGCTGGGGCACGGGCGGCTGCCAGCAGCTCCAGCACACGAACAGCCCCAGGGGGGCCGTGCTGCGGATCAGCAGTGCTCCCGGGGTCTGGAATCCGCGCCGCCGGCAGTGCCACTCCAGCAGCAGCGGGTTGACGCCGGCGCGCAGCCGCAGCGGCGGGCTGGGCGGGCCGTCCGCCAGCCGCAGCTCGATGCCCTCGCGCCAGCTGTCGCTGTGGAGCAGCAGGGGGTAGGCCAGCCTTGCGTCGGCGAAGCCGGGGGCGGGGGTTGCGCAGCGCAGTTCCAGCCCCTGCAGGTTGGCGTGGGTGAGGTGCATGGCCAGCAGCAGCAGCGCCAGCAGCAGAAAGCTCAGCAGCAGCGGGCCGTTGCGCTGGGTCTGGATGCCCACCACCTGCAGCAGCGCGGCACCGGCCAGCCACAGGCCCCCGAAGCGCGTCGGCAGGATGTAGAGGTTGCGCAGGTGCAGGCGCAGCGCCTCCCCTGTGTGCAGCCGGCCCAATCCCTCCGGCCACCGCCGCTCGCCATGGGAAGGTCTTTCGGCGGAGGGGGTTTCAGCGGATCGCATCCACCTGCTCCAGCAGGGCGCGGCTGAGCTGGCCGCTGGCGGCAGGATCGAGCCGGTGCTCGGCCACCGCCGGGAACACGGCCTGCACGTCATCCGGGGTCACGAACGGGCGCCCCTCCAGCAGGGCCCAGGCCCGGGCGGCCGCCAGCAGCCCCTGGGAGGCCCGGGGGGAGAGGGGCGCCCCGGGGGCCTGGGCGGTGCGGCTGGCGGCCACCAGGTCGAGCAGGTAGTCGAGCAGGGTGTCGCTGCAGTGCTGGCCGCGGCAGTGCTGCTGCAGGGCGAGCAGGTCGTCCGGCTGGCGGCCGGTGGCCAGCCCGGAGAGGGGCAGGGCCTGGCCCGCCAGCAGGGCCCGCTCCGCCGCCCGCTCCGGGAAGCCGAGGCTGAGGCGCATCAGGAAGCGGTCGAGCTGGGATTCCGGCAGGGGGGCGGTGCCCACCTGGTCGAGGCTGTTCTGGGTGGCGATCACCATGAACGGCCGGGGCAGGGGGTGGCTGGTGCCATCCACGCTTACCCGGCCACTGGCCATCGCCTCCAGCAGGGCGCTCTGGGTGCGGGGGCTGGCCCGGTTGATCTCGTCGGCCAGCAGCACCTGGGTGAACAGCGGCCCGGGCTGGAAGCGGAAGCTGCCGCTGGCCGGGTGGAGCACGTTGATGCCGGTGAGATCGGCCGGCAGCAGGTCGCTGGTGAAGCTCACCCGGCGGAAGTCCAGGGCGAAGCTGCGGGCCAGGGCCTCGGCCAGGGTGGTCTTGCCGGTGCCGGGCAGGTCCTCCAGCAGCAGGTGGCCGCCGGCCAGCAGGCAGCTCAGGGCCAGGCGCACGCTTGGCTCTTTGCCGAGCAGCACCCGGCCAATGGCCTCCACCTGGTCGTCGAGGCGTGTGGTCAACGGCGGCAGCGGGCTGGGCTGCCCCGATTGTGGCCCTGCCGCCGCCCTAGCGTTCGCCGATGGCCCGTGCCGATGCCACCCAGCGCCACGGCGGCAACCTGGCCGCGGCTGCGCGGCAGCTGGGGCGGCGGCCCGGCTCCCTGCTCGATGCCAGTGCCTCGCTGGTGCCCTTCGGGCCGCCCCTGGCGTTGCGGCTGGCCCTGGTGCGGGCGGTGGCCGGCTCGCCGCTGCGGGTCTACCCCGACCGCGACTGGCAGGACCTGCGGCGCTGCCTGGCGGAGCTGCATGGTCTGGCGCCCGCCTGGGTGCTGCCCGGCAACGGCGCCGCCGAGCTGTTCACCTGGGCCGCCCGCGACGCGGCGGCGGCTGGCGTCAGCCTGCTGCCGGCGCCGGGATTTGCCGACTACCAGCGTGCCCTCGCCTGCTGGGGCGGCGTCCACCGGTCCTGGGCCCTGCCCCTGGACTGGGACGGGCCCTTCCCCCAGCCCTTCCCCCAGCCCCCTGCCAGCGCTGGGGAGGCCGCGGTGCTCTGGATCACCAACCCCCACAACCCCACCGGCCAGCTCTGGAGCCGGGCCGCCCTGGAGCCCCTGCTGGCCCGCTTTGCCCTGGTGATCTGCGACGAGGCCTTCCTGCCGCTGGTGCCGGGCGGCGAGGCCCAGTCGCTGATCCCCCTGCTGGCCCAGCATCCCAACCTGGTGGTGATCCGCAGCCTCACCAAGTTGCTGGCGGTGGCCGGATTGCGGCTGGGCTATGCCCTCGGCAGCCCGGAGCGGCTGGAGCGCTGGACGGGGTGGCGGGATCCCTGGCCCCTCAACGGTCTGGCCCTGGCGGCGGCGGAGGCGGTACTGGCCCGGCCTGGCTGGCTGACCAGCTGGACGGCGCGGGTGCAGCACTGGGTGGCCCGGGAAGGGCCCTGGCTGGGCGAACAACTGGGGTGCTGGCCCCAGTTCAGGGTGCTGCCATCGGCCGCTAATTTCCTGCTGCTGCGCGGCGAGCAGGACCTTGGCTCCCTGGCCGGGGCCCTGGCCGATCGCCATGGCGTGCTGGTGCGGCAGTGCCAAACGTTTGCCGGGCTGGACGGCCGTTGGCTGCGGCTGGGGCTGCAGGATCGCCGCGGCAACCGGCGATTGCTGCGCGCCCTGGCCGCCGAGCTCCCCCCGGCCCCCTACACCAGCTCTGCCAGCAGATCGGCCAGCCGCTGATCGGCAGCGCGCTCCGCCAGCTGGGCCATGCCCTGGCGCATGGCCGCCAGCGGATCGGCCTCCCCCTGGATGCCCCGCAGGCGTGGGCCCAGCAGACGCCAGAGGGTGCGCTCCAGGGTGGGGCTCTGCGGCTCGTGCTGCTGCACGATCACGGCGGCGCCCAGGGCGGCGGCAGCTTCGGCGTTGGCGTCCTGGTGGCGGTCGGCCGCGGCCGGATAGGGCACCAGGATCGCCGGCGTGCCGCACACCGCCAGCTCGCTGAGGGCCCCGGCGCCGGAGCGGCTGATGGCCAGGTCGCAGTGCTGCAGCAGGCCCGCCATGGTGTCGCAGAACGGCCGCTCCACCACCCCTTCAGGCAGGGGGCCGCCGCTCTCCGGGTCGTTGTGGCCGGTGAGGTGCACCACCCGCACGCCCGCCTCGCTCAGCCGGGGCAGCAGGGGCCGCAGCATGCGGTTGAGGCCCACGGCCCCCTGGCTGCCACCCATCACCACCAGCAGGGGACCGTCGCCGGCGGGCAGCCAGTCGGGGGGTGAGGCGGCCTCCAGAAAGGCGTGGCGGACCGGGGTGCCGGTGACCAGCGGCCGGCTGCCGGGCAGCCGTTCGGCAGCGGCCGGCAGCCCCACCGCCACCCGGCTGCACAGGCGACCCAGCAGGCGGGTGACGCGGCCGGGAACGGCATTGCTCTCGTGCAGCACCACCGGGATGCGGCTCCAGCGCGCCGCCAGGATCGCCGGGGCGGCGATGTAGCCGCCGCTGCTGAACACCACATCGATCCGCTCCCGGCGGATCAGGCGGCGCACGGTGCGGGTGGCGGCCAGCAGCCGCAGCAGGTTGAGCAGCTTGCGCAGACCCCGCCCCTGCAGCCCGCCGGCCTTCACCGTGTGCAGGGGGTACTGGCTGGGCACCAGGTCCCGCTCCAGCCGGTCCGGCACCCCCAGCCACTGGATCTGCCACTGGGGCGGCAGCGCCTCGGCCACCGCCAGGGCGGGAAACAGGTGCCCACCGGTGCCACTGGCGGCGATCAGGAGCCTGGGCATGGAAGGGGGCTGCGGGCGCGCCTAACTTAAAAGCCGTTCCCTCAGGCGCATGGGGCCCTTCCGCGTTCAACGCCCACGTCTCCGGTCCCGTATCAGGTCCGCTCTCCATGCCACCCGCCGGCCCGCGGCCGGGCTGGCCATGGCCTTCGGCCTGATCACCGCGGCCAGCTGGCTGCCGCTGCGGGCAGCTCCCCCCACACCCCAGCTGCTGCAGTCGCTGGAGGCCGCCTTCAACGGCGAAGGGGAGCTGCAGTCCCTGTTGCAGTCGGGCCCGGGGCTGGATCCCGGCCTGGTGGAGCGTCAACGCCGGGTGCTGCGGACCCAGTTCCCCGATGCCCGCTGGCAGTTCACCCCTGGCCCGGCCCAGGGCGATGGCCGCTCCACCGTCACCGTGCAGGTGCGGGGCAGCCGTCAGGACGGACCCCTGCGCTTCCTCCTGCAGGCCGAGCAGCAGCTGGCCCTGGACAGCGACGGCCGCCGGATCACCAGCCAGACCGTGCTCCGGGAGCAGTCGATCCTGCGCAGCGGCGAGGCGGATCTGGCCGTGACCCTGCAGATCCCCGACGTGGTGCTCACGGGCCAGCGCTACGACGTGGACGTGCTGCTGGATGAGCCGCTGGAGGGGGCCATCCTGGCTGGCGGGATCGTGGAGCTCACCCCTGAGCAGGCCACCAGCCTGGAGAGCCCCAGCCTGCAGCTGGGAGCCCTGGGTGGCGGTGGCCTGTTCCGCACGGTGCAGGCCCCGCTCGCCCCGGGCAGCCAGACCTGGGCGGTGCTGCTGGTGCACCCGCAGGGGTTGCTGAGCGTGAGCAAGCGGGTGCGGGTGGTGGCCGACAAGGCCCAGCTGAGGCCCTGATCCGCGCTCAGCGCAGGTCGCCGGGCAGCAGATAGCCCTTGCCGCCGCGGTCGAGCCGCTCGAAATGCCGCTCCAGATAGGCATTGCGGCTCGCCTCCCGCCGGTCGAGCCGGCCGTCGGCGTTGCGGTCGAGCTGGTCGAAGAGCTGGCGCAGCCGCTGCTGGTAATGCTGCTCCTCGCTGGCCTGCGCCGGGGCGCCCCACACCAGGAGCAGGGCCGCCAGGGCCGCGGTCAGGGCTGGGATCGGTCTGGTCATGGCGTCAGGCTATGCAGCCTCTCCGGGTCCGTTATTGCCCAGTTCCAGGCAAGCTGTGACCAGATGTTTCCGGCGGAACCGATGGCGTCTGGCCAGCGCATCTGGGTGATCGATGACGATCCCGAACTGCGCAAGATGGTGGGCACCTACCTCACCGACCAGGGCTACGACGTGCGCTGCCTGGCCAACGGCGAGCAGCTGATCGCCCGCCTGGCCAGCCAGCGGCCCGACCTGGTGGTGCTCGACTTAATGATGCCCGGCGACGACGGCCTCACGATCCTGCGCCGCCTGCGCGACGGCGGCGACGATCTGCCGGTGGTGATGCTCACCGCCCGGGGGGATGCGGTGGACCGGATCATCGGCCTGGAGCAGGGCGCCGACGACTACCTGGCCAAGCCCTTCCTGCCCCGCGAACTGAGCGCCCGGATCGAGGCCGTGCTGCGCCGCCGGGTGGCCCTGCCCGCCGGCACGCCCCTGGCGGATGGGGAGCGGGTCCCCATCGGCGAGCAGGTGCTCGACCTGGCGGCCCGCACCCTGGAGCAGGGCGGGCAGATCACCGTGCTCACCACGGGGGAATACGCCCTGCTGAGCGCTTTTGTGCAGCACCCCCACCGGCCCCTCTCGCGCGAGCGGCTGGTGGAGCTGGCCCGCGGACCCGAGTCGGCCACCGACAGCCGCAGCATGGACGTGCAGGTGTCGCGGTTGCGCAAGCTGGTGGAACCCGATCCCGGCCGTCCCCGCTACCTGCAGACGGTGTGGGGCTACGGCTATGTGTTCGTGCCCGATGGCCAGCCTCGCAGCCGTTAAGTACGGCCTGGCCGGGCTGGGGGTGGCCCTGCTCAGCACGGCCCAGCTGCAGCTGCTGCTGGCCGAGCGCCTGCAGCGCGACCGCATCGCCCAGCAGGGCCCGGAGGTGCTGTTCCAGCTGCGGCTGGCGGAGCTGGCCCTCGACCGCCTGCCGCCCGGCAAGCTCGCCCGGCTGAGCGGCCTGCCGCTGCGGGTGGGGGACAACCCTCCCACCACGGCCGAGCGGCAGCTGGAGGGCCAGGCCCGGCTGCTGCGCCAGCAGCTCTGCCCCGCCATCAGCCCCTGCCCGGTGGTGCTGCCGGCGGCGGCGGAGCGCCGGGGTGTGTGGGTGGAGGTGCTGGCGCCGCTCGATCCGGTGTGGCTGCTGGTGCCGATCCCGCCCGTGCGTCCCTGGCCGCCGGACCCCTGGCTGCTGCTGGTGGGTCTGGGTCTGGGGGCCAGCTCGGCCCTGCTGCTGTTTTTCTGGTGGGAGGTGCAGCGGCCCCTGCGCCAGCAGCAGCAGGCATTGGCGCGGGTGGGGCGGGACCAGTGGCCCGACCCCCAGCGGGAGCGGGGTACTGCTGTGGTGCGCCAGTTGATCGGCCGCTTCAACGCCATGGTGCAGCGGCTGCAGGCCGGCGAGCGGGAGCGGGCGGTGATGCTGGCCGGCATCGCCCACGACCTCAAGAGTCCGCTCACCCGTCTGCGCTTCCGGCTCAGCCTGGCCGGTCTGCCCGCCGCGGACCTGCAGCAGGCGGAGGCGGACATCACCGCCATGGAACGGATCACCGGCCAGTTCCTGCAGTTCGCCGGTGGTGTGGACCAGGAGGCCGCCGTGGCGGTGCCGCTCGACCAGCTGCTGGCCGAGCAGACCGCCGGCATCGCCGCGGCAGACCTCGCCCTGGCCCTGGAGCCGCTGGAGCGGGTGGTGCGGCCGGTGGCCCTGGGGCGCGCCGTGGCCAACCTGATCGACAACGCCCGCAGCTACGGCGCCCCTCCCCTGCTCCTGCAGCTGGAGGCGGCTGCGCCGGAGGGCCTGGGCTTCCGGATCGTGGTGTGGGATGGCGGGCCTGGCATCGCCGCCGAGCGCTGGCAGCAGGCCCTGATGCCGTTCCAGCGCCTGGATGCGGCCCGGGGCGGCAGCGGCCACTGCGGCCTGGGGCTGGCAATCGCGGCGCGGGTGGCCCGGGGCCACGGCGGCCAGCTGGAACGGCTGGAGGGCAGCGGCAGCGGCCCGCAGCGCTTCGGCATCGCCATCCGTGGCCGCTCGATCGCGGCGTCCCCGGCCCCGGATTGCCTGGGCTGAGCCCACTGGCTGCAAGGGGTCTGGGCTTCTGGACGGATTTGGTCACAGATTCGGGGAGGGTGCGTAGCACTTCGCCGTGGCGCCCGCCGCAGAGTTCAGGGGCGGCAGCGCAGAGGCTGCCCGCCCTCACTCCACACCCCCTCTTCACCATGACCCTGCGCATCTCCAGCCTCACCCTGGCCCTCGCCGCCCTGGCCCTGCAGACCCCGGCCCAGGCCTTCCCCCACAGCCAACCCAACACCATCGTCTACGCCTATCCCCAGACCCAGGGCTATGCCCAGCAGCCCTATGCCCAGCAGCCCACCGCCTATCTGGTGCGTCGCCATGTGGTGGTGAGCCAACCACAGCCCCAGCCGGTCTACCGACCCCAGACCTACTACCGCCCCCTGCCCGTGGTCCAGCCCGGTTACGCCCCCCATCCCGGTTTCGCTCCGCCGCTGGTGAGCCGCTACGGCTACCCGGTCACCGACTACCCCGTGCCGGTTTATCCCCCGCGTTCCGCGCCCATCCTGGCCGGCGGCAATGGGCTGGGCCAGCAGCCCCGCACCTGCCAGCCGGTGGTGCCGCTGGTGGGGGCAGCCCTGGGCGGCACCGTGGGCGCGGTGATGGCCCACAACTCCCGCTCCCGCAACCGCATCTGGGCGCTGCCGATGGGCGCGGCGGTGGGCGGCATCCTGGGTGGGGTGGCCTCGGGCTGCTGAGCCAGCGGCGGACACCACCTGCCAGATCGACCTTCAGCCTGCGCGGCTGAACCAGCGGGCCAGGGCCGACACGTCGTCGTCGCCGTGGCCCGCTTTCAGCAGGTCGTCCTCCAGCTCAGCCACCAGCCGGCTGATGGGCAGCTCCAGGCCGGCCTCGGCGGCGGCCTCCAGGGCGATGGCCAGATCCTTGCGGTGCAGGGCCAGCCGGAAGCCGAGCGGGAAGTGGCCCTCCAGCATGTTGGCGGCGCGGTTGTCCAGTGCCCAGGAGCCGGCCGCCCCCGCCCGCAGGGCCTCGCACACCTGGGGCATGGGCAGGCCCAGCCGCTGCCCCAGCGCAAGGGCCTCGGCCACGGCGGCATAGCTGCCGGCCACCAGCACCTGGTTCACGGCCTTGGCCTGCTGGCCGGCGCCCACCGGCCCCAGGTGGCTGATGCGGCCTCCCACCACCTCCAGCACGGGCCGGGCTCGCTCCAGGTCGGCCGCCGCAGCGCCCACCAGCACCGACAGGCTGCCGGCCCTGGCACCCTCCGTGCCGCCGGTTACCGGGGCGTCGATGTAGGCCACCTGCCGGCTGGCCAGCCGTTTGGCCAGCGCCCGGCTGCTGGCAGGCGCGATGGTGGAGAAATCCACCACCAGGCTGCCTGGCGCCAGGCAGGGCCCGGCCTCTTCGATCACCGCCTCGGCGGCCTGGTCGTCGCTCACACACAGACACAGCAGGGCAGCCCCGGCCGCGGCCTCCGCGGGGCTCCCCCCCAGCCGGGCCCCGCGCGCCAGCAGCGGCTGCTCGGGCCCGGCGCTGCGGTTATGCACCCGCAGGGGAAAGCCCGCAGCCAGCAGGTTGGCGGCCATCGGTGCCCCCAAGGCCCCCAGGCCGATCCAGCCCAGGGCCGGCCGGTCAGATCTGGTCACAACTTGCCCAACCGTGAGTCACATCCCAGTCAAGCGAGTGGGCCAGGCTGGAGAGGTCAATACCGAGGTGCCATGACCACCCACTCCCGCCACCGCCCGCTGCTGCTGGCCGCTGCCCTGCTGCTGCTGGCCAGCCCCCTCCAGCCCGGCAAGGCCCTGGCCGAGGGCCGCGAGGCGGCGCAACGCCAGCAGGCCGAAGCCATGGCCAAGCTCAGCAGCCAACAGCGACAGCAGTATTTTGCGGCCCGCCGCGAGCTGGAGCAGCGCCAGTCCAGCCAACGCCAGGAGGCCCTCAAGGAGACGGAGGGCTGCGTCATGAAGGCCCGCGATGTCCCCGCGGTGGAGCGCTGCCAGAAGCAGTTCATCCGCAAGGGCAAGGAGACGCGCCGCAGCCAGATGAACCAGCTCGCCGAGCTGCAGCGCCGCTACAACCTGCCCGGCTGGGGAGCTGAGCGCGGCGCCGAGAAGGATGGCAGCCAGAAACCGGGCAAAGGGAAGGCGGACAACAACAAGGGGGCCTGAGGCCCCCTGGGGTCCCCGGCAGCCTGCCGGGGACTGTCCTGTCGTCGTTTCGCTTCCAGGGGCCTGATTCAGGCCTCATCCAGGGCTGCCACGCCGGGCAGCACCTTGCCTTCCAGCAGCTCGAGGCTGGCGCCACCGCCGGTGGAGATGTGCGACATCTGGTCGGCCAGGCCGGCCTTCTCCACAGCCGCCACGGAGTCACCGCCGCCGATGATCGTGCAGCAGCCCTTGCCGCTCAGGTCGGCCAGGGTGGTGGCGATCGCGTTGGTGCCGGCGGCGAAGGCGTCGAACTCGAACACGCCCATGGGGCCGTTCCAGATCACGGTCTTGCAGTCGGCCAGGGCGTCCTGGAAGACCTTCACGGAGTCGGGGCCGATGTCCAGGCCCATCCAACCCTCGGGGATGGCGTCCACACTGGCGATCTGGCTGTTGGCGTCAGGTGCGAAGTTGTCAGCCAGCACCACATCGGTGGGCAGCAGGAACTGCACGCCCTTGGCAGCAGCCTTGGCCTCCAGCTGCTTGGCCAGCTCGAGCTTGTCCTCTTCCACCAGGCTCTTGCCGACGGCCAGGCCGCGGGCCTTGTAGAAGGTGAAGATCATGCCGCCGCCCACCAGGATCTTGTCGCACTTGTCGAGCAGGGCCTCGAGTACGCCGATCTTGGAGCTCACCTTGGAACCGCCCACGATTGCCGCCAGCGGGCGCTTGGGCTCATCGATGGCGCCCTGCAGGTACTGCAGCTCCTTCTCCATCAGGTAGCCGGCCACGCTGGGGCTGAGGGCCTTGGTCACGCCCTCGGTGGAGGCGTGGGCGCGGTGGGCGGCGCCGAAGGCGTCGTTCACATACACATCGGCCAGGGCGGCCAGCTGGGCTGCGAAGCCGGCGTCGTTCTTCTCCTCCTCGGCGAAGAAGCGCACGTTCTCCAGCAGCACCACGTCGCCCTCGGCCATGGCAGCCACCTTGGCCTCGGCGTCGGGGCCGATGCAGCTGTCGGTCTTCAGCACGGGCTTGCCCAGCAGCTCACTCAGGCGGGCGGCCACGGGGGTGAGGCGCATGCCTTCGTTCACCTGGCCCTTGGGCCGGCCGAAGTGGGCGGCCAGGATCACCTTGGCGCCCTTGCCGGTGAGATCGTTGATCGTGGGCAGGGCGGCGCGGATGCGGGTGTCGTCGGTGATGGCGCCGGAGTCGTCCAGCGGTACGTTGAAGTCGACCCGCACCAGCACGCGCTTGCCGCGCAGCTCATCGGCGCTGAGGCTGGCCAGGGATCGCTTCGCCATGGAACGGCTCCGTGAGGGTTGATAAACGCGCGGGAGCTTAGCCCGGCCGGTTCGCGCTTCCCTTCTGCCCCTGCCCCGCCAGACTGGAAGCACCCGGATGGCCCCGGGCCCTGCCAACGGCCACGCCAACCATGTTCCCCACCGTTCTCTTCCCGATCGACCGCAGCCGCCAGGCGCTGGAGACCGCCGCCGTGGCCCTGAAGCTGGTGCAGCAGCACGGCAGTCGCCTCGTGCTGCTCTCGGTGGTGGAGGCCGGCGACGAGGAGGCGGCTGTGGCCGAGTTGCTACAGCAGGCCCGGGGCAGCTTCGAGCAGGCCGGCGTGGCCTGTGAGGTGATCGAGCGGGAGGGCAAGGCCGCCTTCGTGATCGGCGATGTGGCCGACGAGATCAACGCCGACCTGATCGTGATGGGCACCCGCGGCATCACCCTGGAGAGCGATCAGCAGAGCACCGCCGCCCGGGTGATCCAGCTGGCCCCGTGTCCGGTGCTGGTGGTGCCCTGATGGCTGAGCTCGCCGCTCAGCTGAGTGTCAATGCCCCGGCGATCCAGTGGTATCCGGGCCACATCGCCAAGGCCGAGAAGGCCCTGCATGAGGCCCTGGCCAAGGTGGACCTGGTGATCGAGGTGCGCGACGCCCGCATTCCCCGCTCCACCGGCCACCCGCGCCTGCAGCGCTGGATCAGCGGCAAGCAGCACCTGCTGGTGCTCAACCGGCGCGACATGGTGCCGCCCGCCGCCCAGCAGGCCTGGAGCGCATGGTTCCGCGCCCAGGGACAGGTGGTGTGGTGGTGCGACGCCAAGGCCGGCACCGGTGTGAAGCAACTGCAGCAGGCGGCGATCCGCGCCGGCGCGGATCTCAATGCCCGCCGGGCCGGCCGTGGCATGAAACCCCGGCCGGTGCGGGCCCTGATGCTGGGCTTCCCCAACGTGGGCAAGTCGGCCCTGATCAACCGGCTGGTGCGCCAGAAGGTGGTGGAGAGCGCCCGCCGTGCCGGCGTGACCCGCAGCCTGCGCTGGGTGCGGCTGGGCCAGGAGCTCGACCTGCTCGATGCCCCCGGCGTGCTGCCCCCCCGGCTCGACGACCAGCAGGCCGCACTGCGCCTGGCCCTCTGCGACGACATCGGCCAGGCCGCCTACGACAACGAGGGCGCCGCCCTGGCCTTTGCCCAGCTGCTGCGGCTGCTGGAGGGGGTGGCGGACTCCGGGGTGGCGGCGGGCCTGTTGGAGGCGCGCTACCGCATTCCCCTGGGTGAACTTGCCGCTGGCGGGCCCGATGTGGAGGGCTGGCTGGCGGCTGCGGCCGAGCGCCACACCGGCGGCGACAGTCTGCGGATGGCCACCAAGTTGCTCGACGACTTCCGCTGCAGCCGCCTGGGTGCCATCGCCCTGGAGCTGCCGCCTAGCTGAAAAAAACGAGCTGCGCTGCCGCTGAGGGGAGCCCCGCCGCCCAGGCGAGCCACCAGGGCTCTCTGATCGGGGTTGACGTGATCGATGTGGAGGTCATCGCCAGAGCCAGCCCCACCGGCTCGTACGGTTGAGCCCATGGGAGCGACGCAGGTCAATACGGGGTTCGGCGAAGGCGAAGGCGAGCTGCTCACCCTCACCTATCCCAGGCCCCTGCCGATGCGGCTCGACCGCTGGCTGGTAGCCCAGCGGCCGGAGCAGAGCCGCGCCCGCATCCAGAAGTTTATTGATGCCGGCTACGTGCGGGTGAACGGCATCACGGGCCGGGCCAAGACCCCCCTGCGCCACGGCGACACGGTGGAGTTGTGGATGCCGCCGCCGGAGCCGCTGCCCTACCTGGTGGCCCAGGACATCCCGCTGGATGTGCTGTTCGAGGACGGGCACCTGATCGTGCTCAACAAGCCCGCTGGCCTCACCGTGCATCCGGCACCGGGCAACAAGCACGGCACCCTGGTGAACGGCCTGCTGCACCACTGTCCTGACCTGCCCGGCATCGGCGGCGAGCTGCGGCCCGGGATTGTGCACCGGCTCGACAAG
>Ga0208594_1000056_pt1 | contig 39350 bp, 35 predicted proteins | sample LakMenEpi14Sep10_FD_150699 | JGI IMG/M metagenome (GOLD analysis project Ga0208594, IMG submission 150699) | Freshwater microbial communities from Lake Mendota, WI - 14SEP2010 deep hole epilimnion (SPAdes) | ecosystem: Environmental > Aquatic > Freshwater > Lake > Epilimnion/Euphotic zone ...
GCGGCCGGCGCCAGCCTCTGGCCCACGGCCGTGGCCCGCGGGGATGTGTGCGCGATCACGGTGGGGGAGGGCAGCAACGTGCAGGAGGGGGCGGTGCTGCATGGCGATCCGGGCCAGCCGGTGCTGATCGGCGCCGACGTGACCATCGGCCACCGGGCCGTGGTGCATGGCGCCACCCTGGAGGACGGCTGCCTGATCGGCATCGGCGCCATCGTGCTCAACGGGGTGACGGTGGGCAGCGGCGCCCTAGTGGCCGCCGGCTCGGTGGTGACCCGTGATGTGCCCCCCGGGGCCCTGGTGATGGGGGCGCCGGCCACGGTGAAGCGTCAGCTCAGCCCGGAAGCGATCGACGGCCAGCGCGAGCACGCCCGCCGCTACCGCCGGCTGGCGCAGGCCCATGCAGGCCGCGCCGCCGGGCCCGAATGATTGCCAATCACTGCAACCGCGCCCCACGGCCGCGGTACCAGCGCAGTCGTCAGTAAGATCACCACATCGTTTTTCGCCCTCACCATGGACCTTCGGCTCGTGCTGGTCGCCGCTCCGATCGTTCTGGCCGCCAGCTGGGCCGTGTTCCACATCGGTCGGGCCGCGGTGGGTCAGCTGCAGATGTTCATCAGCCGCGGCCGGGCTGCCTGATGGTGCTGGTGATCGGTGCCGGCCTGGCCGGCACTGAGGCCGCCTGGCAGATCGCTGCGGCTGGCATTCCGGTGCGGCTGGTGGAGATGCGGCCGCTGCGCCGGTCTCCTGCCCACCACAGCGCCGAATTCGCCGAGCTGGTGTGCAGCAACAGCTTCGGGGCGCTGAGCAGCGACCGGGCAGCCGGGCTCCTCCAGGAAGAACTGCGCCGGCTGGGCTCACTGGTGATCCGTAGCGCCGATCAGCACGCCGTGCCGGCGGGCGGTGCCCTTGCCGTGGACCGGGGCCGCTACAGCGCCGCCCTCACCGCCGCCCTGGAACAGCACCCGCTGGTGACGGTCGAGCGGCGCGAGCACACCGAGCTTCCCGGCCCGGGACAGATCGCCGTGCTGGCCACCGGCCCACTCACCAGTGAGCCCCTGGCAGAGCAGCTGCGCGCGTTCACCGGTCGGGCCGATTGCCACTTCTTTGACGCCGCCAGCCCGATTGTGGAGGGCGAGAGCATCGATCTCTCCGTGGCCTTCCGCGCCTCGCGCTACGACAAGGGCGACGCCGACTACATCAACTGCCCAATGGATCAGGAGCAGTACCTCGCCTTCCGCGAGGCGCTCCTGACCGCCGAGCAGGCGGAGCTCAAGGATTTCGAGCAGGAGAACGCCAGCTTCTTCGAGGGCTGCCTGCCGATCGAGGAACTCGCCCGCCGCGGCGAAGACACGATGCGCTACGGCCCGCTCAAGCCGATCGGCCTCTGGGATCCGCGCTGGGGGGATCTCAACGACCGTGAGGTGCGCCGGGCCAACCGCGCCTACGCGGTGGTGCAGCTGCGCCAGGAAGACAAAGACGGCCGCCTCTGGAACCTGGTGGGCTTCCAGACCAACCTCAAGTGGGGCGAGCAGAAGCGGGTGCTGCGGCTGATCCCGGGGCTGGAGAACGCCGAGTTCGTGCGCTTCGGGGTGATGCACCGCAACACCTTTCTGGAATCGCCCCAGCTGCTCGATCCCACCCTGCAATTCCGCCAGCGCCCCACCCTGCTGGCGGCGGGCCAGATCACCGGCACCGAGGGCTATGCGGCAGCGGTGGCCGGCGGCTGGCTGGCCGGCACCAACGCCGCGCTGCTGGCGCGGGGGCTGGAGCCGCTGCAGCTGCCGCCCACCACGATGACCGGCGCCCTCACCCACTTCATCGCCGAGGCGCCCAGCGCAAAGTTCCAGCCGATGCCCCCCAACTTCGGCCTGCTGCCGGAGCTGCCCGTGCGGATCAAGGGCAAGCGGGAGCGCTACGGCGCCTACCGCGACCGGGCCCTGGCCGACCTGGGGGAGCTGCTGCTCACCCGCCAGGCACTGTTCGCCACCGGGGAGCACGGCAGCCCCTCCCAGCCCGACGCCAACTCCTAGGGTCGCCCCCAGCCGCACCGCCCCTCCGGTGACCACCAGCTCCCCCACCACCTGGGACGTGATCGTGATCGGCAGCGGCATCGGCGGGCTTGTCACCGCCAGCCAGCTGGCCGCCAAGGGGGCCAAGGTGCTGGTGCTGGAGCGCTACCTGATCCCGGGGGGCTCCGGCGGCAGCTTCCGGCGCGAGGGCTACACGTTCGATGTAGGTGCCTCGATGATCTTCGGCTTCGGCGAGAAGGGCCACACCAACCTGCTCACCCGCGCCCTGGCCGACGTGGGCCAGCACTGCGACACGGTGCCCGACCCGGCCCAGCTCGAATACCACCTGCCCGGCGGCCTCAATGTGGCCGTGGCACGCGATTACGAGCAGTTCCTGGCCGACCTCACCGCCCGCTTCCCCCACGAGGCCAAGGGCATCCGCGCCTTCTACGACACCTGCTGGCAGGTGTTCAACTGCCTCGATGCGATGCCGCTGCTGTCGCTGGAGGACCCGGCCTACCTGGCCAAAGTGTTTTTCAAGGCGCCGCTGGCCTGCCTGGGCCTGGCCCGCTGGCTGCCCTTCAACGTGGGCGATGTGGCCCGCCAGCACATCAAGGATGAGCAGCTGCTGCGCTTCATCGACATGGAGTGCTTCTGCTGGAGCGTGATGCCGGCCGACCTCACGCCGATGATCAACGCCGGCATGGTGTTCTCCGACCGCCACGCCGGCGGCATCAACTACCCCAGGGGTGGCGTGGGCGTGATCGCCGAGAAGCTGGTGGCCGGCCTGGAGAGCCGTGGCGGCGCGATCCGCTACGGCGCCCGCGTGACCCAGGTGCTGATCGAGGGCGAGGGCGCCTCAGGCCAGACCGTTGGCGTGAAGCTCGCCAATGGGGAGGAGCTGCACGCCCGCCGGGTGGTGAGCAACGCCACCCGCTGGGACACCTTCGCGGGTGAGGGCTCACAGAGCCAGCCGCTGGTGGATGCCGAGCACACCCCCAGGGCTGAAACCACCTGGCGCCGCCGCTACAAGCCGTCGCCATCGTTTTTGTCGCTGCACCTGGGCATCGATGCAACCGTGGTGCCCGACGGCTTCCACTGCCACCACCTGCTGCTGGAGCGCTGGGAGGAGATGGAGGCCGAGCAGGGGGTGGTGTTCGTGTCGATGCCGACGCTGCTCGATCCCTCCCTGGCCCCGGCCGGGCGCCACATCCTGCACACTTTCGCCCCCAGCTCGATGGAGCACTGGCAGGGGCTCTCGCCGTCGGCCTACCGCGCCAAGAAGGAGGCCGACGCCGCCCGGCTGATCGCGCGGCTGGAGGCGATCCTGCCGGGGCTGAAAGACGCCATCCGCCACCAGGAAATCGGTACCCCCCGCAGCCACCGGCGCTTCCTGGGCCGTATGGGCGGCAGCTACGGTCCGATCCCGGCCCTGCGCCTGCCCGGTCTGCTGCCGATGCCCTTCAACCGCACCGGCCTGCGGGGCCTCTACTGCGTGGGCGATTCCTGCTTCCCGGGCCAGGGGCTCAACGCGGTGGCCTTCAGCGGCTTCGCCTGCGCCCACCGCATCGGCGCCGACCTGGGGCTCAACCCGTGGGCGCTGCCGGCATGAACCTAAAGTGATTTCTGAATAGTGATGCTGTGCGGCTGCTGCGCTCCTGGCTGAAGCAGGAACAGCAGGCGGCTCAGAAGAGCCGCTTGATCCTGAACCTGCGTGCCGCCGTCCTGCTGCTGGCGCTGCTGGTGGGCCTTGAGGCATTGCGCCGCTACCAATCCACCCGACAACAGCTAACGCGCCAACAGGACGAACAGCTGCAGACCCTGCAGGCACTGGTGCGTGACAACAAGCGTCCCCTCACCGACTGGGCAGCGTGGGACGAGGTTCTGGCGTTCAGCGAGGGGCGCCAGCCCGACTTTGTGGAGCGGCTGATGCGCACCACCGCACTGCTGGATGGGGGTGCCGTGATGGCGATCCACGACGGAGTCGGCAGGCAGCTGGCGCTGGAGGGGGTGGATCGGCGGGAGCGGAGCGGCGCCAGCCTGCTGGTCCGCTGCCTCGATCAGGTGAGTCAGGAGCGGTTGCGCCAGGCTGTCGACCAACTTCCGGTGGTCTGTCCCAGCGTGTCGGGGCCGCTGGTGGGAGGCAGCGCGGTGATCACGGACACCAGCGGTGAACGCCGCAGCACCGCCAGCCTCACCTATCTGGTTCCCCTGCTGTCCCCCACGGATGGATCGCCCCAGCAATCGGGTCTGCGGGACCTGGTGGACGAGCTGGTGTTCGATGGGAACGGTTCATCGGCCCGGCAGAGCCAGCTGCGCACGGTTCAACCGCCGCTGTGGACGGGCACCGGCAGGCCGCTGCAGGTGCGTGGACCTCGCCTCGACCAGTCCCTGAGAGAGGAGTGGCTGGCCCTGGGCGGCCTGGTGATTGGCGGGCTGCTCCTGATCCTGGGGCAGCGCATGCGCTGGATGCTCCAGAAGCGACGGCTGCGGCTGGAGAAGATTCGCCGTGAACGCCTGGTGAACCAGCGCTTCCGCCATACGGAGCGTGAACTCTCCCGGCTGCTGGATCAAGTGCAGCTCGGCGGTGATGGGACCGAAACCATGGCCTTCGCCCGCCTGCTGAAAAAGCATGACACCGACCCCGCCGCTGTGACGGCAGAAGATCGGCGTCTCGAGCGGCTGGCGGTCCGCTTTGAACAGGTGCTGCAGACGGCACGCACCCTGGCTCTTTTTGATGCAGTCACGGGCCTGCCGAACCGCAATTATTTCCTCGAGAAGCTCCACTGGGACAGTGAGCGCAGTAGCCGCGGGGGCAAGCCGCTGGCCCTGCTGTTCATCAATATCGACAAGTTCAAGCAGATCAACGAGACCTACGGCCACAACACCGGTGACAGCACGCTCCGGTACGTCGCCGAAGAGCTGCAGCGGCTGGTGAAAGGTGACGACTTCCTAGCCCGTTTCGGAGGTGACGAATTCAGCCTGATCCTGGACACCGAATCCCTGGGGCAGTGTGATGGGGCGGCGATCCGCAGCCATGCCCATGGGCGGGCGCTCGAGCTGCTCGAGGGATTCCGTCATCAGGCCAGCAGCCAGCCGGAACGGATCAAGCTCAGCCTGAGCATCGGCATCGCCATCAGCGATCCCAGTGGCACCACTGCCGAGGAGCTGATCCGGCGTTCCGACATGGCCATGGTGATGGCCAAATCAGCACGGCAGCAGAACATCTCGATCTTTGACATCGAGACCGACTGGGATGCCCTGAACAATTACCGCCTCTTCAACGCGCTGCAGAGTGACATCAGCCATGCCCCTGAGCGCTTCCACATCCTGTTTCAGCCGATCGTCGATGCCGCGGGGCGCTTGCTGAAGGTTGAGGCCCTGGCCCGCTGGAGCAACGCCGAATTTCCCGACGTGCTTCCCGACGTGTTCTTCGCCCTGGCGGAGCGCTACCGGTTGATGCCTGAGCTCGGTCGCCTTCTGCTGGCGATCACCCTGCGGGAGCTGAAACTGCTGCGCGAGAACCTGGATCAACCGAAACTCCCCCTGGCGCTGAACATCAGTGCCAGCCAGCTGGGCCAGGGGGGCTTCGGCCCCCAGCTCCTGGCCGATCTCAGCGAACAGCACATCGCCGCCGAGGAGGTGACACTGGAGATCACGGAATCGGCCGTGGTGGAGGCGAGCCCCGAACTCTCTGAGAATCTACAGAGCCTGCGCCGCGCCGGAGTGAAGCTCTCCTTGGACGACTTCGGCACCGGTTTCTCCTCCCTGCGCCTGCTGATGTGGCTGAAGCCCGATGAGCTCAAGATCGACAAATCCTTCGTGTTGGCTGCCGCCGAAGATCCGATCGCGCGCCAGATCGTGCGACTGCTCCATACCCTCTCCCGGGACATGAAGCTCACGCTGGTGGCGGAGGGCGTGGAGGCGGAGGCCATGTTCCAACTGCTGCGCGAGGCCGGCGTTGAACACTTTCAGGGCCACCTCTTCTCCCGCCCCCTCAGCCGAGAGAAGCTCGCGGCGGTCCCAGGCCCCAACTTCCCGCCACGGTCGTCCCCGTCATCTGAATAGTGTGGTTCTCTTGAGTAGATTGGCCCACGATGAGTAGCTCCCCCCAGCCCAGTGCCGCCGAGCTGGCGCGCTACCTGGAGCAGCGTGGTGAGCTGAGCAAGCCTTGGATGCTGCAGCTGCTGCGCCTCGCCAAGCTCAAGGAGGCGAAGCAAGAACTCGACCCCCAGGAGTACATGGAGCGGCTGCAGGAGGCCCACGCTGATCTGATGCGGCTGGGCGAGTTCTGGAAGGGCCGCGAACGCGAGGTGTTCGGCGGCTCCTACAGGCCTCCCGAGCTGATCGAACCGCTACCCGGGTCCGCCGACGATCGATGAGCGCGGCCCCGCAGGCGGACACCTACCCGATGGCGCCGCTGATCCGCTTCACCCTCGTGGGCCTCTACCTGGCCCTGGCCGCCCCGCTGCCCTGGCTGGCGCCGGTGCCTCTGCAGCTGCCCCTGTGGCTTGCCCTGGGCCTGGGGCTGCTGCTGGTGTGGGCCATCACCAGTGAACAGGTGGAACTCGATCCCGACGCGATCCGCGTGGGCCATCCGGCCTGGTGCGGCTGGCTGCTGCGCCGCGGCTGGCAGGCGCCCTGGGCAGCGATCACGGCGATCACGCCCGTGGCCACCAGCCAGGGGGGACGGGTGTTCTATCTCCGCTGCGGGGACCAGGCCCTGCTCCTGCCCCAGCGGATCGCCCGCTTTCCGGACTTTCTGGAGCGCTTCCAGCGGCAGACGGGTTTGGACACCAGCGCCATCGGCCGGATCAGTCCACCCTGGACCTACCAGCTGCTGGCCGTGCTCACGGGCCTGATGCTGCTGGGGGAACTGGCCTGGGGGCTCAGTGGGGCGTTTGGAATCAGTGGCGTGTGAAATCAGTGGGGCCTGAAATCAGTGGGGACTGAAATCAGTGGCGCGAAAGGGAATTGAGTGGGGGAACACCATTGGTTGGAGTTCCCTGGGCAGGGGTTTCGGCGGTGTCGGGGAGATTGTCGAGGCTGAAGCGATAGCCCTGCTGGCGCATCGTCTCGATGCCGCCCCCCTCGCCCAGACCGGCCTGCTCCAGCTTGCGCCGCAGGGTGAGCACCTGGGTGTCCACCGAGCGGGGGCCACCGCTGAACGGCGGCCAGGCCATGCGCAGCAGTTCCTGGCGGCTGCGCACCACTCCCGGCGGCATCAGCAGGGCGCAGAGCAGGGCAAACTCCCTGGGGCTGAGCTCCACCGGCTGGTCGCGCAGGGTCACCTGGCGCAGCAGGAGATGCACCTCTAGGGGGCCCACGCACACCCTCTCCTGGAGGCCGCTGCCGGCGCGCCGCAGCAGGGTGCGGCAGCGGGCGGCCAGTTCCTCCAGGCCGAAAGGCTTACGCAGCACGTCGTCGGCACCGCCATCGAGCAGGCTCACCACCGGCTCGGAGCCGGAGCGCGCGGTGAGCACCATCACTGGACAGTGCAGCTGGGCGGCAAGGCGCAGGGCACTGCTCTCATCCAGCAGTTCGGCGCTCACCAGCAGGTCGGGGGACTGGTCCCGGCAGAGCTCGATCGCCTCGCGGGCCGTGGCCACCGCCGCCGCCAGGTGACCGTCCTGGCGCAGGCGCTGGGCCAGCACCGTGCGCAAGGTGGCATGGGGATCCACAACCAGCACCCGCTGGGCCCCGGATGCCGCTGCAGTCGCCGGCACTGCGGATTCCGAACCCTCCGCAGCGGAAGCGTGCTGAGAGGGATAGCCAAGAGGGGGCTGGCCGGATCCTGGCGTTGGCGGGTACTGGGGTGTGGCGGGGCTGTCGGGTGCCATTTGGGTGCTGCCCCCGGGTTGCCCCAAGTTAATGGGCTGTACCAGAGTTTACGGGTATCAGCGGATGCCTTTGCAACAGGCCACTGGCGGGGAGCTGCCCTCCCCATCGGGGGGCTGGAGTGGGCACAATGAACGCCAGGTCGACAGCCACGATGACCGCGCTACAGCATCCGGACGCCATCCGCCACTTCCAATCGCTCTGCGATGCCTGCCAGGAACTGGCACACCGTCACCATGGCCCCGCCGATCTGCGCCTCTACGCCGACGGTTACCTCCATGCCCTGAGGCGAACGGCCGTGCTCGATTCGTTGGCCCAGCGGCGCCTGGAGGAACTGGTGGAACGTTGGATCCTCGATCCCTCCAGCTTCATCGGCGCCGACGGTGACCCCCGGTCTCTGTACGAACCCGGGCGCAGCCTCTGAGCCCGGGCACCCGCGGAGAAAAAGGAAGGCGCCTCAGCTGGCCAGGGCCACCTCAAGCTGTTCGCGCAGCTCTCCCGAGTTGTACATCTCGATGAGGATGTCCGAGCCGCCGATGAACTCCCCATTCACATACACCTGGGGAATGGTTGGCCACTCGGAGAACTCCTTGATGCCCTGACGGATCTCCCCATCGGAGAGCACGTCGAAAGTCTCGAACGGCACTCCGAGCGCGTGGAGGATCTGCACCACATTGTTGGAGAAGCCGCACTGGGGCATCAGCTTGGTGCCCTTCATGAACACGAAGACCGGGCTGCTGCCGATCAGGCTCTCGATGCGGGCCTTGACGCTGGCGTCCATGGAATCAGCTGGGGGTTGAGGTTTGCAGGGCGAGGGCGTGGATGGCTTCGCTGGCCAGTTCCTGGCGCAGGGCGCTGTACACCAACTGGTGTTGCCTGATCCGATTGAGGCCGGCGAAGGCGTCAGAGACCACCTTCACCTGCAGGTGGTCACCACCGCCGGTGAGGTCTTCCACCTCCACGGCGGCATCGGGCAGGGAGCGCTGGATGGCTGCCTTGACCTGGTCGGGTTGCACCATCGGGCAGACGGCAGAGCGTTGAACTGGATTGCCCGGCGAATCTAGAGGCCTCAGCGGGCCGGCTGCCCAGCGGTGTAGGGGATGGTGGCGAAGCCGATCTCCACCAGGGTCTGGTAGGCGCGGCGACCCTCTTCGCTGGTGGGGGTCATCACTTTCACCACCTCCACCAGCAGCGGCACCGCCACCTCCGGCTGGTTCTGGCGGCGGAACACCGCCGCCAGCCGCAGGTTGGCCTGGGCCAGGAGGGTGAGGGCCTCCCGGCCGTTCTGATCCATCTCCCGGGGGATGCGGGCATCGAGGCCGCGGAACGAGCCGCTCAGGTCCCGGTAGAACCCCAGCAGCCGGCGGGTGAGGTCGCGGGCCTGGTCGTAGAAGCCGCGGGCCTCATCCAGGCGGCCGGCGGCGGCGGCCGCATCACCCCGGGCCAGCAGGCTGCGCACCGTGGCGAGGCTGAGCGGATTGGTGGCGGCGACCTCGGCGGGGCTGCCCCCCTGGGCCCGCAGCGGCAGGGCCAGGGCCGGGGTGGCCAGGGCGATCGCGGCCAGGAGGGCCGCAGTGAAAAGCCTGTTGGGGCTGCGCACAGCGCTGCGATGAAGGTGGCGAAACTCTAAGGGGACTCCCTCGCGGGGCCCTCCGCCAGGGCGGCCATGGCCCGCTGTTCCAGCCCCGCCATCGCCTCGGCCAACTCACGGGTGAAGGCCTGGGCGCCATCGCGGCCCTCAGCCGCGATCCGCATCGGCTCGCCGATGCACACCGCTGCCCGGTCGCAGGGACGGGGGGAGGGGTGGCTGTAGGCGATGCCCACCGGCAGCACCGGCACGGTCACACCGCGGCCTGCGGCCAGGGCAGCCAGGCGTGCCAGCCCCTGCTGCAGCCGCAGGGGCTGGTCGTCCTCCCGGCGGATCCGGCCTTCCGGGAACACCACCAGCTGCTCGCCGAGCTCCAACAGCTCGATGGCGTGGCGCAGGCTGGCCAGGCTGGGGCGGGCCTGGTTCACCGCAAAGCAGCCCAGCCGCCGCAGCAGCCAGCCCTGCACCCCCTTCATCTCATCGAGGGTGACCATGAAACGGCAGTCCCGGCCGGTGACCCGGCGCCCGGCGGCATGGGGCACCAGCAGGGCATCCCAGCGGGCCTTGTGGGTGGGGGCCAGCAGCACCGGACCCGACTCGGGCAGCCAGTGCCGACCCTCCACCCAGATGCCCCGGAACCACAGGGGCAGGGCCAGATCCTGGGTGGCGACCATCGCCAGCGGGCCCAGCCAGGGACTCACCCGGCTGTGCACCCCCCCAGCAGCTTGGCGGGCCGCCACCAGGGCCGGGGAAGCGGAACGCTGGCTGGATGGGCCGGGGCCATCCGCGTCGGAGCCCTGCTCGGCAGGACGGATGCCCTCGGAGATCACAGATGAACGTTGAAGTGGGCGGTCAGTGGGGCTCGGTCTGCTGGAACGGGCTGGGGCGGGCTGGGCAGCTGGGTCGGCCATCTCCGCCGTCTACACCTGGGATCCAGGGAACCTGGAAACTAATCAGCCAGCCTGGGTCGTCGGCTCGGGATGGGGCAGTTGGCCGGCCGGCGCTGGGGAGCTCCATAGGATCCAGGTTTGAGCCCAGGAGCGATGGCCAGCCTCGGCGTGAACATCGACCACATCGCCAATGTGCGCCAGGCCCGCCGCACGGTGGAGCCCGACCCCGTCACCTATGCCCTGCTGGCCGAATTGGGCGGCGCCGACGGCATCACCGTGCACCTGCGCGAAGACCGGCGCCACATCCAGGACCGCGACGTGGAGCTGCTGCGCGCCACCGTGCGCAGCCGCCTCAACCTGGAGATGGCCGCGACCCCTGCGATGGAGGCGATCGCCCTGCGCATCCGGCCGGACATGGTGACCCTGGTGCCGGAGAAGCGCGAGGAGGTGACCACCGAGGGCGGACTGGATGTAGCCGGCCAGCAGGAGGGCCTCAGCGTGCTGGTGGGCCGGCTACAGGCGGCCGGCATCGCCGTGAGCCTGTTTGTGGATGCCGAGGCCGCCCAGCTGGAGGCCTGTGCCAGCAGCGGCGCCCGCTGGGTGGAGCTGCACACGGGCAGCTACGCCGAGGCCGGCTGGAGCGAGCAACCGCGCGAGCTGGCCCGGCTCAGCGAAGGCAGCTTCATCGCCCGCAGCCTGGGCCTGCGCGTGAATGCCGGCCACGGCCTCACCTATCAGAACGTGGAGCCGGTGGCGGCGATCGAGGGGATGGAGGAGCTCAACATCGGCCACACGATCGTGGCCCGCGCCCTGGCCGTGGGCCTGGAGCAGGCGGTGCGGGAGATGAAGGCGCTGGTTCAGAATCCCCGCCGCGACCCTCTCTTCGCCAGCACCCGCCCATGACCGCCTACCACTTCGTGGCCGCCAGCGAGCGCTTCCTCTGCGAAGAGGAACCGCTGGAAGAGGTGCTGCGCGAGCGGGTGCGCAACTACGGCGAAACCGGCAAGGAGATCGACTTCTGGCTGGTGCGCCGGCCGGCCTTTCTGGAGGCCCCGGAGTTGGCGAGCCAGGTGGCATCCGTGCCGCGGCCGGCGGCGGCGGTGGTCTCCACCGATGAGAAGTTCATCACCTTTCTCAAGCTGCGGCTTGAATTCGTGGCCACCGGCAGCTTCCAGGCCCCCAGCGCCAGCATCGCCGACCCACTGGCCGGCATCGGCTGAGATCGCGAGCGCGGAGCTGGTGTTCAGAACAGCCCCAGAAACTTGCGCCGGCCCTCCTCGCCTTCGGGCGGCTTCTCCCGCCCCTGGCCGCCGTCCTGCTGGTAGCGGGGCTTGTTGTCGCCGATGGTGAGCACGGCCTCCTTGTTCTTCCACCACACCCAGTCGCGGATCGGCGGGGTATTGGCCAGCTGCTCGCGGGTGAGGCCCAGCCCGAGCTTGGCGGAGGCGTCCAGCAGCACATCGAGCATCTCCTCGCCGTTGCTGCAGCGGGCCAGGGCTTCATTGGTGCGCCTGGCACCGTTGAGGGCCTTCACCAGGGCATTCACCCGCTGTGTCACCGGCAGGTTCTTCAACTCCACGGGCACCCCGCCCACACGCCGGCCCGACCGTACCAACGGTGGGGGAGGTGACAAGCGACACATCAAAGGTCAGACTGTGACCATCGCGCCAGTCCGATGACGTCCCCAATCCGTCCCGCCCGTCACTGGGTCATCGGGGACGTTCACGGATGCGCGGAGGCCCTGCGTCGCCTGCTGCGGATGTTGCCCGCTGAAGACCGGCTGATCTTCAACGGCGACGTGATCAACCGCGGGCCCCAGATCCTGGAGGCCATGGAGCTGGTGTGGAGCCAGGTGCGCAGCGGCCGGGCGGTGTGGCTGCGGGGCAACCACGAGGCGGATCTGGTGGACGCCCTCAACCGCGATGACCGCGACACCCAGCGGGCCCTGGCCGGCTGCGACACCTATCGCCAGCTGGGCGACCGCACCTGCCGCCGCTGGCAGCAGCGCCTGGAAAGCCTGCCCAGCCTCTATCCCGGCCGGGGCTGGGTCGCCACCCACGCCGGCCTCGATCCGCGCACCTGGCAACCCGACCTGCGCATCCGCAAGCCCTTCTGGCAGGCCTATGACGGCCGCTTCGGCGAGGTGGTGGTGGCCCACACCCCTGGCCACAGGGTGCGGCGCCAGGGCTGGATCGTGCTGATCGACACCGGGGCCTGCTACGGCGGCGAGCTGAGTGCCTACTGCCCGGAAACGGGCGCGATCGTGCAGGTGCCGGGAGCCCGCCAGCCCCTGGCGGCGGCTGCGGCCCAGCGCCAGGCCCTGTCGGCCAGCCTGCACTGACCCGGGGCCCGGCCCTTGCTCACGGTCTTCCGCAGCAACCGCATCGAGTTCCTGGCGGAGCTGCTGGCCACCCAGTTGCGCCTCAACCCCCCGGGGGTGTTCGAGCAGGTGCAGGTGGTGGTGAACACCTGGCCCACCAGCCGCTGGCTGGGGGAGCAGATCGCCCTGGGGCTGAGTGATCCAGCCGATCCACCCGGCGGCGGCATCGCCGCCAACCTGCGCTTTCCCTTCCCGGCCAGCCGCCTGCGCGCTCTGGTGGACGAGCTGCTGGCAGGCGACGGGGAGGACGCCCCAGCCCCGGCCGGCGCCGACCCCTGGCGCGCCCAGAACCTGGTGTGGGCGGTGCTCGAGCTGCTGCCCGAACTGCTTTCGGCACCGGAGGCCGCACCGCTGCGGCAGTGGCTGGAGCGGCGCGGCGCCGATAGCCGCAGGCTGGATGCGCCGCTGTGGCAGCTGGGGCGCGCCATTGCCGACGCCCTCGACGACTACGGCCTCTACCGCCCCGCCATGCTCGAGGCCTGGCTGCAGGGACGGGACCTCGACGCCGCTGGCCAACCCCTGGCCGAGGCCCTGCGCTGGCAGCCCCAGCTGCTGCGGGCGCTGGCCAAGCGGCTGGAGCGGCTGCCGTTCGGCCTGCGGGCCCGGGCCGCGATCACCCAGCTGGAGCAGGGCCTTCCCGCCAACGCCAGCGCGCCAACCCCGGGCCAGCCCCTGCGCCTGTTCGGCCTCAGCAGCCTGGCGCCGGTACAGGTGGAGCTGCTGCAGGCCCTGTCGGCGCGGATGGCAGTGGAGCTCTACCTGCTCACGCCCTGCCGCGACCTCTGGCAGCGCCACGACGCCAGGGCCGGCGAACCCCTGGGCAGCGACTGGCTGCTGGAGGTGCCAGGGCTGGAAGCCCGCTTTGGGCGGCTGGGGGCCGAGTTCCAGCAGCTGCTGGAGGCCGGCGGCGACACCCACTCCGGCCACGGGAATGACCACGAGGCCTTCTTCCTGCCTGCCAGTGCCGCCCGAGGGCGGGCGCCGACGCTGCTGGAGCAGCTGCAGGAGCGGCTGGCCACGGGCGACACCGACCAGCCCCTGCAGCGCGCCCCCACCGACCACTCCCTCGAGTTCCACGCCTGCCCGGGCCGGCTGCGCCAGCTGCAGATCGTGCGCGACCGGATCCTCCAGCTGCTGGCCGCCGATCCGGAGCTGGAACCGCGCGACATCCTGGTGATGACGCCCCAGGTGGAAGCCTTCGCGCCGCTGGTGGGGGCCGTGTTCGGCGACAGGGACGCCACCGGCGTGGCGCTGCCCTGGCGCCTCACCGACCGCAGCCAGCAGAGCGAGGCCGGCATCAGCCAGGGCCTGCTGGCCCTGTTGCAGCTGGCCGGAAATCGCCTCACGGCCACGGCCCTGGAGGCCCTGCTCGGCTGCACGCCCCTGCTGATCCACCAGGGCATCGACCCCACCGAGGCTGGTGAGATCACGGCGCTGCTGCAGCGCTGCGGCTTTCGCTGGGGCCTCGATGGCCGTGCCCGGGGCGGCGACCCGCGCCACAGCCTCAGCTGGGCGATCGATCGGCTGGTGCTCGGCCTAGTGCTGCCCGAGACGCCGGGGCTGGCGCCGGCCGACACCGCGCCGCTGGCGATGGCCGGCAGCCTGGAGCAGCAGGGGCGCTGGCTGGCGCTGCTGCTCCAGCTGCGCCAGAGCCTGGCCTGGCTGGGGCAGGCCTGCAGCGTGGCCAACTGGGTGAGCGGCCTGAGGGAGCAGCTGGCGGCCCTGTTCGGCGATGGCGGCGAGCGGGCCTGGGAACTGCAGAGCCTGCAGGCGGTGCTGGCCGACTGGAACGCCGTCGCCGGAAGCAGCCCGCTGCTGCTGGAAGCGCCGGTGGTGGCCGAGGTACTGGCAGAGCGGTTGAGCGAGGGCAGCGGCCGCTTCGGCCACCGCTCGGGTGCACTCACGATCAGCGCCCTCGAGCCGATGCGCGCCATCCCCCACAAGGTGGTGGTGCTGATGGGCCTCGATGCTGGCGCCTTCCCGCGCCAGCGCCAGCGCCCGGGCTTCCACCTGCTGGAGCAGATGCGCCGCCTCGGCGATCCGAGCAGCGCCGATCAGGACCGCTACGTGCTGCTCGAGAGCCTGCTCTCGGCCCGGGGGCACCTGCTGGTCAGCTGGAGCAACCGCGACGAGCGCACCGGCGAGGCGCAGGAGCCGGCAGCACCGGTGCGCCAGTGGCTCGACCTGCTCGCCCAGCAGCTGCAGGGCCAGGGCCCGCTGCCCCTGCGCGAGCACGCCGCCAGTCCGCTGGAGCGGCGCAACTTTCTGCCCGAGCCCCCCTGGCCCCCCGCCAGCTGCGATCGGCGCCTGCTCATGGCCCGCCGCCAGCTCGAGCAGGCACCCGATGCGGCCGTGCTGGGCCTAGCCTGGCGGGAAGCAGGCGGCCCTGCGGCCGACGGTGCTGCCCATCCGCCCGGAGCGCCGGAAGTACCCACCACCCCCAGCGAAGCCTGGGCTCACCTGCGCGCCTGGATCGAGGCCCCCCAGGCCCGCTGGCTGGAGGAGCTGGGCCTGCGCCCGCGCGAGTGGGACGAGCCGGTGCGCGATCTGGAGGATCTGCAGCTCGACGAACGCCGCCGCGCCGCCCTGCTGGGGGGCCAGCTCGATGGCGACGGCCTGCCGCCGCCGCAGCTCGATCCCGACTGGGCCACGCTCGAGCGCGGCCGCGGCGTGCTGCCGCCCCTGGCCGCCGGCGCACTGGAGGTGGAGCAGCTGCGCCAGCGCTGGCAGTCGCTGCAGGCGTGTCTGGAGCGGTTGGGGCCGGCCCGCCAGGAGCCGGCCAGCTGGCAGGGGCTGGAGGCGGTGCTGCCCTGGCGGGGCCGGCAGCTGGTGCTCGCCCACACCGGCAAACCCCGCTGCCGCCAGCGGCTGCGGCTGTGGATTGAGCTGCTGCTGGCCGCCGCCGCCGGCCAGGCCCCCGCAGGTGCCGCCCTGGTGGGGCGCGACCAGCAGCGCTTCCGCCTGCTGGAGCAGTTCAGCGCGCCACCGCCCAGCCGCGCGGCCGAGCTGCTCGAGCAGCTGCGCCAGTGGCGCGAGCAGCACCGCCACACCTGCTGGCCCCTGCCGCCGGACACCGGCTGGGCCTTCGCCGAGGCCGAAACCGCCAAACCCGGCGGAGGCCGAGGGCGAAGCAAGGCAAAGGAGGCCTGGGAGGGAGGCTTCCAGAGGCGAGGCGAGCGGCAGGACGCCATCCAGGCCCTCTGCTTCGGCAGCGATCAGCCGCTGGCCGAGCTGCTCACCACGCCGGTGGAGCAGCTGGCCCTGGCGCTGCACGGCCCCCTGCTGGAGCTCAGGCAGGAGCTGAAGGGATGACGCTGGCTCCCTTCGAGCCCAATGCCATGCCGCTCAGCCCCGGCATCCGTCTGCTGGAGGCCAGCGCCGGCACGGGCAAGACCTTCGCCCTGGCCCATCTGGTGCTGCGCCTGGTGAGCGAGGGTCCGCGGCCGCTGGCGATCGAGCAGCTGCTGGTGGTCACCTTCACCGATGCCGCGGCCGCCGAACTGCGCGACCGCATCGCCCGGCGACTGCAGGACGCCCTTACCCAGCTGGAGGCCGCCGCCGGCCAGCCCAACCCTGGTGATCCCGCGCCACCGGTGGATCTGGATCAGCCCCTGGCCGCGTGGCTGGCGGCCCAGGGGCCGGATCCCTCGCCGCTGCTGCGCGGCCGGTTGCTGCTGGCGCTGGAGCAGCTCGATCGGGCCGACATCACCACCATCCACGGCTTCTGCCGCCGCAGCCTGCAGCGCCAGGCGCTGGAGGCCGGGCTGGGGCCGGCGGTGTCGCTGGAGACCTGCGCCGCCGAGCGCCGCGGCCAGATCGTGCACGACTACTGGCAGCAGCAGGTGCTGCCCCTGCCCGCCGAACAGCTGGCCGGGCTACTCAGCCGGGACATCAAGCCCGAGCGTCTGGCCAGCATGCTGCAAAACCTCGATGGCGACCCGGCCCTGGAGCTCGATCCACTCCCCGAGGGCATTGCGCGGGACGCACCGCTGGCCGCGCAGCTGCAGGCCCACTGGCTGGCGGGCTGGCAGCGGTTTGAACAGCTCTGGCACCGCGATGCCGAAGCGCTGGAGCACAACCTGGCCGCCAGCGCCGGCATCGCCAAGGCCAACGGCCACAGCTACAAGCCCTACCGGCTCAAGCCCAAACCCGACAAGCTCGATGCCGTGACGGGCTGGCTGGCGGGCCTGGAGGGTGCACCCAGCTACGCGGAGCTGCTGGAGCGCAAGGAGCTGCGCGAGTACTTCCACCCCGGCCCCGTGCAGAAGCTGGAGTGCGCCGCCCACCGTGAGGATGCCCGCCTGCCCCAGGCCGAACTGCTGGAGGCGATCGCCGCATTGGTGGATGGCCCGGCCGAGCTGCTGCTACTGCACTTCGCCCACTGGGGCCGCATGGAACTGGCGCGCCGGCGCGAGCGCAGCGGCGAGATGGGCTATGGCCAGCTGCTCGAGCTGCTCGACCCCGGCGAGCAGGCCGACACGCCGCTGCTGCGCGCCGTGGCCGGGCGCTACCGCGCCGCCCTGATCGATGAATTCCAGGACACCGACCCGATCCAGTGGCGGATCCTGCAGGGGGCCTTCGGCGGCGATCCGCCCCGCCACCTGCTGGTGATGGTGGGCGACCCCAAGCAGGCGATCTACCGCTTCCGCGGCGGCGAGCTGGCCACCTACCGCCAGGCGGCCGCGCAGGCCGAGGCCCGCTTCGACCTGGTGGAGAACCGCCGCTCCAGCGAGGGCCTGATCGCGGGGTTGAACGCCCTGATGCGGCCGGGTCTGGTGGGGTCAGATCTGGAGGTGCCTGAGGTGCTCTGCCGCGCCCGCGGCGAGCAGCTCACGCTCGCGGCCGGCGAAGCGCCGCTGCAGCTGCTGGCTCTGGAGCCGGCCCAGCTGGAGAGCCAGGTGGCGGCGTTCTGCCAGGGCCTGCTGGAGCGCCAGCTGCAGCTGGTGAAGGGCGAGAGCCGGCGGCCGCTGGAGCCGGCCGACCTCTGCCTGCTGGTGAACACCCACCGCGAGGCCGAGGCCCTGCGGGTGGCCCTGGAGCGCCGCGGCCTGCCCAGCCGGCTGATGAACCAGGGGGATGTGTTCGCCAGTGAGGGGGCCCTGGCCCTGCAGCGGCTGCTCGATGCCCTCGCCGCAGCGGGCGATCCGGGCCGACTGCGCCTGCTGGCCGCCTCCAGCCTGCTGGGCTGGAGCGCCGAGGGCATCCGCAGCGCACCGCCCGCAGCCTGGGACCAGCTGGCCGACAACCTCGCCCGGCTGGCGGAGCGGCTGCCGCAGCAGGGACTCACGGCAGTGGTGGGCCAGCTGCTCGGCAGCGAGGCCCTGGCCCGGCTGGCCCTGCGCGGCCGCGCCCTGGCCGATCTGCAGCAGGCGGCGGAGCTGGTGCAGGAGCAGATGCACCGCCAGGGGCTGAACACGGCCGCCACTGCCGACTGGCTGCGCAACCTGCGCCTGCAGGAGGAGCGCGACGTGCCCGATGCCCACCGCTGCCGCAGCGATGCCGCCGAGTCGGCGATCGCCGTGGTGACCATCCACCGCAGCAAGGGCCTGGAGTATCCAGTGGTGATCTGCCCCAATCTGTGGAGCGGCGAGCGGGCCACCCGCGGCGGCAGCGCCTCGCTGGGGCGCCGCTGGCGTCCGCCCGGCAGCCGGCGGCCCCGCTTCGATCTGCACCTCAACCCCCACTGGGGTACGGGCCGCGAGGCCGCCGAGCAGCACGCTGAGGCCGAACGACAGGAGGCCGAACGCAAGGCCTACGTGGCCTGCACCCGGGCCCGCCAGCTTCTGGTACTGGGCTGGCCCGAGGCTGATGAGGCCAAACCGGGCAACCCCCTCAGCCCCTGGCTGGTGGACCAGGCAACGGCGGACGGTCTGCGGGAGCTGCCGCTGCAGCATGTTGATCCCACCACCCATCCGCCCGCGCGCGAGCGCTGGCGTCCGGGCCCACCCTGCGGTGACTTGAAGCTGGGGCACACCCCGGCCCGCAGCCTCGACACCCTCTGGGGCCGGGCCAGCTATTCCGCCTGGACCCACGGCGCAGCGGCCCTGCCACCGGAGGCGCGCGACGAGGGCCGCGACAGCGACGCGCTCAGCCGCGACGGCGATGACACCGGTGATGAGGCCGCTGATGAGGAGGGTGGCGGGGCTGATCCGGCGCGGGCCGCCTGGCCAGCCCTCGGCCCCCTGGCCCGGTTTCCGCGCGGCGCCACACCCGGCGATGCGCTGCACCGCATGCTCGAGCAGATCTCCTACCCCGCCCTGGCCGCTGGCGCGCTGGAGCCGGCGCGGGCCGTGGTGCTGCGCGAGCTCGACCGGGCCGGCCTGGCGGCCGATCTGGCCGACAGCGTGCTCACGGCGTTGCAGCAGCTGGTGCTCACCCCCCTCGGCAGCCCGCTGGGCCCCCTGCGCCTGGCCGATCTGGAGCCGGGGAGCTGGCTCAGTGAGATGGCCTTCGACCTGCCGCTGGCCACCGGCCGCGAGCGGCTGGTGCGCAGCAGCGGCCTGGCGGAGGTGTTCCGCCTCCACGACGGCGGCCGCTTCGGCAGCGGCTACGGCCGCCAGCTGCAGGCGCTCGGCGTGGCCAGTCGGGGCTTTCTCACCGGCTCGATCGATCTGGTGTTCCGCTGCGGCGAGCGCTGGTGGGTGGCCGACTGGAAGAGCAACTTCCTCGGCCAGCGCGATGGCAGCGGCAGCGTGCTCAGCTGCGGCCCTAGCGACTACTCCGCCGCGGCGATGGCGCAGCTGATGGCGTCGAACCACTACCCCCTGCAGGCCCACCTCTATCTGGTGGCCCTGCACCGCTACCTGCGCTGGCGCCTGCCGGGCTATGCGCCCGACCGCCATCTGGGCGGCTATGCCTACGTGTTCCTGCGCGGGGTGCCGGGACCGATGGCGGCCAAGCCCGGCGACGACGTGCCCGGCGTGCTGGTGGAGCGGCCGCCGCTGGCGCGGCTGCTGGCGCTCGATGCCCTGCTGCGGGAGGGCCAGCCATGAGCAGCCTGGCCCCGGCCTTGCTCGACAGCCTGCTGCGCCTGCTGCCGGCATCCAGCGCAACCCGGCTCGATCCGGCGGGTCAGCTCGCCCTGCGGCAGGTGATCACCGCCCTGGCCGGCGCCCTGGGGCGGGGCGAACTGGGACTCGATCTGGAAGGGCCGCCACCGCCGGAGCTGGAGGAGGCTAGTGGGGAAGCCGCGAGCACCAACACCTCCGGCCAGGCCACCACCAGCCAGCCCCATACCTGGCCCACCGCCCAGCTGGCGGCCCTGCAGGCCTGCGGCTGGCTGGTGGAGTCCGGCTCGCCTCAGCACATGCCAGAGGATCAGCCCGAGGCGCCGGTGGTGCGCGCCGGCCGCTGGCTGCGTTGGCGCCGCTGGCACCAGCAGCTCAGCCACTGCACCACCGCCCTGATCGAACGGGGGCAGGCCGGCGTGGAACCGCCCGCCAGCGCCAGCCAACTGGAGGAAGCCAGGAGCTTGGCGACGGCGGCCGGCCTGGATCGGCAGCAGAGCGCTGCGGTGCGGGCCCTGCTGGAGCAGCGGCTGGTGCTGCTCAGCGGCGGGCCCGGCACCGGCAAGACCTCCACCGTGGTGCGGATGCTGGCGGCGGCCCTGCGGCTGCAACCCCAGCTGCGCCTGCAGCTGGCGGCGCCCACCGGCAAGGCGGCCGCCCGCCTCGGCGCCGCCGTGGCCGCTGGAGCCGCTGAACTGGCGCCCGGCCTGGCCGAGCGCCTGGCCAGGCTGCCCTGCGGCACCCTGCACCGGCTGTTGGAGGCCCGCGGCAACGGTGCAGGGTTCCGCCGCGGTGCCGCTCTGCCGCTGGAGCTCGATCTGCTGGTGGTGGATGAGGTGTCGATGGTGGATCTGCCCCTGATGCAGGCCCTGCTGGCGGCCCTGCCCCAGGCGGCACGGCTGCTGCTGGTGGGCGATCCCGGCCAGCTGCCTCCGGTGGGCCCCGGCGCGGTGCTGCTGGAGCTCTGCCGGCCGGAAGCGCTGGCGGCCCTCGGCCCGGCGGCGGTGGAGCTGCGCACCACCTACCGCAACGATGGGGCGATCGCCACCCTGGCCTCCGCCTTGAGGAGCCAGGTGGCTCCGGGTAGCGAGCTGCTGCACACCCTGCGCCCGCAGCTGGAGCAGCTCCGGAGCGGCGACAACGTGCAGTGGCAGGAGGCCCCGGCCGGCCGGCCGCCGGCCGATGCCCTGGCGCGTCTGCGCGAGCACCAGCAGCGCCTTGCCGAGCTGGCGGATGCCCTTGGCCTGCTCGACCCGCAAGCCGGACCCGCCGACCACCCGGGCGCCAGGGCCCTGCTCAACGAACTCGAGCGGCTGATTCTGCTCAGCCCGATCCGCCAGGGCCCCTGGGGGGTGGAGGGGGTGCAGCGGGCCCTGCTGGGGGAGGCGCTGGCTGGCCCGGTGCAGGCCTGGCCGCTGGGCACGCCCGTGCTCAACCGCCGCAACCTGAGCGAGCAGGAGCTGGCCAATGGCGACATCGGCGTGCTGGTGGCGGGCGCGGGCGGGCGGCGGCTGGTGCTCTTCCCCCGAGGCCGGCTGCTGCATCCGGCCCAGCTGGCGGGAGCCGAACCCGCCCTGGCCCTCACGGTGCACAAGGCGCAGGGCAGCCAGTACGGCGAGGTGCTGCTGCTGCTCCCCGCCGGCCGCCAGCTCCATGCCCGCCTGCTCTACACGGGTCTGACCCGGGCCCGGAGTAGCGCCCGTTTGTACACCGCCCTCCACTCTGCCTAAGGTCCGAAGCGCAATCAAACACGCCCCTCCATGGAGCATCGGCCCTGGGGCTGGTTCGAGACCCTCAGCGAGGGGCCGGGCTACCTGGTGAAGCGCCTCTGCGTGCAAGCCGGCCGGCGCATCAGTCGCCAGCGGCACCGGCACCGCTGTGAACACTGGGTGGTGGTGGCCGGCAACGGGGAGCTCGAATGCGCGGATTCCCTGGTGGCAGCAGTGGCCGGCACCAGCCTGTTCATTCCCCTGGGGGCCGTGCACCGCGCCACGGCAGGGGATCAGGACCTCTTGATCGTGGAGGTGCAGCGCGGCGAGCAACTGCGTGAAGACGACATCGAACGGCTGGCCGACGACTTCGGGCGGCTCGGGCCGCCCTGAAATGGGCTGGTGATGGTGTTGTTGGGCGTGCTGTTAAAGTTTGTTGATACCTTCTTAAAGTGGCCCTCGCAGGAGGGCTTTTCAAGGGCAAGGCACACAAGGAAAAAGCGCAACGGCATCACCCAGGGGCCGGACCCGATCCGCAACCCCACCGACGCAAGCGTGAATTCCGCGTTGGAGAGGAGTCGTGGTCCGATCGGGGCTGCGTCGATGGTCTGAGCCGGCACCGCCGCCTCGCAGCACCACTGGGATCCTGCCGGGCCTGCATGAAGGACTGACCTGTTCACAGGGCCCAGCCCCAGTTCGGCCTGAGGACACCCGCGAGTTCATTTTTTGACTTCCTTGACCAGCCTGACCAACCTGAACAACGACGAGCTCACCGGCGCTGAGCTCAACAGCGATAGCGCCATGCCGGCGGACGAGAGCGCCAACCAGGCCCCCGAGTCCTCCAGCTCCAGCAGCGGCTTCGCCCGCTTCGGCTTCGCACCCGAGGTGCTGGCCGCCCTCGATGCCATCGGCTACAGCGAGCCCTCGCCGATCCAGCAGGCCGCCATCCCCGAGCTACTGCTCGGCCGCGACCTGGTGGGCCAGGCCCAGACCGGCACCGGCAAGACGGCCGCCTTCGCCCTGCCGGTGCTGGCCCGCATCGACCCCAGCCAGCGCAAGCCCCAGGTGCTGGTGCTCGCCCCCACCCGCGAACTGGCCCTGCAGGTGGCTGCCGCCTTCAACAGCTATGCCGCCCAGCTGCCATCGGTGCGCACGGTGGCGGTGTACGGCGGCGCCGACTTCCGCGACCAGATCCACCAGCTCAAGCGCGGCGCCCAGATCGTGGTGGGCACCCCCGGCCGGGTGATGGACCACATGCGCCAGGGCACCCTCGACCTCTCCGAGCTACGCACCCTGGTGCTCGATGAGGCCGACGAGATGCTGCGCATGGGCTTCATCGACGACGTGGAGTGGGTGCTGGAGCAGCTGCCGGAGCAGCGCCAGGTAGTGCTGTTCTCCGCCACCATGCCAGCCGAGATCCGGCGCATCTCCCAGCAGTACCTGAGCAGCCCGGCGGAGATCACCATCCGCACCAAGGCGGCCGACGCCGGCCGCATCCGCCAGCGCTACCTGGTGGTGCAGGGTCCCCACAAGCTGCCCGCCCTGGAGCGGGTGCTGGAGAGCGAAGGCGGCGAGGGCGTGATCATCTTCGCTCGCACCAAGGCGATCACCCTCACGGTGGCCGAATCGCTGGAGGCCCACGGCTACGACGTGGCCGTGCTCAACGGCGACGTGCCCCAGGCACAGCGGGAACGCACGATCGAGCGACTGAAGAGCGGCCAGGTGGACGTGCTGGTGGCCACCGACGTGGCCGCCCGCGGCCTCGATGTGGACCGCATCGGCCTGGTGATCAACTACGACATCCCCTTCGACAGCGAGGCCTACGTGCACCGCATCGGCCGCACCGGCCGGGCGGGCCGCAGCGGCGAGGCCATCCTCTTCCTCACCCCGCGGGAACGCCGCTTCCTGGGCGGTCTGGAGCGGGCCGTGGGCAAGCCGATCGAGCCGATGGATGTGCCCAGCAACGCCACCATCAACCAGCACCGCCTCGACCGCCTGCGCCAGCGGCTCACCGCCGCCCACCAGCAGAGCGGCTGCAGCGCCGAGGAGCGGGCCCTGCTCAGCGAGATCCTGCAGCGGGTGGCCCAGGAACAGGGCTGCGACCCCGGCGCCCTGGCCCTGGCGGCCCTGGAGCTGGGCCTGGCCGGCAAACCCCTGCTGCAGCAGGGCAACGACGACTTCAGCCAGGTACGCGCCAACGGTCCCGGGCGCGACCGGGGAGACCGGGACCGGGGAGACCGGGACCGCGAACCGCGCCGGCGCATCCCTGGCCGTTCGGAGCGCCCCGTGGGCGAGCCGGAAGCCGACATGGAGCGTTTCCGGGTGGAACTCGGCTGGCGCGACCGGATCAAGCCGGGCAACCTGGTGGGGGCGATCGCCAACGAGACCGGCCTCAACGGCCGGTCCATCGGCCGCATCCAGATCTTTGACACCCACAGCGTGCTCGATCTGCCCAAGGGCATGCCCGAGGAAGTGTTCCAGAGCCTGCGCCAGCTGCGGGTGCTGAACAAACCCCTGCAGATCAGCCGCCACCGCGACTGAGATCAACGGCATCGGCCCCTCAGCTGGGGGCCGGCTCCGCCCCGGCTGGACCCCTTGAGATCGGCCCCCCGGTCCTGTTCGGTGAGCGAGAGCTCACGGGAGACCACGCCGGGGATCGCCTCAGGCGCAGAGGCCGGTGACCTCACTCAGGGCGATCGAACTCACCCCCACCAGGCGGAGGGATTCCACCGCCCCCACCAGGCAGCACTGCACCTCAAGGCTTTCCGAGCGCACGAGGGTCTGCAACAGGTCGAAGCGATCCTGCGGAGCCAGTTCGCCGTCCTCGCTCCAGGCGAGGCTCCAGGGGACAGGGGCCGTCATCACGATGCAGCGATGGATCAGGGTTTGCTGACAATGGGACACTACTGGGGCCCGGGGCAGGAGCTACAGGGTCTCTTCAGAACCGCTTCACGCTTCTCCATAACGGCCGCCGGCGTGGTCCTAGGGTTGGGGCTGATTCCAAAGGCGTACAGGCTCCCTTCGGCACCCACAGGCCCAGCCGTCAGCCTCAATCGGCAATCCCGATTCAACTGACAACTCTGGTCCAACTGGCCATCCCTGGGAATCCCGGCATCAGACGAATCGAAGACGCACCCTTTCCCCTGGTGCACCGTTCCAGGCTTTGCTCCATTCAATGACCATCTACGTTGGCAACCTCTCGTTCCAGGCCGAGCGCGAGGACCTGCTTGATCTCTTCGGGCAATACGGCGAAGTCCGCCAGTGCAGCCTCCCCCTCGACCGTGAAACCGGCCGCAAGCGCGGTTTCGCCTTCGTTGAACTCAGCGACGACGCCGCTGAGCAAAAGGCCATCGACGACCTCCAGGACGTGGAGTGGATGGGCCGCATGATCCGCGTGAACAAGGCCACCCCCCGTGAAGGCGGCGGCGGTGGTGGCGGCGGCGGCGGCAACCGCGGTGGCGGCGGCGGCAACCGCGGTGGCGGTGGCGGCTACGGCGGCAACCGCGGTGGCGGTGGAGGCTACGGTGGCGATGGCGGTGGCGGCGGCGGCAACCGCTGGTGATCTGCCCGGCAGGCTGAAGCCCGCCGTGTTCAACGCCCTGACCCCCGGGACCCCTGTCCTGGGGGTCTTGTCATGGCGGCCCCCAATTGCGGCAGTGCCTGCCAGTGGTTGTTCCGCCAATGGTTCCCACACCCACAGTTTCCGCGTCCACCTTTTCCGCGCCGATGGTTTCCGCGCCCATCAGTTCGCCACCCGAGAGCAGCCCCGCCCTGGGGCGGCTGTTCCGCACCCTGCGCCCCCACCGGCGGCAGGTATGGCTGGCGGCCAGCTGCTCGGTGCTCAACAAGCTGTTCGACCTGGCACCGCCGGTGCTGATCGGTCTGGCTGTGGACGTGGTGGTGCAGCAGGACACCGCCTGGCTGGCCCGCTTCGGCGTGACCACCGTGCCGGGCCAGCTGGCGGTGCTGGCGGTGCTCTCCTTTGTGATCTGGAGCGCCGAGTCGCTGTTCGAGTACCTCTATGGGCTGCTCTGGCGCAACCTGGCCCAGACGGTGCAGCACGAGCTGCGCCTGGAGGCCTACGACCACCTCCAGAAACTGGAGATGGGCTTTTTTGAGGCGGGCAGCAGCGGCCGGCTGATGACCGTGCTCAACGACGACATCAACCAGCTGGAGCGCTTCCTCGACCACGGCGCAAACGAGATCCTGCAGCTGCTCACCACCGTGCTGGCGGTGGGCGGGGCAATGGTGGTGCTCTCCCCCACGGTGGCGGGGGTGTCGTTCATTCCGATCCCGCTGATCCTCTGGGGCTCGCTGCGCTTCCAGAAGCGCCTGGCGCCCCGCTACGCGGCCGTGCGCGAGCTGGCCGGCGATCTGGCCAGCCAGCTGAGCAACAATCTCGGCGGCATGCTCACGATCAAGAGCTACACCGCCGAGGCCTGGGAGCTGGGGCGGCTGGCCGAGCACAGCCAGGCCTACCGCCAGGCGAATGGCCGCGCCATCCGCCTCTCCGCGGCGTTCGTGCCGCTGATCCGCTACGCGATCCTGTTCGCCTTCATCGCCATCCTGGTGATCGGCGGCCTGCAGGCCTGGCGCGGCACGATCGCCACCGGCAGCTACGCCTTCCTGGTGTTCATCACCCAGCGGCTGCTCTGGCCGCTCACCACCCTGGGCCGCACCCTCGACGACTACCAGCGGGCGATGGCCTCCACCAACCGGGTGCTCGACCTGCTGGCCACCCCGATCGCCATCCCCAGCGGCGTTCGCCCCCTGCCCCTGGGCCAGGTGAAGGGCGAGCTCAGCTTCGAGGACGTGACCTTCGCCTACGGCGGCCGCGAGCCCCTGCTGCGCCACTTCAACCTGCAGGTGCCGGCCGGCAGCACGGTGGGCATCGTGGGCGCCACCGGCTCGGGCAAGAGCACCCTGGTGAAGCTGCTGCTGCGGCTCTATGCGATCCAGGCGGGCACCATCCGCCTCGACGGCATCCCGATCAGCGAGCTGCGCCTCGACGACCTGCGCCGGGCCATCGGTCTGGTGAGCCAGGAGGTGTTCCTGTTCCACGGCACCGTGGCCGAGAACATCGCCTACGGCAGCTTCGAGGCCCCCCGCGCCGCGATCGAGCGGGCCGCCCAGCTGGCCGAAGCCAGCGGCTTCATCGAAGCATTGCCCCAGGGCTACGACACGGTGGTGGGCGAGCGGGGCCAACGCCTCTCCGGCGGCCAGCGCCAGCGCATCGCCCTGGCCCGCGCCATCCTCAAGAACCCGCCGGTGCTGATCCTCGATGAGGCCACCGCGGCGGTGGACAACGAAACCGAGGCCGCCATCCAGCGCTCCCTCGATCTGATCACGGCCGAGCGCACCACCCTGGTGATCGCCCACCGGCTCTCCACCGTGCGCCACGCCGACCGCATCATGGTGATGGAGCAGGGAGTGATCGTGGAGAGCGGCCGCCATGAGCAGTTGATCACCGCCGACGGCGCCTACGCCAACCTCTGGCGCGTGCAGGCCGGCCTGCGGGCCGGGGAGAGGCTGGCCCTGTGAGACGCCCCGACTGTCCGGTTGAACACAGGGGAAACCCGGCGCCGTGCAATAGCGTTGTGCCGATGACCAGGATGCAGGGCCAGCAGCGACGCCGGCGCACCCGCCGCACCCCGGTGGTGCTGGCAATGGCCCTGGGTCTGGGCAGCGGCCTGCTGCTGGCCTTGCCCCTGGTGGACTGGCTGAGCAGCCACGACCTGGGCAGCAACCCACGCATCACCAACCCCTTCGCCGCCTGGAGCCGGGTGGGCGACCAGGACATCCTGCTGCTCGGCACCGACGAGGAGGGCGGCCTCAGCGACGTGATCGCCAGCCTGCGCATCGACGGCGGGGTCACCAAGGTGACCCAGATTCCCCGCGACACCTACATCGAAGCGGAGGGCTACGGCCCCCAGAAGGTGAATGCCCTCTATCCCCTCGGCGGCACCGACCTGGTGAAGCGGGAGCTCTCCCGCAAGCTGGGCCGGCCGATCAGCCACTACGTGGTGGTGAACCTGGCCGCGATCCGTCGCATGGCCGATGCCCTCGGCGGCATCGAGGTGGACGTGCCCAAGCGCATGGACTACGTGGACAACACCCAGGGGCTGGTGATCGACCTGCAGCCCGGCGTGCAGACGCTGCGGGGCCGCGATCTGGAGGGTTTCCTGCGCTTCCGCCACGACGAGATGGGCGACATCGGCCGGATCGAGCGCCAGCAGCTGGCCCTGCAGGCCCTGTTCCGCAAGCTCACCCGCCCGGAGCAGCTGGTGCGGCTGCCGATGCTGCTGGCCCTGGCCGGCAAGGACGTGCAGACCAACCTGGGTCCGATGGAACTGGGGGGGCTGATCACGGCCATGGGCCCCACCCGCCTGGACGTGGAGCGGCTGGACGGCACCCCGTTCATGCTCGATGGCGTCAGCTACTGGGAGGCCGCCTGGCCCGACCCGGCCGAAGGCCGCGCCAACCGGGACGACTTCGACGGCCGCTACGTGTACTGAGGCCGTGCTCGACGCCGCCCTGGTACGCAACAGCCTCAAGCTGGCGGTTGCGGTCCTGGTCACGGCGGCGATTGCGGTTCACTTCGAGCGCATCGAATTCCTCTGGTACCCGCTGCTGGCGGTAGTGATGGTCGTCGATGACAACGACGACCACACCCTGCAGGCGGCCACCGGCCGGGTGATGGGCACCGTGCTCGGGGGGCTGATCACCTTCCTGGTGCACACCGTGCTGAGCGGCTGGGCGGGGGTACTGGTGTCGTTGGTGGTGATGGTGCCGGCCCTGCAGCTGCTCGGCTGGCAGAGCGCCCTGGGCACGGCGGGGATCACCAGCATCATGTTTCTGATGATTCCCAGCCATGTGGCCATGAACTGGGACTACGTGTTCAACCGCGCCCTCGACACGGCGGTGGGCTGCCTGGTGGCGATCGGGGTGGGGCTGTTGTTCTGGCCGCGCAATGCCCTTGGCGAGATGGCGGAGGCCGATGGGCGGCTGCGCCGCCAGCTCAGCGGCCAGCTGCAGCGCTACAGCAACTGGCTGGAGCGGGGCCACGCCAGGCCAAGCCCCCTCAACCCTGCTCCCCTGAGCAGCGATCTGCAGCGGCTGGAGCAGCTGTTTGGCCAGGAGCGGGCGGGTCCGCGCCGCCGGGTACTGAGAACGAAGCACTGGGAACAACGGCTGCGGCTGTGGCAGCTCACCCATTTCCACTGGCTGGCCTGGGAGCGGCTGCTGGCCGACCTGCCGGAGCCGCCGATCCAGACAGCCGAGCCCCTGCGCCACGCAGTGCTGGGCCTGGGGCAGCAACTGCTGGCAGAGCCGCAGCCCACGCCGCCGCGCCAGCCGCAGCTGTGGCGCCAGCTGGCCGTCGAACAGCAACTGCCGCTGCTGCCCCTGCTGGCCCTGGCCGAGGAGTGGCGGCCCCTACACGCCTGTCTGGGCGGCCTGCGCCGGAACCGCCTGCCGTGATCAACCGCCCCGCCCTGCGCACCGCCGTCACCACAGGTCTGGCCAACGCCTTCGCCAGCCTGTCCGGCGTGCTGGACAGCCAGTACGCCGCCCTGGCGGTGCTGTCGGTATCGACCGGCAGCTATGGCGGCGCGATCGAGCTCGGTCGGCAACGCCTGTATGGCAGCGTGCTCGGGGCCTTGCTGCTGCTGGTGGGCTACGAGGGGCTGAAGGATCTGCCCCTGCCCCTGGGGCTTGCCATCACCCTCGGCAGCCTGCGGCTGCTGGGGGGGCTGCTGCAGCTGAAGGTGGGCTACAAGGTGGGCGGCATGATCATCGTGATGGGCTGGCTGGTGCACGAAGGCAGCCTGGCCAGCTGGCTGCCGCTGCGCTTCTTCTGGACCGCCTTCGGCGTGCTGCTCACCCTGCTGAGCCTGCGGCTGTTCTGGCCGGCCCGCAGCCTCGACCAGATCCTGAACGCCTACGCCGCCCTGCTGGCCCAGCTGCAGCTGGCGCTGCGGCAGCGGGCGGAGGCCCTGCACGGCGTCGCTTCCGGGGGTGAGCACGCTGGGATTGCCCCTCACCCGGTGACCTACCTGGCCCTGCGCAAGCAGCAGATGGTGATGCGCGGCCTCAAGCCCGCCCTGCTGCAGGAGCTGGGCACGATGCCCGAGCGCCATCCCGCCGCCCTGCTGCTGGCCAACCTCGATGGCACCGCCTCGCGGCTGGTGACCCTGGTGCGCGCCATGGAGCGGGCCGCCCCCAGCCGCCAGCCCCTGCCCCAGCTGGGCCAGCTGCACCAGGCCGAGGCCGATCTGCTCGGCGCCATAGCCGGGCAGCTACAGGCCTGGGAGCGGGCGATCCGCGGTCCCGCTGCCGGCGAGCGGGGCTCCGGCCTGCCCCTGCCGCCGCCCGAGCCGCTGGCGCTGCCCGCCAGCTGGCTGGAACTCAACCAGGAACTGAACGATCCCGCCGTGAACACGGCCGCCAGCGAGCGGCTGGAGCGCATCGCCGTGCGCCTGCAGCTCTGCCGTCAGGCGGAGCGGGCCATCCGCGATGGCGAAGCGCGCTGGGCGGCGATCCTGGGGAGGCGCTGAACAAACACCATGAGCCTGGTCACCAGGCTGCTGGAACAGCGCCATGCCTACTACCGGGCCCTGCTCGCCCTGGAGGTGCTGGTGCTGATCGGCCTGCGCGGTCTGCAGGCGGCGCCCCGGCTGGTGAGTGTGATCTACCTGCTGATCTCAGGCCTGGCCGTGCTGCTGGATTCGCCACTGCTGCCGCGCAACCGTCTGGAAGCGCCGCCCAGCGACTCCCTTCCGGCTCGCCTGACCCAGGACGTGGAACGGGTTCTGCTGCAGCGCCGCAAGCTGGCCTGGTACTGGCTGCTGGCAGTAATCCTGGAGGGCTGCTGGCAGGCGGCTCTCCAGTTCAACCCCACCCTGGCCCTGCACTTGAGCCCAATCCATCTCACGGTGTGGCTCGTGCTGATGTTGAACCTGCTCTGGTGGCTGGTGAAGGCCCTGGCGGAGGAGCCGTATTTCAGCCTCGACCTGGTGATCGGGGCAGCGGCCGGCTACCTGCTGGTGGGCTTCACCGGCGGCATCGTGCTCAATTCGCTGCTCGTGCTGGATCCAACGGCCTTCCACCTGGAGGCCCACGCCCACGCCCTGCCGGATGGGGTGGGCCATGCGCCGGCGATGCTGGGGGCCGCCTTCGCCAGCCTCACCACCATGGGCAGTCCGCTGCTGAACACCGGCAGCCTCACCCTGCTCAGCGCCAGCACGGGCATCACCATCGTGGGGCAGCCGTACATCGCGATCCTGATCGCTGGGATCCTGGGCAAACCCCGGCGCAGCGAGGCCATTCCCGAGGCCGCACACCCTCAGAGACCCCAGGTCAGCGTGTCACGGAAGATAAGGCTCCGCAATCGCTGACCGGCAGCCAGGTGGCTCTTCGCAACAACGCCCTGGCCCTCCTCGTTGCTGGACTCACCGCCACCGCCGGAGCAGCACCGATCGCAGCGCTGCCGGCCCTGGCCCAGCCCAGAACCGAGATCGAACGGCTGGAGCGCAGCTGGCAGCGGCTGGATGCCGAGCTGCGCGCCCTCGACCAGCTGCTGCCGGCGGAACCCGAGCCGGCGGTGCGCGACCTGCTGAGCACCCCGGAGCTGCCCGCCACCCTGCTGCGCGCCAACCAGGCCCCCAGCGGCGACCTGCAGCCCGGCCAGGCCACGCCCGCGCCGCCCCTGGCCCTGCCCAGCCCCGAGCAGCTGCAGCAGGGCAGCATCGCCGGGCTGAGCCTGGAGCAGGCCCTGGCGTTGGCCTTCGCCAACAGCGCCAGCCTGCAGGGCCAGCGGGAGCAGGTGGCCGCGGCCCTGGCCCGCTTCCAGGCTGAGATGGGCAGCTACTGGCCCACCATCAGCGCCTTTGCAAACGGCGGCTACGAGAGCAGCCGCAGCACCGTCACCGCGAGAAAGCCGAACGACAACCTGGGCTATGGCCCGCTGTTTGACCCTGCAGGGCTGCTCACCCCCTCTCCATCAGGCGGGGCACCCGTGCCTACCGCCGGCCCCTTCTATGTGCCCAACGGCGGATCCGCGGCGGACACCTCCGGGGAATGGGGCGTTGAGGGAGGCCTTCAGCTCAACTACGCCCTGCTCGACTTCGCCCGCACACCCACGGTGCGCGCAGCCCGCGCCAGCCTGGAGCAGCAGCGCAACACCTACGCCAACCAGCTGCGCAGCCTCCAGCTGCAGGTGAGTGAGGCCTACTACGGCCTCCAGCAAAGCGAACAGCTGGTGCGCGTGTACGACGCCAACCTGCGCAACGACCTGGTGATCCTGCAGGAGAGTCTCGACCTCAAGCAAGCCGGCCTGGTGCCCCGGCTGGATGTGCTGCGCCGCCGGGCCATCCAGGCCCAGGGGGAGGAGAGCCTGATCCAGGCCCTGGCCGACCGGGCCGTGGCCCGCCGCCAACTGGCACTGCTGCTCAACCTGCCCGCCAGCGTCACCCCCAGTGCCAGCGACCCGATCTTGGTGCAGCCGCGCTGGCCCCTCGACCTGGAGGCGAGCCTGCTGGCCGCCTACCGGGGCAACCCGGAGCTGGAGGCGATCCTGGCCACCCGATCTGCGCTGGCTCAACAGAGCCAGGCCACGGCGGCAGGACTCTTGCCCAGCCTGTCCCTGTTTGCGAGTGCCGGAGGCAGCAGCTCCCGGACCAGCGTGGACGACATCGATCTGGGCGGAGGAGGCTGCTGCGGTTCCACCCTTCTGCCCCTGAGCACCGCCAACGGCTGGGACTGGTCGGTGGGGCTCACCTTCACCTGGCTGCTCTTCGATGCGGGCACCACCGCCGGCCAGGCCAGGGCGCTCGCCAGACAGGCAGACGCCGCAGCCCAGCTGTACGCCGCCTCACGCAACGGCATCCGCCTGCGGATCGAACAGGCCTTCTTCACCCACGAGGCGAGCCTGGCCAAGCTCAGCTCCGCGCGCAGAGGGGTGGCGGCCGCGCTGGAGGCCTTCCGCGATGTGCGGCTGCGCTACCAGACCGGCCTCTCCAGCGAGATCGATGTGTCGTTCACCCAAGACCAGCTGATCAACAGCCTGGTGCGGCGGCTCAATGCCACGGTGGCGGTGAACGTGAGCTACGCCCGCCTACTGCGGGAACTGCTGCCGATGCCGCGCGATCCAGCCCATCCGGTCAAGCCCCAGCTGCAGCTGCAGGAGTCCAGCAACGCCAAGCCCTGAGCGGAGCTGTCAAATGGCCAACTCCATGCCTGCCCTCAGCCCGCTCTGGCGCAACAGCCTGCGCACCTGGCTGGCCGCCACCCTCACGATCGGGATCCTGCTCTGGGCCGACCGCGGCGGCGTGATGCTGCTGGGGCTGCTGCTGGCGGTGGTGTTCATCAACGACAACGACCTCACGCCCCTGCGCAGCATCGGCCAGATGGTGGCTGGATCCGTGATCGGCATCCTCACCGCCGTGCTGCTGCACAACGTGATCAGTGGCTGGCTGGTCACCGCGATCGGCCTGCTGATCACGGGAGCGCTCGTGCGTGGCCTGCGACTGCTCAAGGGACTGAGCCTCGGCTACCTGAGCTGTTGGGGCCTCGAGGTGATGGGTGATGGCGCGCACTTCAACGCTGCGCTGGTCTTCGATCTGGCTTTCAGCGCGGTGGTGGGCATCGCCATGGCCCAGCTGTCCACCTGGGTGTTCTGGCCGCGCCGGCCGCTGGAGCAGTTACCGCCGCTGGAGCGGGGACTCTGTGAGCAGCTCAGCGAGCAGCTGCTGCAGATGGAGCGCTGGCTGGCCCAGGGGGGCATCCCGCCCCAGGCCCTGCGCTCCCAGACCCTGCTGCCGCCGATCCTGCAGCTGCAGCAACTGCGGGATCAGCGCCAGAGCAGTCCAACACCGAGGCGCGTGCGGCAGCTGAGCTCGCGCTGGGCCCAGACCGGCTTCATCTGGCGCCAGCTGATGCGCCAGTGGCTGCTGCTGGAGCCCCTGCTGCTGGAGCTGCCCGCCCCACTGGAGGCCGACGGCCTGCTCGGCCCAACCCTGCGCGAGCTGGGCCGACATCTGCGGCCCGGCGCTGCGGCTGCACCCCGGAGCGCCGCACCCACGCTGGAGGACTGGTTGCAGCTCGCCCGGCGGAACAACGCCTCCGCCGCCCTGCTTCTGGCCATTGCTCAGCAGTTGGAGCAGCTGCAGCAACTGCTGGGCAGTCGCGCCCTGGTTCGCCAGGCCATCGACCGGAAGCAGGGGGGACTGGCGTGAGCAGCCCCGCCCTGCGCGACACCCTGCGCCTGGCCCTCACCGTGGCGGTGGTGAACGGCTTCGCCTCCCTCACCGGCCTGGCCTTTGCCATCTACGCCTCCATGGCCGTGCTGAGCGTGACGGTGGGCAACTACGGGAACACGCTTGAGCTGGGCCGACAGCGCCTGGTTGGCACGGCGGTGGGCGCCATCGTGGTGTTCTTCGGCTACCGGGCCTGGGGCACCTTGCCCGTTGTGGTGGCGCTGCCGCTGGCGCTACTGCTGGCACGGCTGATCGCCGGCTCACTTCGGCTCACGGTGGGCTACACGGTGTGCTGCTTCGTGGTGATCTCAGGCTGGCTCACCCATGAGCAGCAGCTCGACAGCTGGATCCCGCTACGCCTGTTCTGGACTGCCTTCGGCATCCTGATGGCCCTGCTGAGCCTGCGCCTGTTTTGGCCCTCCACGGCCAGGCTGCAGCAGCGCCAGGGCCTGCTCCAGCTGCTGGTGGATCTGGGCCACACCCTGCAGGAATCGCTGCAACAGGCTTCCGCCGCCGAGCGCCGCCGAACCATGTGCCAGAGGCTGCGCACGCTGCGCCAGAGCCTGCTCAACCTCCGCACTGAGCGGGTCGGAGCCCTGCGTGAACTCGGGCCCCTGGCTTCGCGGCACCCGGTAGCCCAGATCTGGGAGTTGCTGGAACACGCCTGCGAAAGCCTGATGCTCGACCTCGATGAACTCAACCGCCTGCCGGATCCCCAGTGGCAGAGCCTGGGACTGGAGCACCAGAGGGCCGCAGCCGACGCGTTCAGTGCCGCCTTGGCTGAGCGGCTGCTGGACTGGCAGGCCGCGCTGGGGCGCGCTCTGGAGCTGCAGGCCCCGCCGCAGGCCCCCTTGCCCAGGCTGCCGCCGGAGATTCTGCACAATGACCAGGCGAAGGCCGCCTTCCAGCGGATGCCCCCCCAGCAGCTGCAGCAGGTGGCTGACCGCCTGGTGGTGCTGAACCGCATCGATCACACCATCAGCAGCACGGAACGGCACTGGCGGGCCCTGGTGCGCTGAGCGATCCGATCAGGCCCCCGGCCGCGACGACCACCAGCGCTCGATCCGGTAGAGCAGCACCACCAGCAGCACCACCAGCCAGAACCAGAGCTCGGGCGGGTTGGCATTGAACAGGATCACCAGCAGCACCACCTCGGCCACCAGCCAGGGAAACTCCTGACGCAGCAGCGGGTTACGGATCTGCGGGAGCTTCTGGGGGGAGGTCATGGCAGGGTTCCGGGCTGGCGCAGGGCGGGGCGGTCCCAGCGGCGGTCGATGCGGGTGGTGCGGTAGCCGCCGGTGAGGGAGCGCAGACCGGGAATCACGTAGCTGAGCGGCGAGCGCCACTCCACGTAGGCGAAGGTCTGCACGGTGAGGCCCTCGCGGATCGGGAACACGCCGCTGCCGCCCGAGAGGGTCCAGCGGAAGCCATCCACGCTGGCGGGATCCTTCTCCAGCTCGATGTCGGCGCGCATCACCGGACCGTTCTTGGTGAGCTCCTGGGCGAGCTGGGGGTTGCCGATGGTGGTGGAGATGTCCTCCTCGGTGGCGGGCAGGGTGAGCACCTCGCCCACCTTGCCCACGATGCCTCCGAAGCGGCCGCGCTGGTTCCAGAGCGGCACCACCTCCACCGGCAGGCCCGGGGGCAGGCGGCGGGCGTCGGCGGGGGCGAAGTAGGACACCGCCTTGAGGGGCCGGTCGCCGGCCTGGGGGCGATCCGGCCGGCCGATCGTGCCCAGGCGCTGGCCGGTGCTCACCGTCTGGCCAGGGATTACCTGCAGGTCGAGCACCCGGCCGTCGCGCTCGGCCAGCACCTTGCCGTCGTAGGCGATCTTGGCCTCGGTGACCTGGATCTCACGCCTGAGGTCGTCGATCTGGTAGCGGCGCTGCAGGGCCTGGGTTTCGATCTCCAGCTTCACCTGCTCGTAGTTGGTGACCACCTCCTTTTCCTGGATGCGAATGTTGTCCAGGTTCACGCCGGTGCTGGTGAGGCCCTGTTCCGCGCCCACCACCTCCGAGGAGAGGGGGGCCACCACCTCCCGTTTGGCGAGCCACTCCAGGTTGCGCAGCTTGGAGGCGTAGGTGTCCTGCAGCTGGCCGTAGCGCTGGCGGTCGTTGGCGAGCTTGGCCAGGGAGGTCTCGATGGAGCGCCGCTCGGTGCTGAGGCGTTCGGCGTCCCGTTGATCGAGCTGGGCGTTGTGGCGCTCCAGCTGGCGCAGGTTGCCGCGCTGCTGCTCCAGCTGGCGCTCCAGCACCGGCAGGTAGAGGCGCATCAGCACCTGACCGCGCCGCACCGTGTCGCCCACCTTCACCTGGATGTCGCGCACCTGACCGCCGGCGCGGGCGTCGAGGATGCCGGCGTTGTCGGGGTAGATCAACACGCCGGTGCCGCTCACCTGGGTGGGCACGGGCCAGAGCAGGGCCCAGAACCCCAGGGCGCAGGTCACCGCCGCCAGGCAGAGGCCCACCTGGGCGTGATCGGAGAGCCCCGCTATGGCTGGGGCTGGGGGCTGGCTCATGGGCGCAATCATGCTGGAAGCCCGGCAACTTGTCAGCCCAGGCAGCCTTGTCAGCCCGAGCAGCCTCGTCAGCCGCCGGTCTCGATCCAGGCGCGCAGGGTGGCCAGCTGCTCCGGCAGGGGGCCGGTGGGGGGGTGGACCCGCTTGAGGTAGTCGAGGGCGTCGATGAAGGAGAGGCGGCGGCGGCGGATCAACCAGGCCATGCACACCAGGGGCGAGCGCTCCACCCCCGCCAGGCAGTGCACATACACCGGGCCCAGGGGAGCCAGTTCGGCCAGCTGCTCCACGGCCTGGCCGAACTCGCCCAGCTCCGGCGGGCGGCCGGCCTTGTGGTCGGGCAGCACGCAGCGGCGCCAGTGGAAACGCTCGGCCAGCCCGGGGGGAGCCGGAGCCTCCTGCTCGCCGCAGAGACTGAGCACGGCCACCAGGCCCTGCTCGCGCAGATCATCCAGGTGCTGCTCCACCAGAGGAGCGGGACCCACCGCCAGCTCGCCGCGCAGCACCCAGCTGGGCTGGAGCATCAGCGGTCGCCGTTGATCAGATCCAGCAGGGTCCAGGCGTTCACCAGCCCGCTGAGCGGCGAAGTGATGGCGCCGATGGCGTCGCTGGTCTTGGCCAGGGCGCTGCGGTTCACGATCACGGTGTCGCGGTCGCGCAGGGGGGGGTTCTTGGCGTTGGAGGCCCCCTGGCTGTAATTGATGCGGAAGCGCTCGCGGGTGGCGGTGCCGTTGCGGTTGATGCGCACCAGCTCCACATCGCTGGTGTTGGCGCGCCATGCCGTCGGTCCACCGGCCGCCAGGATGCCCTGGATCAGAGGGGTGTTGGCAGGCACGGAGATGGTGCCGGGGCCCTTCACCTCTCCCACCACGTTCACCGAGATGGTGGTGGGGGCCAGGGTGGTGGAGGAGAGCTCGATGGCCTCGGGCACCGGCTCCTCGGCCTTGAGCACGCGGATGGTGTCGCCGTCGAACAGCAGGGGGTTCTGGGCCAGGTCGCCGTCGAACACCAGGCTGAGCAGGTTGAGGCGGGTGCGCTTGAACAGGGCGCGGTCGCCGGGCAGACGGCGCTGCAGCACCACCTGGCGCAGGTCGGCCTGGTCGGTGATGCCGCCCGCCTTCTGGATGGCATCCACCAGGGTGGGCAGGCCGGAGATGCCTACGGCCGCCTCCGTTTTGGAGGCCTCCGAAGTGGTGAGGGTGTAGATGCCCTGGCGTTCCACCTGACCCACCACGGCCACCCGCAGGGGACGGGGGGTTGTGACGCTGAGCTGGAGGTCGGGGCGCAGCAGCTGGCGGGCATACAGCGACTGCAACCAGAGGCTGGCCTGGGAGAGGGTGAGGCCGGTGAGCCGCACGCTGCCCAGCAGGGGCAGGCTGGCGGTGCCGTCGTTGAGGATCTGCAGGGTGGATGAGAGCTCCGTTTCAATCAGGAACCGCACACTCAGGCCATCACCCGGTCCGAGGATGTAGGCGTCGTCCTGGAGCAGCTCCGGCGAGAGCTCGGCAGAGGTGGGCGACTGCATCACCCCCAGACTGCTGGCCCCCGCTGGCGCCACAGGAACCTGGGCCAGGCCTGGCAGGGGAACCAGGGCAGCCAGGCCAAGTACAGAAAGGACAGAGCAGGTACGACGACGCAACGACATCCGTGATCAGCGTGACCATGCTCGATAGGTGCGCAGAGGCTAACCCGGAGCAGAAGCGAACGGGATTGAGGCAGGACAGCTACATTGCTGCAGCTCATAGCGCGATGTCTTGACCTCTCCAGCGTCCACGTCAGCAGCGATGAGCGTGGTGGCTGGCCTGGCCCTGACACTCCAGCCCGTGGCAGCCATGGAGCAGGCGATCCGCGTCGAGAGCCCTTCGGGTCCCCTGCCGGGCCCACCGGCGATCCGTCCACCCATGCCGCCTCCAGTGCCGAGGGAGGCGCTCGGGGAGCCTAGTGAGCCCCCGCGCTGGGAGATGGTGGAACAGGAGCTCCCATCCCGCTGGGCCGCACCCAGCGCCACCAGCCCCACGGCGGCGGCGGCCAGTCCCGCCCCCCCCAGCGCCTTGAACTGGCAGCTGGTGGTGCCGCCTGTCGCCGAATCCCCAACCCAGCCCCCGGCAGCCCGACCGGAGATCGCCTCCGCACCCACCTGGGAGCCGATCCTGCCTGGCGAGGAAATCACAAGCGCCGATGTGGCCCGCGAGGTGGAGGCCGAGGAGGCCGCCCGCCAGCAGGCCGTGGCGGAGCTGGAGCCCGAGCCGCCGGATTTGGACGATGTGAAAGTGATGTCAATGTCAAGAGGCATCACGGTTAACAGAAAGCTCTACCCTGATGTTTCACTGACAATCCCAAATGGGTTCAAGCGGGATCCCAAGCATTTTCTTTCACTCTCTTTCGACGGTACCAATCAAGTCAGAAGAGCCGAATTCATAGGTTGCCGCGGTTCCTCGAGCTGTCCAGACATTGAATTTAATGCCGAACTTGCCCTCCTGCAGACCAAACTGCTCAGCCTCGAACTTCTCTATACTGTAGCCAATGTCGTCCCAGACAACAACAATCCAGAATCTTGGACATTCCAACAACTTGGATTTCGTGTAGCTGCCAATCTCACGCCAACAATTGGCATTGCGTTTGGCGGCGAATCACAGGCCACCATTGACATCTACGCCCCTGTCGACACATCCGGAGCACAACTCAAAGGAAGAACATTATACCTAGTTGCATCCACTGCCATTCCACTCGCAATCAGGCAGAACTCCCCGATACTTATCCTGTCCTTGGGAGTTGGCAATGGATATTATGGCTTTGACGGCAGCAATGCCAGCGACAGCCAATGGGGGCCCTTTGGTAGCATTGCATACGCATTTAACAATCGCATCAGTATAGCAGCTGAATACAGCGGCTATGCCTTTAGTGCAGGCGTTTCAATCAGGCCTTTCGAACAGCTCCCACTGACGGCAAGCTTGTTTGTGACGGATTTTCTCGGGAATTTTCCATCAGGCATTGAAAATTCATGCCCTAACGGTTCCTGCTCTCCAAGAGCCCTTGGAAGGCTTACGTTCTCTTTTTAGATCTAAGGAGACTCTGGAAAACCAGGCCAATCTGAGGGAAAATGTCCATGCGATCGCTGGCGCGCACTGGGATGATGGGCAGTAAGCAGCTCGGATTCGGT
>Ga0208594_1000057_pt1 | contig 39150 bp, 46 predicted proteins | sample LakMenEpi14Sep10_FD_150699 | JGI IMG/M metagenome (GOLD analysis project Ga0208594, IMG submission 150699) | Freshwater microbial communities from Lake Mendota, WI - 14SEP2010 deep hole epilimnion (SPAdes) | ecosystem: Environmental > Aquatic > Freshwater > Lake > Epilimnion/Euphotic zone ...
GCTCAGGCGTTCGGTGGCCGACTACCGGGGCAGTTCACCGTTTTTGTTGTCCATAATGCAGGCAGCGCGTTAAATGCGACTGCCGGAAATCATTTTATACGCGTGCAAGCGATTTACGATACCATCAGCTAGGCCAATCAATGTACTACAACGGAAGCAATGCGTTCGCCAATCTTCGCCAAGGCCTCGTTGGTGCGTGGTGTCCGAGTCTACCGAATGGTGGCAGCGGAAATACGTTGCCGGATGTGAGTGGCTATAACAACCACGGAAGCCTCGTTAATATGGGGCCGGAGGACTGGGTTAGTGCGCAGTATGGCAGAGCGTTGGATTTTGATGGGGTGAATGACCATATTGTTGTCAGCCACCAACCCTTTGCGTCTTTACAACAAGGAACAATAACTGGCTGGGTTAATACCTCCAATGATGTAGAACAAGCTTTGTTCGCTTTAGCGAATACTAGTGATAGCAATCAATTTGCAATTCTTGGCTATGCCGGAAATTTTACTGGTACATTAACAAATGAGTTAGTGTATTTTGCTATTCGAGGCTTTTCTAGTACTGATTTAGCAACTTTCGGATATACAACATCAAATCGAAGCGAATTGATTGATGGCAAATGGCATCATATTGCCCTTGTAGTTAACGGTGTGTCCGCGAGTAGTATTTACTTAGACGGTATTTCAAAATCAATAACTGTCTCCAATCAATTTCCGACTTCTAACCAAGGTCAGTTTTTTGGCGATTTAACCGGCCTAAACAGGTGTTTAATTGGCGCAGGGCAACTAGGGGCGAGCATTTTTTCGTATGCGTCCGGTGGGCAAGACGACGTTCGCATTTACAACCGCGCTCTTTCCGAATCCGAAATCAAACTCCTAGCATCGCGTCCAGGCATCGGCCTACGCCAAGAGTCGCACCGCAACACGTTTTACCAGTTTCCAAGTGGCGCACGACGACGACGAATCCTAACAGGTATGCCATAGCATGTTACTAAAGATAAGCACAGCAACGACTGTTACGATTGGCCCAGTGCTAGATGCCGATGGTGCTGCCGTGACCACCGCAGTGGTGACCAATTTCAGCATCGTCAAAAACGGCAGCAGTGCAGCACTGACAACTGAGACGCTAACGCATCTGGCGAACGGTTACTACACGTTGGCACTGACAAGCGGCAACACAAACACACTCGGCAACCTTGAAGTGTTTGTCAATAACACGGCGATGAGCATGACGGTGTTTAGGTACAACGTGATTGCCGCGCAGGTGTACGATTCGATTGTGAGTGGTACGGATTTATTGCAAACCGATGTTCGTGAAATGCTTGCCGATGTCATCACAAGTACGGTACTAGCTACCAGTGCAGTCGATGAAATTGTCGACGGTGTTTGGGACGAAGTGCTAACCGGCGCGACACACAATATCGCATCGTCAGCAGGTAGAAGACTAAGACAACTAGCAAGCGTCATCGTCCGCGCAGGAACGGCGCAAGGGCCAGGAACGGGCAACAATCAAATACAACTTGATTCGGGTGCAAGTTCAACGAACGGCGACTATGATCCAGGTCTGTTGTTTATTGAGAACGGTACAGGTGCAGGGCAGGCACGATTGATTTTGCAGTACAACGGCTCAACGAAGGTTGCAACCGTCGACCGTGATTGGCGAGTAAACCCAGACAACACCAGTGAGTTTGTTATCCTAGCCGATGCTGGTAGGGAAAGCGTCAACGAAGGTCTAGCACAAGCAGGGACGACGACGAGCATAACGCTTAACGCAAATGCTTCATCGAACGACGATGCGTACAACGGGCAGTTGGTGTTTATTCGAAGCGGTACGGGTCAGGATCAAGTTGCACTGGTCGAGGACTATGTTGGATCGACGAAGGTTGCGACGATTAGAACGAGGGCAACAAACGGGCAATGGAGTGTTGTGCCGGACACAACATCGGCGTATGTGATGATACCGAATCTGACGTTTACCGTTAGCGAGATACAAGCAGGGCTTGCGACAAGCAGCGGTGTCACAAGTGCGTTCACGGAAATTAAGGGTGCAGCTTGGTCAAGTGGGACGGATACGCTGGAGAAGATTCGAGATGCCAGCGGTGGAAGCAATATCACAATAACTCCTTTATCATCAACAGTAGAAGATCGAGTTAATGAAACAACTATCCGTGTTTTCCTGGGAGAAAATATAACAGTAGGTCCAATAGCCGTATTCGATTCAACAGGTGGATCTGTAGATTTATCAGCAACTTGTGAAATAGTTATTTCCAGAAAATACAGGGGTGATATCCTAATAATTCCAAACGGATCTATAAGTAGATCAGGTGTTAACAACAATCAGTTTTCTTTTTCAAGTACTGGAGCTACCCTTATTCCAGGAACTCATTCATGGGCACTTCGAAGAGTTTCTGATAACTTCGTATTTGCTCATGGGGATTGGATTGTAAAACAAGTAGCTACTAAGGATTAACCTATGACTCTTTACGGTAATGTCCCACAATACCAATTCACTTCTGCTGAAGAAGTCATTCGATTGATATCCTTTGATGGCAGCAACCAATGGGTTGATGATCTAACTAAGGAAGATTACGAAGATTATCTATCTGAAGTTATTTCAGATGCTACTCTAACTTGTCTTCAGTACATTGGTTTAAAACACGATGCGAATGATCTCTACCAATCTTACTGGGTTCGTCGTAGAGCTACCTATATAGCTGCTTATCACTTCACCAAACGACGAGGTGATCCAGGTCTTTATGGAGAAGATTACCAGCGTGCTATTTTGGAATTAGAACAAGTTTCAGACGGTATTATACAAATCCCTGATATCCCATTCTCGGCAGGTATGCTGGCAGTTATGCAGTCACCTATGATCGATATGCGTTATCTTCAAAATAAAATTCGCATTCGTCGTACAGCATCCACTGATACTTCTGGGAGAGAATATCTCATGTCTCCATTCCCATACGATTGGATGTAGGATGTGGCTCGATATTCCAAAGAACTTTTAGCTTGGACTATTTACTATACTTTCCAGATAATTCATGAGGAATTTCTGGTGAAGAGTAGAGGGGGTACGGATTCAGCAGGGATACGCTGGAAACCGTTATCCCCTCGTACTATTGCTTATCGTCCTTTAGCTAGAGGTGATGCCCAGCTTTATAATGTTCGTAACTTCAAATCTACTAAAGGACTTTTAACTCCAACTCAGGATAAACGCTGGAGAGCTATTTACGGTTATCAGCTTCGTCGAGGTAAGACACCTGCTCAAGCTGCTAGTATTGCTTGGGGTATCGTTAAAGCTGCAGGAGCAAAAACTAAAATTGGTACATTATCCAATCGAGAAGTTCCAATTCTAATTTTGACTCGTCGTTTAGAGCGTTCCCTGCGTCCTGGGAAAGTCATTCAAGGCCAGTACATCCCATCTCTAGAACAAGAATTTGAGATTGATGGGAATCGTTTAATCGTCAGAACGACAGTTCCTTATTCTGACAAACTAGCAGAAGCCCGTCCCATCTTCCCAAAAAATCTTACTCCTTGGATCACGAAAGCCAGAATCATGGCTAAACGAAAGGTAGGCTTACGATGAGTGTTGGAACCCTTCTAGTTGTTGTTCGAGATAAGCTCAAAGAAGTTCTCACCCAAGTCGATTCTCCCGATCAAAACATCCGTCTAGGAATGAATGGGCAACCTATCCCTACAGCGGGGGGTATTTACCTTGCAGTTCATCTTCGAGAGTGGACTAACCCAGACCCCCAGTTGACGAATCTCCTAAAGCAGGAGACAGGGCTTATTGTAACCATCTCTATTCGTTCCAGAAGAAATCCAGAAGATAGAGATCCAGATAGTGTCCTCATAAAAGCCTCTAGGGGCCTCACAGACATCGCAGAACAGGTTATGACTACTTTGCATGGCAATACTGCTTTGGCAGTGTCAGCAGGGCGTATAGAGCCTTTACGGTGGACTGCTTGTATGGGACCTAATGAACAATTCAAAGATTGGTATCGATCTGTAGACCCCAATGATGGGGATGCTCAACCAGCGGGATACTCTATGGAGGTAATATTTACCGGTGCAGGAAAGATCACTGCGATAGGTTGTGGTGCTGGTGCATAAAGAAACCTCCCCTGATTAAAAACCAAGGGAGGTTGTTGATGTTCTCATCCTGAGAAATTTTTACCAAGGGATTCATCCTGAAGGACTGGATTAGAATATACCCTAAGTATTTTGGAAATCAATTACTAAGTACCTAATAAATTCCTAATTCTACTAGGTAACTAAGACTATTTAACTTTATTACTATTTAAAGTAACTAATGGAATTCATTCTTCCATGTCCGTGAAGTTATTTGCATAACTTCGTCCTATAGGCAGGGTTTTTAAAAGAAAAAACCATGACTATTGGGACATAGCGGAATGAACGGATTTCATTCTTTCCACAGTGGCTTGGCGAGCGTTGTTACTCACGGGCTACTTTACGAGATCGAGGCCAAATCCCGACAGCTATCGCCTTTCCCGTGACCAGTCCACGGCTAGTTCTATTGCTGTGTCCCCTGGTAGAACGTACACTCGATATCGCCAGCGTCTTTTCCCGCCCAATATCGAGGATGCCGATTCACGCTCGAAGTTGAATCTCGTTTATCACAATAGAAACCCCCTTACAGAAAGTCAAGAGGTTATTCATGCTCCCCATGATGTGTCTGAACTGTCAATCAAAAATTCCTGGGTATAACGGGATCTTTCATGGGAGAGATTTTTTAACTCCTTGCCCTGCTTGTGGTAGTCAAGGGAAACCTGTAGCGATCATTCATTTGCAAATCCCATGTGATTCAAGTGATGCACATCCAGATCTCGTAAATGAATTTAAATTCATGGGACAATCCATACCACCTCAAAAAATTGCTTGTGGATTTGGTCCAAGATTACCTCGTCATTTGACGAGTTTGCCTATTGCTGCTACTTGTTTTCAATGCCTAAAAGTGTATAGGCAATTACATCCATTACCCGATAATTCGGAGAGTCCGCAATGACTTTTGTAGCTGGTTCTTATACTGCGACATATAACAATCTTGCCCTTGGTATTATTGAAGATGGTTTTACTATTGATTGGGTATCAAGAGCAGAAGACATTGTTGCAGACGTTGGTGGAACTGCACCAATAGATGGTGTTTACCAAGGTTTAGAAATGCAAGTATCTTTTACATTATCAGAATGGGATGCTGCAGCAGCACAGTCAGCGTTTTGGCCTTTTGCTACTACTATTGGTGAAGTTGGACGAATCGGTACATTGCTTTCTAGTTTAGCTAAAACTTTAGTTTTAACTAAATGTGCAAACACAAGTGCTGCACCTACAACGATTACTTTTCAATCTGCAATATTAGCACCTGGATTTAGTGTATCAACATTATGGGCTAATAAGCATCGCAAGATTCCTTTGCAAATGAGAATTCTTCCAATTGGCTTGGATAGTGTTGCTAACTTGCAGCAATGTGAACTTCTTCGGTTATTTACTGTTGGATAGTTTTTAGTTCTTCCCAGTCCAAGGATATCCCCAATGCCTCTTCAAAAAGGTTCTAGTAAGAAAGTTATCTCAGCCAATATCAAATCTGAAATGAAACGTGGAAAGCCGCAGAAACAAGCTGTAGCTATCGCGTTAAGCAAAGCAGGTAAGAGTAAACCAGCTAAGAAAAAGAAGTAAAAACATGGCTAAAGATAAAGGCCGATGCTGGAAAGGTTATGAACCTGTAAAGGGTAAGAAACCATATTCTCCAGGTAGTTGTAAAAAATCTGCTAAACCTAAACCTAAAAAGGGTAAATGAGATGCCTAAGAAATCTCCAGCTAAAGGTAAAGCAGTTCGAGTTACTGTAGGTGGTAAAACTCGAAGTGTTGGACAAGCAGGTAAAACACCGCAACCTGGAACGGAACGTGGAGATCGGTACTGTGCCCGATCTTCTGGTATTCCTAAATGTAAGAATCCTCCTTGCCCAAATACGATAAGTCGTTCACGTTGGGGTTGTAAAGGTAAAAAATCGTACAAAAAATGAATGAAAAATTCTGTTTATAAACTCTAGAAGAGTTCTTAAAATAAAAAGAGCATGAAGTGATATTTTCCCAGGAAATGAAGGTAATCCCAAATGGCAGACAGTTCCGGTTTTTTAGGTGGAGACGATTCATCTAGACTAGATTCACTTGCAAAATCTATTGCTGAGAATTCTGAGAAGCTTGAGATTCTTAATAAGATTCTAGGTAAAGTCGAAGATGCTTCATCTAAAAAATCGGAAAATAAATCTTCTTCAGAAATTCTTGCTGATTTAGAAAAATTCGTATCAAAAAAAGATTTAGAAACTGCTCGTAAGAAAGCACTTATTGCTCAAGCTGATCAAGACAGATTAGCATCAAATACGTTTCGTGCTTCTGAAACAATCATATCTGAAGTTTTAAGTAGGTTAGTTGGTACAAGCTTCTATCCTGTTCTATCTGCATTTCGAGTTGCTAGAGAGAGCGTAGCTACAGCTACAGGCACACCTCAAAGTGAACTCAAAGTTTCGGATATGATCAAGTTCGTTAACGATTCAACTAGCGAGCTTATACAAAACATATTTCAGAACATTGGAGTGCAAGTAGGATTACTTGATCCCAAAGTTGATGAGTTAACAAAATCAATTCAAGCTTACAAATTAAGTAAGCAAGATGAAATCGATATTCAAAAAGAATTGGCTCCTGCTCTTTCAAAAGCAAAAGAAGAGTTAAGTTCTGCTTTGAAGATGACAAAAGAAGAACTTAACAAATTAGATATCGATGATGTCAATAAGCTTGCTATGTATGTAATGGCACTTGAGAAAGTAGGAGCAGCAAGCAAGGAAGAGACATTGCTGTTAGATACTTTAAAAGGACGTATCAACTCGATCAATGATTCTCTAAAAGAATTTCTAAATTTACTAGACCCAGAGCAAACAAATAAACTAACAGAGAATTTTCAAGTAGAATTAAAATCTTTAAAAGAAGAAGCACCTAAGATTAGAGAAAATCTTATTGATGAAAGAACAAGAGAAATTAAGAAAACACAAGAAGTGCAACAGCAGGCAAAAACAATTGCAGGTATTGCAGGTCTAGGTGCTTTCACATCTGTTGTAGTAGATAAACTTCCAAAAATTACTTCAGATATAACAAACTTAGGAAGTGCGTTAGCTAATCTTGCTCTTACACCATTGACTGGAGGATCAAGTAGTCAGGTTTTAGGTAGGGCTAGTGAGGTAGTTTCTTCTGGAACTAAGCTAGCTTCGGAAGCTGGTGCAGTTGTTGGTGCAGTTGCCGCCTCTTTTGTTCCAGTATTAGGTCCAGTATTAGGTCCTATTGTTGGTAGTTTTGTAGGGAAAGCTGTAACTGAAACTATTCTGGCTCCTTTGAATATAGCAGCACAAACTTTGATTTCTATCAATAACAGTGTAACTCAAATTGCTGGTAATCTAGTTGGATTTTCTCCTCAGATCACAGGTGCAGTTGTTGCTAAAGAGATTGCTATATTAAAAGATGACTTCCGTAGAGCAGCACTGATTGGTCCACAAATTGCGAGAATAACGGAAGCTCAAACCAAATTTGAGTTAGCAACTCGTCAAGCATTTGATAAGTTTTTGATCACAACAGAACCTTATTTAGTAAATATCTTAGATTTACTAACACAAATTGTTGAGGTATCTGGTCAATCAATAAAATATGTTCAAGGTTTAGTTGAGTTGTTTGCGCCTTGGCTACCTGCTGCACTGAATCTAATTGGACCAATAGCAGTTGATGTTAGCGATATTGCTAAAAAATTAGGTACAGAGGATCCTTTAGAAATAGCATCTATTGCAAATCAAGGTAGTACCAAGTTCTTTGCTAATAATCCAGCAGCATTCGTTCAATTACGTTAACTAAGGAATTTATGTAATGACTGTTCAGGGCTTTAATAGTATAAGAACATTTGGTGAATTATCCTATGGTGATGTAGAAAGCAGGTTAGGTACTGAAGCTGGTATTTATAAATTCCCACCAACTTACACACTATCATTTAATTCTAAACCAGTACTAAGTGATAACGGAGTTAACTTTAAGTACACTAAAAGTGAATTAACGGTAGTATGGTATTTGCCTTATCAATACATCTTCACAAGACAAAATCCTGCTAACATGCCTGATGGTATTAGCCCATCTCCAATAACTATTGATACTGCTGTTCAGCAAATTCGTGCTGTTCTGATGCAACCTAGAAAAGAACTACGTTGCACTTATCAAGGTTTAGGTCCTACAAATAACGCGACCAATTATGGATTTGTAATCAATGATGCAACTGATGTAAATTTTGGACCAATACCAACAGATTTTAAATGGAAGAATTTAGCAGCACAACAAGCAGTTGAACTCACTTGGGTAGTTACTTTCTGTACCCATAATCAGATTATATTTAATAATGCTAATACAATTTTAGTAAATCCAGAAAACATAGGTTTAACAGAACTATCATGGTCAAGATCTTATGATATTGATGAAATCGGTTCTGTTACTGTTACAACTTCTGGAAAATACAGTATATCTAGTTGTGCAAAAGGACAAAATGTTATTACAAATGTAATAGGCAGATTACATCCAGATAGAGTAAGATATCTAGTTGCCTTTCCTGTTCCTCTTTATTGCCGAAGAGTATCACAACGATTTCAGCATGATCCTAATTCATTATCTTGCACTTTCACTTTAGTTGATAAGCAGTTTCCAACAGAAAATGCTATGCCACCAAAGGCAATGAAAATGGATATGTCTCATGAAGTAAGTTCTTCTTTGTTCGGTGGTCGTTTAGAGGGTAAGGGTTTTCATCAATGGAATAATGTTATTCAAGGCAATATTACTTTGCCTCCTGGACAAGCATTTTCAACAGCTTTTTTCCTTTTTTGGTTTTATGCTAGGCAACGATTATTTAGAACAGAACCAGGAGGAATAGCTTATGATAAAGTTGGTCGATTGAAAAAAGAAAAACTGGATGATGCTTCTAATCCAGAAGAAGAATCAGAGTATGCAAGAAATATTATTACTAAAGTTTCTTACAAAGAGAATTTATTCGATAGAACTCATAGCTTTCGTCTTGAATATGTAGGTGTTTATGATCGAGATAAATTGATTCAACAATCAGGTTTGTTTACACCTCTATACAATTATAAAGAAAACCAATCAGGCAATTACAAATATTGGTATGTTGACATTGCTAATCCAGATGATCGAGAACCGTGGCATGCTGGTTTTACCCGTCCAACTTCATCTACAAACCCATTAACTACTGATGCGTCTTTATTTAGTCAATGGAGTGAATATAAAGATCAATTTGCTGGAAATCCTAATTATTTTAATTCTGATATGTTATGTGCCTGGGATGTTTATGGGTATACTGGTATATCTGAAGATGATGGGCCTTATCTTTACTATCCTGATGATCAGCTTATACAAAACGTAAAAATAAATAAAGCAGTTCATGGTATTAACTTACCTGCTTGGGTATATCCTCCAAATGAAGACACTACTCAACCCTCAACTCAGCAAGAGTATTCAGTAGACCTAGCTAAACGCTCTTACATAATGCATGAAAATTCTTTTCAAATTCTGGAAGATGTAAACACTTTTCAAGTTGTAAGACAGAGATATGACGTAAACATTGATCGTGCTATGAAATCAGCCTTAGGTGACAACATTGTAGGTAAAGAAAATAGAACAGTTGCCTTGCATAATATGCAAGCAGTTTCAGAAGGCTTACACCCAAGTGATCAAGATTATACAACTAGCTACAACAGCCAACCTGTTACCACTATAGTTATGTCAGGTTATGCAATTAGAGTAGGGTTTCCACCAACTATACCATGTGCTTTCCAATACAAAACACATCCTTTAGTTCGTTCAGGACAATCCATAGTTACTCTAAAGCAACTTGGTAAAGGTATTGTTCCAGTCTATCTTGCAACTTGGTCAATTCCTTATTATGTTAACACCAGTGTTCATACTAATTTCTTCAAAGATTTAACATCTTCAGGATTTTCAGGAGTTTTGACTTAATGAGCGATTTCCTTCTCCCTAGTGTCGAAGAAGCAACTCTTTCGATTGTTCAAGGTGAAAACCGAACCAACATCGAAGTTATCGACATTTACGAATTTTGGAAAAATGCAGGTAACGATGCTGACAAATTAGACAGCAAAGATTGGATCCCTCATTTCATGAAAAACATGAAAGAGAAATTCGATGTAGAGTTAACACGTACTGCTTCAGTTCTTTTAGTAGAACAAGCTGTTTCGAAGTTGACTACAATAAAAAACTTCTGTTCTCCAGAGCAAAAGCAATAAGGTTCTATAAGATTCCTTTGCCTCTGGAGAGTAGATTACTTAAATATTACTCCCTAGTCATACCAGAACTTGAAGCTGAAGAAGAACTCAGGCACAGAATGCTTGATAGTGCCTTAACTCCAGACAGGTACTACAATCTTTTGATTCAAGTAGGTGTGAAAGAATCGGAAGCAGAATCGGCAAGAGCTAATTTACTTCTTCAACAGACGCAAAAGCAATCATGGCACAAATAACCAAAGAAGACTTACTTCAAATTCAATCTGTCCCATACGACCCAACTGGATACATCCAGAATTATTACTCGTATGCACCACATCACAGACCGATCTTTTCTCGGTTTGCGATTAAACAGATGCTTGAAGATCCACGTATCTGCTTTGGTTTGGGACTCATCAAAGGTCCTATCCATGCTTTCACTAAATTCTTTACTGAAGAAGAAGCAAAGAATCCTGCCATTCATCGCTGGATTGTGTCATCGGATACCTCCTTTCCTTACGTTGTGAAATGTGAAGATAAGGAGGTTGCCGATTTCATTACCAAGAATCTGAAGAGGTTCTGGCAAGTAGGTGCTATTAAGGCATTAAAAGCCCTAGAATGGGGCTACAGTGCAGGTGAGGTGATCTACAAGGAATCTACCTCAGTTGATGGTCGGAAGCGTAGAGTACTCAATTTTGACAATCTACTAGACTTCAATCCTCCTGACTGTGTTGCAGTCACCGTAAATGGTGGATTAGTCGGCACTGAGATCAACTCAGGTAATCTAAAACAGTTCTATATTGGTATTCCAAAAGTCTTCTGGCATACCCACGAACGTGATCGTCAGAAGTATTACGGATTATCTCGCCTATTCGGTGCATACGCAGCATGGTGGGAAATCTGGACTGAAGGTGGTGTTCGTGATATTCGTCGTCTTTGGTTCCATCGTAACGCATACGATGGTGGTATCATGCGATACCCTCTAGGCTACACCAGTTTAGAGAATGGCGGTCGTATCTCTAATCGAGATTTAGCTATTGAGATGTTAGCTAAGAAACGATCTGGTGGTTATCTTATTTTCCCTAATCAGACGGGTGCTGATGGAAGACAAATTTGGGACTATGAAGCACCATCATCGTCAGTAGCACCTCCTGGTATGGCTGAATACATGATCTTCCTGACCAACGAAGAACTTGAAGGTCTTGGTATTCCTCCTGAAGTGATTCAAGGTGGTGGAGGTGGTCTTGGTGCTGCTACAGGTCGTAAGATTCCTATGGTAGCTTTCTATTCTACTTTGCAACAAATTGTTGACTTCTTGATCAGTGATTTTATCAATCAAATTTTGAATTTCCTTATTCCTCTTAGCTTTGGGAAATTACCTGAATTTGAAGTAGTGCCATTGATCCCAATCGAAGCTTACGGCGATGAAATGAAGCAAGGGAATTTTTCCCAGGAAACCAAGGGGATTCCCAAGGGTGAAACACCCCCATCTTCTAAGATTGAGAAGACTGAATCTGGAACACCTAACACATTGAATAACTAATGTTTGAGTTAACAGCTAACGGAAGTCAGTTTTCTTGTATCGATCCTGTTTCTGTACGTGCCCACATGCAGAAAATGGACATGGATCCTTCGTTGATTTCCAAATGCAATTCCCTTGAACTCAAACATGGTCCTGAACCAGCATGTTGTCATTTGCTTATTACTAAATCAGATTACGATGATCTAAGTATAGAAGCAGGTGGTTTATCAGGACCTATATCGACCAGTTATTTCTACCCTAATGTTACCATTCGTATTCGAGATCAATACTCTGGAGGAATAGGGACTAACTACTTTAAATGGACGATAGTTGATGCAGTTAATATTTTAGGGCATCCAGATAATCCTGATTCAGTTGTTTATATTATCTTAGAGGACATGAGACATTGGTTTGGTAAAGTCCATACTAAAAACAAAGTCTACAATAAGATTCGTCATACTGAAAAGAATGTTGGAGTATCTGCTGGTACTAATCGATATTACGAAGAAACTCTTAATGGAACTTCTCTATGGACAGCATCAGCTATATTGAATGATATGCTTGAAGCTGCTGCTAATCCTGCAGTAACAGGTTTACTTAATACAACATTTCTTCAAAACTATTATCTTCTTAATGTCCATTCTGGAGACATGACATTTCTTGAATGGTGTTCAAGATGTGCTGAAATCTTTCGTTGCTATTACTATGTAGATCGACTTGGCAATTTAGTCTTCGATGGTTTACGTGCAGAGAACTCCGACTACTCTGCTGCGTATATGATTAACCAGATGCAGAACTTAGTAGTTTTTTTTCCAAGTCCAGCAGAACCGATTGAAAAACTCAAGTTCCCAGTTACGTTTATTGCAAACGAATCTTTGATTCCTAAATTCTACAATAATGAATCAGATATAGTTCTTCAGTTAGATGTCAACAACTATCCTGAAGGGTTCTATCAAGCTAGTGATACATCAGGTGATTCTAATTCGAGTTTACAGGTAACTCTTCCTCATCATTACGCATGGGTCAATCCTGGTGGTTCTACAGTAAACTATCTACCTAATGATACTTCTTACTGGAATAATCAGATTTACGGTGATGTAGCAGAACGAGCAAGGGCATCGATCCATCCCAGAATATCTTATCGCCGTATTCGAGGCAGGTTTAGTTTTACCCCTCGATTTGAAGCAGACAAGATTGTGTATTCCAACACAGGTAAAGGCTTAACAACCGAAGTTATTGGCGTTCCTAAGCACGAACTGAATTATCTAACACCGGAGTTTAAACAGTATGAAAAAGAACTTATTCGAGAGAAATGGAAGTATGTTCTCACTTCCCCATTTGTTTACTCAGATGGATATTCCTATGGCGTTGCTACTGCTGACATTTTTTATCCGATTATCGGTACTCCTCGCCGTACTTCAATTACTTTATACGATCTAACTAGAAACTTAAAAGATTTAGGAATTGGATCATCAGGAGTATGCAACCAAGTTGGTGCATATTATTATGCTGAATGTTGTGTCGAGTCCATTTCCAGTAGTTCTAGTGGTTCGAGTGTATCCAGCCCTTCTAGCTCTAGTTCTTCTAGTTCGAGTTCTAGTTCAAGCTCTAGCTCAAGTTCCAGTTCTAGTTCTAGTTCTAGTTCAAGTTCCAGTTCTTCTAGTTCTTCTAGTTCAAGTGCTTCGAGTGCTTCTTCTGGATCTGCGAGTTCTGGTTCACAGGGTAGCGGTGGATCAGGATCACAGGGCAGTGGTGGATCAGGTGGAGGTTCTGGAAGTGGTGGAGGTGGCGGACCATCCTGTACAGAATGTTTCATCATGTGGGATGGTTCTAGTTGGGTGGTACTTACAGAATGTTCTCCCTATCCGGATTGCCAATGTCTACCACCGTTCTTTCCAGGAGAGTGGATTGGACAAAGAATACTATGGGTATGTACTCGCGTAGAAACTCCTTAACTCCCCAATAAGTGATTTTTATGGAATGCAATTACTACTTTAAAGAAAAAGAACAAGGTTACTGTCGTATAGCTCAAGAATTATCTGGAGGTTATAAATCAAAGACATCACCAGAAGCTTGTGCAGTATGTATAACGTTATCGAACGCAAGATCTCCAAACTCAGTGACAGCATCTCATGCAGTCTCAGCAGTTGAAGAACACGCTCCTGAGAAAGTACAAGAGATCATTAAAGATCTTCGTCATTTATTTGAAGTTCGAGATCGGGAACAAACCTTAAAAAGCAATGGACCAGGATCAGAACTTAAAAAAATTCTATCTTGGTTTGCAGTCGATACCCCAAGTTGCAAATGTTTAGATCGAGCTAATACAATGAACAGTTGGGGTCCTGACGGTTGCCGAAAGAACATTGATACGATTCTTATTTGGTTGCAAGAAGAAGCTAAGAATCGTGGGATCCCCTTCGTTACTATTATTGCTAAACAATTAGTTCTTCTAGCTATCTCCAGAGCAGAAGCATGTACACAGAAAAATGCTACGTCATCAATCTAGATCATCGTAAAGATCGTTTAGAAGCATTCTATAAAAGATTGCCTGTTGATTTTCCTTGGGGTGTTCCAGAACGCTGGCAAGCCATTCATGGCGATTCTGTAAAGCATCCTGATTGGTGGTCAGCAGGTAATGGTGCATGGGGGTGCTACAAATCTCATCTCAACATTCTAGAACACTGTATGAACAATCATTACGATTCTTATACAGTATTCGAAGATGATGCTTTCTTTCGAGATAACTTCAATCACCTCATGTTAGACTTTTATTCCAATCTTCCTCAAGATTGGGAAATGGTCTATATCGGAGGTCAACTTCTTCATACCAACAATCATCCACCTGAAGAAGTCAATCCTAAAGTATTGATTCCCTATAATGTCAACCGTACTCATGCTTTCATGGTACGTTCTAGACGAGGTATGGAAATCTTATACAAGTTTTTGAACGCAGTACCTTTTGAGCAGCATTACCATATTGATCATCATTTAGGTTTGTTGCACGAACGAAGAATGCTGAAGATCTATTGCCCCCATATTTGGCTTGTAGGTCAGATAGCTTGTTCTTCTAATATTAGCGGTAAACAAACAGGCTCAACTTTATTTGATGATCCTTATAAATGTGTTCGAGCTAAACAACAACCTTTTGTGGTAGGTGCAGCAACGATATGAACAATTTATTTACTTTAGCTGATAATTATGACTTACCAATACAAAAAATTTGTATTGAATCTTTAAAAATACATAATCCTAACGTAAAAATTTATACTAAAGAAACTATACCAACTATTCCTGGTGGTAAAGAACTATTAGAGCAATTTAATGGTTTAAGTATGGTTCATTTTTCAGATGTTTTTAGAGTATGGTATTTATATAACTTCGGTGGTTTTTGGGTCGATGCTGATTGTATTCATTTAAGACCAATTGAGTTTCCCTATGAAGTTATTGATAACAGATGCTCATTTATGTTTGAAGATGGTCAATGTGATAGATTGACTCAATGTTTAATATATTCTCCAAAACCTAAAGATAAATTTTTAGGTTTAATACTAGAAAGACAAAAACAACTAATTAGAGATAAAAGCCCAGGTAGTTTATCTTATTTAGACCTTGGTTCTTGGTCTATTGATCATATAAGACATACTACAGGTTTACAACCTTATATTGCACCCCATTGGGAGTATTCTTATATCCCTTGGCATAAAAAAGATTGGTTTGTTCAGCAAAGACATTGGGAAAACTTCCAACATGATCGTGGTATATATAATCCCAATGCTTACTGCTATCATCTTACTAATGCAGTAATTGATTTTGCAAAAAATGATACTAAAGAGCATCTTTTATCATTATCAACATTTCTATCTTTTTTAATTATCAGAGCAATAACAAATGGATTTAAAGGCACTAGACATAAAGCAATTTTAGATAGGTTGCCGAATATTCATCAGAACTATAAATATGTAGAAGTTGGAGTATACGAAGGAGCAACTTCTACAATCATAGGTCAACAAAGAAATTATGCAGAAGTACATTGTGTTGATCCTTGGGCTAATGTATCTTCCCAAGAATATAAAAATACAAATGACTACTTAGCTCATTCATCAAACGAACAACACGAAAGTCATTATCAAACTTTTATGGCTCGTTCTTGGTTTCTTACATCACAAAAAAGATTACATGCTCATAGAATGAAATCTGAAGAAGCATGTATCAATTTTGAAAATGAATCAGTAGATCTTGTTTACTTAGATGGTGATCATTCCTATGAAGGAGTAATGAAAGACATTCAATGCTGGTGGACTAAAGTAATCAAAGGGGGTTACTTAGGTGGTCATGATTACGACTACCCAAGTTTGCCTTTTGGAGTTAAACGAGCAGTAGATGAATTCGTAAAAGAGAAAAATCTAAAATTAGAATTGGACGGAGATTACTGCTGGTTTGTTAGAAAAGAGTAATTGTACTTTCCCAGGAACTAGGGGGGTAACTCCCCCTTTCCAAATTTCTATCAAAAAATTGCAAAACTCCTCTTGAAATCGATCTCAAGTGCCGATATTCTTCTTACATCGGTCGGCAGCGGGTGGGAACCGCAAGGCAACGAAACAGTCTGATTGGTAGCTCGCTACAAGGGTGTCGAGAAACCACCCTACGGCAATCAAGAGGTTCGAATCCTCCCGACTGATCTGTTTCATTTCTCTACAAGGAAGTCATCATGTTAGTAGTAACACGGAAAATTAACGAGCGTATTTTCATCGGTAACGACATCTGTGTTCAGATTGTTAATTGCCACGGTAATCAAGTTCGTATTGGCATTGATGCACCAAAAAGTTGTCTCATTCTTCGAGAGGAGGTCAAGGACAGGATCAATGGACTCGTTCGACAAAATTCGAAAAAGCTTACAAAAAAAGCACAAACCAAGGGAACCAAAAACCAAACGGCTAAACGTAGGTAAGACAACCAAACTACCCGTTTATCAATGGTTGACTCACATCTTTCGAGCAAACGAAGAATTCTCTACATCAGATAAACTAACCGATATAACGATAGTTTCTACTATGTCAGCAGAATACACCAAGTCAATTGCTCTAGTACGCTCTCTGATTCATACGCCAAGTAAGCTTGCATCAGAGAGATCAAGGTTCAATAAAGAAGATAGCTACCCACTTATCTCTTTTGCCTACAGTGATAATGGCTTTCCTATCAATCGTGGTAAAGCAATGTCTTTAAGCGAATGTAGGAAACGCTGCTACCACTATTACAAAATCGATCCTCGCTTCTTTTCTGAAGAAGAGTTGGTATGGATTGATGATCAAATTGAAGAAGGGAACGAGTGGTACATGCGATGTACTATTCCTTCTCAGGAACTACGGAATAAATTCCCATTTGGATCAACCCTTTTTGGTATTGCAGATGACAATCCAATCGAAATTGCAATGCTTGAACTTGAATGGATGGAATAATGCCAATTCGTAGAAAACAACGTAAACAACCTGCTTGGGATCTGTACAGAGATGGGATCTCTTATTCTCTGCTATCCAGATTCATTAACTGTCGTGAGCGATTCCGAATCTACACTGTAGAAGGTTTAACTCCAGTAGATACTACTGACTCTTTAGAGTTCGGCACAATCTTTCACAAGTTACTTGAGTATCATGCTAAAGGGTATTCTTTTGCTCAACTCGAAAGGCTGTTATCCCAGGACGGAGTAGCCACAAGTTTCTTGGGAAGATTGGCCCTAGAAATCTTCCGTATCTACATACTGACTTGGAAAGATCAAGACAGTCAAATCAAGTATGTATCGCAAGAAGAAGTTTTTCGTACAACCGTCTATTTACCATCAGGACGTAAAGTGGATTTAAGGGGTAAATTTGACGAGGTGTTCAGAGATCAAGGTAAGCTCTGGCTACAAGAGAATAAAACTAAATCTCAAATTGATGAAATCTCTCTTGAGCATACCTTACCTTTTGATCTCCAGACTATGCTTTATTGTCATTGCATTCGTGCAATCTACAAAGAAGCACCAGCGGGTGTTCTTTACAACATCATTCGTAAACCAGGACTTAAACAAAAAGTCAAAGAGACTGACAGTGATTTCTTAAAACGAATCACATCGGATATCAACTCTAGACCTGAATGGTACTACGTTCGTTATCGTATCTCTTTTGGTTCTGCTGATATTGACAACTTTGCTAAACGCACGCTGTTCCCACTACTGGAACAAGTATGCCTATGGTGGGAGTCAATAAAAGCAGACCCTTTCGAACCGTGGACCCTACCGGACGGGTCCACAAATCCTCACCACTTTTCTCGTCCGTTCGGCGTGTACGACAGCTTCAAAAACGGAAGGGGAGAGTATTTCGATCTAATAACTCGCGGAGTCGATCACGGTTTAACTTTAATCGATTCGGTATTTCCAGAACTAACCCCAGAAGAAAACAAAAGTAAGTAGTTTCATTTCCCCAGTCTCTAAGGAAAAATTTATGTCTCGTATTGCAACTCCTCGTCGTGCTGCTCCTCAACGATCAGCAGATCTCAATGAGATCACCAGCATCCCTGGTCCTAACGATCTTAATGTTCCTCCTTCCGATCTTTTGGAATACACCATCTGTCTTTACGGTACTAAGGGTATCGGTAAGACTACTCTAGCTAGTTCGATACCCAATAGTATCGTGGCTATGTTTGAACCACTGCGAAAGAACCTACCTATTCGTCAATTACCTTTCCGTTGTTACGATGTCACTCAAATTCGTGACGAAGGTAAACCTGATGCTTGGTTACAGTTCAAATCATTTATTGATAAATGTGAGAACGACAACACAGTTCAGTGCATCATTGGCGATACTGTAGATCGAATCTACGATGCTTGTCTTACCCATCACTGCGTTATTGAGGGTGTCCGGCATCCAGGAGGACTCAATGACTTTGGTAAATTGTGGGCAGTCATCAAAGATGATTTTGAAAAGACTCTCAACTCGATCCGCGACATGGGTAAAGGTTTGATCCTTATTTCCCATACCAAAGAATCTGATATTGAAGTTGTCACTGGTGGTAAAGCAGTTCAGTACGGTCCTAGTTGCTCTGGTGCTGCACTGAAGTACCTGAAAGCAGCATGTGACTATGCTTTCTTTTATGGCTATACAGCAAGTCAAGAACGATGTCTTCATCTACGTGGTTATGAAAACATCTGGACTGCTTGTGGTGTTCCGAACCACTTCATTTCACCATCTGGTAAATCACTCGAATTAGTTGAAATCCCTGAAGGTGAGATCAAAGGATGGACTTTACTTCAAAAAGCTTTCAATAACGAACTATATGATCATGGAGAAGAACAACCGACAGTAGAAAAGAAAACAACACGCAAGCGATCTTGATTTACACTCCCTTACAGATTACAGTTTTGACTCAAATTTTTTCCCAGTTTCACAAAGGTACATAGTAATGGCAAAAGCAAAGAAATCAGCATTCGTAACTGGTTTGGCATCGAATAAGGAAGCTCTCAAGGAGGCAGCAGAAAAGGAACGAGCATCACTTGCAGATCAATCTGAAGTGCAGCAAGTTTACAAACTCAATAAGAAAGGGGACCGAGTATCGGTTCCTTGCAAACTCGTCAGTGTCAAATGTGCCACACACGAAGAAGGTGACAGAAAGGGTCTTCCCTATGTCAATTGGGTGTTTGCTCCACTAGAGGCTCCTGGAAAGGGAATGCTGATCGGTAACTATCAACCAGCATACAATCGCAAAACGATGGTTATTGATGGTGCAGCATTAGGTTGGATCTTCCAAGAGTTTCAAGCTTGTGGTTTCGATACCAGATCTTGGGCTAACGATCCTTCAGAATTAGAATCTGCAGCAGAAGAATTGGATTCAGAAAAACCAACCATCATGCTCTCGATTCGTGCCTCGGAGATCAAAGCAGGTAAACGTGCTGGAGATGTAGCAGTCAATTACTCCATCAGTCGATTGATTGATGATGTTTCTTCCCAGGAAACTACGGGAGACTCGGAAGAGGAAGATTCCCTCGATGATGGGCTTGAAGCAGCTATGACTAAGGAGCCTGATCCTGTTCCTGAAAAGACCAAAGTTACAAAGACCAAAGCAGCGAAGAAGAAATCTCCTGCTGTTGGTGATTCCATCAAATTTAAATTTGAAGATGAAGATGGTAATCAAGAAACTATTTCAGCTACCATTGAATCGATAGAAGGAGAAACACTGACCGTCAGCGATGGCACGTACACTTACGATATTGAAGTTAGTGACGTACTGTAAATCTTTCTATCTCTGTAGTTTAATCGTGGGTGTAGTAGGAAACTGCTACACCCTTTTCTTTGGTGAGTCGTACTATGTCCATCATTGCTATAGATACAGAAACCACGGGATTAAATTTCCTATTAGGTGCAGAACCATTCATGGTGACTGCTTGCGACTTAGAAGGAAATCTCTTTTATTGGGAATTCGACATTGATCCAATAACTAAAAAGATTAAACGCAATCGCACAACTCTCAAAGATATACGAGAGACTTTGCGGCAATACGATGATTGGGTGTTTCACAACGCCAATTTTGATCTTCGAGCTATCGCTACACTTTTTGAAATATCTGTTCAAGAAGTTTCTAAACTCCACAAACATCCAGATGCCTTCTGGTATCACATTCACGATACCTTACTGATGTCTCATGTTCTCGATAATCAACGATCACATGGTTTGAAAGATCTATCGGTTCGTTATCTCCAATTTCCAAAAGACGATGAGGACCAACTTAAAGATGCAACCAAAGCTGCTAGACGTTTAGTTCGATCCCTCCACCGAAAGGGGGAAATTCCTGATTGGCAGATCCATGACGAGACAGAAGCAGACTATTGGCTACCCAGGCTCATGTTTAAAGCCTTTCCAGACCTCGCACAGCCTTCCTGGGAGAACGTATGCCTCTCGTATGCCCTAAAAGACGTTGAACGCACCATATCGCTTTATACGCTGTTTAAAGACCTACTACTTAGTAGGGATACGCTCGGAGTCTATCTTCGAGAGATCAATGTTCTCAAAGTGGTTCTCGATATCCAATCCAGAGGCATGAACTTTTTGCGACCTGTAGCTGCTTCTGTGTTGTCAGATTTGGATTCACAGATAGATGCTTATTCCCAGAAACTCATGTCTATAGTAAATTCATTCGGTCTAGAGGAGTTTAACTTTGAGAGTCCTATGCAACTCCAAAGTCTGCTTTATCAGGAGATGAAGTTCCCTGTTGTGTCTTTGACGGATAAAGGTAAACCTTCTACAGACGCAAGCACACTTCAGCATCTAATCAATTGCTGTCCTGATCATCCCAATATAGATTTTCTAGTTTATCTAAAAGAGTTAAAGCTAAATCTTACCAGTAGTAAATACATTAGAAATTATTTGCATTTTGCAATCCCTTCTACAAAGGGAAAAAGAAATTACTACACGCTTTATCCTAACCTAAATCAGACAGGTACTAAAACTACTCGCTTTAGCTGTAGTAACCCGAATGGGCAAAATATTTCTACAGGTAAAGAAGAGGAAGACGACACAGGACATAAGATCAAACGGTTTAATTTGCGAGAACTGTTTGGTCCACCACCTGGATACGTATGGTACGCGATTGATTATTCATCTCTGCAGTTGATTATTTTCGCATACGAAGCAAATGATCAAGGGATGATAGACGCATTTGCTAAGGGTTACGACTTCCATAATTACGTTGCTAAAGGATTATTCAATACTCAAGAACCTACAAAAACAGAAAGACGTATTGCCAAGAATGTGAACTACGCTTTGATTTTTGGTGCTGGTGCTGAACGTGTTGATGCGACAGCAGGAATGGATGGAGCTTATCAACTCTATCAGAATCAATTCCCTATTGTTGCTGAGTATATGGCGAAGATCAGCTATCAAGTTCGTAAAACAGGGCAAGTAAAGACTGCTTTTGGGTATCCTCTGAATGTACCAAGAGAACAACCTTACAAGGGTGTTAACTACATTGTTCAAGGAGATGAAGGCAACATTGTCAAACAAGCGATGTATTTAACAAATCGCTATTTGAGTCTTCATCCCTCTAAATCTCGCTTGATCATGCAGATTCATGATGAGCTAGTTTTTGAATGTCCGAAGGATAAGGATTTTCCTTTATCCACAATTTGTCAATTGATGATGGGACCGGCAAGAGAAGTAGGTTGGACAACTCCTGTCGGTGCATCCCTGGTGACGACTCACTGGGGAGACAAGAAAGAATTGGAATTAGATTTATAATGAGGTGAACCGTGATTGATTTCTTTGATTACTATGGTGTGTTTCTTTCTCCAGCTTCGGAGATGTCTAAAGATCAGTACAAAGGAGATTGTCCTTTTTGTGGTAAAGAAAAGCACTTTTATGTCGATCCCACCAAAGGATTATTCGATTGTAAAAAATGTGGTGCTGAAGGTAACAACCTAACCTTCATCACTGATTTGCATAAGATGTATTTGGAAACCACTAAGGATGAAGACTATCTAAATTTAGCATCTTTGCGTCCTGGTGTTACTGCAGACGCATTAAAGAGTGCAGAATTTGCTTTGGATCGTGATTCAGGTACATGGTATGTCCCATATCAAAATGGGAGTAAGTATTTGAATAACTTAGGTAAATTCAATCCTGATAACGGATTTAGAATCTACAAGGGTCCAGGATTGGGATTAAAACTGTATCGACCTTTTGATAAGAAATCTTTCCAGGAAACCGTGGTGATCTGCGAAGGAGAATGGGACCTCTTATCGATCTATTCGCACATGAAAGAATGCGAACCCAATTTTTCTATTTGTGCCGTACCTGGATCTAACACATTCAAAGATGAGTATTTAGAAAATTTCAAAGGTAAGAATGTCATCTTGATGTACGACAAGGATGATGCTGGTAAGAAGGGTATCGCCAAAGTTTCAAGAAAACTAAACGATGTCGCAGCTTCAATTCGTTTCCTTAAATGGGATACTGATGAAAAGTTTTCTAGTGCTGAGGGTGAAGAAGACCTAGGTAAGGATCTACGAGACTTTGTTGTATCGAAAACAACAGAACATAAAGGTATGACTGCTAAGAGAAAACCCAAGCTATCGACAATGATTTGGGGGGCAATCATTCTTCAGTGTATTTCACCTGAAACAGATCAAGGGACTACGGATAGCTACCTAAGTGAAAGGTTTTCTTTACCACCAGTTGCTACCGTTACTTCCTGGGAAGATTACATTAAAGTCTTTCGTGATAACCTGTATCTCACACCTAGCAATGAACATGCACTAGCTTGTGTTTTGTCTACTTCGATCTCTCCACACTTTCCTGGTGAGCCGATATGGTTATTCCTCGTTGGTCCTGCAAGCTCAGGGAAGACAACTCTCATCGAATCTTTCGGTGATTCGAATATGTATGTTGATGCTCAATCTGAAATCAGTGCTAGATCTCTGGTATCGGGTTACAAGACTTCTGACGGTAAAGACATCAGCTACTTGCCGACTCTCAACAATCGAACATTGATGATCAAAGACTTTACTACGATCTTGACCAAATCGGCTCAAGAGCAAGATGAACTCTTTGGTATCCTTCGAGATGCTTTCGATGGTAGTTACAAGAAACAATATGGTAACAACCAGCATCGATTCTATAAGGATCTCAAATTTGGTTTGGTTGCAGGTGTCACCAAAGCTATCCATGCTCAAAACCGATCTTCATTGGGCGAACGCTTCCTCAAGATCGAATATCTCGACAAATCAGAGTTTGATGAGTATCTACACATACAATCTGCTATGTCGTCGGTAAGTACCAAAGCTCAAAGAACTAAGATACTCATTGAGCATTCTCTTGGATACTTAGATTACCTGATGAATAATCTCCCTGATTTCTTACCAAATCTAAATGGAAGATTCGAATACAAGATTAGTCATCTTGCTATGTTGGTTGCACGTTTACGATCTCAAGTAGAACGTAGGCGAGATGAATCTTTGCTATATCGACCTGAATGGGAGGTAGCTTCTCGGTTAGCGGTACAGTTTAAGAAAATGGCCCAATGTTTGATGATTGTCTATAATAAAACAGAACCAGATAATCAACTTTATTTAACAATTCGTAAACTGGCTATAGATTCTTGCATTCCATTTAATATAGAATTTGCCAAACGTATGTATGCTTATCCTGATGGAATTACACGTAACGATCTTGCTGAGCAATTACAGTTACCAGCAACTAATGTGCATAGACTATTGACTGATTTAATGCAATTAGGTCTGATAAGAATGAAGCAGATAAAAGCAGGTAAAGTTGGTCGCCCAGTAGAACTGTATTACTTGGATTACAATGTACAGAAGTTATGGGCCAAAAGTGTAGAAGAGGATTACAACGACAATCCCTTGCCACCTGAGCCTTTGAAACAAGAAATCCCCAGACGCATTCGTAGGCAAAAAGTCTAATGTACCATCTCAATACTCGTATCCTTCAATTTCCTGCACCGAACAGTCCAGTCGTGATTTGCTCGGTGCAGGGTTATACTTTTGAATCAGAACATCTCTATTCACCTGCGTTTGATCAGGCAGTGATACAGCAGATTGAACATTTAAAACACAAGTTTGCTACCCGTCCGACTCTTGCAGTTGCTCCTGAAGAAATAGTTTCAGCTTCTCATCTGCAATTACTGGTTAATGAGATTAAATCTGGAAAGATCAAACAGCAATCCGTAACTCTCACTAAACACCCAACTGATGACGGTGTAGTGATTCAAATTCATCTCAAGTAAATAGGAGCATATCATGGTATTAGTTGAAACAGGTTCTAAGTCGATGCAGACCAATCAGAAAGATTGGATCTTTTTAGTCAAGATTGCAGGATTAGCAGCATTAGCTTCTGCAATCGGTATTGGTATTGAGCAAATTGATGTAGTTAAATCCCTAATTCCTGAAAAGTATGCACCAATAATCACAAGTATTGTTTTGCCTTTATTGGTATGGCTTGTTCAATACTTGTCGGATACTAGGAAAAAAATAGAAGAGGAAGCAGACGACAAATCACCTCTGCCACCTATGGCATCTATCATGTTTTTACTAATCCTGTTTTTCCCAGGAGAATCATCGGCACAAGTTGCAACGTATCAAGGTTCAGATCAAGAACAAAAATCTAGTTTCAAACCCTATACTCTAATTCGTTTGGAATGTGAAAATGATGCGAAATCGTTCATTTGGATCATACGCAGACTACCAGACGGTTTTCGACCTGATTCAGTACGAGTTAATAATGGAAAAGAACTGGTGTGGACAGGACCTCCAGGATCATACGATGTCGATACCATATACACCGATAAAGATGGTATTCTGCAGCAACTCTTTACCAGAGTGGTAATCGAAGGAGCATTGCCCCCTACCCCAACTCCCACTCCAACTCCCGATAATCCAAATCCACCTAATCCCAATCCCAATCCTAATCCATCTCCAGTTAACCCATTACCAAAACCTTTTGGCAAATTTGGATTCTCGCAACTTGCTTACGATCAAGCTCTAAAGATTCCTGTAAAAGATCGAACAGAGTTAGCTCAAGCTATTGCGGATAACTATGGCAGTGTATCTGCAGCAATCTTTGCCGGTGGTTTAGTAGATGTCAATAAAGCGTTTGAAGAGATTCGATCTCGTAATCGTCAATTATCTACCAGTACATCATTTACAGCATGGTCTTCTTGGTTCGATGATTTAGGACTCAAAGTAAATCAGGATTGGTCAAGTAAGAAACTGAATAATCGATCTGATATTGCCGAAGTCTTTCGTGAGATTCAAATTGGATTGCTGGCATCCATTGGTAAACAGCCAGAGTAGTTTTCCCCAGTAGGAGTTTTTTATGGCAGACAAGAATGAAGTCTACAATGAGGTGTCTCGTAGAACAGACACAAATGGAACTGCGATCAATGTCGCAGAAACCAAGCGAGTAATCAAAGCATATCATGATTACCTGCTGTCACTTTCATGGGAAGATCGTGTTCGTTACGTTATCAAGGTACTATTCAAATGAGTACAAAAAACGTAACTGAATTCGCATTACGAGTAGCAGAACAAGTTACAGGTGTTCCATTAGGAATGCTTGAAACTGTTATGACTGTTAACTCACCTGGATACGTTTCTTCTCAGGAGAATACAGAGACTCTTGAAAAAGATCTCCAGGTATACTCTATCGATCCCATGACTATTTTGGCAATTATCACTGCCATAATCCAAGTCATGGATTTGCTGAAGAATGGTTGCGGCAAGCCTTCTCAATTTTCAGAGAATGCACGTTTTCGCAATCAAATACTATTGGCTATTTTTCGTAGTCGAGTATGGATAGCTGCTAAACAAGCTGGCTATCCAAGAAATCCTAAACAACTGGCAGACGCAATGTTGGATGTAGCTCATAGCTCTGGATCTATCAAAGTTGCTGCAGTTGTTGAAGAACTAGACTCGATCTAATTTTTTCCCAGGAAGCAAACCTATGAAATATCAATTTGGTTGGGCAGGTCCTAAAGAAGAAGAACCTGCTTTAGAAGCATTTGCAGCACAACCCGATCATCCAATCGTCGATACCCGTATGATCGACTGGGATGGTCTAGCAAGTGCCATGCAAACCGACTCTGATCCAAAGGGTAAAAGGTTTGCTTTCTGGGATGCTGTTGTCAAATTAACTGGTAAGCATTTACCCAACACCAATCAGTTACTAGGTGATTGTTTTGTGCCAAGCAGTCAAGTTCGTATGGCTGATGGTACAGAAAAAGCAATTGAAGATGTTGTAGTTGGTGAAGAGGTGCTGGATCATATTGGATCACCAAATAAGGTAATTCGAGTAATCAAAAAACCATATTCAGGTGATATCTTAAAATTCGAATTTAGATGCAAAATTAAAGAAATCAACTGCACTCCAGATCATCGTATGTATGTCTACGACGATGTTAAAGGTGGGTTCGAGTGGGTTGAAGCAAGGAATCTAAAACCATCTTGTCAACTTCTACAACCTAAAGATAGAACTCAGATTGATAAATGGATTACTGAATTCGATCTAGTTAAAGATGCAAATTGCATTCCTATATCAGATGATCGTGTTACTTTCGGTCGTTCTAGAAATACGTGTCCTCGTTATATTGCCTTAGATTCAGATCTTGCATGGATGCTTGGATTATTTTTAGCTGATGGATCTTTAGAACGTAATCGAATTACTTTCAATCTTAGTGATAAGAAAGCTATTCATGCTAAACGCATAGAAGCTTACATGAATTCATTAGGTATTGAATGTAAAATTTACAAAAGAAAAAGCAAACCTTCTGTTTTATATTGCAGGATAAGTAACACACCCTTATCTCAATTATTTAATAATTGGATTAAAGGTAATACCTACACTAAACGAATACCAGCATGGGTATTTTTACAAGCTGCTAGGTATCAATATGCAGTATTAGAAGGTTGGATTGATGGTGACGGTCATATTGATACGAAATCAATTATTCGAAAAAATAGGAAGCCTTCTAAAAATTGTAAGATCACAGGAGTCAGTGTTAATAAAAATCTGATTTCAGATTTCTATAGAATCTGCAATAACTTACTTATTCGACCAAGAATATCGCAGCGTAAACCTCGTAAGCAATCAAAAATTGCTTATGATCTTCAATTCAATGGATCTGAAGCAGTTCGATTAAAACCAGCTATATCATCTGAAGTTAGTATTGATGTGCTACATGCTGATATAACATCGAAAGGTACTCTTGAAGAAGTTACCGCAATAACTAGCAGTCATTACGAAGGTTTTGTATATTGCTTAGAAGTTGAACATAACCACTCATTTCAAGTAGATGGACTTGCTGTTCATAACTGCGTTGCTGCTGCAACTGAAATGGGGCTGGAGTACCTACTTGCCGATCAGATCGTTCGAAGTGGTAATCTCCAACAGTACCGACCTGTATTCCGTCCTTGGTTATACGGTGCAGGTCGTGTACTCGTTGGTGGTAATAAGATTCGAGGTGATGGTTCTCTTATCACATGGCAGTATCAAGCACTCACTGATTATGGTGTTCTTGCTGAAGATGAGCAGGGTGTTCCTGGTTACTCAACCGCTATTGGTCGTGAATGGGGATCTTCTCGATCAGTACTCGACAAGTGGAAAGCTAAAGCTGCTGAAACCAAAGTTGAAAAGTACATCGAGGTCAAGAACTTCGATGACGCTGCTAAGGCAATAATCATTGCTAAAGCATTTCCATGTATTGCATCAGGTCAAGGTTTCCAAATGCAGTTACGCCATGACCAGGAAGCAGGTTGTTCCTGGTTTATCCCATCCGGCACATGGATGCATCAAATGCACTTATCTGGACTTGATTACAACATGAAGAACCCACGAATCTATGTTGGTAATCAATGGAGCTATGGTGCCCACCCTGGACAACTCGATGGTCCAAGCGGTGGTGGTTGGGTTCCTGCTGAGTTTTTTGATAAATGGGTTCGTCAATCAGGTTGCTATTGTTTAGCAATGATTGGATTTGATGCATGGAGATTAGTAGCACCTAATTTTGCAATGAAGTAAGAGATATGGTAAACAAAGAAGGTGAGTATAAATCTCCGTACATTGAAGTACGTCCAAAGAAGACAGAAAGGAAGTGTCTAAAATGTAACGAAGTATTCAAGTCTGATGGACCAGGGAACAGAATTTGTGGTGAATGTAATAGAAACAATGTTCATACTTGTAGGAAAGATCCTACTCGCGTATTAGGAAGTAACTTAGAAAAACATATCGGAGATTGAATCATGAAGACTTTTCAAATTTCTCTTTTAGCCATTGTTTTTATCCTGGGGTGCTTAACTCAATCGGTATTTTCCCAGGAAGAATGCCTAACGGGAAATTGCAATGCTCCATTCTCTGGACCAGTGCAAAAAGTTGCCACTGCTCCTGTCCGAGCTACTGCAAAAGTTATCCAATCTCAACCCGTTCGTCGCGTGGTTGCGTTCCGTCCGTTTCGTCGTGTGTTTGGTCTACGTTGTCGATAGGAGAAAGTATGTCTTACGGAAAAAGTTGTGGTAATGGCAAGAAGAATGGAAAAGACAAAGACGACATGAAAATGCCGTACAAAAAGTCTGCACCAAAGAAAGCTATGCCAAAAAAGAAAAAGGGAAAGTAAAAGATTAAGTTCTCGTAGTTGTCACATCTACGACTTTCCCAACCCTGGTATGTTGTCAGTTACATGCCAGGGTTTTTTTATAAAGAGACAAATATGGTAACACGTAAACTCCCCAAGTCTGATTCCCCATTAGGTCAATTGCGTTTAGAGTATCGAGATCCCAGAGAACTCAAAGCTAATGAAAAGAATTGGAGGCAGCACCCTCGTCGTCAACGACAAGCTTATCAAGCTTTAAAAGCTAAAGTAGGTTGGGCAGGTGCATGTCTCTATAATGAAACCACTGGTCGTCTTGTTGATGGTCACATGAGAGTAGACGAGGCGATCAAGAATAAAGAACCCGTAGTCCCAGTTCTCATTGGTTCTTGGGATGAATCTCAAGAGAATCTACTTCTTGCCCAACTGGACCCTATTGGTGCATTAGCTAGTACCAATCAAGAAGCATTAGCCTCTCTTACTGCAGCTAATGAAAAACTACTCACCGATCTATCAGACGATACAGATCGTCGTCTAGCACAGTTAAATCAAGATCTACAAGCCTTTGCAGAACAAGAAGAATCAGCACCTTTAATTCCTCAATCTAGTCCTCTTAGAAAACCTAAAGTCAAAAAGGAAGAACTAAAGACAACTCCTTCCCCATCAGATTCTGTCTATATTCCAGAGCATGATGAAAAAGAAATAGTCAAACAAATAATAAGCGATAGTGTTAGATTCCCATCATCTGATTCTCGTTTAGTTCCTATTCCATTACAAATCCCAGATCTAAAATCTGATTTGATTGCTACACCTGATATGCTCCCAGAGCAAACTTTTAATAGGAGTAGAGATCAAGATACTACTAATCCATTAACCTATTACTGTATATCTGCTGTACCATATCCAGATGACAGACAAGGTGGGACTCTTGGATTCTTTTCAGAAGATTACCGTTTTAATCATGTGTGGAGTCACTCAGCTAGTTTTCTTAGTGAATTGATCGATGGTGACTGGTCCTGTGTCGTAACTCCAGACTTTTCAACATACGATACGAATACGTTCCCAGAAAAATTATGGGCAATCTACCGATCTCGTTGGTGCGGTAGATACTGGCAGGAAATGGGAATATATATAATCCCATGTATCCAACACATGATTATTGGTGATGCCGATATGACCATACCAATAACAATAGAAACCTTACCAAAATACTGCCCAACAATAGCTTTACAAACTCGAAGCTTGACAGATTACTCTGGTTTAGTACAAGTTATAAACTATGCAATCGAACATAAAAATGTCGAGGGCATATTGATCTACGGTGGTGAGTCTAAGAAAAAGTATCTGCATGGATATTTATCAGATAAAGCAAAGGTAATATACCTACCTGATTTCATGACAGATAGAAAACGTGTCCTAAAACGGGAGAATTAAAATGGCAAAGAAAAGAACGCCAAAGAAAGCTGAAAAGAAAGAACCTGCAAAGAAACCTGTAAATAAGAGAACTCCAAAAGCCTCTAATTCACCTGCACTAACACCAGAAGCTGCCGCAAAAGTAGCTAAATCTAGAGGAGGTGAAAAATCAGGAACAGTTACTACTAAAAAAGCCCCAAAGAAAGTTCCACAACCAAAAGTAAAAATCGGTAGTGGTTTCTTTCCAGGTAACAGAAAAGCACTCCGTAAAGAACGAAAAGCGGAGATGAAGAAAATTGCTTTTGATGCCTTAACTCCTGCACAAAAAGCAAAACGGCAGAAAGATAATGAGCGTAAAAGAAAGAATAGTGCTAATGCCAGAAGTGCTCCAGGTAAATCTGGCAATAGTGCGAATACTGGAACACGCCCATCCGTAAAAGCTGCTAAATCAACTGCCAGTAACACTAAAAAAGAAACTGGCGTAGCAAGAATTAAACCAACTACAGCAAAATCCGCTAAAGCTAAAAAACGACAGAAACGCTCTCGTTAAGAGTTAGTATCCATTTCCCCATTCCCATATAGGAACAAGTTATGATTAGAAAAATCGGTCGTCCTCAAAAGTATCCTTGGTCTACATGGCTGAACGGTCAAGAGCATGAGATTGTCCTCGGCAAAGACATCGAGTGCAGTCTGACCACGTTTCGAGCTAATCTATGGAAGCATAGCAGCCAAGCCAAGGTACGCACCATCACACGATGTGAACAACGCAAATCAGGGAAGAAAACAATCACTGTATTGATCCTACAGTCCTATCCAAAGAAAGAAGTAAAAAATGAAAAAGGAAAAAAAAGCCAAAGGCAGTTTGTCTGAAGCTGCCAAAGTACTAGGTAGTGCTGGTGGAAAGAAAGGTGGTCCAGCAAGGGCCAAAGCACTGTCCTCCACTCGACGATCTACCATAGCACGCATGGGAGCCAAAGCTAAACACAACAAACAATAAATCGGACAAACTCATCCTCAAGATAGAAATATCTTGGGGATTTTTTATGTACTTACATTGCATATTGTTCCGATGATTTCTATCATCTTAGAACATTCACGAAAGGAGTGACTTATGCAATGCGTATATTGCCAGCGAGAAATCGGCAACAACGACAAGTACGAACTTTTTGGCGGTGATCTAGTCCACATTCATTGTTTTCAAATCATCGGTGTAGAGCTTACCGATACTCCCTGGGAAGAAATGCTTCCTAGAGAACAAGACGCAATCAACACCTATCTATCCATCGAGTCCCAAGAACAACAGGAAGTCATGTAATGAATAAGCAAGCTATCACCATCACCATCGAACTCTCATCCGTAGATCCTATTCGAAAGGATCTAACTGAGGCATTAGAGAACTATCTGACACTTCAAGAAGAAGGTCGAAACCCCATCGAAGCAGAAGTCATTGCTATGATGCTTGAAAAAGCTATTAAAACTGCTTCGCGTCTTCTTATCAACAACGATATGTACAAGCTACACGGAAGCGAGATGATAAACATTTCGCCTATAGGTCAAATGTCAAAATGGTATATTGAATCTGAGAAGATTCCTCTGCCCGAAATCTGGATCAACCCTTGGTCAATCATTTCAGTAGATTGGGCAGATAAAACATGAACCGAAACGGCTACTACACAACCGAGGATCTCAAACGTGCAATCAATACGAAAGGTGGTTGCATCTTCGAGATCATCGCATGTCATGATGGATTCACTTATGTTTGGGTACGAAAAAACTCAGACAAGTTTACCACTCAATTACCTATCAGTCCTATCACTATGGAGGAAACACATACCAACGCTCATCTAGTCAACACGAAGCTTTACCCAAGTCGATTCTGGGACGCGATATGTTCTTCCCAGGAAATCACGGTAAGGTGGGTCACAGGTGATGAGCTATCCCGTCACGTAACAATCGAAGAAGTTTTATTTTGGGTTCGAACTAACTTATAATCCGAGGTTCCAATGTCTAAGCGAAAACGCAATGTAGATTTTATGTCTGTTAGGAAAGAGAAATTCGATCATATCAGATCGATATTTCAGAGTTACATTTCCCAAGTATTCGATATTGGGGATAAGAATGATCTGAATAAAATCTATGAAGGATTCAATAAAGAAACATTCAACCATCTTGGTGATATTCTCTACAAGGGATATGTAGCCTCTATCAAAGCTACCAATGATGCGATGAATGAAGCTGCTGACTACTGCAACGATAAAGAAATCGCTCTACCCTTCCCCCTGGTCTACAAGCTTCAGGCATTCCTGGAAGTCATGACTATGGTGGAATACATGATGGCAGTAGATCATCGAAAACTATTAGGCACAGACATCTCCTTAGAAGATCAATGCATGATATTCGAAGGAACCATCGAAAAAGGATTTGATTCTTTGAAAAATTCTGAAGCATCTAATGAGTATGATAGTTGTTTGGCAGATAAGTTTAAGAACTTAGAAGCATTATTCTCAAGTGATGCCTCTGCAGCAGAGATTGCTAAAGAATTTGCAAAAGATGTTAATGACATCGCAACACCAGATCTAGTCTATACCATCAATAAGATGGAGGGTTTACTTATTTTGAGTTATTCTGTTCCATCTAAGAGCGAACAGTTATCTCGGATAGAAAGTATCGTGTCTTCCATCGTTGACATCTCTAGAAAAGAGATTGATCGTAGACGAGTAAGTAATTAGTTTCCTATTTCCCTAGTCTAGGTCGTACATCATTCGGTGTGCGACCTTTTTTTATGAAAAGGTGTATTATGAAAATCTTCCACTGTCGTAGAGCGAACAAGCTAACTCCAGGTATTCAGGATCTTGAAGAGATGGGAGAACTGGACATCCTGAAAGAAGGTCAGTCTATCCTACCTCATCTTTGGCCCCATGATGCAGTTTGGAATCAACTATCACCAGTCGATGCAGATAACTCCGAAATTGCAGCAATAAGTTTTTGGTTGGAGACATCCTTCTACAATCAGTCATGGAACGTAGATGAGAAAACTGGGATGGTCCGGCGTAAATGCGAGATCTCATGGGATGAGTCAGATTGTTTTTTAGAGGTCCAAGAACCGTCTCCTATAGACTCCACTACCATTATCCGCATCTATCGTATCGACTTCGATTTTGATCACGGATTCCAGGCGATCCTGCTCTCGAAAGTCCTGGTATCAGATTGCCCCTTCAAAGTTACCCGCCTTGAATTTATTGAGGACAACGAATGATTAAGTTAGAGGCTAAATCACACGACGTAGTTCCTAGTATCGTTTATTTAAACCCTGAACATATCGCAGAAATCGATATTGTCCTCGAACGGCATGGAGGGGTACTAATCGAAAAGATTTTCCGAATCATGATGGTTTCAGGTGAGTGGTTCAACTATCGCACCAGTGAATACCTCGTAGGATCTCTCGAAGATTGGTTAGACTGGAAGGTGCGAACTAATCTAGCATCGATCAGTGACCTCTAAATTTGACCTATAACGCACCCAAACAGTTCCAGGTCTAATCACACCAGCCCATGCCTCAGAAGCGATTCTGGGGCATTTTTCGTTGTTTACGGGGATATTGGGGCGAGGAGATCTATTCCCAGGAGACTATGGGGATCTCGAAATCCCTGATTTACCCCTAGAGATGGGGAGTTAGTCCCCTAAAAATAAGTAAATAAAAAACCCCCACCAGTTTAGAAGCTGATGAGGGTTTCCGGTTGGTTTCGTCACTGTTTCCGAGGTGACACTATCAATCTAACATTCAATTTTTCGAAGTCAAGACTTTTCTAGCTTCTCTCATCAGGATCTCTACAGCCCATTCAGTGAAGTTTTCGCCGGTCTGTTGAGTATGCTTCCTTGCTGCTGCTTTAATTGTTTCCCAATCTTCAGGTGAGACTCGGCCAAGAATTCTGGGGGGATCGTAGATACCATGCTTGGTAGGTGGTCGTCCCATCTTAGGTTTGGTCTTAGCTGCAGTTCGTTTGATTTTAGGTTTATTGTTCATAGTATTTTTTCCCTAAGTTAGATGGTGAGAGTTACATAGCCATTTCTAAGGCTAGATCCAAAGCTTCTTTGTTGACAGTCGAGTTCTCACCAAACCAGAGTGAGTTGAATCGAGTTTGTGAAGTTCTAGTTGCTTCCCAGGTTAGATACTCAGTCGCACCATTGTAAGCATCCCAGAACGATCTTCCATGATTACCTTTGCCACTCAGAGCTAAACCAACGATCTTTTCGATCTTCTTGGTTTGAGAGCTAGTCCATTCATTGCTATCTTCATCAGCCTTAACCAATCGACGAGCATATTCGCGTAACCCTGAATAGGATACGCCACTGCTAGCTAGTTTACGGTATTGGTCGGCAGTTAGCTCGAACACTTCATCACTTTGATTGATACCATCTCGCAGAATTTCTAAGTTCTCTTTGAGATTCGTGGTATGCAAGCATCGAATCAATTTCGATTCTTTACCACGGATAGCAAGCGACAAAGTATTCCAGCATACAACACGGACGTAAGTAAAACCAAAGCGAACTGCTAGTTGTCCGTCATGACCATGAGCCAGCATTAGGTATCGGTTAATCTGATCGTGCTGATCTGTAACAAACTGACTACCTTTGTTGAACTTACCGAGCATCCACACTCTACGACCATTGAAGAGAGAACCACAAGTTTCAATGTTGATAGTCCCATCTGCAATCAATGGATCGAAGATGTCAGCAATGGTTTCATTCTGTAGTGGTGTATAGCCTGGACCTACTACACCCAAGATGTCTTGCGTATCCTCACGCACAATCGCACCATACTTGCCATTGGTCTTAGGTTGGGCACCACCATTGATGTGAACCATTCTTCCATCTTGAAGAAAGATAGGTTCTTTGGTGACTCGCCAATCTAACTTGGCAATGGATAATGCTTCCCTTCCAGTTTGAGGAGCAACACTCAGGTTAACTCCTAGACCATGCCAAGGCTTTTCGCCTACAGTCAATACTGAATCATTTTCAAAGATGTTGTGAGCCATGATAATAACCTTTCAAAGTGTAAAACTACTTGCTTGAACGCTGAACTAAGGGAAAGAAACTAACGAGCTTTAACCAGCATACGAACGCTTGTAGAAGTGGTCGTGTACTTCTCAACAGGAAGATCGTAGTCTTCCTTCATCTTGTTCCAATCAACGCGATTGGTTGTCACTGAACTGAACTGCAATGAGAAGATTCGTCCCTCTGCTTCTGTGACACCAGATTCTTCTAGTTCTTTACGAATACGATTTACTTCTGCTTCTAGATCTGCAATCTGAGCTTTGAGATTGCCGATACTGTCAACCCGACGAGCAATTTGTGCTGAGTTCATAACTCACCTCATTTGGAAAGAAACAACAACCAACTGCAAGCATCCTAGCATAGTTTATCGTACTTACAAGATCTAGTATTCAATAAATTCCCAAATTCTAAAAGGTAGTGGATATCCAGGTCTGATTTAGGTAAACGAGGATCGAGCCTATCTTCCCAGGAGCTATGGGATATCTCGCCTGGAATAAACCCCTTGCCTCTTCGCTCAAGCAGAATGTTTCTATGAACTCTGTACGAACGCAGATACGAACGCATGATTATGGGTCAAATTTTTCCAGAACCGGATTAAGCCCGCACTAAATCGGATATCTAGATCTCGATGTCCAGTTTCTAGGACCGCATATTGGATAAACTTGTCCAGTTTAAATCGGACATTTGGATCCAGATGTCTTGTTTTGAAGCCCGCATATCGGACCTACATATCCAGTTTAAATAGGACAATCGGATCTAAATGTCTTGTTTTAAAGCCCGCACAAATAAGACAACTGGATCTACATGTCCAATTTTTAAGACCGCACAAATCGGACATCTGGATATAGATATCCAATTTCAAGTCTGGTGCGGGTGCTGTCTAACCAGGTCAAATTGGATGTCGAGGTCCAGTTTAACCAGGTGGTGCGGACTCGAATCAACGGACATCTGGATCTCAATGTTTAATTTTGTTTGGTGGTGCGGACTGCTGGAAATCGGATGCGTATATCCAATATATAGTAATAGTAGGGGGTTTTGTGCGGGCTAAACGCTGTTTTTCGTATCCTTTTAAATGGCCCTAGCTTGCCCCCTAATCGATTTTCGGCATGGTAGGTATCGATAGCCCTAGTTGATTCCCAATGCGTTATACGTCAAATTTGGAGGTTTAAACGGTATATACTTTTAGGGGGTAATTGTCGCTACAAATAGCCCTAGAATAGCCCTATATATATGGAATAAAATTGTGGGGGGGTATCGGAAGACGTAGTTTCTGTAATTGCAAAATATTTTTTAGAATATCTATTTTTTGTATTGCAATAATCCGATACTAAGTTATAGTTGGGGATAGTTGGTTTCTTGTTTGTTGTTTCTTGTTTCTTGGAGTGTTCACTATGTCGGCTATACAATCGATTCGAGAATTTATTGCTAGTGCCAATTATCGGGATTTGGTTTCTTTGGGGTATGAAATAGAAACTCAATTCGAAGGGGAAGAAAAGGAGTTTAACTCAGACGCATTTTGGGATAACTACTCTCCTAGTGATGATATGATCTTGTCTTATCTTGGGCTATCGTTCAATAGGGAATGGCAACGATACATCAACAACAATGTATCGGGTGGGCTAATTGCAGCATTGGGGGTTGATGAAGATGGATTACAACAATACGCCTACGATATGGAATATGAAAATGAAGATAGTGAATATTGGGAGGGGGAAGAAAAGTCTAGGGAAGAAATAGATGGTTTTCAAACTGTATCCGATGGTAGTGTTACTGGGTGGGAATTTAAGACTCGTTCCCAATTAGACGAAGGTGGAATTGACTATACAACCGCACTAGAATTATCAGAACAATTCTACGATGAATTACCATCTAGCTATGCAATAGACGATGAATGCTCTTGTCATGTACATATCAAAGTACTAGGGGTTAGATACCATCGGGGTAGTTATAAATTGTATATGCTTATTTTGGATGAATTATCCAAAGTTTGGGCTAGTGATATAGTACCCGAAAATATTTTGGAACGAATAAAGAATTGTAGGCATTTTTATTCCCCAAAGGCTAACCATACCGATAAATATAATACAGTAAGAATTCATCCCCAGGGTACATGGGAATTTAGACTTTGGGGGAATTGTCAGGATAGTAGTGAGGTTAAATTTTGTGTAGATAATACAATTGAATGTTTCCGAAAAGCTTATTTCCGATACTATGCTAGGGATACAAAACTTTTCGATACAGTGGAACAATACGCCCAAACTATGGGGCTAAAATACAATCAAATATTCGAAACAATAGCTAGAGAAGCTATGGTATCGGGTGATACTATCGATAATGTACTATCGGAAAAGTTAGCTATCGTTTAATAGTAGTTTGGATATAGTTGGGGGGGTAGTATCTATCCCCCTTGTTTCTTGTTTCTCACTTATAAAGGCTATAACTATGTGTCTTATTTTTACCAATAAAGAAAAGCAACTTGTCAATTTAAAGGCTATGCAAAATGCCTATCGTTCTAATCCAGACGGATTGGGTATCCTATTGTGGGATAACTCTCAATGGATTGCAGAACGCCATATCGATACCCCATTAGAACCTATCGTCGATAAACTTAATAGCTACGATAAATTTGCAATCCATTTTAGGTATGCAACACATGGTAGAGTATCTATTTCGAATTGTCATCCATTCAGTTTGGGGAATGGGTGGTATATTATGCATAATGGTATCTTGCCATATACGCCCACAAAGTCTAATCGTAGCGATACGTGGCAACTATCCCAATATTTAAAGGCTATGGGGGTTACGACATTTACCCCTAGACAGTGGAAAGCTTTCCTACCAATTTTAAGAGAGAGTATCGGTAGCGATAGAATTCTAATCGCTAACCCCAATGGGAAAATTCTACGTTTAGGACAATGGACGCAACGTAGTGAGGGATACTATAGTAATGGTGGTTGTTTGTGGTCCAAATCAAATACAACCCATGTTCCAAAATTCCCTAGCTATACCCCTAATACCGATAGTTGGGATAGTTGGAATGATGATAGTTATGTTATCGGGGGTTATGCATGGGATAATAGATATAGGGAGGGTAAATAAATTCCCTATGCTACCCCCCAACAATATGCTAGGGGGGAATACTGTATCGGTGTATGTCGAAAAGGATAATCTACTATGGGCATGGGGGAAGGATGCCAAGATACTCTCCAAAATACTAGGGCTACCCCTACGTATAGCAATAGAGAATAAGACAGTGACTCATTACGTATGCTTCCGATACAAGGGGGATATAGACGAATTACAAACGGGATTGAATAGGATACTACCATATCAGATAGCTATCCTACGATAGCCCACAATGGCCCTAGAATGCGTTTACCATAACGATATGGTATATTGTGCCCCTAGTAGTCTTCAATGATTGCTAGGGGTATTTTTATTGATTTAAAGGGGGATAGCCCGTATGGGTGGTAAAGTATCTAAGTTAGTTCTAGTAGCTAAAAATAATCCGGACCTATATCGGACGTTTCTATCCAATTTAAGGGCAGGGTGTAGTTTGGCATCCAGTAGTGCCAGTATAGGCATATCCCCCAAAAGTGGTAGTTTGATTTTGGGTAAAATAAGAAAAGGGATAGCTACCAGAGAAGAGAAAAAAATAGGGAGGGATATAAGGACCGCATTAGGGAGGGTGTTGGGTTTGACTGAAGCAGAATTA
>Ga0208594_1000058_pt1 | contig 39117 bp, 45 predicted proteins | sample LakMenEpi14Sep10_FD_150699 | JGI IMG/M metagenome (GOLD analysis project Ga0208594, IMG submission 150699) | Freshwater microbial communities from Lake Mendota, WI - 14SEP2010 deep hole epilimnion (SPAdes) | ecosystem: Environmental > Aquatic > Freshwater > Lake > Epilimnion/Euphotic zone ...
CCGAATCCGAGCTGCTTACTGCCCATCATCCCAGTGCGCGCCAGCGATCGCATGGACATTTTCCCTCAGATTGGCCTGGTTTTCCAGAGTCTCCTTAACAGGCTGCCCCCAAAGCGACACATCACTCTCCAGAAAACTACGGATAGAGCCAGCCAACAGCTGGTTGAGCTAGCCAACAGCCATGGCCGCCTGTTTGTAGGCCACTTCAACCACCTCGCTGAGGGTGGGGTGGGTGTGCACCTCGTTGACCAGCTGCTTCACGCTCTGGCGGCGGGCCACGGCGTTGGCGATCTCCTGAATCAGGTCGGCGGCGTGCAGACCGTAGATGTGGGCGCCGAGCACCTCGCCGCTGCTCTTGTTGAACAGCAGCTTCATCAGGCCGTCGCTCTCCAGCTCGGCCAGGGCCTTGGAGTTGGCCTTGAAGTAGCTGCGCACCGATCCCAGTTCGAAGCCCTCCTTCGCCGCCAGTGCCTTGGCATCGGCCTCGCTCAGGCCCACCGAGCTGATCTCCGGATGGGTGAAGGTTGCCGCCGGAATCGAGCGGTAGTCGATGGCCCGCGTGTGGCCCAGGATGTTGTCGATCGCCACGGTGCCCTGGGCGGCGGCGGTGTGGGCCAGCATCATCTTGCCGGTCACATCGCCCACGGCCCACAGGTGGGGCACGGGCTCCCCGCCCACCAGCACGCGCATGTGGTCGTCCACCGGGACGAAGCCACGCTCGGGTTCCACACCAACGGCCACCAGGTTGAGCTCGGCGCTGCTCGGCACCCGGCCGGTGGCCACCAGCACGGCATCCACCTCCAGGGTCTCCACCAGCTCCTTGGTCTGCATGTCGGCCAGCTCGATCTGCACCGGGCAGCCGGGGGTCACCTTGCGGGCCAGCACACCGGCGCGGGCGTCGATGTCGCGGCCGTCGATCAAGTTGCGGGCGGCGACCTTAGCGATGTCGGGATCGAAGGTGGGCATCACCCGATCCAGGGCCTCGATCATCGTCACCTCACAGCCCAGAGCGGTGTAAACATCGGCGAATTCCAGGCCGATGTAGCCGCTGCCGATGATCGCCAGCCAGCGGGGCAGCCACTCCAGGCTCACCGCCTCGTCGCTGGTGAACACGGTGCGGCCATCGGTTTCGATGCCGCGGGGCACGAACGGCTCCGAACCCGTGGCGATGATCACGTCGCGGGCGCTGTAGGTGCGCTCCACGCCAGTGCCGCTCGCGCGCACCGTCACCTGTTGATGGCCGGCGAGTCGGCCCTTGCCCCGCAGGATCGTGGCGCCGGCGCGCTCCAGGGTCTTGGTGAGGTTGGCGCGGATCGTGGCCACGAGCTTGTTGGCATGGTCGGCGATCTTCTGGCGCTCAAAGCGCACCGGCGCGGCGTGGATGCCGAAGCCGGCCAGGTGCTCGGCATCGGCAAGCTCCCGCACCCGGCCACTGGCGGCCAGCAGGGCCTTGGAGGGCACGCAGCCCCGATTCACGCAGGTGCCGCCCATGTCGCGCGATTCCACGATGGCCACAGTGAGCCCGTGCTCCGCGGCGTGCTTTGCCGCGTCGAAGCCGCCGTAACCGGCCCCGATCACGATCACATCGAAATCAAAATCGCCAGAGGAGCCGGAAGAATTGGAGGGGGCTGCGCTCACCTGGGCCACTGTTCAGCTGGCCGGCATTCTCTCCTGCCGCAGGCGCTCCAGCAGCAGCGGGGCCGCCGCCACCGCCACATTCAGGGACTCCACCGCCGGACTGTGGGGAACGGTGACCTGCTGGCTGGCCAGTGCCTGCAGCTCCCGGGCCAGCCCCGCCCCCTCACTGCCCAGCATCAGGGCCGTCGGAGCTGTCCAGTCGAGTTGCCAGTAGGGCTGCCCGCCCTGCTCCGGCGGCACGGTGGCAAGCAGCTGCACGCCATGCCGATCGCGCAACCGCAGCACGCGCTCCGCCAACTCAGCCCGGGTGCCGCGCCAGAGGGGCAGGGCCAGGGCTGCCCCGGCGGAAGCGCGCAACACCTTGGGCTGGAAGGGATCCGCCCCATCGGCCAGCCACAGGCTGCGCACTCCGGCCGCCAGCGCGGTGCGCATCAGCGTGCCCAGGTTGCCGGGGTCCTGGATCGTGTCGAGCACCAGCCAGAAGCCTGGGGCACTGGTCGCTGCTGCCAGGCCGTCGCCGGGCCCGGAGGCGATGGCCGGCGGCACCAGGGTGGCCACCACCCCATCCGGATGCTGGGTGCTGGCCACGGCCTGGAGCACCTCTTCACTCACCCTGTGCAGGCGGCAGCCGGGCGGCAGGGCGTTCAACAGAAGCGGATGGGTGTCCATCCAGGCCTCCGTGGCCAGCAGATGGCGGGGCGCCTGTCCCAGGCGGATCGCTTCCTGCAGAAGATGGGTGCCCTCGAGCAGGAGCAGCCCCTGTTCCCGACGGCCCCGGCCCTCGTGGAGGAATCTGAGCTGGCGAACCAGAGGATTGCGGCGGCTGCTGATCAGCGCAGCAGGATCAGAACTGGTCGTGGCGACGCACCTTGGCAGTTCCATCGAGCACCAGCTGCCTGCTGTCGAGGTCGACACCTCGTACGGCAGCCACCTCGCCCTTGATGCCCTCGGCGCGGAGGTTCTCGATGAGCTTGCCTATCACGGCATCCTCCACGGTGGTCTGATCCAGAGAGTCGGGCGTGAGACTCTCCAGAAACTTGCCGATCTTCGATGCAACCAGCTCGGATGCGTTGGAGATCTTTAAGAGAATCATAAGATTTCAGTGCGGATGGGGAGACTTGAACTCCCACGACATTGCTGCCACTAGTACCTGAAACTAGCGCGTCTACCAATTCCGCCACATCCGCGTGGCCGTCACCGCAGTGACCACTGAACCTTACGACATGGCGGACCCCCTCAAGCGGGCGCAGCCCCACCGGCACGCTGCGGCGCGGCGGCACGTCAGCCAGTTCTGGCAGCGGCCTTCTAGACGATTGGGGGATTTGTTGTCATTATTCCTGAGCAATTCCGTAGGACAGCCTTACGTGACCCTTTCTGCTGTCCCCGCTTCTACTTCCGCGACATCGGCCTCCGGCTCTGTCCCCAGCAGCGAAGCGGCGACAGCAGCTGCCGTGGCTTCCCTGTCCCCCGATCTGCAGCGTCCCCATCTGCTGGTGAGTGGTGGACGCCGCCTGAGCGGCGAACTGCGCGTGAGTGGCGCCAAGAATTCAGCCCTGGTGCTGATGGCCGCCTGCCTGCTCACCCGCGACCAGATTCTTCTGCGCAATGTCCCCCCCCTCACTGACATCGTGGGCATGGGGGAGATGCTGGTGAGCCTGGGCGGCAAAGTGCTCCGCTCTGCCGACACCCTCGAGCTGGACGGTTCCGAGATTAATTGTTCAGCCGCTCCCTACGAGCTGGTGAACAGCCTGCGGGCGAGCTTCTTCTGCATTGGCCCGCTGCTGGCCCGGATGGGGATGGCCAAGGTGCCCCTGCCGGGTGGCTGCCAGATCGGTACCCGCCCTGTGGTCGAGCACGTCAAGGGCCTCAAGGCCATGGGCGCCCAGGTGACGATCGAGCACGGTGTAGTAACTGCGGTCGTTCCCGGGCCCAACCGTCGACTCCGTGGCGCCCACATCCACATGGATTGCCCCAGCGTGGGTGCCACTGAAACCCTGATGATGGCCGCCGCCCTAGCCGACGGCGAAACCGTGATCGAGAACGCCGCCCAGGAACCTGAAGTGGTGGATCTGGCCGATCTGCTCCTGGCCATGGGCGCCCGCATCCGCGGGGCAGGCACGCCCACCATCACCATCGCCGGCACGGAACGGCTGCACGGTGCCGACTACAGCGTGATCCCCGACCGCATTGAGGCCGGCACCTTTCTGCTCGCCGCCGCGATCACCCGTTCTGCCCTGCGCGTGGCACCGGTGATTCCGGAGCACCTCGGCGCTGTGCTCACCAAATTGGAGGAGGCCGGCTGCCGCATCGAGCGCGATGGCGACGGCCTCACCCTCCAGGCCGAGCGGATCCGTGCGGTGGATCTGCGCACCCAGCCCTTCCCCGGTTTCCCCACCGACCTGCAGGCGCCGTTTATGAGCCTGCTGGCCACGGCTGAAGGCACCAGCATGGTGTGCGAAAAGATCTTCGAAAACCGCCTGCAGCATGTGGCTGAGCTGCAGCGTATGGGCGCCTCGATCCGTACCGATGGCAACACCGCCTTCGTGGACGGTGTGGCCCGGCTGAGCGCTGCCCCTGTGAAAGGCAGCGATCTCAGGGCATCGGCGGCCATGGTGCTGGCCGGCCTGGCGGCGGAAGGGGTGAGCGAGGTGTACGGCCTGGAATACCTCGATCGGGGTTACGCCGGCATCGAGCACAAACTGAATGCCGTGGGGGCCTCCATCCAGCGGATCGATCCCGCCAGCCTCCTCCACAGCCAGCAGTCCAGCCCCCACCTGGCCGCCTAAACTCCAGCAATCGGGAGCGTGCCGGAATTGGTAGACGGACTCGACTCAAAATCGAGCGCCCTCGGGCATGTGGGTTCGAGTCCCACCGCTCCCATCCCGCCAGCCCCGGACCCCACCAACCCGGTGATGGACACCTACGCCCGCTTCCCTATGGAGCTGGTGAGGGGGAAAGGTGTGTGGGTGTGGGATCACAACGGCCGCCGCTACCTCGACTGCGTGGCCGGCATCGCCGTGTGCACCCTGGGCCACAGCGACCCGCGCCTGCGCAAGGCCCTCAAGCGCCAGCTGGGCCGGCTGCAGCATGTGTCCAATCTGTACCGAATCCCGGAACAGCAGCAGCTGGCGGAGGCCATCACAGCCCGCAGCTGCTTCGACCGGGTGTTCTTCTGCAACTCGGGCGCCGAAGCCAACGAGGCGGCCATCAAGCTGGCCCGTAAGCACGGCCAGCTGGTGCGCGGCATCAGCCCGGAGCAGGGGCCCCTGATCCTCACCGCCGAGGCCAGCTTCCACGGCCGCACCCTGGCCGCGGTGACGGCCACGGGCCAGCCCAAGTACCACCAGGGCTTCGAGCCAATGGTGCAGGGCTTCCGCTACTTCCCTTACAACGACACGGGCGCGTTTGAGAATCTGCTGCGGGAGTGCGAGGCCAGCGGTCCCCGGGTGGCCGCCGTGCTGCTTGAGCCCCTGCAGGGCGAAGGGGGCGTGCATCCCGGCGAGCTGGCGTTCTTCAGCCGAGTGCGCGAGCTCTGCGATGCCCACAACATCCTGCTGATCTTCGACGAGGTGCAGATCGGCGTGGGCCGCAGCGGCGAGCTGTGGGGCTACCAGAAGCTGGGGGTGGAACCGGACGCCTTCACCCTGGCCAAGGGCCTGGGCGGCGGAATTCCCATCGGCGCCCTGGCCGTGAAAAGCCACTGCGACGTCTTCCGCCCCGGCGACCACGCCAGCACCTTCGGCGGCAATCCCTTCGCCTGCCGCGCCGGCCTCACCGTGCTGGCCGAACTGGAACGCCGCGACCTGCTCACCCGGGTGCGTCGCATGGGTGCCGTGCTCGAACAGGAGCTGGGCGCCCTGGTGCAGCGCCACCCCCAGCTGCTGGCCGGCAGCCGCGGCTGGGGGCTGCTGCAGGGTCTGGTGCTGCGGGCCGAGGCTCCGGCTGCCCCGGCGGTGGTGAAGGCCGCCCTCGCCCAGGGGCTGCTGGTGGTGCCGGCCGGCCCCACCGTGGTGCGTTTCGTGCCACCACTCACGATCAAAACCCGTCAGATCCGCCAGGCCGTGCAGTTGCTGGAGCAGGCCCTGCTCAGCCTGGTCTGAGCCATCCCGACCCCTCCTAGACGCTGAAACGGTGCTGGATTCCTTCACCGACCTGATCGAGCCCTTCAGCCATCGCGGCGTGGATCTGGGCCTGGGCCGTCTGCAGGGGGCCCTGGCCGAGCTGGGCCATCCCGAGCGGCGCTTTGCCGCCGTGCAGGTGGCCGGCACCAACGGCAAGGGCTCAATCTGCACCCTGGTGCACCGCAGCCTGCTGGCGGCGGGCATCCGCGCAGGCCTCTACACCTCGCCCCACCTGGTGAGCTGGACCGAGCGCATCCGGCTGGGGCCCGACCCGATCCCGGCCACCGTTCTGCGCCGCCATCTGCGCAGCGCCCGCGAGGTGGCCGAGCGCCACCAGCTCACGCCATTCGAACTGGTGACGGCCGCCGCCTTTCTGGCCTTCGCCGAGGCCCAGTTGCCGCTGGTGGTGCTGGAGGTGGGTCTAGGCGGCAGGCTCGATGCCACCAGCTGCCATCCCGATCGCGGCGTGATCGGCTTCGCCACGGTCGGACTTGACCACCGCGAATGTCTCGGGCCCGACCTGGCCAGCATCGCCGCCGAGAAGGCCGGCGTGCTGCAGCCCGGGGCCGTGGCGGTGAGCGCACCCCAGGCAGCCGCGGTGACGGCGGTGCTTGAGCGCCAGGCCGAGGCCATGGGTGCCCAGCTGTGCTGGCGCCCCCCCCTGGCCCAGGCGGCCGATGGCAGCCTGGAGATCCAGGGCGAATTCTGTGCCTGCGGCCTGGCCGGGAGCGTGCAGGCGGCCAATGGAGCAGTGGCGCTGGGCATGCTCGAGGCCCTGGCCGAACGGGGCTGGCCCGTGGGCGTCGCCGCCATTCGCCAGGGCTTTGCCCAGGCCCGCTGGCCCGGCCGGCTGCAGCAACTGCACTGGTGCGGCGTACCCCTGTTGCTGGACGGGGCCCACAATCCGCCTGCAGCCGCGGCCCTGCGGGCTGAGCTCGACCGTCATCCCGCCCGCCACGGGCTGGGGAAGGGGCCGCGCCACTGGCTGCTGGGGATCCTGGCCAACAAGCAGGGAGCAGAGCTGGTGACCCAGCTCCTCGCCCCCACCGACCTGGCCTGGATCGTGCCGGTGCCGGGCCATGCCAGCTGGAGTCGTGACGCTCTGGCCGCCGCTGCGCCGCAACTGGCCCAGCAGCTGGAAGCGGCGGAAGATCTGGAACAGGCCATCCAGCTGGCGCAGCACGGCGCCGGTGGCGAACGGCTGATCGTGGCCGGCTCGCTCTATCTGATCGGCGATCTGCTGGCTGGGGCTGACGGCTCGAGCTGACGGCTGACGGATCGGGGCAGCCTCGCCAGAGTGGAGGGCGTTCCTGCGGCAACCCTATCGGGCTGCCGCAGCTCCCTTGCCCTGCCAATTCCATGACCCTGGACCTCAGCAAAGACGAGCGCAGCAAACTGATGGGCGCGCCCCTGGCGGCAGCCCTGGCGGTGATGACCGTGGACATGGGGGTGATCTCCAGTGCCCAGGAAGCCCTGGCCCTGGGGCGGGAGCTGGCCGGCGCGGCCCAGCGCTACGCCGACAACCCCCTGATCGCCGGACTGTTCAGCCCGGAGGCCCTCAAGGAGGGCATCCGCCCCGAGAAGCTGCAGATCAACCCGGAGGACGTGCGCGGCGGCCGCGTGCTCGACCGGGCCCTCGAGGAGGTGGACGCCGCCCTGGAACTGGCCCGCCAGAAAGCCGATGCGGCCACCGTGCAGCAGTACTGCCAGATGATCGTGGAGGGCTGCGTGGCCGTGGCGGAGGCGGCCGGCAAGGGCCTGTTCGGCTCCGGTGAGAAGGTGTCCGCCGAGGAGCGGGCAGCTCTGGAGCGCATCCGCACCCACCTCGGCGTGGCCGTCGCGGCAAAGTGAACGGGTCCCGCCCGGAGCTGTCGTCCATGCCCCCAGTTCCCCCGTCCAGGCTGCAGCGGTTGCTCTCCCGCCCGCTGCGGCCCCTGCTGCTGGGGCTGCTGTTCAGCCTGCTGGCACTGCTGCTGCCGGTGGGTGCGGCATGGGCGGAGTTCACGGGCGTGGATTACACCCTCACCAACCAGAACGAGGCTGATTTCAGCGGCCAGGACCTGGCCAACACCTCGTTTGCCGGGGCGTCGGGCCGGCATGCCAACTTCAGCGGCGCCAACCTGCACGGAGCGATCCTCACCCAGGCCGCCTTTCCGGAGGCCAGCTTCCGGGGCGCCGACCTCAGCGGCGTGCTGATGGACAAAGTGGATTTCAGCGGCGCCGACTTCACCGATGCCCTGCTCAGCGGGGTGATCGCTGCGGGCAGCAACTTCAGCGGCGCCACGGTGACAGGCGCCGACTTCAGCGACGCCCTGATCGACCGGGTCGACCAGCGGGCCCTCTGCAGCGATGCCGAGGGCACCAACCCCGTCACCGGGGTGGAGACACGCCTGAGTCTGGGCTGTTGATCTGAACGGCTGGCCCCGCCCAGCTCAGCGCTCCAGCCAGCCCCGCAGTTTGCCCGGGTTGAGCAGGCCAGCGGGGTCGTAGGCCGCCTTGGCCGCCACCTGGTCGGCGTCGATCACCCCCAGGCCGCCGTCCTCAACGGTGATCACATGGGGATTGAAGATGACCGCCCCGGCCTGGCGCAGCTGGGCCATCAGCTGCTGCAACGGCGCCTCCCCCTGCCAGCGCAGCAGCGGCAGGGCCGCAAGGCGAGCTGCCCCCTGGTGGCGCACGGCCTCCAGATGCCAGTGCAGGGCATCGCCCCACTGGCGGCTCAGCTCCTGCAGCAGGGGCAGCTCCGGCTGGGGCAGCAGCAACTGCAGGTAGGTCCAGCCAGGCACCTGGGCCCGCCAGTGCAGGGTGGTGTGGTTCCAGCAGAGCTCCCGCAGGGGCAGGCCCCGGCTCTCACCCTGGGGCGCCTGCCACACCAACGTGCCGCCACGGGCCACCAGCCAGGCCGGTAGCACCTCAAGGGCGTCCCGGGCAGCCAGCAGCAGCAGGCGATGCTCCCCCCGTCCGGCCGCTGCACAGCCCTGGGGCCAGGGGGAGCGGGCGGCGATCGGAGCCTCCAGCAGCGTGAGCCCATTGAGCTGCAGGGCCGTGGCCGCCAGGGCTCGGCCGGCCTCCACCGCCTCGGCCCAGCTGGCGAATCCCACCACCAGCTGCTGCCAGGCCACGGCCTCGCAGGTGGGCAGCCGCAGGGCGGTGATGATGCCATTGCAGCCATAGGCATGGTTGAGCGGCTCACTGGCGCTGGCATCCAGCCGCAGCAGCCGGGGTTCCGGCTCCACCGTGACCACCTCCAGCCCGAGCAGGTTGCCGGGATCGCGCAGAAAGCCCCAGCGCAGCGAACCGATGCCGCCGGAGCCACCGGCGATGAAGCCGCCGATGCTGGCGCTGCGGTAGGTGCTGGGCAGCAGCCGCAGGGCCCGGCCCTGGGCGGCCAGCCGCTGATCCAGCCCCGCCATCACGGCTCCGGCCTCCACCTCGATCACCCCGGTTCCGGCGTCGAGATCGCGCAGGCGGTTCAAACCGGTGAGGTCCAGCACCACGCCGCCGGCCAGGGGCACGCACTGGCCGTAGTTGCCGGTGCCGGCCCCGCGCAGGGTGAGGGGCACGCCGGCCCGGGCACAGGCGCCGGCCACCAGCCGCACCTGCTCCACGCTGGTGGCCCGCACCGCCAGCTGGGCCCGCTGGCCCCTGAACAGGGGCACCAGCAGCGGGGAGTAGTCGAAGTAGTCGCGCGAGAGCCGCTCCAGCTCGGCCGGCTCGGCCGCGGTGACCAGCCGCAGCTGGACGTCCTGCTGGCCCAGTTCGGCGGCCAGCTGATCGATCGTGGCCTGGCTTGAACGCGGCGGCAGGGACGACACGGGGCTCTCGGCAGCTCAGCCCATGCTGGCCTCCAGCAGGGGGGAGGAGAGCTGCTGCTGCGGTGGGGGCAGCCAGCGGCCGCCGCGCAGCACCCGCCGCTCGGGCGTGCGGGCCAGCAGGTCACTCCAGCTGCCCGCGGCCAGCAGCACCAGATCGGCCGGCGCCCCTTCCCGCACCAGGCCATCCCACTCCAGGCCGAGCAGTCGTGCCGGCGCAGTGGTGAAGGGCGCCAGCCCCTGGCGCTCAGCCGGCCAGAGATGGCTGGTGAGCGGCGCCAGCCGCAGCAGCTCAAGGGGATCGAAGTCACCCCCGGGATACCAGGGATCCTGCACGTTGTCGCCGCCGAGGGCGACGGTGACCCCGGCCCGCTGCAGGCTGCGGATCGGCGCCTGCACCCGCAGCAGCGGCGTGCGCTCGGGACGGCGGCCAAGCAGCCAGAGATTGGTGAGCGGCAGGGCCACCACCGCCACCTCAGCGTCGGCCAATTGCTCGGCGAGCCGCTCCAGCCGGCGTTCGCCCAGCAGGGCCAGGCTGGCCGCATGGCTGCAGGTGAGCGGCACGGCAGGGCGCAGCAGCTGCCGCAGCACCGAGAGCAGCAGCTGCATGCCGCGGCCGGGCTGGCTGTCGGCCTCATCCACATGCAGATCCACGGCCGTGCCCAGGCGTTCGGCCAGCCCCAGCAGGGCCTGCAACGCCTCGCGATCGTTGCGGCCATGGCCATAGGGAGGGCCCAGCACCCCCCCAAGCAACCCACCCCGATCCGCCACCCAGCGGGCGAGTTCCTCGCCCTCGGCCGTGGCCCAGTGGGCCACTGGAACCAGGGCCACCAGCTGCAGCTCCACCCGACCGGCCCAGCGCTGGCGCAACTCCAGCAGGGCGTCCCAGCTGGGGCGGCCCCCGGGCCCGCCGCTGTCGATGTGGCTGCGCAAGGCCCGCAGGCCCTGGCGCCAGGCCCGCTCCAGGGCTCGCTCGGCCCGCTCGAGCACCAGCTCCACCCTGCGCCCTTCCGCCTCCCGGTGGTTCTGGGCCAGGGCACCGGCCACGGTGCCGCTGCGGTTGGGGAAGGCCTCGGCGGTGAAGCACTTGTCGAGGTGGGCATGGGGCTCCACCAGGGGCGTGAGGGCCAGGGGCAGGGCAGCGGGATCGCCCTCCCCTGCCAGGGGGCGCAGGCTTACGACCCGCCCCTCGCGGTGCTCGAGCTCCAGGGCCACCAGTCCGTCCTGTTCGCCCACCGCCAGCCGCGCCAGGCCCGGATCGAGCAGACAGCGAGGCAGGCGCAGCCGCAGCCGGCCGGCCGGCCACTCCCCGGACAGGCTGGATGCGGCGGCTGAAGGGTTGGCCATCGCCCCAGGATGGGCGTCAGCTGCCCCCCGCGTCGAGGCCGGCCTGCACGATCACCAGCTGGCCGGCGGCCCCCACCACCGTGGCGGAAAACCGGGGCAGACTCCAGCCCAGCAGATCCGTGCCGCCGAACTCGGTGCGATAGAGGCTCAACAGCCCCAGATTGGTGCGGCGGGTGTGGCGCCCCACATAGGCCCCGATCGCCCCGCGCTGGGCCCGGATCAGGCGGGGACAGTCGCGCAGGGCCAGGCGCAGCAACGTGGGCAGCACCTCACCCCGGCACACCTCCGCCTCGATCACATCCACCAGCTGCTCGGCGGCGAAGCCGTCGAAGTCGCTTGGCCGGGGATTGCTGAACACCAGGGCACCGCCCAGCGCCGCCGCCGCCGCCGCCCTGCCCAGCCAGCCAGTTCGCGGAGCAGGGGCCAAACGGACACGGGGGCAGGGTGAATTGGTACATTGGCACCGCACCACGGCGGGCGTCGCCAAGTGGTTAAGGCAGCGGCTTGTGGCGCCGCTATTCGGGGGTTCGAGTCCCCTCGCTCGCCCTTTTCATTCCGCTCTGCCCTCATCTTGAGGGGAGTAGAGCTTCCAGCAGCTGGCCCGCTCCGCCCCGCACGGCGTCCGCGCAGGGCAGGCCGGTTTCGGTCGTTACCGCACTGATGGCCTGGGCAGCGGCCGCGTCATCGAGGTGGCCCGTGTTGAGCGCCACCGCCTTCACCTTTGGCCGCTGGCCATCGGATCGGCCCAGGGCCGCCACGGCCTCCACCGCCGCGATCAGCTCCGGCAGCGGCGGAATCGGCAGATCCGCCAAGCCCTTGAGGTGGGTCTGGCCGGCGCGGTGCACCAGCAGCAGCTCGGTGGGCTGGCTGCCGCGGATCAGGGGCAGGGTCGCGGTGGAGCCGGGATGGGCCAGCGACCCCTGGCCCTCCACCAGCAGCAGGCCCTCGGGTCCCAGATCGGCGCCAGCCTCCAGCACGGCCGCCTCCACGGCCCCGGCGGCGTAATCCACCCGCACTGCATCGAGGGCCACCCCCTGGCCGCTGATCAGGATGCCGGCCTGGCCCGTGCCCACAAACCGGGCCGGGATGCCCATCTGCTCGGCTGCGGCCGCCAGTTCCAGGCAGGTGCTCATCTTGCCCACGGCCATGTCGGAGCCCACCGCCAGCAGGCGCCGGCAGGGCAGGGCCGCCGCCCGGGCCGCCGCCACCACCAGACCCTCGGGCTCGCGGCGCAGGTCCCAGATCCAGGCGGGATCCCGGCACAAAGGCGCCAGCTCGGGGTCGTCGCCGATGCGGCTGTGCAGCCCGCTGGCCACGCTCAGCCCTGCCCGGAGCGCCGCCGCCACATCCGCCCGCAGCGGCGGCGGCAAGCGCCCACCCGAAGGTGCCAGCCCCACCACCGCCACCTCGGGCCCGTAGGCCAGGGCCTCCACCAGCGACGCCACCACCGGCACATCGCGGTCGATGCCGCTCACCTCCCGCAGGCTGCGGCCTGCCTGGTCGGGATCCACCACCGCCACCACCGGCCCGCGCCGGTAGCGCAACAGCGTGAGGCCGGTCTTGCCGGAGAGGTCGGCCAGACCGCCGTGCTGCAGCAGCACAACCCGCTGTTCAGCTTTCAGCATCAGTTCACCTCCATCGCCGTAGCGGGGGTCTCCGCTGCCCAGTCCAGCCCTGGCCGCACACCGATCCCGCCAGCCTCCGGCGGCAGCACCCGATCGCCCTGCCGCTCCAGCCCCACACATGGGTCGTCGATCAGGTTGAGGTGGCTGTCGAGGTCGGGCCAGCGCACCAGCGGCAGCAGCTGGGCCGCGGCGCCATTGAGCAGGGCGCCATCGGAGTAGCAGCCCAGCATCACCCCCAGCCCCAGCCGCCGCGCCGTGCGGGCCATCAACAGGGCCTCGCCGAGGCCGCCGCTCTTGAGCAGCTTGATGTTGATCCCATCCACGTGGGAGGCGAGGCGCAGCAGGTCGGACAGGTCCCAGCAGCTCTCGTCGGCCACCAGCGGCAATGGGCAGTGGGGATGGAGGGCCGCAAAACCGGCGGTGTCGGCCTCGGGATCGGGCTGGGGCGCCAGGGGCTGCTCCAGCAGCACCACTCCGGCGCGGGCCAGCGACTCCAGCATCGCCCTGGCGGCATCCAGATCCCAGCCGCCGTTGGCATCCACCTGCAGCTCGCAGGCCACGCCGGTGCTCTGGCGCCGCTGCTCCAGGGCCGCGGCCACCGCCTCCAGCAGGGCCAGGTCGTGGGCGAGGCCGTCGGGGCTGCCCAGCTTGAGCTTGATGCGAGTGGCGGGCAGCAACTGCCACCAGCGCTCGAGCCGCGCCAGCACCGCCGCGGGCTCCCCCAGCCCGAGGGTGACGCTGGTGGCGACACAGGCTCCCGGATCCAGCCCCCAGAGCCGGTGCAAGGGCTGCCCCAGCCGCTGGCCCCACCAGTCGTGGAGTGCCAGATCCAGGCCGCAGCGCGCCGGTGGGCTGAGTTCGGCCAGCAGGGGTTCCAGGGCCTGGAGGGGTTCGGGAGACAGGGGTTCCAGCTGATGGGCCACGGCCTTGAGCTCGGCTGCAATGGCCTCGGTGGCGGAGTGGCGGTGGCCGGTGTCGAAGCCGCCGGTCTCGCCGTAGCCCGTGAGGCCGCCGTGCTCGACCGTCACCAGCAGGTGTTCCACGGCGCCCGTGGTGCCGCGGCTGATGGCCAGGGGCACGGCCTTGGTGAGCGGGAAGCGGCGCAGGCTCAGGCGCATTGAAGCTGGAGCGCTGCGTTCAAGCTGGCACGGCCCCGGCCCCGCGTCAGTCCGGGCTTGCCATGGTCGAAACTGAACCCATGACGGCGACCCTCTCCCAGGCCACCACTCCGGCCCCCCAGGCCCCCCAGGCCCCCCAGGCGGGGCGCGGCAGCTACTGGATCACCACCTTCGGCTGCCAGATGAACAAGGCGGATTCCGAACGCATGGCCGGAATCCTGGAGGCGATGGGCTACCGGGAAGCCCAGGCCGAGCTCGAGGCCGATCTGGTGCTCTACAACACCTGCACGATCCGCGATAACGCCGAGCAGAAGGTTTACAGCTACTTAGGCCGGCAAGCGCAACGCAAACGCACCAATCCCAACCTCACCCTGGTGGTGGCCGGCTGCGTGGCGCAACAGGAAGGCGAATCGCTGCTGCGGCGCGTGCCCGAACTGGATCTGGTGATGGGGCCCCAGCACGCCAACCGGCTTGATGTGCTGCTGGCTCAGGTGGAGCAGGGCCAGCAGGTGGTGGCCACCGAAGAGCACCACATTCTCGAAGACATCACCACCGCCCGCCGCGACAGCACGATCTGCGGCTGGGTGAATGTGATCTACGGCTGCAATGAGCGCTGCACCTACTGCGTGGTGCCCTCGGTGCGGGGCCAGGAGCAATCGCGCCTGCCCGAGGCGATCAAGCTGGAGATGGAGGGGCTGGCCGCACGCGGCTTCAAGGAGATCACCCTGCTGGGCCAGAACATCGACGCCTACGGCCGCGACCTGCCGGGCATCACCCCCGAAGGCCGCCGTGCCCACACCCTCACCGATCTGCTGCGTGTTGTTCACGAGGTGGAGGGCATCGAGCGGATTCGCTTTGCCACCAGCCACCCGCGCTACTTCACCGAGCGCCTGATCGATGCCTGCGCCGAGCTGCCCAAGGTGTGTGAGCACTTCCACATCCCCTTCCAGAGCGGCGACAACGACCTGCTCAAGGCGATGGCCCGCGGCTACACGGTGGATCGCTACCGCCGCATCATCGAGCGCATCCGCGAGCGCATGCCCGATGCCGCGATCAGCGCCGACGTGATCGTGGCCTTCCCCGGTGAAACCGACGCCCAATACCGCCGCACCCTCGCCCTGATCGAGGAGATCGGCTTCGACCAGGTGAACACCGCCGCCTACTCACCGCGGCCCAACACCCCCGCCGCCGACTGGCCCAACCAGCTCAGCGAGGAGGTGAAGGTGGAGCGCCTGCGGGAGCTCAACGCGCTGGTGGAGAGGAAAGCGAAAGAACGCAGCGCCCGCTACGCCGGCCGCATCGAGCAGATCCTGGTGGAGGGCACCAATCCCAGGGATCCAGCCCAGGTGATGGGCCGCACCCGCACCAACCGGCTCACCTTCTTCCCCGGCCAGCGGCCCGACGGCACGGCCATCCAGCCGGGCGAGCTTGTGAACGTGCGGATCGAGGAGGTGCGCGCCTTCTCCCTGAGCGGCAAACTGGCCTGAGTTTTGCCTGGACCGTCCACCGGCGGTCTTCGAGCGGTCCGATGCCTGAGGTCTCCCCCCACGCCCCCTCCAGCCCTGGTCCAGTCCGCGTGGGCCTGGTTTTCGGCGGAGCTTCCGGGGAGCACCCGGTGTCGATCCGCTCGGCTGCCACGGTGCTGCGCGGCCTGCAGGGCGGTGGCAACGCCAGCCGCTATGCCGTGAACTGTTTCTATATCGACACCGCGGGGCGCTGGTGGGGCCCCGAGCTGGCCGCCGCGGTGCTGGCCCAGGGCACTCCGGCCAGCCCCGAGCAGCTCGCCGCCGCCCTGCAGCAGGCGGGGCTGCCCGCCGAAAGCCGGGGCCTCGGAGCCTTGCCGGCCGGGGCCACTGAGGTGGAGGTGTGGTTTCCGGTGCTGCACGGCCCCAATGGCGAGGACGGCACGATCCAGGGACTGTTCACCCTGATGCAGGTGCCCTATGTGGGCTCGGGCGTGCTCGGTTCGGCCATGGGCATGGACAAGCAGGCGATGAAGGCCGCCTTCGCCGCCGCCGGCCTGCCCCAGGTGCCCTACGCCTGTGTGAATGCGGCCGAGCTCTGCGGCGATCCCGAGCCGCTGCTGGAACGGCTGGCGGCCCAGCTGGGTTACCCCTGCTTCGTGAAGCCCGCCAACCTTGGCTCCTCGGTGGGGATCAGCAAGGCCCGCAACCGCGTCGACCTGCTGGCTGGGTTGCGGGAAGCCGCCGCCCTCGATCCCCGCATCGTGGTGGAGCAGGGCGTCACGGCCCGCGAGCTGGAATGTGCGGTGAAGGGGGGCGGCGCCGCACCCCTGCAGGCCTCCGTGCTGGGCGAGATCTGCTTCGACGCCGACTGGTACGACTACGAGACCAAATACAGCGACGGCAAGAGCCACACCGTGATCCCGGCCCAGGTGCCGGATCGGATCAGCGAGCGGGCGAGGGCGATGGCGATCGAGGCCTGCCGGGCCGTGCACGCCCAGGGGCTGGCCCGGGTGGACTTCTTCTATTCAGAGGCCAGCGGTGATCTCTGGCTCAATGAGATCAACACCCTGCCGGGCTTCACCAGCCAGAGCATGTACCCGATGCTCTGGGCGGCTTCCGGTGTGGATCTTGAGCAACTGGTAGCCGAACTGGTGGAAGGGGCGACACAATGCCACTCCCAGATTCCCCCGGGGGGGCCATCGGCATGAGTCAGGGCCTGCTGTGGTTGCCACTGCTGCTGGTGTTCGTGCTGCTCACGGCCCTTGGCTGGCTGGAGCGGCGCAGGCAGCACCTGTTCCGCGAGTGGGCCAAGGGCGCGGAACTGGCCAAGCTCGACAGCTGCGGCGCGGCCCGGCTGGTGGACGGAGTGCTGAGCTGGAGCAGCTTTGAAGCGGGCCAGCTCAAGCCCGAGGGTGACTTCGTGATCAAGCAACTGGAACTGGTCGAGCTGCTGGCCCTGCGCTCCGGCGAGGCCCCCCTCACCGAGGAGGCCCAGGGGGCCTGCCGCCTGCGCCTGGTGGGTGGTGGAGTGCAGAAAGACCTGCCCTTCGCCGACGCCGAGCGGGCCCGCCGCTGGATCGGCGAGCTGATGGCCCGCTCCCGTTGCGAGCTGTGAGCCAGGCCCGTCCCCTCTCGCCGGGCGCTGAACGGCGCCGGCAACTGCGCCTTCAGCAGCGCCAGGAGCGCCTGCGCAATGCCTGGCGGGTGCTGGTGTTCCTGGGTTTGGCCGGTGGCCTGGGCTACGGCTTGCTCAGGCTGGGCTGGACCCTCAGCGGACCTGAACAGGTGGAGGTGATCGGCAGCCGTCAGGTCACCACCACCGAAGTGATCAGTGCCGCCGACATCCGCTTCCCCCAGCCCCTGCTCACCCTCGACCCCCGCCGCATCGCCAGCGGCCTGGCGGGCACGCTGCCGGTGGAGGAGGTCCGGGTGAGCCGGCTGATGGCCCCTCCGCGGCTACGGGTGGTGGTGGTGGATCGCCAACCGGTGGCCAGGGCCGAACGCCTGAGCCCCCAGGGCCTGGAACGGGGCTATGTGGACCGGTTGGGCAACTGGATGACCGCCCGCCAGGGTCAGGGGCTGCGCACCGAGACCACCGACAAGCTGCTGGTGAAGGGCTGGCTACCCAGGCACCGCCAAGCCCTCACCGAGGTGCTCCGCCAGCGCGACGGACTGATCGAGGACATGCGCACCCTGCGCTTTGATCCGGCAGGCAGCATCTGGGTGGACAGTGCCAGCCTCGGAGCGGTGCGGCTGGGCCCGGGGGATGGACAGCTCCCGCAACGGCTGCAGGTGCTGGAACACCTGGTGGCCACCTTGCCCGCCCAGCTCAAGGGCAAGCGGCTGCAGAGCATCGATCTCACCGATCCCAACCAGCCCGAGCTGGCCCTGGTGCCCGGACCGGCCCCGGCCAGGCCGGCACCCACCAACCCCTGAGACTCCGGCCTGAGATTCCGGCCTCAGACACCATGGCTGGTGTGCTCAAACCCGCAAACGTGTGAGAGTCGGAAGATAAAAGTGCTCCCGGGCCGACATAATGCACGCGCAGAACAGCGGAGATCGCGCCATGGGCACTGACGGCCCAACTGCCAACGGTGCCTTACCGAACACCCTTCCCATGAGCCAGAGCCCCAGCAGCGGCATCGTCCCCAGCCAGTCAGCCCGGATCGAAGTGATCGGTGTTGGCGGTGGCGGCAGCAACGCCGTCAATCGGATGATTGCCTCCGACCTGCAGGGCGTGGGCTACCGGGTGCTCAACACCGACGCCCAGGCCCTGCTGCAGTCGGCCGCCCAGAACCGCACCCAGCTGGGCCAGAAGCTCACCCGTGGCCTCGGGGCCGGTGGCAACCCGGTGATCGGCCAGAAGGCTGCCGAGGAATCCCGCAACGAGCTGCAGGAATCCTTGCAGGGCGCCGACCTGGTGTTCATCGCCGCCGGCATGGGTGGCGGCACCGGCACAGGGGCTGCGCCGATCCTGGCCGAGGTGGCCAAGGAAGTGGGTGCCCTCACTGTGGGCATCGTCACCAAGCCATTCGGCTTCGAGGGCCGCAAGCGCCTGCGCCAGGCCGAGGAGGGGATCGCCCGCCTGGCCGAACACGTGGACACGCTGATCGTGATTCCCAACGACCGGCTGCGGGACGCCATCGCCGGCGCCCCCCTGAACGAGGCCTTCCGCGCCGCTGATGACGTGCTGCGCATGGGTGTGAAGGGCATCACCGACATCATCACCAGGCCCGGCCTGGTGAACGTGGACTTTGCTGACGTGCGTTCGGTGATGGCCGACGCCGGCACAGCCCTGCTGGGCATCGGTGTGGGTTCCGGCCGCAGCCGGGCCACCGAGGCCGCCCAGGCGGCGATGTCCAGTCCGCTGCTGGAGTCGGCCCGCATCGACGGGGCCAAGGGCGTGGTGATCAACATCAGCGGCGGCAAGGACATGACCCTGGAGGACATGACCACCGCCTCCGAGGCCATCTACGACGTGGTCGACCCCGACGCCAACATCATCGTGGGTGCCGTGGTGGACGAGCGGCTGGAAGGCGAGATCCACGTGACCGTGATCGCCACGGGCTTCGAGAGCGGCGCCGCCTACCGCCAGGAGCGTCCGGCCGTGAGCTTCGCCTCCGGTACGGCCTTCAATCCCGAGCCGCCCCAGCCAGCCGGCAGCGGCAGCGGCGACGATCGCGGCGCCAAGATCCCCCCCTTCCTGCTCAACCGCCACGCCCGCAACGAGGAGAGCTGAGCCTCCCCTTGGGCTGGGCGGACGACCGTCCGGCTAATGGCTTCACAGCCACTCCCTTCACAGGCACTGCCTTCAACTTTGCCCCGGCATCGCAGGCCCTCGATCCACTTGGGCTGGAATCCAGTTCAGCTGGAAATCAGTTCAGCTAAACATCTGTTCAAGTTGAGCCCAGCTGAGTGGGACACAGGCGGGTGGCATCAGTGCTGATAGCACTGCACCCCGTTTTCATGGGAAGAGGGTGACCCGGAATCCACGCCTGCCTTGAGCATCCCGTGTGGCTGCTCCCTTCCGGTCCTGACCAGGTTTAGGCGTCAGGGCCGCGTGGGTCCGAGTCAGGACGATGCTAGCAATGCCTCTCCCCTCCCCCTCAGCCGTGCCTTTGCGCCCCGCCGATCTGGCCCGCCGCAAGCAGGCCGGGCTGCCGATCACGGTGCTCACCGCCTGGGATGCCCTTTCCGGGGCCCTGGTGGCCGAGGCCGGCGCGGATGCCGTGCTGGTGGGCGACTCGCTGGCCATGGTGGTGCTCGGCCATCCCACCACCCTGCCGGTGACCCTGGAGGAGATGCTCCATCACTGCCGGGCCACCGCCCGGGGGATGGCCAGTGTCTGCGCCCTGGGCCAGGAGCCGCTGCTGATCGTGGACCTGCCCTTCCTCAGCTATCAGTGCGGTGCCGATGACGCCGTGGCCGCCGCCGGTCGGGCGCTCAAGGAGAGTCCGGCCGCCGCCGTGAAGCTGGAGGGGGCCGAACCGGAAACCCTCACGGTGATCGACCGGCTGGTTCGTTCCGGCATTCCGGTGATGGGGCACGTGGGCCTGACGCCCCAGTCGGTGCACCAGCTCGGCTACCGCCGCCAGGGCAACGACGCAGCCAGCCGACTGCGGCTGGAGCGCGACGCCCTGGCCCTGCAGAAGGCGGGTTGCTTCGCCCTGGTGCTGGAGCACGTACCGCACGACCTGGCCGCCACCATCACCGCCCAGCTGGCCATTCCCGTGATCGGCATCGGCGCCGGCCCGGCCTGCGACGGCCAGGTGCGGGTCACCGCCGACCTGCTCGGCCTCACCCCCCGCCAGCCCCCCTTCAGTCCGCCGCTGCTGCAGGGACGCCAACTGGGGGTGGAGGCGCTGCGCCGCTGGATTGCCCAGCAGCAGCCAGCCGCGTCTGCCACCACTGCAGGAGCTGGGCCAGCACCCCATTGCTGAGGGCCAGGCCGGCCGGATCACTGAGCCGCCAGCGCGCCCCTTTCTCCAGCAGCAGCCCCCGCTCCAGCCAAGGGGCCAGCTCCTGGCGCAGCTCGGCCAGCGCGACAGCCACGGCGGCGCCATCCAGCCCCTCGCCCGCCAACAGCTGCGCCAGCCGCACCCCCTCGCGCCGGCGCAGGCCCACCAACAGCCGCTCATCGAGGGGCAGGCCCGCAGCCGGTGCGAGCGAATCGCCGGCGGCCGGCGGCCAGGAGCTGGCCAACCAGGCGGCATAGGTCTGGCGGGTGCGCGGGCGGGCCTGGCGCTCACCCCAGGGGGCCGCGGTAGCCCCCAGGCCGAAGCCCCACCAGCCGGCACCACTCCAATACACCCGGTTGTGACGGGAGGCGTGCCCGGGCAGGGCGTAGTTGGAGATCTCGTAGTGGCCATAGCCGGCCGCCCGGAGCTCGGCCCAGGTGAGATCCATCAGATCGGCCGCCAGGTCGTCGTCGGGGAGCTGGAGCTGGCCCCGCTCGGCCCGGCGGCCGAACACGGTGCCGGGCTCGATCGTGAGGTCGTACACCGAGAGATGGGGCGGGCCGCAGGCCGCCGCCTGGCGCAGCTGCTGCCGCCACCCCTCGAGGGTCTGGCCCGGCACGGCCTGGATCAGATCGAGGCTCCAGCTGGCCAGGACGCCCTCGGCCCGGGCCTGGGCCAGCCAGGCGGCGGCCTGGCGCAGGTCATCGCCGCTGTGGCGCCGGCCCAGGGCCTGCAGCACGCCGTCGTCGAAGCTCTGGCCCCCCAGGCTCACCCGGTTCACGCCGGCGGCCAGGTAGCCCGCCAGGCGGCGTTGATCGAAGCTGGCCGGATCCAGCTCCAGGCTGATCTCAGCTGCCGGCGCCAGGCCATAGCGGCGCCCCATGGCCGCCAGCAGGTCGCCCACCTGCCCCGGGGTGAGCAGGGAGGGGGTACCGCCGCCTAGATACACCGTGCTCAGGGGAGGGCCAGCCGGCGCCGCGGCGATCTCGGTGTGCAACAGCTCCAGATAGGCCGCGATCGAGGCGGAGCCCGGCGCGCCCGCCTCAGCCCCCGCCCGATCCCCCAGGGGCACCACCGCGAAGTCGCAGTAGAAGCAGCGCCGGTGGCAGAAGGGGATGTGCAGGTAGGCGCTGCGGGGCGGCCAGGGCGGGGACACGGTCAAGGGCGGTTACCCCGGCAGGCCAGCCGCGCCGGTTTCAGGCATGCTGCCTGCGTGCGTGTGGCCAGGTCCAGGGGCAGCGGGAATGGTGGACTCCCTCATCCTGGTGTTGTTCCTGGTGTCCGGCGCCGCGGCCGGCTGGCTGGGGGTGGACCTGCTGCCGGAATCGCTGCTGGTGCAGGTGGACAGGCCCGAGGGGCTGCGCACGGTGCTGGCGGGGTTCGGCGCCTTCTTCGGGCTGCTGGCGGGCTTCTTCTTCGGCCAGCTGCGCAAGCGGCTGATGAGCCAGGTGCGCTCGATGCCCACCGACCTGCTGATCAGCCGGGCGGTGGGGCTCATCCTGGGCCTGCTGGTGGCCAACCTGCTGCTGGCGCCGATCCTGCTGCTGCCGCTGCCCTGGGAGGTGGTGTTCGTGAAGCCGCTGGCGGCGGTGCTGAGCAATGTGTTCTTCGGCGTGTCGGGTTACAACCTGGCCGAGGTGCATGGGCGCACGCTGCTGAGGTTGTTCTCCCCCAGCAATGCCGAGGCGCTGCTGGTGGCCGAGGGGGTGCTCCAGCCCGCCAGCGCCAAGATCCTCGACACCAGCGTGATCATCGACGGCCGCATCCGCGGCCTGCTCGATTCGGGGCTGCTGGAGGGCCAGGTGATCGTGGCCCAGTGCGTGATCGATGAACTGCAGGCCCTGGCCGACTCGGCCAACGCCGACAAGCGGGGCCGGGGCCGCCGCGGCCTCAAGCTGCTCAGCGAGCTGCGCGAGCAGTACGGCCGCCGGCTGGTTGTGAACAGCACCCGCTACGAGGGCAACGGGGTGGACGACAAGCTGCAGGCCCTCACCGCCGACACCGGCGGCACCCTGCTCACCGCCGACTACAACCTGGCCAAGGTGGCCGAGGTGAAGGAACTCAAGGTGCTCAACCTCAGTGAGCTGGTGATCGCCCTGCGGCCGGAGGTGCAGCCGGGCGACGAGCTGCAGCTGAAGGTGGTGCGCGACGGCAAGGAGGCCGAGCAGGGGGTGGGCTACCTGGACGACGGCACGATGGTGGTGGTGGAGGGGGCCCGCGGCCGCCAGGGGGAGCGCCTGGCGGTGGTGATCACCGGCGCCCTGCAGAACCCCACCGGCCGCATCGTGTTCGCCCGGCTGGAGGGGGCGAATGCCGGCGGCGAGAAAGGCAGTCAGGAGAAAGGCAGCCAGGAGAAGATGGGTACTGCTCGCACCGAGCGTCCCAAGGGGCGCTCCCGCTAGGCTCGATTGCAGTGCCAGCCAAAGGTCTGCGGATGTCGGTGTCAGCCCCCTATTACGGCGATTCCGCCGTGATGCGCACCCCGCCGCCCGATCTGCCCTCCCTGCTGCTCAAGGAGCGGATCGTGTATCTGGGCCTGCCCCTGTTCAGCGACGACGACGCCAAGCGCCAGATGGGCATCGACGTGACCGAGCTGATCATCGCCCAGCTGCTCTATCTGGAGTTCGACAACGCGGAGAAGCCGATCTTCTTCTACATCAACTCCACCGGCACCTCCTGGTTCACCGGTGACGCCATCGGCTTCGAGACCGAGGCCTTCGCCATTGCCGACACCATCCGCTACGTGAAGCCGCCGGTGCACACGATCTGCATCGGCCAGGCCATGGGCACCGCAGCGATGATCCTCAGCGCCGGCACCAAGGGCCAGCGGGCCGCCCTGCCCCATGCCTCGATCGTGTTGCACCAGCCCCGCAGCGGCGCCCGGGGCCAGGCCAGCGACATCCAGATCCGCGCCAAGGAGGTGCTGCACAACAAGCGCACCATGCTGGAGATGCTGGCCGAGAACACCGGCAAGAGCGTTGAGCAGCTGTCGCGCGATTCCGACCGCATGACCTACCTCACAGCCCAGGAAGCCAAGGACTACGGCCTGATCGACCGGGTGCTGAGCAGCCGCAAGGACCTGCCCGGCGGCAGCGCCGGCGCCGAGCTGCCCAGCGCCGACCGCAGCCCGGCCGGCATCGGCTGAGCGATCGGCCCAGCACCCCAGGCCCGCGCTGCCTGCTTTCTCTCCACACCGTTCCGCACTCCACCACTCCCCTTCACCTGAGCCATGCCCATCGGCACCCCCAGCGTTCCCTACCGCCTGCCCGGCAGCCAGTACGAGCGCTGGGTGGACATTTACACCCGCCTGGGCGTGGAGCGGATCCTGTTTCTGGGTTCAGAAGTGAACGACGCCGTGGCCAACGCCCTGGTGGCCCAGATGCTCTACCTCGACTCAGAGGACAGCAGCAAACCGATTTACCTCTACATCAACTCCCCGGGGGGATCGGTGACCGCCGGCCTGGCGATCTACGACACGATGCAGTATGTGAAATCCGACGTGGTGACCATCTGCGTGGGCCTGGCTGCGTCGATGGGCGCGTTTCTACTGGGCGCCGGCACCAAGGGCAAACGGCTGGCCCTGCCCCACAGCCGGATCATGATCCACCAGCCCCTGGGCGGCACCAGCCAGCGCCAGGCCAGTGACATCGAAATCGAAGCGCGCGAAATTCTGCGCATCAAGGACATGCTTAACCATTCGATGGCGGAGATGACCGGCCAGCCCTTCGAGAAGATCGAGAAGGACACCGACCGCGACTACTTCCTCAGCGCCGCCGAAGCCAAGGACTACGGCCTGATCGACCGGGTGATCGCCCACCCCAGCGAGGCCTGAACCGGCCGATGGTTCAGCCCCAGGGCGATGCACTTGCCCGCTTCGCCAACGAAAACAATCTCGATCACATCATTCTGCTTGGCCAGCCTTACGCCAACAGCAGCGGCCGCGAGGGGTTCAGCCAGGATTCGTATTGTCTCGAAGCCGGTCAGTTGCAGCACTGGGAGGCAAGCCCAAGGGTCAGCGACTGCATCACCGCCATCCGGCTCACAAGCTTCAAGCGGTTCGCCAACAGCCTGCTCCAACTCACCCATGCCTGCATGGTTGGACGATCGCTCGGCGTCAAACGGCTGCACATCCCGGGTTTTTGGTATCTGCGGGAAGGCATCCATCACAGCAGCAACGGCCTGGAGATACGAAACACGGATGACCTGGATCTCAGCGCCGACGCATTGGTTCTGGCAGGAAGCTTTCTGAAGATGAAGGCCCTCAAATCCCTTTGCCCTCGCCGGGTCAACCCCAGGAAAGAGCTCCGCAGCCTCCGGCCACTGATCAATCTCAACCTCAACGCCACTGCCTATCAAAAACAGGACCTGGTCATCCATATTCGCTCAGGCGACATCTTCATCACTCCCCATCCCGGTTACGGCCAGCCGCCACTTGCCTTCTATCAAAAAGTTGTGCGTTCGAAACAATGGAACACGGTACGGGTTGTGTTCGAGGATCGCCTCAACCCAGTGATTACACCATTGCTGGATTGGCTACCTCACCATTGCGGCCAGGTTGAGGTGGTGAGCGGCAACTTGAAAGATGATCTCGAAGTGTTGCTACGAGCCCGTGCCATCGTGTCTGGCAGGGGCACATTCATTCGCGGGATTTCTGCCCTGTCACGAAACCTGAAAAAGGTTTATCATTGGCATGACGAATCCTTCAACGCATGGGGGAATCGCAGGCTGAAGGTGTTCAGAGTCGTCGACGGTACGGGAACCTACGCCAAAGCTATCTGCCAGGGAAACTGGCAGAACACTGCGGAGCAGCAGCAGCTCATGGTGACGTATCCAGAGGAAGGATTGAGCATTCAGCGTCAGGCGTCAATCCCCTGAGGGAACTCCCATTGGGGCCAAGTCCCCTTCGCGGCAGCCACCTTTTCAGGCCATGGAACCAGACCCACTCTCCAAACCGTGAAGCCTTGGCCACTTGCATGATACGTTCTTGGCTCGCTGAACGGGCCCTTGATTACCTCGCTTTTGGTAAACTCAAGCGCGGCAAGTATCGACTAGCCCAGCTCGCTTCCAGCCTGCTCGATGGCATCGTAATCCATTCAATCTATGGCCCCCTGTTGCACTGCCGCTTCGCAGACAGCACCTTCTGGTTGGCAGCCCGCTATGGCAACGAGGAAGTGATAAGGCTCCTCTCAGACCTGAACCCCAACGACGGCTTTATTGATGTTGGCGCCAACATTGGCCTTACAAGTTGCTTTGCTGCAGAAAGAGGGGCCTCAGTTTTAAGTCTCGAACCGAGCGCAAGAGAGTACACAGATCTCATCCGCAATCTCAGTCTTTTGAGCAATCCCCCCGTAGCATTGCCAATCGCAGCAAGCGATCGGGCCGAATTTCTTCCATTTCGCATTGGTCATATCTCCCATTCCGGTGGCAATTCACTGGGCAGCGCACGTCATGCAAGCGAACAAGATGTCCTCGTCCATGGCGCGAGGCTCGACGATCTTCTTGATGACGATCAATTGCAGCGGTGGCCATCCATGCACAATGCTTACAACAATCACTCGCTGGTTGTAAAAATCGATGTAGAGGGTTTTGAGTTCAAAGTAATTCAAGGAATGCAACACCTATTGCGCGAGCATCGCTGCCGCAAAGTCATCGTCGAAGAAAACGCCCACAGGGCAAAGGCTCTGACAGGCGACCAGAATCTACCTGCCGCGATGGCTCAATTCGGCTATGAACCCACCATCCAGCCAGCCGGTCGTGAACACTTTGATCAGTGCTATGTGCCCACTCGTCCGTAAGCTCAACAATTCCGCCTCGGCATGGCATCGGGCCTCAACTAATAGCAATGGAAACAACCTGCCCAGAAGCGCACTTGATCAGCTCAGACGGGCAGTTGGCCCATTGCCGCCGAGATGGCCAGGCTGTTCTGCGAACGATCAAGCACAGGCTCCAGCCCGTTTCCAGATTGCGGCAAAGGCATCGAACGTCTCCCTGATCGACCGGGTGATCGCCCGCCTAGCGAGGCCTGAGCCACCCTCAGCCCTTGTCGGTCCATGCCAGCAGTCGGGAGGCTGTGGTGGGATCCACGGGCAGGCCGGCCGGATCAAACAGTCCCAGCTGGGCGAGCAGACCCGCCTGGTCCCAGTAGATGTGCTCGTAGGCCACCTTGCCGTCCTGCACCCCCACGATCACCACCAGCGCCATCTCCACCCGCCGGCCGGTGGCGGGCACCCCCGGCAGCAGGTGGCCAATCGGCTCAGTGTGGGTGAAGCGAATCACCATCTCATCCACCAGTCGCTCACCATCCACGGTGCGGGAAATCGGGATGAATTCCACATCGGCAGGAAAGAACTGGCCGATCAGGTGGGTGGCATAGAAATCACGCACCCCCTGAGCTCCCTCACCACCGGTGCCGGAGGCCAGATTGAGCAGGTGGGGCTCGGCCACCACCGTGGCCATCGTGCCCTCCAGATCCGCTTCAAGCTCCGCCTGCATGTGGGCCTGGAACAGAACGGCAGGATCGGCGGCAGCGTTCGCGGTGGAAACGTTCACAGGCTTGGGATCAAAGGGTTGGGATCAAGAGGTTGTGACCAGGAAGTTGTGTGAAGGGGTGGAAGCGGCCCACACTGGCTGCCCGGAAGCTAGGAACGGGGCCTGACTGCGTCAGCTGGGGGCATCCGCTCGGGGACCGGAGCCGTTCCGGCATGCGGGTAGGCTCATTCTTTGCCCAGATCGCCACCCGGCATGGCCCAGCTCTTCTACGACTCCGACGCCGATCTCTCCCTGCTGAGCGGCAAGACCGTGGCGATCATCGGCTACGGCTCCCAGGGCCATGCCCATGCCCTCAACCTCAAGGACAGCGGCATCGACGTGGTGGTGGGTCTCTACGAGGGCAGCCGCTCGGCGGAAAAGGCCAAGGCCGACGGCCTGGAGGTGCTGAGCGTGGCCGACGCCTGCGCCAAGGCCGACTGGATCATGGTGCTCCTGCCCGACGAGGCCCAGAAGGCCGTCTACGAAAAGGAGATCGCCCCCCACCTGAGCGCCGGCAAGGTGCTGAGCTTCGCCCATGGCTTCAACATCCGCTTCGAGCTGATCCAGCCCCCCGCCGACGTGGATGTGGTGATGATCGCCCCCAAGGGCCCCGGCCACACCGTGCGCTGGGAATACCAGAACGGCCAGGGCGTGCCGGCGCTGTTCGCCATCCAGCAGGACGCCAGCGGCAACGCCCGGGAGCTGGCCATGGCCTATGCCAAGGGCATCGGTGGCACCCGCGCCGGCATCCTGGAAACCAACTTCAAGGAAGAGACTGAAACCGACCTGTTCGGCGAGCAGGCCGTGCTCTGCGGCGGCCTCAGTGAGCTGGTGAAGGCCGGTTTCGAGACCCTGGTGGAAGCTGGCTATCAGCCCGAGCTGGCCTACTTCGAGTGCCTGCACGAGGTGAAGCTGATCGTGGATCTGATGGTGAAGGGCGGCCTCACCGCCATGCGCGACTCGATCTCCAACACCGCCGAGTACGGCGACTACGTGAGCGGCCCACGCCTGATCACCGCCGACACCAAGGCCGAGATGAAGCGCATCCTGGCCGACATCCAGGACGGCACCTTCGCCCGCAACTTCGTGGCCGAGTGCGAGGCCGGCAAGCCGGAGATGGCCAGGATCCGCGAGCGCGATGCAGCCCATCCGATCGAGCAGGTGGGCAAGGGCCTGCGCTCGATGTTCTCCTGGCTGAAGGCCGCCTGAACCAGCCCCTGCTGCTGGTAGCCCTGGCCCTGGGGCTCGACCGCCTGGTGGGGGACCCGCGCTGGTGTCCCCATCCGGTGGTGGTGATGGGCTGGGTCATCAACCGCCTGCGCGGCCCGGCAGAAGACTGGGCGGGCGATCGCCCCTGGGCCCTGCGCCTGGCCGGCGGCCTGATCACCCTGCTGCTGGTGGGAGCCAGCGGCATGGCCGGCTGGCTGCTGGAGCGGCTGGTGCTCACCGAGAGCTGCCGGGAGCTGGGCCTGTTGGTGCTGCTGCTGGGCCTGGCCAGCGCCCTGGCCGGTCGCGGCCTGGCCCTAGCGGTGGAGGCGGTGCTGGAGGCACTGCCCGCCGATCCGGCGGCGCCCGCCGCCGCCCTGGAGCCGGCCCGCCAGCAGCTCGACTGGATCGTGGGCCGCGACACCGCCGGGCTCAACCGGCCCCAGATCCTCAGGGCCCTGGCCGAAACCGCCAGTGAGAATGCGGTGGACGGCCTGTTCGCCCCCCTGTTCTGGATGCTGGTGGGCGCCGGCCTGTGGAGCGCAGGCTGGTGGGCCGGGCCCGGTCCGCTGGCCCTGGCCTGGGGGTTCAAGGCCGCCAGCACCCTCGATTCGATGCTCGGCTACCGGCGCGGCAGGCTGCGCTGGCTGGGCACCGCCGGTGCCCGCCTGGACGACCTGCTGGTGTGGCTGCCCTGCCGGCTGGTGACCCTCAGCCTGCCCCTGGCCGCCGGGGTGCCTCCAGGCCGCTGGCCTGCCTTGGTGGGCCGGGCCCTGCGGGATGGCCGGCCCGATCCCTCCCCCAACGCCGGCCTCTCCCAGGCGGTCTACGCCGGAGTGCTGGGCGTGCAGCTGGGGGGGGTGAACCGCTACGGCGGCCAGCTGCGCAGCAAGCCCCTGCTGGGGGCGGGCGGGCGGGCACCGGCAGCAGCGGATGTGCGGCGCATGCTGCGCTGCAGTGCCCGGTTGAGCTGGCTGTGGCTTGCTGCCGCAGCGCTTCCTGGCGCCTGGGTGTTCGTCACGAAACCTCTCAGCTGATTGCCGCGGACTGCGGGGCTGACGAAGCTGCGGGCACCTCCTGGGAACCATGGCGATTCGCGAACTCCTTGAAAGCGCCCTGAGCGAACCGGAGATCGGAACCACCCCGCAGTTCCGTTGGCACGTCACACCGGTGGGCATCGCCGCCCTCTGGAACGCCGGCTCGCCGCCCACCGCCCCGCCCTACGACGCGGCACTGCAAGAGGCCCTGCAGGTGGGCCTCGACCTGAGCCGCGAGGAACGGGAGTTTCACCAGCTCACGTCCGGCCTGGTGCTGCTGTTCCATTCCTGAAGGCCGGATCGGCGAACACCAGGCGCCAGTCGTGCAGGGTCCAGCGCACACAGCCCTCAGCGATCAGCGGATCGCAGCGCACGAGGGCCTCGGCCTCCGCCCGGTCGGCGGCCTGGAACACCAGCATGCCGCCGGCCCCCTCCCGACCCACCCGGTCACCCCAGTAGCCACTGCTGGGCCGGTGCCCGGCCCGCGCCAGGCTCTCCAGCCACTGCAGATGGGCCGGCACCACCGCATCGAAGCGGGCCTTGTCCACCACCCCCTCCTCCAGCTTCACGAACCAGGGCATCGGCTGCGCCCTGCCCTCAGGGATACGAATGGAGACGGGCCGTGTGCACCGGCACCTCCTGATCACTGAGGCGCCATTGCTCCACTCCCCAGCCGAGCAGCACCACCAGGGAGCCGGCCGCAGCCAGCAGCGCCATGGGGAGCGGATCCAGGCAGGGGGCGGACCGTCGCAGGGACCGTGGCATCGGGGATGGGGCCGGGCAGTGCGACGGTACCCAGCCGGGCCCGGATCGCCATAGGTGATTCCACCCAGCACGCACGGCCGCTCAGGCCGCCGGACAGGCGTTGTCGGCGGGGCCGGGTTCGAGCCGGGCGCTGCCCAGGACAGGACCCTCCGTTGCCTTCAGCGGGCTATGCGTGTATGGTCATATCAGTGTTTGATCTGACCGTCATGGCCGCTGCACCGGCGCCCGTCACCGCCCCCTCCCTGTCCCCGGTTTCCCTGGACGCCGCCGCCGGCGGCAGCAGCCTGCTGTTCCGCCAGTTCTTCGATGCCGAAACCGGCACCTTCACCTACCTGCTGGTGGATGTGCCAAGCCGCCAGGGCGTGCTGATCGACCCGGTGTTCGAACAGCACGCCCGCGACCTCTCCCTGATCCGCGAGCTGGGGGTGGAGCTGGTGGCCTCGCTCGACACCCATGCCCACGCCGACCACGTGACCGGCAGCTGGCTGATGCACGAGGCCACCGGCTGCGCCATCGGCCTGGCGGCCGCCGCCCGGGCCGAGAACGTGACCCTGCCGCTGCAGCACGACGACCACGTGGCCTTCGGCGGCCGCTTCCTGGAGGTGCGCAGCACCCCGGGACACACCGATGGCTGCATCAGCTTCGTGCTCGACGACCGGAGCATGGCCTTCACCGGCGACGCCCTGCTGGTGCGGGGCTGCGGCCGCTGCGACTTCCAGCAGGGCAACGCCCACAGCCTGTGGAGCTCAATCACCGAGCAACTCTTCAGCCTGCCGGAGTCCTGCCTGCTCTATCCGGGCCACGACTACACCGGCCGCACCGTCACGTCGGTGGCTGAGGAGAAGGCCTTCAACGCCCGCCTGGGCGGGGCTGCGACCGAGCGCGACTTCGTGGGCCACATGGAGAACATGAAGCTGCCCCACCCCCACCGCATCGCCGAGGCCCTGCCCGGCAACATGCGTTCCGGTAAGCCACGCCACCAGCTGGAGGTCAGCTTGCCAGCCTCCAGCTGGGCGCCACTGCAGCGCAGCTACGCCGGATTGCCGGAACTGCTGCCGGCCTGGGTGGCCGCCCACCGCGATCAACTCACCGTGCTGGACGTGCGCTCCAGCGAGGAGTTCGCCGGCCCCGATGGCCGGGTACAGGGCAGTCTGCTGATCCCCCTGCCCGAGCTGGAAGCCCGCAGCGGCGAGCTCCCCGACGGCCGGCCGCTGGTGGTGGTGTGCCATTCCGGCAGCCGCTCGGCCCTGGCCACCCAGCAACTGCTCAAGGCCGGGCACCAGCAGGTGGCCAACCTGCACGGCGGCCTGAGCCGATGGGCCGCCGAGGGCTACCCGCTCGATGGCGTGCAGGAAACCTGAGCCGCCCCCAATCCCCTTTCCCACTGCCCACTTCCCTCCCGCCGCCCATCCCCTTTGCTGCCATGACCTCCACCCTCCCCAGGCGCATCAGCGCCCATGACCTGGCCGACCAACTGGCCGAACAGCGCGTGCGCGTGATCGACGTGCGCGAACCGATGGAATACGCCGCCGGCCACATCGCCGGCAGCCTCAACGTGCCCCTGGCCCGGATCAGTGAGGCCGACCTGCCCGGCGGCCCCCTGGTGCTGGTGTGTCACAGCGGCAACCGCAGCAGCCAGGCCCTCAGCCGCCTGCTGCAGAACGGTCACCCCCACCCCCTGGCCGACCTGGAGGGCGGCATCCCCGCCTGGCAGGAGGCCGGCCTGCCGGTGCGCAAGCTCAACAATGCACCGTTGCCGCTGATGCGCCAGGTGCAGATCGCGGCCGGCTCGCTGGTGCTGCTGGGGCTGATCCTGGGCACCTGGGTGGCCCCGGGCTGGATCGCCCTGAGCTGGTTCGTGGGAGCCGGCCTGGTGTTTGCCGGGGTGAGCGGCTTCTGTGGCATGGCCCGCCTGCTGGCGGTGATGCCCTGGAACCGGGTGCGTCTGTGATGGATGGCGCCGGTTTCGCGCTGCTCACGGGCGGTGGCGTCCTGATCGGCTTCCTGCTCTCGGTGCTGGGCGCCGGTGGCTCAATCCTGCTGCTGCCCCTGCTAGTGAGCGGCGCCGCCCTGCCCACCCGCGAGGCGGTGCCCTTGTCGCTGCTGGTGGTGATGCTGCTGGCCCTGGCCAACCTGGGGCCCTACCTGCGCCGCGGCCAGTTCGCTCTGCGCCCGGCCCTGATCCTGGGCCTGCCGGCCCTGGCCGGCAGCTGGGTGGGTGGTGGCTGGGTGAAGGCCGGCCTGGTGCCTGAGGCGGTGCAGCTGGGGGTATTCGCCGCCGCGGCGCTGCTGGCCTCCTGGCTGCTCACCCGCCGCAGCAGCCTGGGCACGGGGGCCGCCACCGCCAGCCGCCGCGGCAGGCCCCTGCTGCTGGCGGTGCAGGGGGTGCTGGTGGGCCTGCTCACCGGCATCGCCGGGGTGGGCGGCGGCTTCGCGATCGTGCCGGCCCTGGTGCTGCTGGCCGGCCTGCCGATGGCCCTGGCCAGCGGCACCAGCCTGCTGCTGATCGCCGTGAATGCCCTGGTGGCCCTGGCAGCTCTGGGCCACTGGCCCGCCAGCAGCCTGCCGCTGATGCTGCCGCTGCTGATCGGCGGTGCCCTCGGCGCCGTGGCAGGCCAGCGCCTTGCCCCCCACCTCAACGACCAGCGCCTGCGCCAGGGCTTCTCCCTGCTGCTGATCGGCTCGGCCCTGCTCAGCGGCGCGGAGGCCTGGCGGCGCCACGGCAGCAACGGCGCCAGCGCATCGCGCTCAGCTCTGAACCCTGCTGAGCGGCGGGGCGGCACCGGGCCGCTGGCGCCGCTCGGGCAGGTTGCCGAAATGGTCCCGCGCCAGGGCCAGCAGCTCGCCCTCGCTGGGGTGGGCCTGATCCAGGGTGACCACGCCCACGATCCGATCCAGCAAGGGGCGGTGGTGGCTGTGCAGGTGGTTGAGCAGCAGCTGACGCATGTCGCTCTCGCCGGTGCCGTGCCCCAGCAGCAGCACCGCGTCGGCCTGCTCAATCGCCCCAACGAGGCCACGCAGGTAGGCGTGATCCAGGGGGGCCCGCTGGCCGGCGATGTCGCGGTCGTGGCGGTGGCTGAGGTTCTCGCCGCTGCCCCAGAGGCCGTGGGGGCGCAACTGGGCGTGCTCCACGCCGTCGCCCTCCAGCAGGAAGGCGTCGGTGTGGGTGTGCGTGAGATAGAGCACCAGCCGGATGGCCTGGTCGCCCCGGGGACGGCGCGCCTCGGCCTGGGGGTGATCCGGGCCCACGCCGGCGGCCTGCAGCAGGTGGCGCACGCGCATCAGGGCATCGGCATCGAGAAAGGGCCGGCCCAGGCCGCAGCTGGCGTGAATCCAGGTTTCCTCGCCGCCGGGCATCTGGATGCGCAGGCGTCGACCATCGAGGGGCGTCACCGAGGCGCCGAGGTTGCGCAGCAGGGCCTCCACCTTGGAGGTGCGCAGGTCGCGGTGCAGGGGGTGGGCAAACAGGGCTGCCAGCGTGCGCTGGTGATGGCGCTGGATGGCGGCCGGGGGTGGGGGGCTGTCGGCCATGCCACGGCTCAGGGTGCTGAAGCCGTTATGGCGAGCTCAGCGGCAGGCGGCTGACGCGGGCAGGGGCAGAGCAGCCACGGGCTGTGGATAGCGGCGAATGCGCACGCGGTAGGCACAGTGGGCCGGCCCGAAATGGTCGATCAGGGCTTCGCGGGCCTCGTGCTGCAGCTCCTCCAGGGAAGCGGCACTGATGGACAGGGGCAGGACTTCGGCCCTCGCCTCCAGATGGCCCGGCCGTTCGACCAGAACCCGGAAAACAACCTCTTGCATGGCGGTATGACTCTCGCTCTAGTTCCATCCTTGGCCCGGAAGGGCCGTCCTGCGGGTGCCCCTTGATACGGGGAACCGGCCTGATTGCCTCAGCCCCGCCCGGGGGTGGCGTGCTGGAGGCGGCCCAGGCTGCCCCTGATCTGCAGCACCAGCCGCTGGGGGCTGCTGTAGCGCTGGGGCAGCGAGCGGTGCAGCGTGTCCAGCCGGCGCCAGCACACGCTGCGCTGAATCCGCTCGATCGGGGTGTCCTCCCGGATCAGGATCCGCAGCGCCTTGCAATAGATCTCGTGATTGGCCTCCAGTTCCTCGATGGTGAGAGCCGTGGTGAAGGTGGTCTGCGTCATGGAACGCCGCTGGTGATGCGTTCCAGATTCGGCCTGAATCGGCAGGGGGCGATGCCCCCTTTTGGGGGCATTTCGGAGCCGTTGATGGTCACGAAACAGGGTGAAGATGCAGCATGGTGAGGTTGTATGGCAAGGGCATCGATGGCTGACTCTCCCTATCTCGTGGCCCTGGCCCTGATCGAGCAGGACGGCCGCCGCAGCCTGCCGCTCACCGGCAAATCCCAGCCCGCCGCGGCAGCCGCTGCCAGCGACCCGGGCGAGACCGGCCGCAGCCTGGCGCTGGAGCTGTTGCTGCGGATCTGGCAGCGCAGCGACGACGGCCTCCTGCGGCGGGCGGCGGGCCCGGACAGCCTGCTGCTGGTGGAACTGCCGCTGGAGGTGATGAGCGAGCAGCTGCCGGTGCTCAAGGCCAACTGGATCGCCACGGGGGATACGGCGGCGCTGCTCGACGGATTGAAAAACCTGGTGGTGCGCGGCTGGCGCATTCACTTCTCCAAGTACGAGCCGGTCTCCTTCCCCAGCTGGCCCTGATCCCGGTCTGGCGGGATCGGCTCGGGGGGCTTGGCGCGGGGGATCAGTGCGTCAGTTGTATTCGCCGGGGATGTCCTGCTTGGTGACGGTGACCCGACCCACCTTCTGGCCGGAGAGGCGAAGCAGCTCATCGCCGGAAAACTCATAACCGAGGGAGGCAGCGATCTGGGCCACGTCGTCGGCCGTGGCCGCAGCCAAAACCGCCTGGCGCAGGCCCTCCTCCTGCTGCATGCGGGTGAGGAACGCCTTCAGCTGATCGAGGGACATGGGCAGGGGCTCAGGGTGCGCTGGCGCTCGGCGGCCATATCCTGATCCACCTGGGCGAGGCGCTCCAGCACCAGCTCGAGATCCACGCTGGCCAGTTCACCGTCGCGGCCCCACTGCAGGCAGGTGCGGCCCAGACAACTTGCCAACGAACTGGCTGGATAGCTACCCAAGTCACTGCCAGGCTGGTGGCTGGTTGCGCGCTTCATCCCGGACACCGCTGGATCGACCTCCATCTTCAAGGGCCGGGCGGCCCTGCTGAGCCCCCCAAACGGGGGCATTTGCGCAGCAGCCGGGCCGATGGGCCGCGCCGATGCAGCAGATGGCATCACAGACCATCAATAGCGTTTAACCGACTGTCTGGGGGCAACCGGCCATGGCCACGCTGTCCGTTCCGCCGGCGCTGGCAGCGGTGCTCAGCGCCGCCGATGTGCGCCTGGGTGGCGATCGCCCCTGGGACCTGCAACTGGCGGACGGCACAGCGATCCGCCGCCTGATCACGGCGGTGCTGCAACGGGGCTCCCTCGGGCTGGGCGACAGCTACGTGGATGGGCTGTGGGAGTGCACCGCCCTCGATCAGCTGTTCACCCGGCTGTTGCTCGCCCAGGGCGAGAGCCGGCTGGCCCAGGGCAGCCGGCTGCGCAGCACCCTCTGGCTGCTGCGCGAGCGGCTGCTCAATCTGCAGTCACCGGCCCGCTCCACGCTGGTGGCCCGCCGCCATCACGACATCGCCCCCGCCGTGTACGCGGCGATGCTCGATCCCTGGCTGCAGTACAGCTGCGGCACCTGGCAGCGGGCCGATGGGCTGGAGCAGGCCCAGGAGCACAAGCTGCGGCTGATCTGCGAAAAGCTGGAGCTGGGCCCCGGCCAGCGCCTCCTGGACATCGGCTGCGGCTGGGGCGGCCTGGCGGCCTACGCCGCCCGCCACTACGGCGTGGAGGTGGTGGGCATCACCCTCTCGGGCGAGCAGCTGCGCCTGGCCCGCAGCCGCTGGCGCGACCTGCCGCTGCGCTTCGAGCACTGCGACTACCGGCAGCTGGAGCAGCTGGGCTGCGCCCCCTTCGACCGGGTGGTGTCGGTGGGGATGTACGAGCACGTGGGGCCGCGCAACGCCGCCGCCTTCTTACGGCGGCCGGCAACGCCATCAAGGACGACGGGCTGTTGCTGCTGCACACGATCGGCTACCGCTGTCAGGCCCCCCACTGCGATGCCTGGATCGACACCCACGTGTTCCCCAATGGCCGACTGCCGGCCCCGGGCGAGCTGGCCACGGCGGTGGAGAGGGGCTGGCTGATCGAGGACTGGCAGAACTTCGGCGCCGACTACGACCACACGCTGATGGCCTGGCACAGAAATGTGGACGCGGCCTGGCCCGCGCTGGCGACGGAGCTGGCAGCCACCTGCGGGGGCAGGGCCGGGGCGGAGCGGTTCCGCCGCTTCTGGCGCTACTACCTGCTCTGCTGTGCCGGCTTCTTCCGCTCCCGCCAGGGGCAGCTCTGGCAGCTGGTGCTGAGCCGGAGCCAGCTGAACACCGCCTGGCCGCGGCCGGCTTACCGCTCGATCCGGGTGGGGCCCTGCCCGCTGGAGAGGTCCCGCTGCCAGGCTGTGGGACGTTAACGCAGGGGCACCGCAGCCCGCCACCGCCCCATGGACCACCCCCTCTGGATGCTGGTGCCCTGGGTGGTGTTTGCCCTGGCGCTGGGCGTGAAGGCCTGGCGCTTCGGCGCCCTGTTTCGCCGCCAGCTGCGCACCAGCGCCTCCCTCAGCACCGCCAAGGCCCGCCAGCGGCTGGAGCGGCTCTGGCAGCAGGATCAGCCAGGCAGCTGAACGGAGGTGCGGGCATGCAATCCAGGGCCCCTGCCGTGCAGCTGCTGCTGTCCTTGATCCTGGTGGTGCTGGCCGGCTGCAGCGGACAGGGGAGGAGGTGGGCGGACGGGGCCTGCAGGGATGGCACAGCCAACTGCGCTGCCGCCCAGGCCCCCGCCGGCATGCGGCAGCTGCGCAGGGGCCACAGGATGGTGAGCACGGAGTGGGTGGAGCGCCCCAACCGGGAATCGGGAGGCCCGGATATCGGCCTGAAGGCCCGATGGGCCCCGGTGAGCGAGCGGCGCTGAACACAAAAAAACCGCCCCACGCGGGGGCGGCTGGGCTTTTGAGACCTGATACCTCAGGGCTGCTGCTGGATACGACGACGCAGGCGGCGGCTGTAGCCGAAGGCAGCAGCTGCACCGAGCACCGGCAAGGGGCCGGGGACTTCAACAGCTCCGATGGTCAGACCGAACGTGGAGGCAGTAGCAAGATTGGATGCCTGCCAGGAAGCTACTGTAATATTGGGAGAAAGAGCTGTACCAGTAGTCGTTGAGGTGTTGTTCAGGGCATCAAAGCCGGCAAGCTCGGAATAGGCCTGTCCCATAGACCGCACTCTTATAGTACTAGCATTGCCTACTGTATAATGCTAGCATTACCTACTGAAAATACAAGAGAATAATGGGTGTTTGTTAACAGCTGATAGTCGAAGAGGGATCCAAGCTCGGCTAAATCATCTAGCACCGTGTACCCATTAACACCAGTTGCACCAAAATTTCCGCTAGTATTCAAAAGCGGCGAAACTGATGTAGTGGCCAAAGGCTGATTAACCGGCCTAAATCCACCCGTTATGTTAACGGTTGGTGAACCGTTAATAGCTGAACCAGAATCTGACGAGTTGTAGAGAGATATTACCAGAGGACGTACGGGTGCTCCATCAGTACTGGCAAGAGCAAGGCGCAATGACTTCAACAAATAGGCGGAAGAAGCAACCGGTGTTTTGAACGAATGGACCAACCAGTTGGCATTGTTTATCCCTCTATCGTTGGTGGCGTCTGGAAAAGCAGCACTTCCGATATTGTCGATCACCGGCACAGGAGCCATGGCCCTGGCCTCCGGGGCCACGGCTAGGGCCAGGGCGAGCGGGGCAAGCCCGAGCAGGACCCCTTTGGATACCAACTGAGCAGCAGGCTTTCCACGAAGACGGAAGGGGTGAGTCTTGCGGAAATCAGCCTGAGATAGAAAAGCGACATGGCTGAAGGTAAACAAGCAGCTTTATTGATACATTCTTAGAGCATTTCCAGGGCGTTGCGCAACAGCAACGGTCAGCGAATCCATCAATTTCCGAATCCAGGCCTGGCTTTTTCGCTTTATGTAAAAAACCGGCAGCAAGTGGTTTGATGGCCGCTGGCCTCAGTAGTACTGTCCACTTGACGTTGCCAGTCCGGCGATCATTCTGGGCTACTTGCTCGAATCGCTCCTTTCTTGGCGAGCAGAAACGAACACGCCCCCATGACCTCACCAGGCAACAGCGCATCAGGCAGTGCACCGGCCTTCATCGATCCCCATCTCGCCATGTTGGTGAGGGTGAGCGGACGCACCCTGCTGCTCATCTTCCTGGTGGCTGTTGCGGCCGCCATCGTGCCCTTCAAGCCGCGCTCGCTGGATTGGGGCATCCAGTTCTCCAACCGGATCGTCGAATCCCTCTCCGGATTGAGAGAAGAAGGAGGAGGGCATCACCCATCACGGCTGTGGTGCTGCGGGCGCCCCGTCCGGGCTGCGCTCGCTCTCCCTCTTGCCAGGCTGGGAGCAGACAATGGCCCCTGGTTCTCCAGCAGACAGCCATGGCCAGCGGCATCACCGTCACCTCCAACCCGGATCCTGCGCAGCTGGAGAGCCTGGGCGTGATGAGCTGGACCACCTGGGGCTGCGAGGTGAGCACCTTTCCCTGGACCTACGACCAGCAGGAGACCTGCCTGCTGCTGGAGGGCGACGTGACCGTCACCCCCGATGGCGGGGAGCCTGTGCGTTTTGGGGCGGGTGATCTGGTGGTGTTTGACGCCGGGTTGCACTGCACCTGGGATGTGCACGCCCCGGTGCGCAAGCACTACCGCTTTGGCTGATGGCGACCGCCAGAGTGGAGCCCATGCAGACACCACCCCGGCCAACACCGCGCGAGAGAACCGAGGCGATGGTGCGCAACATCGGCCGGGAGCTGGCGGAGATCGAGCAGGCCATCGGCCGCTGCCGGGGTGATGCGGTGGCTGAGCCGGAGCTCACGGGCACCTGGATGGCCCACCTGCTGATCAGCAGCAATGCGCTGCTGCACAACCTGCTGATCGAGTCGGCCCGGCGGCCGCAGCGGATCAGCGGTCCGGGGTAACAGGCCGGGTCCAGCGCCGGTAGAGCCAGAACCCCCCACCACCCCAGAGCAGGCTCCAGAGGACGAAGGTGGCGGCAGTGCCCAGCTGGCCGCCCTCCAGCGAGTAGACGCCGGCGTTGATCAGGCCGGCATCGATCAGGGAGCCGCCGATCCCCCAGCCCAGCACCCAGGTGAACAGAAAGCCGATGGCCTGGAGGTTGCCGGTCATGGGAGAAGGGATGCAGCGGTGGCCATCAAAAACCCCCGGGGATGCCGGGGGTGATATCTGTCTGCTGGAGCCGAGCAGGGGCTCAGAAGCAGAAGGGCAGGAACTGGGTGCGGCAGGCGGCATAGCCATCCACCAGGGCGCCCAGGCCGATCTGGTGGG
>Ga0208594_1000059_pt1 | contig 39110 bp, 40 predicted proteins | sample LakMenEpi14Sep10_FD_150699 | JGI IMG/M metagenome (GOLD analysis project Ga0208594, IMG submission 150699) | Freshwater microbial communities from Lake Mendota, WI - 14SEP2010 deep hole epilimnion (SPAdes) | ecosystem: Environmental > Aquatic > Freshwater > Lake > Epilimnion/Euphotic zone ...
AGGTCGGGTAGCTCAGTAGGCAGAGCATGCGCCTGAAAAGCGCAGGGTCACCGGATCGACGCCGGTCCCGACCACAACTTAATTATTCTTAACGTGATGTTTAACCCAAGCGGCGAAAACGCTGACCCAACAAGTCAGTTTTTTCGGCGACGACGAGACATCCAAGGCATCAGAGCAATAGCAGTCTTGCTGGTGCTCGCCTATCACGCAAAAGTTCCGGGGTTTTCTGGCGGATACATCGGGGTCGATGTGTTCTTTGTCGTCTCCGGGTTCTTGATTACCTCTTTGTTGGTGCGCGAGTTTGACACAACGAACAAAATTTCACTGACAAATTTTTACGCACGCCGAGTTCGTCGATTGTTGCCGGCTTCACTCGTTGTAGTTATCGGCACGCTCGTCATTTCGAGAATTTGGCTCGAGCCTCTCAGACTTAACGATCTAACTCAAGACGCACGGGCTGCTGCACTTTTTGCAACGAATATTGTTTTTGCGGTTCGCGAATCTGATTATTTGCAGTCTGCGTTGCCGCCGTCGCCCTTGCAGCACTATTGGTCGCTCGGAGTTGAAGAACAGTTCTATATTTTCTTCCCAATCATCGTGATGGTGCTGCTCAAACTTGGCAAAGCCTCAAAGTCGTTGTTGATCGCAGGTCTAGCCACGATTACGGCAATCTCGTTCGCCGTTTGTGTTGCGATCACACCATCGATGTCTGCAATTGCTTTTTACCTTTTGCCGTTTCGCGCTTGGGAGCTCGGGGCTGGCGCCCTTCTGGCAATGCTCAGCGGCAAAGTCAACCGAGTTAAGTCAGTTAATCGAGAACTTTTTGGTTGGGTTGGGCTTGTCATCATCTTCGTGACCGGCTTCATTTATGACAGCAAGACTTTGTTTCCGGGTTACGCGGCCGGATTGCCGGTTGTCGCGACGATATTTTTGATTGTTTCAGGCGATAACTCAAAGTTTGGTCCGAGCAGACTGCTCGAATTGCAGGTCTTTCAGTGGCTAGGCAGCAGGTCATACTCGCTCTATTTATGGCATTGGCCAATTTTGATTGTCGCTCGCTCGGCAAACAAAGCCGAACTGACCGCGATTCAAATCGCGCTTTGCATGTTGGCGACACTGTTGCTAGCAGAACTTAGTTTTAGATTCGTTGAACAACCAATTCATAAAGTGCCAAAGTTCTTGAAAAATACAAATCGAAGTCTTGCTTTCGGTGCGTTGTTAGTCGTGGTCGGTTTTGGCGCTTCGTTTATCACTGCCCCAGCAACTGCAGATTCGGTAAAAGTGCCAAACAACACGACTGGATCATCAGTTCTTGCGTCGACAACGACGATTTTTCAATATTCAGATAGCGAACTAAAAGAACTTATCGATTCTGCACCAAAAATCACAGAGTTACCGGCCGACCTCGACCCGCCTCTTGCAGTTCTAGACAATGACGAGCCAGAAATTTATAAACTGGGTTGCCACGATCATGAATTCGACATTCCTCCTGTTTGCGAATTCGGCGATCTTGAATCGAAGACCTCAATTGCGCTCATTGGCGATTCGCATGCTGCACAGTGGTTTGAGCCACTCCGCCGAATTGCCGAGCAACGCAGTTGGCGCTTGCAGACTTTCACTCGATCTGGGTGCACGATGCTCGGTGTTGAAAACGGCGGCCTTAATGCCTGTCGTACATGGTTAAAAAATGTTTTAGCTGAGATTCAAAATGGCGAGTTCTCGCTCGTTGTGATCTCTGGATTTACGAATCGCGACGATTTAGTCGATGAGTCTCCCGATGGTTTCATTAACAACATCACTGAGTTACACACGGCTCTAACTACCAATTCGCAAAAAATGATTTATATTGCTGACTCGCCTGGACCACTGCTGCATGTGCCGATTTGTCTCTCAGCAAATATTCAAACCGTACAAAATTGCAATTTTGAACGTGACGAAGCAATTAACGAACAAACCTCTGAAATTCTCAAAGGGGTTTGGAGCAGTGAAACTTCAAGGTTTGTCGATCTGACCGATTGGTTCTGCACAAGCCAGATTTGTCCGGTGGTTATCGGCAACATGGTCGTCTATCGCGATATCTCTCACATTTCATCTGTGTATGCACTTGCACTAACCAACGTGCTGATGAATCAACTTGAAATTTCACTCGCGGGTTAGCACAAACTTGCGCTAACCAACTAGCCCGTCGACTTACTCCTCGACGACGAGCGTGAGAATCCAATCGCCAGTTGTGTGACTTTCAAGATCAAAGCTGCCAAGTTGATCAGCGGTAAATTCGATCATCGTCTCTTGGCCAGCGACCGCAGTTGCGGTTAAGTCGTAGCCGTGCAGGTGAAACTCGTCATCGGCATCTGGATTCAAAAGTTTTATTTGCACTTTTGAGCCAAGAGTTGCCTGATAAGCCACGGCCGACCCAGAGGTCTGACCAATGATCACAGAAATCTCGACTGGTTCATCAGTCGCAACCTCAACAGTTTCGTCCTCGACTATTGCTGCATCTTCGCCAGCTTCGGAAGACGTATCTGAACTTGAGCAGCCGACCGAGCCAAGCAAGAGGCAAGTGGCAATGATTGATTTTGTGAAAATTGAACGTTTAGTCATGAACCAAAAGCGTAGCCAAGATCAGGCGCAGTCAACATTGGTTGATAGGTGATTTTTGCTTCGTGAGCCATTGCTGCACAAGTACCACCACGGTCAACTATCACCGTAATAAATAAAGGTGTTGCGCCAAAAGCTCTTACTACTTCAACTGCTTCAAAAAGTGACGTGCCCCGCGTAACCGTATCTTCGACGATCGCCACGCGATCGCCAGGTTGCAACGCACCCGCAATGCGACCAGTGACCCCGTGATTTTTGCTCTCTTTGCGCACGCTAAAGCTGCGCAACTTCCTGCCCCGCGTTGCAGCAACCGCCGCAATACCAAACGCCACTGGGTCTGCCCCCATAGTCAACCCACCAATGGCGTCAATATCTGGCGGCAACATGGCGAGTGCGACATCGCTAACGAGGAGAATTCCATCACTGCGACACGCTGTCTGTTTCGAATCTAAGAACCAGTTGCTCGTGCGTCCAGACTTAAGCGTGAAAGTGCCAGTCTTCAGTGAATGTTGCAAGACATGTTCGCGCAATTTGTGTCGCGCGGTTTCAAGCTGTGGCAAATCAGACATTGTTAAATTTCACGCATCAGCAGAATTAAGTGAATCAAAAACAAGCTGTGAGCGCTTTAAAGCACTGTTGAGATCGAATGCTTCATCTAATTTTTGTGGTGAAAGCTTGATGCGTGAATCACTGGTCAACAATTCTTTGAAATTTGTGCCCGTGCTAATTGCTTTTGCGGCAAGTTCTTGCACAAGTCGGTAAGCCTCGTCGCGTGACATGCCAGAGGCGACCAGAAGCAACAACACCGACTGCGAAAAAACAACACCGTGTGTTGAATTCAAATTACACAACATTTGAGCGTTATCAACTTCAAGATTGGTAACCAGTTTGGTTGCTCGACGCAGAACATAATAAGCAAGCAAAGAGGAATCGGGCAGCACGATGCGCTCAGCCGATGAATGTGAAATATCGCGTTCATGCCACAGCGCAACATCTTGCAAGCCGACTTGAAGGTTTGCACGTAACACTCGTGACAGGCCAGTGAGAGTTTCAGACGAAATCGGATTTCTCTTGTGCGGCATCGCTGAACTGCCCTTTTGTCCAACGCTGAAGCCTTCACGCACTTCGTTGACTTCGGTGCGTTGCAAGTGTCGCAATTCAACGGCGATCATTTCAATTGTCGTACCAATGCTTGCGCATGCCCACAAATATTCAGCGTGTCGATCGCGGGCAATGACTTGAGTCGCTGGTACAGGCACTAAACCAAGCGCATTACCAACATATTTTTCAACCTGAGGGTCGATATTCGAATAAGTGCCGACAGCACCCGAGAGTTTGCACACCGAGATTCGTTTAGTCGCAAGACTCAGTCGCTCACGGTCACGACGCACTTGCAATGCCCAAAGTGCAACTTTTGCCCCAAATGTCGTTGGCTCGGCGTGAATACCGTGTGTTCGCCCAATCATTGCAGTTTCCCGATGCTTATTAGCCAGCGTCACAAGTGCCTCATAAAAATCAACAAGTGCTTTGTCAATCAACGTTGCAGCATCACGAAGCATCCAGCACCATGCGGTATCTACAACATCAGAACTTGTCAATCCATGATGAATCCATGCGGCAGCAGGCATGCCGATGCGCTGCTGAACAACATCAACGAACGCAGCAACATCATGATCAGTAACACGCTCACGTTCGCTGACTTCGGCAACAAAACTTGCGTCCACAACTGGTGCGCGGTCACGACAAGTTTGAGCGTGGTCGCGCGGCACAACGCCAAGTTCGCTATGAGCCGTGGTCGCCAGTAGTTCGATTTCTAAGAAGCGACGAAACTTTGACTCGTCAGAGAAAATTTCTGCAATCTCGGGAAGGCTGTAGCGCTCAATCATCAGCGCACTACACATTCGTTGCGTTCGGGACCGACACCAATAATCGACACCGGCACACCAACGTGTTTCTCGACAAGTTCGATCAATGCTTTTGCCTGTGCCGGCAAATCTGCGTAGTGACGCACCGAACTGACAGATTTTTTCCAGCCTGGTAAGTCAACATATTTTGGTGTGACTTGATCTAAAAGTTGCGCGTCATCTGGATAACCCGATAGCTCTTTGTCATTTAGTTCGTAGCCGATACAAACTCGCACAGTTTCAAAAGTATCCAAAATGTCGAGTTTGGTCAGGGCTATCTCTGTTAGCGAATTCAAACGCACTGCATGACGCAACATCACGAGATCTAACCAACCTGGGCGACGCCGACGTCCGGTGACGGTGCCAAATTCACGACCGATCTCAACAATTTTGTCGGCAAGTTCACCCAGCAACTCAGAAGGAAACGGCCCACTACCGACTCGAGTTGTATATGCCTTGGCAATGCCAACAACTCGGGTGATATCGCGCGGACCTAGACCAGTGCCAGCACATGCACCGCCTGAGATCGGGTTGGACGAAGTTACAAACGGGTAAGTGCCGTGATCGATGTCAAGAAAAGTGGCTTGAGCACCTTCAAGCAAAAGATTTTCGTTGTGTTCAAGCGCATCGTGTAAGAAATTAACTGTGTCGCTGACATAAGGCTTCAATCGATCGCCCAAGGCAGCGAAGTTTTCAACGATCTCATCAATTTTGAGTTGTTCGCCGCCGAGAGCTGTGAGAACTTTCTGTTCGGCGGTTGCTCGATCTCGCACGAGTTGTTTGAAGCGTTTTGAATCACGAACATCGCCAACACGGATACCTACGCGACGCGATTTATCGGCGTACGCCGGCCCAATGCCCTTGAGCGTTGTACCTATTTTGTTCTCACCCAAACTTGATTCGCTGATGGCATCATGAGCCTGATGCCACGGAAAAATCAAGTGAGCAAGGCTTGAAACTTTTAGTCTTGAACAGGTAATGCCCCGTGACTCGAGTGTGTCAATTTCTTTGAAAAGAGTCGGCAAATCAACGACTACCCCATTGCCGATTACTGGGGTTACGTGTGAGTAAAAAACTCCGCTTGGAACGAGTTGTAGAGCATATTTTTCAGTGCCAACGACAACGGTATGTCCGGCGTTATGCCCACCCTGATAACGCGCAACAACTTGGTGGCTCTCAGCGAGCAAGTCGATTATTTTTGCCTTGCCTTCGTCGCCCCATTGGGTTCCGACGACGACTGATACAGGCATTAAACGCTCCCATTAGTTATAGGTACGTAGCAAAAGTCTAGTCGCTAGAAATCAACGCTCCTCATCAAAAATGCGTGGGTTGCGACCAAAAATCATCGTCGTCTGATTCAAAGGTACGAGACCATATTTTGTGTGCGAGTTTTCAAGTGCGCGCTCAAGTTGTGCTTGTAATTGCGCGACGGTCTTTTGTAACTGGGCAACTTGATTTTCGAGCGCCATCACTTGGCGAATACCTTCAAGGTTCATACCCAACTCAGCAAGTTCGGAGATTCTCAACAATTGTGCAATATCAGCGTTGCTGTATCGCCTTTGTTTGCCACCAGCGGTGCGCGCAGGCTGAACGAGACCGCGACGCTCATAAATACGTAGCGTCTGAGGATGCATTCCGGCGAGTTCTGCCGCGACTGAAATTACATAGACGGCTTGCGTTTCGTATTGCATAGTTACTGCCTTTCTGAATCAAACAAAGAATTAGTGTTTTTCATTTTTTGTCCCTGAAAATAACTGGCTTCGCGGCGACTCATCTGAAGCTTCAGCGAGTTGTTCAATGAGTTTTTGCTGTTTGCTAGTCAGATCTTTTGGCACGACAACTTCAACAGTGACTATTAGGTCTCCGTCTGTGCCCGCAGCGCTGACGCCTTTGCCTTTAACCCGATGTCGTGAGCCCGACTGGGTGCCGGGCTTGAGACGCAATGTGACCGTTGAGCCGTCGAGAGTCGGCACATCGATGTTTGACCCAAGCGCAGCTTCTGTAAAAGTAATCGGAAGTTGCAGTGTCAGATTTTTACCCTCGCGACCAAACAAATGATGTGTTGCAACATTGCATGTAATGAAAAGGTCTCCAGCGGGACCACCACTGCGTCCTGGTTCGCCACGACCCTTAATACGAATTCGTTGTCCGTTATCGACACCGGCCGGAATTCGAACATTGACTTCACGGGGCGACTTTTCAGAATCTGTTGAAAGTCGCAGCGATGTCGTCATGCCGTAAACAGCGTCAGTAAAACTGAGATCAAGATTCGCCTCGAGATCAACACCACGACGTGGATCGACACCGTTGCGCGAACGTCCGCCGCGCCCGCCAAACATCTGACTAATCAGGTCGCTGATGTCGGCGCCACCCATATCAAACGGTTGACCACCGTTGAAACCCTGTTGCCCAGTGCCACCGCCATGCATTCCGAAGGCCGATGGCCCGGCACGACGAACCTCATCGTATTCTTTGCGGCGTTTTTCATCACCGAGCACGTCATAAGCGGCTGAGATTTCTTTGAATTTGTTTTCAGCAGTCGTGTTATTCGGGTTTGTATCAGGGTGATATTTGCGCGCGAGCTTGCGATAAGTCTTTGTAATTTCTTTATCAGTCGCAGTTTTAGAAACGCCGAGTACGGCGTAATAATCTTTTTCGAACCACTCACGCTGTGCAGTCATTGCACGACGCCTTTGTTATCCCTTGACCTTCACCATGGCGGCGCGAAGTACGCGACCTTTCCAGAGATAGCCGGTGCGCAAAACTTCGACTACACGAGTCTCAGATGCGGCGCCATCGCTTGCTGCAGCATCGTCGGCGGGTTCATGGACAACAGCATCGGCAACACTCGGATCAAAAACCGTGTCGACAAGATTCAACACTTCAAGACCTTGCTTTTGCAGTGCCGTCAAAAGTGAACTAAAAATTGGCTCAATTCCGACAACGCCGTGGCTCATTGCTGCTTCGCAAGCATCTAAAGCCGAGAGCAAACTCTCGACAATACGACCTGCGTTGCGGTCTGACTCGTCAACCAACTGAGTCGCCGAACGCTTTCGATAGTTCTCAAACTCTGCCTGCACACGCAGGGCAATGTCTTTGAATTCGTCACGCTCTTTGGTCAGTTGTTCGACAAGTGCATCAATGCTCAGCTCTTCGCTCGAAGCCTCTGCCTTCTCGTCAGTCATAACTAATTGCTACTCAGAATCTTTTTCGTCAACAATTTCAGCATCAACGATGTCTGAATCGTTGGCGCCTGACTGTTGACCAGAAGCAGATGTGCCGGCGGCGTTCGCGTCACGCGATGCTGCTTCGTAAAGTTTTTGACTGAAAGCCTGGCTTGCAGTCATCAACTTTTCGGTGGCATTTTTGATCGTGTCGGTGTCGCTGCCATTTAATGCCGAACGCAAATCTGCGAGCGGGCCTTCGACGGCCGACTTGTCTTCAGCGGTCAACTTGTCGCCTTGTTCACGCAACACCTTTTCGGTTTGGTAAACAAGCGAGTCAGCGTTATTGCGCACTTCGGCTTCTTCGCGGCGCTTTTTGTCTTCTTCGGCGTGTGCTTCAGCGTCTTTGACCATCTTGTTAATGTCATCTTTTGAAAGCGATGATTGACCAGTGATCGTCATTGATTGTTCTTTGTTGGTGCCACGATCTTTTGCCGACACATGCACGATGCCGTTGGCGTCGATGTCGAATGTGACTTCAATTTGTGGCACGCCACGCGGTGCTGGTGGCAAGTCAACAAGTTGGAACTTGCCAAGAGTCTTGTTGTAACTCGCCATCTCGCGCTCGCCTTGCAGAACATGAATTTCTACAGATGGCTGCATATCTTCGGCTGTCGAAAACACTTCGGTGCGACGCGTCGGAATCGTCGTGTTGCGCTCGATGAGTTTTGTCATCACGCCACCTTTTGTTTCAATGCCCAACGACAACGGTGTTACGTCAAGCAACAAAACATCTTTGACATCGCCACGCAGAACACCGGCTTGAATCGCGGCACCTGCTGCTACCACTTCGTCAGGGTTAACCGAACGATTTGGCTCTTTACCTGTGAGTGACTGAATCAAGTCAAGCACGGCTGGCATACGAGTTGAACCGCCCACCAAAATGACGTGCTTAATCTGACTCTTTGTGATGCCCGCATCAGTAATTGCTTGTTCGAAAGGCTTGCGACAGCGCTCAAGCAAATCGTTGGTCATCTCTTGAAACTTTGATCGAGACAACGAAACATCGAGGTGCAACGGGCCACTCGGTGTTGCCGTGATGAACGGCAAATTAATTTGTGTTTGCTGAACTTGTGAAAGTTCAATTTTGGCTTTTTCTGCAGCTTCTTTTAATCGTTGCAACGCCATGCGATCTGTACCGAGATCGACCCCGTGTGCCGACTTAAATTCTTTTACCAGCCAATCGATAACGCGTTGGTCCCAGTCGTCGCCACCAAGGTGGGTGTCACCGTGGGTGCTCTTTACTTCGAATACGCCATCGCCAATTTCAAGCACGCTGACGTCGAATGTGCCACCGCCAAGGTCGAACACGAGAATTGTCTCGTCTTCGCTGCCTTTGTCGAGCCCGTACGCGAGTGCTGCTGCGGTCGGCTCGTTGATGATCCGCAAAACTTCGAGGCCAGCGATCTGCCCTGCTTCTTTTGTCGCAGTGCGTTGCGCGTCATCAAAATATGCAGGCACGGTAATGACTGCTTGAGTCACCGAAGTGCCCAGATAGGCCTCGGCATCTCGCTTGAGTTTCATCAAAGTGCGCGCACTGATTTCTTGTGGCGTGTATTTTTTGCCGTCAATATCGGTGGATGTCCAATTCGAACCCATGTGTCGCTTGATGCTGCGAAATGTTCGCTCAGTGTTTGTGATCGCTTGACGCTTGGCAACTTCGCCAACGAGAACGTCTCCGCCCTTTGAAAATGCAACTACTGATGGGGTGGTGCGTGAACCTTCTGAGTTTGGGACAACTACTGGTTCGCCTGCTTCAAGAACGCAAACAACCGAGTTGGTTGTACCGAGGTCGATTCCGACTGCTTTTGACATTTTTTCTCCGTTTGGTTTGACTCGAATTAATTGCCTGGCAAAGGGGGTTTTGACAGGCGCAAATTACGATAAGGCGTTTTACGAGTCTTTACAACCTATTAGGCATGAAACTTTAGTCACTATGACTCAAGTTTGGTCTTTACCATACTCCATAAGGGTAATGAGGGCACGGCACCCTCAGTTTGAGTGGCTAAAGCCCCTGCAATCACGGCTGCTCGAAGAGCAACCGACATTGACTCGCCAAGTGCCAGGCGAGCGGCCAACACGCCACAAAAGGCATCCCCGGCACCGGTTGAGTCAACCGGCGTGACCTTAAAAGGATCAACCTGCCTCGTGCCAGTTTCGTCAACGACCATCGCACCCTTTTCGCCTTGCGTGACAATCACCGTCTTGACGCCGAGGCTTTGCAATTTGCTCACGCCTCCCAAAAGTTCAACTTCATGTTCATTGGGGGTGACGATGTCAACCACACCAAGCAATGAATGGGGAAGTGTCTGAGCCGGAGCAGGATTCAAGATTCGCTTCGTAGATGGCCCTGCGAGTTCGAACGCACGTTGCACAACCGACAACGGCACTTCAAGTTGACACAACAAAACTTTTGCCGAAGAAATTAACGACTTGTATTTTTCAATGTCGTCGATACTGATCGCGTGATTTGCGCCAGGTACAACAATGATCGAATTTTCGCCGTCGTCGCTGACACCAATTAAAGCGCGACCGGTTGGCGCTGATACTCGCTGAACCGCAGAAACATCAACACCGTCTTTGATTAACGCGGCGAGCAATGTTTCGCCAGCATGATCACGACCGAGCGCACCCACGAACGCAGTGCGCGCTCCGGCTCGGGCAGAAGCGATCGCTTGATTAACCCCTTTGCCGCCGCAAGCTTCAAAAAAGTGCGAACCAGAAACTGTCTCTCCTGGTTTTGGTAAACGACTTGTTCTCGCAACAAGATCAAGATTGGCCGAGCCAACGACGACTACATCAAAGCGAGTCGAACTACTTGAACTCATACATCCATTGTTACAGCGTTTTAACGCATACGATTTAGTTTGTGAGGCTTCAATGACTGGCTTGCTCGTACTTCTTCGGCACGGTCAAAGCACATGGAATGAACTCAACCTTTTTACTGGTTGGCATGATGTCGCGCTAACGCCAAAAGGGGAGAGCGAAGCAAGACAAGCAGGCGAAACACTCAAACAAGCTGGCATCAAATTTGACGTCGTTTTTACTTCGCTTTTAACGCGAGCAATCGCAACAAATCGACTGACGCTTGAAACTCTGGGCCAATCAGATCTTGAAGTACGGCAAGACTGGCGACTCAATGAACGTCACTACGGGGCATTGCAAGGTCTCGACAAAAAAGCAACGGCGCTTAAATACGGGGCCGAGCAGACAAACCTGTGGCGCAGAAGTTTTGATGTTGCGCCGCCGCCGGTCGATTCATCAAGCCCCGAGCATCCACGTAATGACACGCGATACAGCGATATCTCACCGAACGATCTGCCCAATACTGAATGCCTTAAGGATGTTGTCGCGCGTGTCGTGCCGTTTTACGTTCAACACGTCGTCGGAGAGTTACAGAACAATAGAAACGTTTTAATAACCGCCCACGGCAACTCGTTGCGCGCTTTAGTGATGCATCTTGAAAACTTGAGCCCAGAGCAAATCTCTAAATTCAACATCCCAACTGGAGTACCGCGCAGATATGAGTTTTCGAACCAAATGAAAGTCGTCACGGTTGGCTACCTCGGCGACCAGGTGGCGATCGCCACAGCAATTAAGGCTGTTAGCAACCAGAGCAACGCCGAAGATCACTAGAATTCAAGACATGGCCGAACTAAAAAATTCTTTAAAACACTTGCGTTATTCACCTCTCTTTTCATCTTGCTCGTCAAAAGATCTGGAGCGAATCGCTAAAGCGGGCGATCGAGTCACCATGTCTAAAGGTGAAACGATGATCAAACAGGGTGAGCCCGGCAAAGAGGCATTCATTATTTTGAGTGGCAAGGCGACTGTGAAGCGTGGCGGCAAAAAAGTAGCAACGCTCGGCACAGGCTCGGTCGTGGGCGAACTCTCGCTTCTTGACCACGGCCCGCGCACGGCGACTGTTGTTTGCGACTCTGAATGTCAACTATTGGTCATCGGTCGGGGCAACTTCTTGCGATTAACTGACAAAGTGCCTGCACTTACACACAAGTTGCTGGCCTCGCTGTCGTTGCGCATTCGCGATTTGGATCGCGCGTATTTCGGCTAAAAAAACTAGTCTGAGTACCAGTCAATAATCAGGGGTACTCAAAAATTATGACAACTGAAACTGCGGTCAAAAAACGTTTCAAGCCATATCAACTTTCGATTGCCTTCGGTGTAGGCATCGGCACATTCACAATGATTTCTGGCATCGTGCCGCAATTAACGGGATGGAAGAGCACTTCGCTGATTCACCGCGAAGTCTTCGGCGGTATTCCAACCGCCTTGCAAGTCGCTTTCTACACCGTCATTCCAATGATGTTGATCTGGGGCTCACTTCGGTTCGCTGATCGAATTCGCAACTGGGAGCGCGGCGCACCAGACCGTCGCAAAACAACTCCAAAAAATGTGAAGCGCCGTCTTGCCGACTATCGCGCAGGTGTTTACATGCGCACATTGTTGCGCGATAGCGCCGCCGGCCTAATGCACTCGATGATTTATTTCGGTTTCTTGGTGCTGCTCGGCGTTACAACTGTGCTTGAGATCGACCACCAAATGCCCGAAGCGCTCAAATTTTTACATGGTGATGTTTATCGCGCTTATGCACTGGTCGGCGATCTCGCCGGTGTTGTGTTTACTGCCGGTGTCGTATGGGCAATTCTGCGCCGATATGTACAGCGCCCCTATCGCATTCGTATCAAAACAAAACCAGAACACGCATTGATTCTTGGTGTGTTGTTGGCAATCGGTGTAACAGGCTTTGGCGCAGAAATGTTTCGCATCGCTCAAGGCCAAGCCGCAGGCGTAAACCTCGACCACGAAAAATGGAGCGTGGTTGGTTACCCACTCGCACAACTTGTCAACGGTGCAAGCGCATCAACATTGACAACTTGGCATCAAGGATGGTGGGTCGCCCACGTATTGACGTTCATCATGTTCTTGGCGATTTTGCCGATCACGATGTTGCGTCACATGTTTACTTCGCCGCTCAATATGTATCTCAAAGATCGCGAACGCCCTAAGGGTGCAATGAAAGCTATGCCGAATTTGACGGAGACTTCTCTTGAGTCATTTGGCGTAAATGTGATCGAAGAATTCACATGGAAACAACTGCTTGATCTTGACGCCTGCACGATGTGCGGTCGCTGCACGAGTGTCTGCCCAGCACACGCAACGGGTAAACCACTCGACCCACGCGAAATCGTTCTCAAGAGCGGCGAAGTGATGGCCGCCACCGCGAGTCATGCACCTGGTGGCAAGGTTTCTCCACCACTCAGTGCCGACAGCGAGATAAAAGTCAATGCCAACTCGCTTTTTGAACGCATCACAGCCGAAGAAATTTGGTCGTGCACCAGTTGCAAGGCTTGCGACGAGATTTGCCCGGTGAATATTGAGATCCTCGACAAGATTCTCGACATGCGTCGTTATTTGTCGCTAATGGAAAGCAACTTTCCAGCACAACTCGGAAACGCATATCGCTCAATGGAGAACCAGGGCAACCCTTGGGGCATGAGCCAAACAGATCGCGGTGAATGGGCCAAAGATCTAGATGTCGAAATTCTCGACCCGGGTGCGCCATTCAAGAGCGAATACTTATATTGGGTTGGTTGCGCTGGCAGTTTCGACGACAAAAATAAAAAAGTAACGCAGTCAATGGCCAAATTACTTAAGCGAGCCGGCATCGATGTGGCGATCCTTGGTCCAAGCGAAATGTGTACTGGTGACAGCGCGCGTCGCAGTGGTAACGAATACTTGTTTCAAATGTTGGCAATGCCGAACGTCGAGATGCTCAACACGATGGGTGTGCGCAAAATCATTACGCAATGTCCTCACTGTTTCAACACACTTAAAAACGAATACCCGCAATTGGGTGGCAACTACGAGGTAATTCACCACTCACAGTTGCTCGAAGATCTAATCGAAGCAGGCACGCTAGATGTCAGCAACGCTTCACTCGAAGAGCGCATCACATATCACGACTCGTGCTACCTCGGTCGACACAACGATGTTTATGTTGCGCCACGAAAAGTAGTTGGCTCAATTAAAGGCATCGAAATTGTCGAGATGCCGCGCAACGGCACCAAGGGCATGTGTTGTGGTGCAGGCGGCGCAAGAATGTGGATGGAAGAAGACATCGGCACCAAAGTCAACGATGAGCGTGCACGCGAAGCGATTGCTACTGGGGCAACCCGCGTTGCAACGGCATGCCCGTTTTGCTACATCATGCTTGATGATGGCGTCAAAGGCGCAGGCAAAGACGAATCTGAAATCAAAGTTGGTGACATTGCAATTCACTTGCTGGATGCGATCGAGAACGGCGAGCGCTCAATTGCCAATCAGAATGCACCTCTTGCGGCAAAAACTTCAACTAGCTAAAATGAACGAAATAGACATAAGCGAACTGATTTGGAGATACCAAAAATCTCAAATTTCAGGAGCTTTTGGAATATTCTTAAGCGAATAAAAGACTTTGGTAAAACTAGTTTTCCGATCACTTGCTGGAAGCAATTGAGAATGGTGAGCGCTCCGCCACCGCACTCGGAGCACCGCTGCGCGAACCAGTCGCAGGCGAATAAAGCTTTACCCCACGGCTTGGCCTGTCCGTGAAGACACCCCACGAAGCAATCCCGATACTGCGAGTTGCTGACGCATTGTCTTCTCTCGTTTGGTATTCACGGCTTGGCTTCGTCGAGGATTGGCGACATCAACATGAGCCAGGATTCCCATGGTTCGTTTCGGTTAGCAGCCCTGATGGGGCGACACTCTTTCTCACTGAACACGCCGGTGACGCGTCAGGCTCCGCCGCAGTGTTTCTAGTTACGCGCGACGTTGATACCATCGCCGCGGCCTTGCAAGTGCAAGTGAATCTGATGCCATGGGGTGACCGGGAATGTGAAACAGTCGACCCAGATGGCAACAAGATACGAGTTAGCCAGCCCGCTGAGTCTGAGAATTAACTTCGTCTAGCGGAAATTTTCGAAGTAACGACTTGGTGTCGGGCCGCGCTGGCCCTGATATTTTGAGCCACTTGCACCCGAGCCATACGGCTTGTCGGCTGGTGTCGTCATTGTCATGAAACTAACTTGTCCAATTTTCATTGCCGGGTAAATAGTGATCGGCAAGTTGGCGACATTTGAAAGTTCAAGTGTGATGTGGCCGTCAAAGCCTGCGTCGATGAAACCTGCTGTTGAATGAATCAACAAACCAAGTCGACCAAGTGAACTCTTGCCTTCGACGCGAGCAACGAGATCGTCAGCGATAGCAATGCGCTCGAGAGTCGAACCGAGCACGAATTCACCAGGGTGCAACATAAAAACGCCGTTGGGTTCGATTTCAACGAGCTCTGTCAAATCAGAGAGATCGCGTTTAACGTCGATTGTGCCTGCTGTATGGTTGCGAAACACGCGAAAGAGATTTGAAACCTTGACGTCAATTGACGACGGTTGAATGCACGACATATCAAGCGGATCAATGATGATTCGCTTGGCTTCTAGGGCTTCTTTGATGCTTCGATCTGACAAAATCACGACTAAAGAACCTTAGTGAATTTTTTGTTGAACTTAAATTTCGGACTTAAAACTGTGTTGCTACGCTCAAATATGCAATTGCGGGTGTAGTTCAGTGGTAGAACATCAGCTTCCCAAGCTGAATACGCGGGTCCGATTCCCGTCACCCGCTCAACTTTTTAGAGCAGGCTGACGAGTGCCCAAATTGTGGCAATTGCGCCGATCGTTGCCATAACGACACTGCGAAAAACGGGGGCCTTGGTCAAGTCGTTTGCATCTCGACGTTGTTTCGGCGGACGGATCAACGCGGCAACATTGCCGGCGAACATCGCGCCACCGAGGGCAATTACCATCCAAGCCAAAATGTCTTCGCCGAGAAACATGACTAGTTAGCGGTCGGGTCGGACGCGAAATTTTCAAAGCGTGTGTATGCAGCCAACCATGCAAGTCGCACCTTGCCGAGCGGGCCAGCACGATGCTTTGACACATTCAATTCGGCAATGCCGAGTTCGGTTTTGTTGTCAGGGTTGTAAACCTCGTCGCGATACAAGAACATCACGACGTCAGCGTCTTGCTCGAGAGCACCAGACTCGCGCAAGTCAGAAAGTGTCGGGCGTTTGTCGTTGCGTGCTTCAAGACTGCGGCTCAACTGACTAAGCGCCAAGATTGGCACTTTGAATTCGCGTGCCAAGAGTTTGAGTTTTCGACTGATCTCGCTGACTTCGAGTTGTCGGTTTTCTGGTTTGCCGTCACCACCCATGAGTTGCAAGTAGTCGATAACAATTAGCGCGACTTCACCTTGTCGACTAACAATGCGGCGAGTTTTTGCGCGAATCGCGCCGACCGAGGTGCCTGGGCTGTCGTCAATAATCAACGGAATATCTAAGCGACCAACCGCGTGACCAATTTTTGTCCAGTCGTTTGGTGATGGTCGTCCACTGCGCAAAACTTTTGAATCAACACCTGCTTCGCTAGCAAGAATTCGTTGCACAAGTTCGGCTGTACCCATTTCAAGAGAGAAAAACAAAACTTGCTTGCCTGAAGAGCGCGCCACATGCACCGCCAAACCAAGTGCGAGGGCTGACTTACCCATCGCGGGTCGAGCGCCCAAAATATTTAGCGTGCCAGGTTGCAGACCGAGCAAAATCTTGTCGAGATCATCAAGGCCAGTTGCGGTGCCGGTGATCAATTCTTTGTTGTTGGCACGGTCTTCGAGTTTTTCCATCGCGTCATTGACCAGCAAACCAAGTCGCTGCGAGGCGTCACCAACATTGGTTTCCGAAACGTCGAAAATCTTCGACTCAGACTCGTCAATGGCGCGTGCAACATCTTCGGGGCCGCTATAGGCAATCTCGGCGATTTCTGAGGCAACCGAAATCAACTTGCGCAATGACGCAGTCTCGCGCACAATTTTTGCGTAACGCTCAGCGCTTGTGATTGCGGGTGTCGCGTTTTGCAATGTGAGCAATGCATCAATGCCGCCGATGCCATCTAGCAAATTGTTGCGACGAAGTTCGTCGCCAACAGTTATCGGATCAACTGGTTCACCAGCACTGTTAAGCGCGCGAATTGCGTCAAAAATATGTTGGTGAGCCGGTTTGTAGAATTCGTCTGACCGAACTCCGCGCTCGAACGCAATGCTGACCGCCTCACGCGATAGAAGCATCGCACCCAACAAAGATGCTTCGGCTTCAACACTGTGCGGAGGAATTCGGTTTGTAGATCGCTGAGTTGCCGCGCCACGATCACCACGATCGCCGCGAGGAAATTCAGCAATAGACATGCCTACACAATGCCTTAGATTGCCTGTTGATTGCTACGGGTATAACCCTGTGATTCTTCTGTGGATAACAGGTGGATAACTAAGAACAGCTGTTGAAGATTATTTGGCAACAATTTCTAGTTTGAGAGTGGCTACAACATCGGAGAAAATTTCGGCAGATACCGAATGCTCACCGAGTTGTCGCAATGGTGTCTCAACTTGAATGTTCTTGCGATCAATCGTCACACCAGTTTGGTCAAGAACTGCTTTTGCAATTTCAGCAGCATTGATTGACCCGAACAAACGACCTTCGTTACCGGCCTTTGCTGCGATTTTGATAACAGTCGTCGACAACGATGACGCCACGAGACGAGCCGACTCGCGATCAGCAGCAATCTGCTGTTCGCGCGACTTGCGCATGACCTCGGCCTGAGCAATCGTGCCTGCATTGGCAACAATGGCTAAGTCGTTTGGCAACAGAAAGTTGCGGGCGTGACCGGACGAAACATTGACGATGTCGCCACGACGGCCGATGCCCTTGATGTCAGATCGAAGTAGAACTTTCATGATGCTGCTCCGTCGACAATTGCTTCAACATTTGCGTTGTCGGTTAACTCTGCAGAGATGTTGTCGGCAATTTCTACCTGGGTTACATCTCCGGCGACGTCATCACGACGTGGACGACGCGGACCGCGATCGCGACCACGATCGTCAGAGCCGAATTCGCCACGCTCACGTGGTGCGCGAGTTGCTGAAACACGCTTTGTGTACGGCAACAAAGCCATTTCACGAGCGTTCTTAACAGCAGTAGCAATATCTCGCTGTTGCTGCACCGAGTTGCCGTTCATGCGTCGAGCGCGCAGTTTTGAACGGTCTGACATGTAGCGCTGTAGCAAATTGACATCTTTGTAATCAACAAAGCCAACTTTTTCTTGCACCATCATGTTCGGGCGCTTCTTAGGTTTGCGAAGCAGCGCTTTTTTGGCTCTTAACTTGTTGGATTTACTTGTCATGGGAAAGTCCTTCTTTGGTTAATTTGGTTGGTTAATTGATCAGAACGGCTCTTCACCATCAAATGGTGTTGCTTCGGTGCCTGGGTTTGTACCGGTGTTTGCCGGACGATTCGCCGAGCCGCCACCTTGACCATCTTGTTTTGGCGTACGAACAACAGTTGCAGTCGCCCAACGCAAACTTGGCCCAAGCTCATCGGCAATGACGTCAATCGCGGTGCGCTTTTCACCTTCACGTGAGGTGTACTCACGTTGTTCAAGGCGACCAGTCACAACAACGCGAGTGCCTTTAGTAAATGTTGCCGCTGCGTTTTCGCCAAGTTGACCCCACGCAGTGACATTGAAATATGAAGTTTGCTCCTGCCATTCGCCGTTCACTTGATAGCGACGGCCAACTGCGATGCCGAACGATGCAACTGCACGTCCTGTTGCTGTAAATCGAATTTCTGGGTCGCGAGTTAAGTTTCCGACAAGTGTGATGCTGTTATCAGCCATTTGATTTTCGTTCCTTTAGTAAATGAATTGCTTATGAATTTGCTGCGACTGAAAGACCGCGACGTGCGGCTTCGTCATCAGGAAGGCGGAGGAGTTTGTGTCGCAACACGTCGTCGGCGATGCGCAAGGCGCGTTCGGCTTCATCAAGTGCACCACCTGGTGCTGTGATGTTGAAAACGGCGTAATAACCATCGTCTTGTTTTTTGATCGGGTAAGCCAAGCGACGCTTGCCCCACCAATCAGGTGTGCCGTGAACGGCGCCACCGGCATTTGTAACTGACTTGGTGATGACGCTCAACCAGTTGTGGGCAGCCGACTCTTCGAGGTTGCCGCTAATGATGACCATTAATTCATATGCACGCATGAACGTGATAACTCCCTTCGGACCCAACTTGTGATTGGGGCCCCCGAAGGGGCAGGTATGTGGATTTGAAAGTGTAACGGCACAACAGCACTGTGCCACGGGGCTGTTGCAGAGTTAAAAGGCGCCTAGATGTCGCGAGTTTTCAACAAATGGTGCCACGAACAACTGCGGCAAACCTCAATCAAATAGCCCGTGAAGTGTTCTGGTCGCCGCGCAAACTGCTCAATTTCGGCTCGGGTCGCAATGAACTTGCCATGACTCGGCAAACGAGGCCCGAACAAATACGTGACAGTCACGAGATGATCTTTCACACAAATTGGACACTTAACGCGGGTTGTTCGACCAAAGTTTCGCGCCACGCGCATGAGTTCGGGGTGTGCATCACAAATGCTGTCTTGTGAAATTACTCCACGACGAAAATTTTGAATGACCGCACGGCGAGTCAGCCTGTGGTCAATTTCTCCGAGATGCTGATCGAAATCTTCAATCTCAGTGCTCTGTTTTTTTTGCACTTGTTTACGTGGCATGTTCAGAAAACCCTAACAAATCAATTCACTTTTTTTGCAAATCCCACCAAGACTGCAATCGACGACGAATTTCTGCGTCACCGAGAAGACCTTCTTCAATTCGAATCTCCATAAGAAAATCCAAAGCTTGTCCGACGTGACGACTTGGTTGAATATTCAAAAATTCCATTACTTGTGCGCCGTCCATCTCTGGTCGCATCGCCGCCAGTTCTTCGCGGGCGGTGAGTTCGGCGATGCGTTTTTCAAGTTCATCCATTCGACGGGCAAGAGCAGCTACCTTCTTTTCGTTGCGCGTTGTACAGTCACTTTTTGTCAGCACATTTAGTTCAGCCAAGTGTGCACCTGCGTCACGAACGTAGCGACGCACCGCTGCGTCTGTCCATCCCATTTGATAGGTGTGAAAGCGCGCGCTGAGGGCAACAAGTTCAGCGACGGTTTCAATATCTTGCACCGAGTAGCGAAGTTTGCGCATACGCTCGCGGGTCATTCGCGCACCAACTGCTTCGTGATGATAAAAAGTGACGCCCTTACCAGGGCGAATCGCCCGAGTTTTTGGTTTACCAACATCGTGAAACAGCGCCGCGAGTCTTGTGATTCGAAAATCACAGGGATCTTCACGTTTTACGTTTTCAATAACCGCGAGCGTGTGCGTGAGAACGTCTTTGTGTCGATGAATCGGGTCTTGTTCAAGTTGCATCGCCGCAAGCTCGGGTAAAAAGTGCTTCGATAAACCATTGTCAACCAAGAACCACAGACCAAAAGATGGGCGATCGGTGACAATCAATCGATCGAACTCGTCACGAATTCGTTCGGCACTGACGATTGTGATGCGATCAGACATCATTTTTACCGCCGCAATCAATTCGGGCACAGCGACCATGCCCAAACTCGAGATGAATCGTGCCGCACGCATCATGCGCAACGGGTCGTCACTAAAACTGATCTCTGGCGACAACGGCGTGCGCAAAACTTTGCCCATTAAATCAGCCATGCCATTAAAAGGGTCGACTAAGACAGGCGAGTCAGAAGTAACTTCGAGCGCCATCGCGTTAATCGTGAAGTCACGTCGCGACAAATCTTCATGGATGTCTTTTGAAAACTGCACATCGGGTTTGCGTGAATCAGGCGAATAAGCCTCGGCGCGATGGGTGGTTATCTCGTAGACACGCTCGCCTTTTTTGGCTCCAATCGTGCCGAATCTTTCACCTTGAACCCATAGCGAATCACACCACCCTGTAAGCAAATCTTTGATCTGGTCGGGCAACGCATCGGTAGTCAAGTCGAAGTCAAGTGCGGTCACCGGTTTGTCCAACATCAAATCGCGTACGGTGCCGCCAACAACAAATAGTTTGAATCCGGCGTCACGAAACCTGGAAGCAATCGGAGCAATCTCGCTCAAAACTGGCGCGAAGCGCTGGGGCACCACGCTTTAAAGGATACGCACTAGGTCGTGACAAGTGATGCGTTTGCCTAATTAACAACCGCATGAGCATTAGCGTGATTATGTCTTGATTTATCGTTCTAACTCCGAAAAATTCTCGCAAGTGCCTAAGTTGGCGCTGAAGATTGTTCTCGCACTCGGTTTTGCTCTGTCGACTCTGCCAGCCCAAACATCGCAGGCAGCCGTCGAAACAAGCGAACTTACCTTGACCGCACAAAATTTTCATATTTACACATCTGGAAACCTGCGCTTTGTTCTTGGTGTCAACTCTCAGTCGCTAATTGACGAGTTTTTAAACGACGCAACGGCGGTTTTCAGAATTTCGCTTGGCCAGAAAATTGCCGAAGGCGAAAAGCAAGTGCGAGCGATCAACACTGCAACCGAAGAATTTGCCGTGACCGACTCAATCGACCTGACAATTCGCGAAATAACTCGCCGAACCGACGGCCAATTCGAGTTGATCGCGCTCTCTACAGATACTCCTTCTGGCACACGACGAATCGAGTTTGACGGTCCAGGTATTTATCCGGTTCGTGTTGAAGTCGTAGTTAACAACGTTTCGCGGGCCGCACTACTGACATTTGTCAACAGATTTAACCCGTCGCGTGAAGTGCGCCCGATGCCCATCAATGTTGTCGTTGCACTTGATTCACCGATCACACTTCAACCTGATGGATCTCGACTAATTGATCAACCAACCCGCGCAAAGATTGAAAAATTAATCAAACTGCTCAAACTCGATGCAGCACGAATGACAGTGCAAATTTCGCCCGAACTAATCGATGGCTTAAGTCGATCGACAAACCCAGAAGATCAGTCACTGCTCGTGCAACTTGTTGCAGCCCTGGGATCTGCGCCGATCGTCTCTGGGCCTTATGTGCAATTCGACCCTTCGGCTGCAAGTGCCAACAAACAAACTGATCAATTCGACGCGCTAATCGAGAGAAGTTCAACAATTTGGCAACAAGTTTTGCCAAACACAAAAATCATTTCGTCGATTTGGTTTGCCCAGCAACCACTTGATCAAAACGGTCTTGACTTGTTGGCAAAAACTGGTGTGCGATCGATCGTTATGTTGCCTAAGTCGAGTGTTGCTCTTGGCGAGTTTGATAACGCTGCGCGCCCATATCGCCTAGAAAGCAATGATGCTGACATTTCGCTTCATTTGGTCGACAAAAATTACGTAGACCAGCTCAGTACTCCAACCAAAAATGCATTTGCTTCGGCCACGTACCTTGCCGCACAAATCTTGGCGCAACGAAGTCAGATCGAAACCGAAGGTGGCACGCCGGCTTTGCGCAGAGTTGTGTTGGCCTCGCGCGATGGCTCGGTAATCAATGAAGACTTAATTCATGAAGCATTGCTGATTTTAAGTCGAGTGCCGCAACAGGTTGCATTACGCACAATGGCAAATTTGCCCGCGCCACGACTCGACGCTTATAAACCAAACCTGCCAAAAGTTAACAGCGCAAGTTTTATCGACCGCGCAACAAAAATTGCCGACTTACGAAAAGACATCGAGAAGTTGCGGGGCACGATAAGCCCCGACGCCACGGTTTGGCAAGACTGGGATGAACGACTGCTGGTGATGTCTAGCGACTCAATGACTGATGCTCAGCGTGAAAATTATATTTCAGCAACTCGTGATCAACTTAAAAAGATTCGACAATCGGTGACACTTCAAGATGGCACCACATTCACACTTGGAAGTCGCGAAAGCACACTGCGACTCGATCTACAAAATTCATCTGACTTTGCAATGACGGTGCAGGTTCGAGTTGTTAGTTCGAAGCTTCGATTTGAAAACGACATTTCAACAATTCAAATACCGGCAAACAGTTCAAACGAACTTGTCGTTGATGTTGTCGCGCTCTCAAATGGATTGTTCCCGGTTGAAGTGAGAATCTTTTCCGCAGACGGATTAAGTCAGTTGGGTAAAAAAATCGAGGTATCGGCAAGAGTGAATGCACTCGCTGGACTCGGACAAGTTGTAACTGGAGTTGGTTTGCTGTTGTTAGCCACGTGGTGGGTCGCGCATATTCGCCGAAAATATCGCAAAAAAATCAGCAAGAACCATCCTGTACTACGCTCAAAACCATGACCATCCGCATAGTTACCGACTCAGCCTGCGACCTCCCAGAATCGCTTGCAAAAAAACACAACATCACCATCGTCCCCCTCACTTTTAGTATTGGCGACCAAGAATTCACTGACCGAATCAGCCTGACGACATCCGAATTCTGGAAGCGTTGCGCAGAGTCACCAGTTCTACCTCAGACTGCGGCACCTTCGCCCGGCAAATTTGCCGAGGCTTTCAAGAAACTCGCTGCCGATGGCGCAACAGGCATCTTGATGATCGGTCTTTCGCGTGAACTTTCGGCCACTATTCAGTCTGCAGAAACTGGAGCAAAAGAATCGGGTGTGAATATTCCGATTCAGTTTGTTGATAGTTGCTCAGCCAGCATGGGCGAAGGCATCAATGTGCTTGTGGCTGCACAGATGCTGATTGATAATCCTCAAGTCACCCTTGACGAATTGGCACGTAAAACCAATGAGTGGGCTGGTCGGACACGCGTTTTTGGTGCACTTGACACACTCGAGAACCTCAAGAAAGGTGGTCGAGTTAGCGGTGCGAAGGCATTTTTTGCATCCGCGTTGGCGATCAAACCAATTATTGAGGTGCGCGAAGGCAAAATTATGGAAGGCGGCAAAGAGCGCACCCGCAGCAAGGCCTTGGCTCTGCTAATTGAAAAGGTTAAATCAGCTGGTCCGATCACTAATTTGGCCGTCTTGCATGCCCAGTGCAGTGACCTCGACATGTTTCTTGAACAACTGAAGAGCGTCTACTCGGGTGAAATCATTGTTGGCGAGGTGGGTTCGGTAATCGGTTCTCACACTGGCGTCGGCACTATGGGCGTAACTTTTCACGTCAAATAACGCGTCGAACAATTAGCGAGTCGCTGTCGAAATAAATTTCGCACGCTGACATTCCCCATTTCGATGGGCGCGCAGAACTAGCGTCAAAGTTCACAGATGAGCCTTGAACAAGTCCAACCAGTCGATGATCCGAAGCGCCTTTTAGGCGGTCGATACAGGCTCGATCGACAAATTGCCCGCGGCGGAATGGCCGAAGTTTGGCTCGGTTTTGACACATTTTTGAACCGGCAAGTTGCCGTCAAACTCTTGAAACCACAATTGGTTAGTGACCCTGTTGTCGCCGAGAGATTTCGACGTGAAGCGATTGTTTGCGCTGGTTTAAGTCACCCAAACATTGTCGCCGTGTACGACACCGTTGAAGACGATGGCCGACAAGCGGTGGTCATGCAATATGTTCAAGGAAAATCGCTTCGCGAACTTTTAGATCGTCGCAAACGCCTTGGACCATTGTTGACCATTCATATGGGTGCCGCAATGTCAGCCGCGCTCGATGTTGCCCATCGTGCCGGACTCGTGCATCGTGACGTCAAACCAGGAAATATTTTGTTGACGCCCGACGGTAAATTTTTGCTCGCTGATTTTGGAATCGCCAAAGCACTTGTCGCATCTGGTGAAGACCTGACCCATGACAACATCATGATGGGCACCGCAAAATATCTTTCGCCCGAACAAGTGCGTGGTAAACCACTTGATGGTCGTGCCGATCTTTACGGTTTAGGGCTCGTGTTATATGAGTGTCTTGCGGGTCGAGTGCCATTTTTGGGTGAAACCGACGCCGACACAGCATTGGCTCGACTGCAACGCGAACCAACAGATTTGGCGCATTTGCGGCCATCGCTTGCGCCACAACTTGTGCGCGTAATTCATAAATTATTGGCACGAAATCCTGATCATCGATACGCAACAGGTGAAGAAACTCGTGTTGCGTTGATGCAAGCACTTAGTGCACAAAACGACTTCACTACATCGATGACACCACCAAGTGGGGCGACGCCACCAAAACCGCTCAGGCGAGCAATGACTAGCGACGAGTCGTCAGTTGCTCAAATACCTGGCCAGCCAATTCTTGAAACAGCAATTAATGCAACACCACCGAAAAATTTAAGAGTCGCTCGTGCACAAGGCGCAGGCGGATGGTTTTTTGCACTTCCGCCAAGCACAAAAATTTTGGGGCTGATTGCTTTGGCAATGAGTGTCGCCGTTCTTGGGGTTGCAACTCGATCTAATTCACCACAACAACTTGAAACAGCAGTCGCTGAGAACGTCGTCGTTGATCAATCACCGGTGACAATTTCACGAATGGTCAGTTTCGACCCGAACGGTGACGACGCACAAGAAAACGAGGCGCAAATTTGGGCTCTTCGTGACAGTAATTCAAAAACTGCATGGACTACCGATTGTTATGCCAACCAATTCTTTGGCACAAAAGAATACGTCGGTGTGTTGATCGAATTATCGCGCGCCTCGACGGGTGTGCTGCAAGTTGGTATGAAAAATGGACCTTGGTCACTTGAGATTTACACTGCCAATGGTGCTGCCCCGAGCCGCCTCGAGCAATGGGGCCCTCGCGCTGGCGCCGACTACAACACTCGTCGTGGCATTGCTCAATTCGTTGTGCCAAGTGAATCTCAATTTGTTTTGCTCGTACTACGTGAAGTTGGCAAGAGCGTGCAATGCAGTGCAAAAAACCCTTACCAAGGAGTAATTCAAGACATTTCATTTAACGCCGCATAGTCAATAATTTTTTAGCGTTAGTCTGAAAGTGTGATTTCTAATCCTTTCACCGATCCAAGGTGGGCGAAAAAAACAGTCGAAGCAATCGATCGTTGGGTTGATTTCATCAGCGACAAAACAACTCGACCAATCGCCAATTTGGTGAGGCTCGTTGTTTTTGGTGTGATTGCGGTGGTCGCCACGATCACCATCATCGCTCTAGCCCTAATCGGAATTTCACGTGCCCTTAACGAACTGCTTGATATTTGGCTAACTCGTCAAAACGCCGTCTGGATTTCATATTTCATATTGTCGTTTGTTTTCGTGGCGATTGGTGCATGGCTAATGCGCCGGCGCTATCCGAGCAAGCAAAACTAAAACGCGAGGTTAACTAATGTCGTCTACCAACATCCACGAAGTAATCATCATCGGATCGGGCCCCGCCGGTTTAACGGCGGCAATTTACACGGCACGTGCAAACTTGGCGCCACTTGTGATCGAAGGTGAACCGTCAAGTACATCTGATCAGCCCGGCGGCCAACTGATGTTGACCACCGATGTCGAAAATTATCCTGGGTTTCCCGAAGGTGTCATGGGCCCAGAGTTGATGCTTAAGTTTCGCGAGCAAGCTGCACGTTTTAATACAACTTTCATCACTGAGAAAGTTACAAAAGTCGATTTTTCAGCCAGGCCATTCAAGGTTTGGGTACGCGACGAAATGCACCAAGCCAAATCAGTGATCGTCAGCACTGGTGCTCAGTCATTGATGCTGGGTCTCGAAAACGAAAAACGCTTTTATGGCCATGGGCTTTCATCGTGTGCGACTTGTGACGGTTTCTTTTTCAAGGGCCAAGAAATCATCGTCGTTGGCGGTGGCGACTCGGCAATCGAAGAAGCCACTTTTCTAACCAAATTTGCCACGAAAGTTACTTTGGTCGTGCGCCGAGACGTCTTACGGGCCTCGAAAATTATGCAACAGCGGGCTATAAATAATCCGAAAATTGAAATCAGATGGAATTCGCAAGTCACCGAACTATTTGGTCAAGAGAAACTCTCTGGCGTCGGACTTATCGACACGGTGACTGGTGAAAAGTCAAAGCTTGACGTGACGGGCCTTTTTGTAGCCATCGGTCATCGTCCGAACACCGATTTATTTAAAGGCATTCTCGATATGGAAGACAGCGGATATTTGAGAACTAAGCCTGGTTCTTCGTATACGAACATCGCCGGAGTTTTTGCTTGCGGTGACGTACAAGACCACACATACCGACAAGCAATTACTGCTGCTGGTTCGGGATGTATGGCTGCGATCGACTGCGAACGTTGGCTTGAGTCACAGCACTAAATAACTCACAACTAGTAACCTAAAAGGGCTCGCGTGATAACGCGACTTAACGAAAGGTTTTGTAATGGCTGACGGCATCATCACTCTTACTAGTGCGAACTTTGACGAAACAGTTAAATCTGCAACAACACCAATTGTCGTTGACTTTTGGGCCGAGTGGTGCGGGCCATGCAAGGCAATTGCGCCAGTACTTACAGAAATCGCCAAAGAGCAGGCCGGTGTCGTGACTATTGCCAAACTCAACGTCGATGATTACGGTGACATCGCGCAACGATTTGGTGTGATGAGTATTCCGACACTGTTGGTTTTCAACAATGGTGAAATGAAAAAGAAGATGGTTGGTGCAAAAGGTAAAACTCAACTGCTTGCGGAGATCGCAGAATTTATCCCGAAAAAGAACTAGCGCTCGGCGATAGCCACGACGCTGTAGGTGATCTTCAGCGCCGACTCAGTGGTGCTGGTTTGCTTGATTTATCTCGTGTTTCAATCAACGAGTTTTGTGATGAGACACGAATTGCGGTCACTAAATTTCAAGAGCTTCGCTCGCTTCACGTTTCGGGTGTTTGCGACCGCACAACTTGGCTAACTCTTGTTGAGTCTTCATTCGAATTAGGCGATCGACTTTTATACCTAACGTCTCCCCTTTTACGCGGCGACGATGTAGCACAGTTGCAGTTGTTGTTATCGCGAATAGGTTTTGACTGTGGTCGTGTCGATGGTTTTCTTGGCAAAATTACCGCGAAAATAATCACTGAGTTTCAACAGAATTATGGACTGGTGCCAGACGGCATCTGTGGCCCGCAAACTTTGCAGGCAATACGCCGCGCAAGTCGCAACTCTGGTGCTGGTCCAGGTGTGGGCATCGTGCGCGAGCGTCACACATCGGCAAAGTATCCGCAAGATCTTAAAAACTTACGCATCGTCGTCGGACAATTCACCAAGCTTGATCGACTTACAAATGAACTTGCCGACAGACTGCGTGCCCAACATTCAAATGTTGCCGTGATCAATGATCTTGACCAACATCGACATGCTCAACTTGCCAACGACTTCGCTGCGAATATCTACATCGGCATCGAAGCAAGAGATCAACAAGTTTGTGAAATCGCCTACTACCAAACCGAAGGTTTTCACTCGGTTGCGGCGCATGTTTTCGCCACTCTTGCCGCAGAAACGATCGAAAGGTCGGCGCCATGGTTCAAACCTGTTGTTAGCGGAATGCGGTTGCAGGTTTTACGTGAAACATCAATGCCCGCTGTGGTCTGTGGATTTGGGCCCGTTACACGCATAACCCCGCACAGCGCAGTGCTCGCTGACGACCTCGCAAACGCTTTATCTATATGGGTTAAAACCACATCGGTGAAATTAGATACGAAATAAATGGGATAACCCCATAGTTAGTCCACAGAGTTATCCACAGATTGTGAGAAACCTTAACTGATGGTTTAGCGTCAACTTAATCGTGAGTCTTAGTCTTTGTAACACGATTCGCAAATTTAGACAGCGGGGCCTTCAGTCATCGCTCGATAGATGCGTTCGAGATCGTTCAAGTCAGCAAATTCAATTACAACTTTGCCACGACCATTCGCTGCTGTAACCGAAACATTGGTTGCCAGATGTTCGCTCAATAATTTTTCGAGTTCAACAATTCCTGGTGGCGGAAGAGTAACTGATCGAATTTTATTGTTTGAATTTTTATCACTAGTGCCACCAGATTTTTTATCAGACTTAACTGACCGCACATCACGACCCAAACTTTGGCGAACTGATTCTTCAATATTTCGAACTGTCCAACTTTCTTCAACGCATTGACGTGCCAGTTTTTCTTGAGTTGGTCGATCAGTTAAAGAAAGCAACGCCCTCGCGTGACCGCCTGAAAGTCGACCATCGGCAAGAAGCTGCAAAATTGATGGTGCTAAAGCCAACAACCGCAAAGAGTTGGTAATTACCGAACGGCTTTTGCCAACTTTTTCAGCAACTTGTTCGTGCGTCATCGAAAAATCGTCAAGCAATTGCTTGTATGCAGCGGCTTCTTCTAGCGGTGTCAAATCTTGACGATGAAGATTTTCAACGAGCGCTTGTTCAACTGACAACAAGTCATCGGTTTCGCGAACAATCGCCGGAATCAACTTGAGGTTTGCAATCTTTGATGCTCGCCATCGACGCTCGCCTGCAATTATTTCGAAAGCCTTTGATTTTTCTGGTGTTGGGCGCACAAGAATTGGCTGCAATACACCAATTACACGAATTGAATCGGCCAGTTCTTTGAGAGCGTCTTCGTCAAAATGAACACGCGGTTGATTTGGGTTGGGATCGATCGCTTCGATATCAATATTGCGCAAACCAGAGCCATTATTGGATGTGCCGCCACCGCTATCGCCGCCCTCACGACCAGGTTTGCGCAAATCGCGACCTGGAATAAGGGCTTCTAATCCTTTACCTAGACCTGTTGGACGGGCCACCGCTGATCTCCTTTGCTATTTCTCGATATGCCTTGGCTGCTGGTGAGGATGGGTCAAAAGAGGTAACTGGCTTACCGTGCGAAGGTGCTTCGGCTACTCGAACCGACCGCGGAACAACTGTTTTGCACACTTTGTCGCCAAAATGTTCACGCACTTCACGTACAACGTCGTCAGCCAAGGTCGTGTGTGTATACATAACGCAGGCAATGTTTCGAACTTCAAGCGTTGGGTTCAACACTTGGCTCACACGGTCGACACTGCGCAGCAACTGCCCTAGGCCTTCAAGAGCGAAATATTCACATTGAATTGGAACAAAAACCTCGGTTGCGGCAGTTAAACCGTTGACCGTCAACAGCCCCAAACTTGGTGGGCAGTCGAGAATCACGTAGTCGTACTGGTCTATAACCGTATCAATAGCTTTTTTCAGACGTTGTTCGCGACCCATCTCAGGCACAAGTTCAATGTCAGCACCTGCCAGGTCTAGGTTGGCTGGGGCAACAAAAAGGTTCTTGATCGCGGTTGGCTCGATGCAGTTTTCAAGTTTCTCGCCACGCAATAGCACGTCGTAAATCGTGGCATCAAGATCGCGAGCATTGATGCCGAGGCCAGTTGAGGCGTTGCCTTGAGGGTCGAGATCGACTACTAACACGCGGTAGTCAAGCTCAGCCAAACTTGCGGCCACTGTTATCGCGGTTGTCGTCTTGCCGACACCACCCTTTTGGTTAGCGAAAGCAATGACTCGAGGTAGGGGTGGCAGCGCTTCCATGGATTCAGACTACTTAGTGGGTGTGGCACCAGAACGGATAGGTTGCCCAAAGATGATGTTTCACGTGAAACATCAAATCTTCAATTCGTGGGTTCTTCCGATTGTTTCACGTGAAACTTAGCCACGGCACCGTGTCGAATGGGGCCTTCAAGGCCAAGGCTTGAGACATCAGCTGGGTTCCACCGAGATTGAGTAGTTGGAGGTGGTTCGCTGATTATCACGACTCCCCCTGGTTTGACCAGATCTCGCGAAAGCCTAAGTGTCTCAAGCGGGGGTCCGAGTCCCCGACTAATCGCCGCATCAAACTGATTGAAGAACTTGCTATCTCGAACCAGGTCGCCGATCTCAGAGCACTTGACGCTGACTCGATTGCCGAGGTTGAGCGCCAAAACCGATCTTGTAAGTGAGTCGGTACGACCCGAACGTCGATCTACTAACACGAGTTCTAATTCTGGGCGGTCAAAAGCAACAATCAAGCCGGGCACCCCAGCACCAGAACCTAGATCAATGACTCGTTTGGCCGAACTAGGTATGGCTTTTGCAAACCACAACGCATGGCTGATTATCTGCTCGATTGGTGCGCCAGAAAGCGCACCGATCTTTTGAGCAGCGCTTAAAATTGGTTCAAGAGCCTTGAATTTGGCAGCGTCAAACGACAAGTTGTTTTTAGTCATGTCAGTTTGATCAGACATGACTAAAAACTAGCCAAAACCTCACTCGTCGTCAGATGAGTCGACGTCGTCGATTGCTGAGTCTTCACTGATTGAAGCCAAAGCAACAACAACACGACGGAACGGGTCACTGCCCTCTGATCGGGTTGAAATGCCTTCGACTTCAGTAAGTGCGTCATGCACAATTTTGCGATCAGATGAGTTCATTGGCTCGAGTGCTCGAGCCTGACCCGACGACTTGACGTCTCCTGCCACTTTCAAAGCAAATCGAGTGAGTGCTTCGCGGCGTTTTTCGCGATATCCGGCAACGTCAACTCGAAGCCGTGTTTCGTGGTCACCCAATCGGCGTTGGCTCACAACTCGAGTCAAATCTTGCAATGCGAGCAAAGTTGCGCCCTTTGTGCCCACCAAAAAGCCCAAGTCTTCACCCAAGACATCGATGTCAATGTGCTCGCCTTCAACTTTGGCTGAAACTGATCCGTTGAGTCCGGCAGATTTAACCAAACCCTCTAAAAATGTGGTCGCTACAGCACTCACGGTGGTCGGGTCGACTGGTGGTAGGTCTTCGCGGGGTGCTCGCTCGGCTCGAGGCGCACGATCTGTGCGCGGGGCGCGCTCGCCGCGATCATTACGATCATTGCGATCACCACGACTATTGCGGTCGTTTCGTGAACGACTTGGGCCACGGCTTCCACGGTCACTTCGCGGACCTCGCTCTGCGCGCTCGCCTGAATCTTGACGAGAATTTTGGCTTCGCTCGCCCGCTGGCTTGCCCCGACGGTCACGACGATCTGCTTTTGCACGCACCGAGTTAGGTTTGATTCGAGCACGCACACGGGCTTCGCCGCGAGTTCGACCGAACAAACCAGCCTTTGGCTCTTCAATCACTTCAAATTCGGCGTCAGCATCATCTACTCCTAAACGATCAAGTGCGATTGCTTTGGCGTCATCAATTGTTGTTGCAGTTATCTCTACCCATTCCATGATTCAATTTCCTTTCGTTTGTTTACTAAATCTTCAAAACTTTTTAGTTCGGTTTGTTTTTCTTTTTGATTTCGGCGCTGCGATTTTTGCCAGGAGGTTTCGGTCGACGCGAAGAAGTTGGTAACGATTTATTTTTTGGTGGTGTAACTCGCTTGCTGACAAAATTTGTTTCGTTATTTGTCGATTCACCTTTTTCTTTTTTGTCTTTCTTGTCAGGTTTAGGCAAATCTTTCATCTCGCGCGCAACAGCGCTCGCCGCTTGAGCTTGTCGGCCAAGACTGTCATCTTTTTTGTAAAAACGTTGCGTGATGTATTGCTGTTGAACAATGCGAATAACCGCTTGCATCATGTAATAAACAACCAATGCTGTTGGTAGCCAAATTTGAAAGATGGCGAAGGCCACTGGCATGTACTGCATCAATTTGGCTTGATTTGCCGACATTGTTGGGCTAACTGTGCGCGACGCAATCATCCGCTGTTGCACCAAATAAAGACCGGCCAACAACAACACGAGCAATGCATAAACAAGACCTGAAACAAAGTCGTCTTGCATTGCACGCAACGGTGTTTTTGCCAAGTCGACACCAAATGAAAGCATTTCGCTTTTGCCAACCAAAGATTGATAAATGTCGGATGACTTGTCGAGATACTTTGGCTCGAATGCGCCACCATCTTTTCGACTTGTCAGGCCGCTAATCGCGCGAAACATAATGATGAACACGGGCATCTGAGCAAGTAGTGGCAAACACGAAGCAAGCGGGTTGACTTTGTGTTCTTGGTAGAGCTTCATCATCGCTTCGTTTAGTTTTTGGCGATCGCCTTTAAATTGTTGTTGCATCTTTTTCATTTCAGGCTGCAACCGTTGCATCTCGAGCATGCCTTTGGTGCTCTTGAGCGTCAGGGGAGTAATCAGCAACATCACAACGACGGCGACCATCGCCAACGCAAATGAATAGTCAGGTACCAGGCCGTAGAAAAACGCGATAACCCAGGCGGCGGCTTCAAACATGTTCGTGAGTCGCTTTCGTTAAACGGGCATGGTCACGGCAGTCGTGAATTTCAGGCACCGGGTCGTAACCACTCGGACCAAATGGTCGGCATCGCCCGAGACGACGCAAAGTCAAGAGCCCGCCACGCCAAGCGCCAAAGGTTTCAATGGCTTCTTGGGCATAAACCGAGCAACTTGGGTAAAACCGACATGGCGAAAGGCGATAGGAGAACACTTTTTGATACCAATCGATCAGGCGCAGCAACAGATTTTTCACAAATACCCCTATTTTTAAGCCTTTTTTGCAGCCTTATGAACGCAACGCTCAAGCAACGAATCGACCTGATTGCCTAATTCAACAAACGACAATTTGGTTGCCCCTGAGGCTGCACCAATCAGATAAAACCCCGGCAAAACCTTATGGGTTCTGGCTTTTAGCAATTCTCGGAGTCGTCGGCGCAACAGATTGCGCTGAACTGCACCGCCAACTTGCCTACCTAAGGCATAGGCAACTGCAGGCTGGGTAAGGGTTTGGTCGATAATCATGCTGCACCACAGGGTTCCGGAGCGAACATATGTTCCCTCTGTTTGGAGTCGCTGAAAGATCTGTCGCGTCTGGATGCGACTGATCAAGCAGAGAGCCGGTAACGGCCCTTAGCCCGACGGGATTTAAGCACGGCCCGGCCGGCTCGAGTGCTCATACGGTTGCGGAACCCGTGTTTGCGGGACCTACGGCGATTATTTGGTTGAAAGGTGCGTTTCACGCACGGCTCCTGACGTCAAAGAAAAATTGGTACCAGTCAGACTAGGGGCACAATATGGCCAAGGGCAACGTATAAAAGGGGATTCCTCAGCATTTCTCCCCCTGTGGAAAACCTGCTACTTTCGCTCTCCCCGTTGAGATTTCAGCGGGGTGTCCACAGCTTGTGGACGGGGCATCAAATTTGTAGACATTAAAAATCTGAATCGAAAACAAGAGGTAGTTGAAGTGACTAATGAAATTGTAGAGACATCAACAGAGCACGAACAGCTCTGGAAAGCGACGTCGCAAGTGTTGCGCGGCCAAGTTTCAGAAGCGGTTTGGTTCTCAACTTTCAATGACGCCGTCGCTGTCGCCGATGACAAAATGAGTTTGCGGTTGCGTGTGCCAAACACTTTTGTTCGTGATCGTATTTTGACTCGCTACATGTCGCTCGTACGTGGCGCCCTTGACGAAATCGGTGCATCAGGTCGTGAATTGCGAGTTGATGTTCAAACAGCCACGGCATCTGACCTACTCGAGCGCCTCACACCAGAGACTCAAACTTCGCTCTCTGAACCATTGGTCATTGAACGCGCTTCATCCCAAAAAGCTGATTCTCTTGAGTCAACAAACATTCGCACCCGCGCAGGAAAAGGCGCAGCAATCGGCCTTAACCCGCGATACACATTCGACACTTTCGTCAAAGGTGCGTCGAACCAATTTTCGTTGGCTGCCGCACTTCGAGTTGCAGAGACTCCTGGTCGCTCATACAACCCTCTCTTTATTTATGGATCAGCGGGACTCGGCAAAACACATTTGTTGCACGCGATTGGTTATTACGTTCACGAAAATTATCCAGACCTTGAAGTTAGATATGTATCGACCGAAACATTTCTAAACGAATACGTCGACGGCATTCGTAACAACACAATTGCAGCGTTTAAACGTCGTTATCGCGAAGTTGACGTTTTGTTGATCGACGACATTCAATTCATGGAAGGTAAAGAAGGTCTCCAAGAAGAGTTCTTCCACACTTTCAATTCTTTGCACGGCGCAAATAAACAAATTGTTATTTCTTCTGACCGAGTGCCAGACGCAATTCCAACTCTTGAAGATCGTCTTCGTGGTCGATTCCGTTGGGGTCTAATCACAGATGTTCAGCCGCCAGACATGGAGACACGTTTGGCGATTTTAAGAAATAAAACTGAGCGTGACGGCACTGTAATTTCAAGCGAAGTACTTGAATTCATCGCCAGCAGCGTGACTTCAAACATTCGTGAGCTTGAAGGTGCATTGATTCGAACAGTGGCTTACGCCAGTTTGAACAAAATCACTGTTGATGTTGATCTCGCAAAAGAGTTGCTCACCGATCTGATGACAAAAAATACAGTCAAGGCTCGCACCGACGAACAACTTTTAGCCGAGATTGCCGAGTTTGTGGGTTTCAGTGTTGAAGAAATCAAAGGTAAAAGCCGTCAAAGACCTCTTGTTACTGCTCGGCAAACAGCAATGTATGTTGTTCGCGAACTCACCGATTTGAGCTACCCAGCAATCGCCAGACTGTTTGGCGGTCGAGATCACACGACTGTAATTCACGCTGTTGAAAAGACTCAGCGTGTAATTAAAGAACGCAAACAGGTTTACGAACAAGTAACAGCGCTCATCAAAAAGTTTAAAACGTCATGACAACGTTGTGCACAACCTTGTGGAAAACTTCTGGTGTAGGTGTTCACAACTCTCAGTTGTACACCGAGGCTCAAACTACACAGGCGCAAGATGTGCCAGACATGCGTCGCGGCCTCACAGCTCGTTTCGTTGATCTATTTGGCTCAAATAGGGTTAATCCACAATCCACAGGCCTTATTACTGTTATTAGATTTATATACAGATTTTCACATTCAATAACTGATTACGCACACATCACCAAAACTAGGGCAGTGAGGTAAAACCATGAAGTTTCGAGTTGAACGCGAACTACTCACCGAGGCCCTTGGTGCGGCCGCTCGAGTCGCTTCAAATCGCAACAACGCGATGCCGGCTCTTTCTGGTGTGCACATGTCAGTAAAAGGCGATGCACTTGTTTTAACTTGCACCGATAACGACTTGAGCGTCAGAACAACACTTGCAATTGGCGGAGCACAAGACGGTGTTGCTGTTGTCAACGCAAAGTTGATCAGCGATATTGTCCGCGCGATGCCCGAAGAAAAAGTAACGATTGATTCACAGGGCGAAGAAGTGATTGTCTCTGCCGGCAAATCACAATTCACCGTGCCTACTTTCACCGCCACAGATTTCCCAAACATTGTCGTGGCTGGCACACAACCAGTTTCAATTAGTGCGAAAACATTCGGCGAAGCACTCGCTCAAGTCGTTCGTGCGTCCTCGACAGATATGCAACGACTTGCTTTAACCGGTGTGTTAATGGTCGCTGAACCAGATTCGGTTTGTTTGGTTGCAACCGACTCGTATCGATTAGCAGTTCGCGAACTGCCAGGCGCAACAATGCTTGGTCATGGAGCTGAAATTGTCGTGCCGGGTCGAGCACTTAATGAACTTGAGCGCTTAATCGGTGGGGCCGAGTCAATGACCATGGCACTTGGCGAAAACCGTGCAACATTTGAAGTTGGTGGTTCAACTTTAACTACGACACTTTTAAATGTTGAGTTTCCAAAATACAAGCAATTGATCTCTGCGCATTATCCAAACAAAGTTACGACTGCGCGCGAGCCGCTTCTTGAGGCCGTTCGTCGTTCACGAATTTTGGCGCGCGAAACAACACCTGTTCGACTTGAAATGTTGGCTAATTCAATTCGGCTTTCGGTTGTGACTCAAGACATTGGTCAAGTTGTAGATGAACTCGACGCAAAACTTGATGGCACCGAAATCACTATCGGGTTTAATTCGCAATACCTGATGGACGGCATTGATGCGGTTAAAGGTGACGAGATCACCATCGAGTCAACAGACCCGGTTAAGCCTGCGGTATTACGCGGCGTGGGCGATAAAAACTATTTGTATCTTGTAATGCCACAACGGCTTACTAGTTAATTACGTCTCTGCAAAATTTTGCACGCAGCATCAATTGATCTGACGTGATACTGCAACAGATTCAACTCAGCGACTTTCGCAACTATACGAACGCGCAAGTTGATTTCGATAGCGGTGTCAGCGCAATTATCGGCGCAAACGGTCAAGGTAAAACGAATCTCACTGAAGCTTTGGCCTTTTTGTCAACAATGAAAAGTTTCCGGGGCGTACCCACAGAGGCCATGATCCGCATAGGAACTCACACAGCGTTTATCCGTGCCCGGGTTTTGCACGACGACGGGCGAGAGATAGTTATTGAGGCCCGACTTACCAATCAAGGCCGAAATCAGGTGCTGGTGAACGGCACAAAACTGCCAAAAGCCCGTGATTTATTGGGAATGGTGCGCACCACCGTGTTTTCCCCAGACGACCTTGATTTGGTTAAAGGGGGTCCGCATTTACGCCGCGATTTCTTAGACGATTCATTGGTTGCCTACGCCAACAAATACGACGCGTTAAGACTCGAGGTCGATCGCATTGTTCGTCAACGCAATGCTGTGCTTAAACAATCGGGCGGCAGAATCAACAACGCAGTTTCATCCATGCTTGATTTGTGGGATGAAAAGTTTTCTGACACAGGCACACAACTTGGAAACGCAAGAAACGAGTTAATTACAAAACTTACGCCGTTTATAACTCACGCCTATGAAGAGCTCGCACAACGTGACAGCAATATTTCAATCGACTATTCACCTGAGTGGCTACAGATTGGTTTAGCAAAGTGCTTGACTAATTCTCGCGACGAAGATTTGCGTCGATTCGTCACAACTGTTGGTCCACATCGCGACGATGTAGAGATTTTGATCAATAATTTGCCAGCCCGCACCCACGCGTCGCAAGGCGAACAACGCACAATGGCCCTAGCTTTGCGATTGGCGTTGCATCGGTTCATCGGGCAGAGTGTCGGTGAAATTCCGATTTTGATTTTGGATGATGTCCTTTCAGAACTTGACCCAGACAGGGCCAAAGCTCTGCTAAATCACTTTCCAGTTGGTCAAGTTTTGATCACCACAGCCTCCGAATTGCCAATCGAGGCACACATCGCAAAGAGAGTTCAGATCAAAGCTGGCACGATAATCTCACCCAAGTTGGGCAACGAGTAAGAGCAAACAAAAATTTATGATTAGACCTGAAAATTCTGAAAATTCTGAAAATCCCGAGTCAGATTTAGACCCAAAAACCGAGTCTCGACTCGGCGATGAACTGAACAGACTTTTACACAGTCTCGGCTCACCGAACCTCGACACAGTTTCAGGTGTTTTTGGTCTATGGAACGATCTAGTGGGCGATCAAGTTGCCCAACATGTAACCCCAATAAAACTTGACCGCGGCCGACTGCTAATTGAAGTCGATGACCCCGCTTGGTCAACACATATGAAATTTTTGGAGCGTGACATTTGTACGCAACTAAGTCATCACACTGGCACGACAATTAGCGGGGTTGATATACGTGTTAAATCAGGTCGGGCGAACAGTTAGATAGTAGAATAAAGTCGCGAAAAAGCGTTCAAAAAGCAAGTCCGAATCCAACCCAAAAACGATCAAAAGGTGCCCGCAAAATGGCTGTAACTAAAGCGAAACCAGCGTCTGGAAAGAGCGGTTCAGCGACTTACGCAGCCAAAGATATTCAAGTTCTCGAGGGTCTCGATCCGGTTCGTAAACGACCTGGCATGTACATCGGTTCAACAGGTTTAAATGGCTTGCATCACCTGATTTGGGAAGTTGTCGACAACTCTGTCGACGAAGCAATGGCCGGGTTTTGCACTCGTATCACGATCACACTGCACGAAGACGGGTCATGCCAAGTGCAAGACAACGGTCGTGGCATTCCTGTTGATCCATATCCATCTGGTCCACACAAAGGCAAGAGTGCACTTGAAGTTGTGCTCACCGTTTTGCATGCAGGTGGCAAATTCGGTGGCGAAGGCTACAAAGTTTCTGGTGGTCTGCACGGCGTAGGCGTCAGTGTTGTTAATGCGTTATCGAAGAGGCTTGTCGCTGAGATTGATCGCGACGGCACAAGATTCAAACAAGAATTTATTGACGGCGGTAAGCCGAAATCAAAAATTCAAAAAGTTGGCGCATCACCTGCAAAAACAAACGGCACCTCGATTACTTTTTTTCCAGATCCAGAAATTTTCGCTTCAGAGGGCGTCGAGTTTGTTGCTCGCACAGTTCTTGAGCGTTTGCAAACAATCGCATTCTTAAATCGTGATCTTGAAGTCGTCTTTGAAGACAAGCGTGCAAATAAGAAAGACAAAGTTACATACCAATACAAGGGTGGCATCATCGACTTCGTGAAACACCTCAATGTTTCACGCGAAGCTTTGTTCAATAAAGTCGCGTACTACGAAGCCAATGAAGCCGATCAAACTCTAGAGATCGCACTTCAGTGGAATACCGGTTATTACGAGGGCATTTACGGCTATGCCAACGGTATTTCAACCATTGAAGGCGGCATGCACGTCGAAGGTTTCAAAACAGCCTTGACTTCTGTGCTCAATAAATATGCCCGTTCTTCGGGCGGGTTAAAAGAAAAAGAAGAGAACCTTCTCGGCGAAGACATTCGCGAAGGTCTC
>Ga0208594_1000060_pt1 | contig 39044 bp, 30 predicted proteins | sample LakMenEpi14Sep10_FD_150699 | JGI IMG/M metagenome (GOLD analysis project Ga0208594, IMG submission 150699) | Freshwater microbial communities from Lake Mendota, WI - 14SEP2010 deep hole epilimnion (SPAdes) | ecosystem: Environmental > Aquatic > Freshwater > Lake > Epilimnion/Euphotic zone ...
CACCCTCCGCCTCGGCCTCGGCCCAGCCAGCGATGAGCGCGATTTTCATCAGCCACAGCAGCAGGGACGCCGCCTGGGCGGAGCGCCTGCTGCTGTGGCTGCGGGAGCAGGGCCATCAGTCGCTGTTTCTGGATTTCGATCCCCAGGGCGGCATCCCGGCCGGGCGCGACTGGGACAGGGAGCTGCACCACCAGCTCCGCCGCTGCCGGGCGGTGATCGCCCTCGTCAGTGAGCACTTCGTGGCCTCCGAGTGGTGCAAGGGGGAGGTGTGGATCGCCAGCAACCTGGGCAAGAGCCTGTTCCCCGTGAAGGTGGGCGCCTGTGACCTTCCCCAGATGCTGGGGCGCTTCCAGGCCATTGACCTCACCAGCGATCCCGACAGCGGACTGCGCGGACTGGCTCGCGGTCTGCTGGCCGCTGGTCTCGACCCGGGCACCAGTTTCAGCTGGGATGGCAGCCGCCCTCCCTATCCAGGCCTGATGGCCTTCGAGGAGGCGGATGCGGCCGTGTATTTCGGGCGCGACCGGGAGATCCAGGAGGCCCTGGACCGGTTGCACAACCTGCGCCGCTTCGGCGGCAAGGCGTTGCTGGTGCTGCTGGGGGCGTCGGGCTGCGGCAAGTCGTCGCTGGTTCGGGCCGGAATCGTGCCGCGGCTGCGGCGCGACCGGCAGACCTGGCTTGTGCTTGATCCCTTCCGCCCCGGCGCCGATCCCATGGCTGAGCTCGCGGAGGCCCTGGCGTCCGCGTTCCAGGCCGCGGGCGAGACCGCACCGGCTCTACCCCCCACGCTGGCCAGCCTCAAGAGCCAGCTCGACGCTCTGCGGCGCTGCAGTGGCCAGCGGCAGGCCGCTGTGGTGGTGGTGATCGACCAGTTCGAGGAGCTGCTCGCCAGCACCGCCTCCCCCGTTGGGTCATGGGCAAGTGCGAATGCCTTGGAGGGGGATCCAACCCCGGCGGCGCGCTTCCTGGCCGAGCTCCGCGAGGTGGTGGGCGATGGCGATGGCGATGGCCGGCTGCTGGTGATCGCCACGCTGCGCTCGGATGCTCTGGCCACCTTCCAGGCCCACCCCGCCATCGCTGGGATCGCGTTCGAAGACATCACACTCGGACCGATGCCAGCTTCGGCCTATGCCCAGGTGATCGCCGGCCCGGCGGAGCTTGCTGGTTTGCGCCTGGAGCCGGCCTTGGTGGAGCGGATGGTGGCCGACACCAGCACTGGCGATGCCCTGCCCCTGCTTGCCTTCACCCTGCGGGAACTGTGGCAGCGCCACGGCGGCGACGGCGATCTCAGCCTGCTCGACTACGAGCATCTCGGCGGCTTGGCCGGGTCGGTGCAGCGGGCCGCCGATGGTCTGCTCGCCGCCTGGCCCCTGCGTCCCGCTGAACAGGAGGCCCTGCGCCAGGCCTTTCTGCAGATGTGCCGCATCAACGAGGAGGGGCAGCACGCGCGCGTTGTGGCGCGCTGGGAGGCGATGCCGCTCGCCAGCCGGGCAACGCTGCGGCGCTTTGTGGAGGCCCGCCTGCTGATCTCCGGCAAGCACACCGGCACGATCGAGGTGGCCCATGAGGCGCTGCTGCGCACCTGGCCCATGCTGCACGGGTGGCTGCAGGCCAGCCGCGATTTTCTGCTCTGGCGCGGGCGCCTGCAGGGTGCCCTGGCGGAATACGAGCGCAGCGGCACGGTGCTGGCTGACAGACCCCTGCAGGAGGCCGAGCGCTGGCGGCTGGAGACCGCCGCCGACTCGCCGGAACGGCGGCTGATCGTGGCCAGCCTTGGGGCCCGCAGGAGGAGGCGGCGCCGCGCAGGCTTGCTGGTGGGCAGCGCCGGTCTGGCCCTGGTGGGGTTCACGGCGGTGATCTGGAGACAGCTGCAGGACATCCGCCAGTGGCAGAGCGAGGTGTTTGCCGAAACCCATCAGCGCACGCTCGTTGCCAACCCGCTGGAGAGCGTGGTGAACGGCCTGGCGGCCCTGGCCCGGGGAGTGAACAGCGACCCTGGCCAGCGGCTGATGCTCAGCGCCAGCCTGCCCCGGGCGATCGCCAACAACCTCGCCGTGGGCCGCACGCCGATCAGCACAGGTCAGGGGCGGGTGTGGAGTTTGGTGGAGCTGCGCAATGGCGAGTGGCTCAGCGGCGGCGACGACGGCAGCCTGCGGCGCTGGCGCAACGATGCGCCGGTGGGTGATCCGCTGCAGACCGGCCAGGGGAGGGTGCTGAGCCTGATCGAGCTGGCCACGGGCGAGTGGATCAGCGGAGGCAGCGATGGCACGCTGCGGCGCTGGCGCAACGGAGAGCCGGTGGGCCCGCTGATCCAGAGCGGCCAGGGGATGGTGTGGAGCCTGGCGGAGCTGAACAACGGTGAGCTGATCAGTGGCGGTGCGGACGGCAGCCTGCGGCGCTGGCGCAACGGCGTGCCGCTGGGGGCGCCGATTGCCACCAGCCAGGGCGGGGTGTACAGCCTGGTGGTGCTGGGCAGCGGCGAACTGATCAGCGGTGGCGAGGATGGCAGCCTGCGGCGCTGGCGCAACGGCGCGCCGCTGGGGGCGCCGATCGCCACCAACCAGGGCGGGGTCTACAGCCTGGCGGTGCTCCGCAGCGGCGAGCTGATCAGTGGCGGCGAGGATGGATTGCGCCGTTGGCGCGCTGGCCAGCCGGTGGGTCCGCCGATCCAGACCGGTCAGGGGAGGGTGCTCGGCCTGGCAGAGCTCGCCAACGGCGAGCTTGTCAGCGCTGGGGACAGCGGCAGCCTGCGCCGCTGGCGCGGCGGTGCGCCTGTGGGAGAAGCGATCAACACCGGCCAGGAGCAGGTGTCGCGGCTGCTGCAGCTGCGCAACGGCGAGCTGGTGAGCGCCGGCCACAACGGCAGCCTGCGGCGCTGGCGCGCGGGCCGCCAGCCGGGCGAGCGGATCGCCACCGGCCAGGGGGGCGTGCAGAGCCTGCTGCAGCTGCGCAACGGGGATGTGATCAGCGGTGGCGACGACGGCAGCCTGCGCCGCTGGCGCGCGGGCCAGCCGCTGGGGGCGGCGATCCAGACCGGCCAGGGGATGGTGCGCGCACTGGTGCAGCTGGGCGATGGGGAGCTGATCAGCGGCGGCGACAACGGCACGCTGCGGCGCTGGCGCGATGACGCAGCCCTGGGGGAGCCGATCCAGACCGGCCAGGGAGCCGTTCACAGCCTGGTGGCACTGGGCGATGGGGAACTGATCAGCGGCGGGCGAACCGGCAGCCTGCGCCGCTGGCGCGGGGGCAGGCCGGTGGGAGCGCCGATGCAGACGGGCCAGGGGATCGTGTGGAGCCTGATCGCGCTGCGCAATGGCGAGCTGATCAGCGGTGGAGCCGACGGCACGCTGCGCCGCTGGCGCGCTGGCCAGCCGCTGGGGGAGGCGATCCAGACGGGGCAGGGGAGCGTGTTGAGCCTGATCGAGCTGGGCAATGGCGAGTTGGTGAGCGGCGGCCAGGACGGCAGCCTGCGGCGCTGGCGCAACGGACAGCCGCTGGGGGATCGGCTGGAGACTGGCCAGGGGGGAGTGGTGAGCCTGGTTGCGCTGGGCAACGGGGAGCTGGTGAGCGGCGGCGAAGATGGCAGCCTGCGGCGCTGGCGCAACGGCAAGCCCCTGGGCGATCGGATCGAGACCGGCCTGGCGTTGGTGTGGGCCGTGATCAGCCTGGGCAACGGCGAGCTGGTCAGCGGTGACCACGCGGGAACCCTGGTGTGGCTGTCAGCCGACCGGGTGATCGCCCATGCCTGCCGGCACGAGCTGCCGGAACTGATGCGGGCTCCAGAGAGGCTGAGCGACATGAAGGCCAGCTCCCTGTGCCGCATGACGGGTGCGCTGCGCTGATGGCCCGACCGGCAAATGGTGGTCGCTGTGGCCTTCCAACAGTTGCGGGAGCTGCCGGAGATGCGGGCCCCGCAGGCGGAGGAGCAGCGGACGGCACGCCATCTCTGCGGCCGGGGGCTTCAGAGGCGAAGCATCCACAACAGCACCAGCACCAGGGTGCCGCCTGCCAGCCCTTGAAACAGGCTGTCCAGCCGTTGGATCTGCTGGGTGACTTTTGCTTGCTGTTCGCTGCCTTCCACTTGGGAGAAGCGATGGGTGCTCCAGCAGAACAGCCCGAACAGAACGGCTGCCACCAGGTAGGCATACATGTACAGCCAATCGAGGTAGCTGAGGTAAGCCTGTGGGGGCAGCTCCTGGCGGTAGCCAAGCTGCAGGAAGATCAGTGTCAAGAGAATGGTGGTAGGGATTGCCAGGCGGACATCGCCAAGCTGGGCCGGTAGAAATGGCGACATCAGGGCGATACCCACCAAAATAAGCAAGGGAAAGACATAATAGATAAAGGCAGTAAAAGGTTCAGTGTTGTATGCGACTTGGAGGCGGATGGCGGGCACGGCGACTAGCGCTCTGCGTCCAAAGCCCGTGGGGTATTGGTGCAGGAATTCCTGCGTCCAGATGCCTTGTGTGGTGTAGCCATTAATGGTGACAAATTCGCCAAGCGTACCCTGGATAGACTCCTGGTCGACCAGCAGGCCAACACAGTCGGATTGATTGTCTGCAGAGCACAACAGCTCGTCTGGCTTGAATTCAACAATTATAGGCAGGGTTAAGTCAATAAATGGAAAGGCATGGAGGCTGATGTCACTGATGTAGAGCTTGGCTGAAAATCTGAATTCATGCAAAAAGTCGCCATTGCCGAGGCGGCGCGGGGTGAGTTGAATAGGTTCGAGCAGCGTGTCACTGCTTTCAATCTGATTGGTGAATTCAATGATGTTGGATGTTGGAATCTGCCTTTCTTCGAGAAGGGTATTGATTGCTGCGGGCCAGCGCAGCCAATACAAGCCCTCAATGCGAAAGGATCGATCGCGCAGCGACACGTCATAGATATTCTCGAGATGGGTGCCGAAGGTCACCGTCCGGAGGGGATCGGCCGTTGCGGGAGGCAGCAGTGCAAGGCGGTTCAGGTAGGGCGCAAACTGGCGCTGTTCAGGGGCTCTCGGGGCATTGCCGCCAGTCCTGCTCAGCCGAGTTTCCAAGGGACGCTGGCTGCCGAGTGCCAAGCCGATGAGGGCACCCAGCAGCACCAGCAGCACGGCGCAACGTGCCTTCCGACTGATCCGGCAGCGCCACGGTATAAGCATGTTGCATATCTTAGCGTGCCGAAGTTGTTATCAGGCGCTCCAATGCAGACCTGCTTGAGGCGATCAAGGCTGCTGCTGGCGACACCCTCAAGACTTCTGCTTGGCGCAGAGGGTCGTCGCCTCTTTCAGGGCGGCGTCGTTGGCTGGAAGTGTCGGCATGGTCTCGCCCAGCTGCTGGCAGGCCCTGGCAATCGCCGTGGCGGGTGTTGGATACTCCGTGATCGTGCCGTCGCCATTGGCGCTGACAATATCGCCGTTGCCGCGCTGGATCAGGCTCCAGACACTGCCAGAGGTAACCATGAAGTAGTCGCCCAGGGGGCGCCCCTCGCGCCAGAGTTGGACATCGCCGCCGCTGCCACCGGTGATCCAGATGCCATTCTTGAGTACCACCAGGCTGACCACTGAGGTGTGGGGCGTCTTCAAGGGCGAGCCCACCGGGGCGCCATGGCGCCAGCGCCGCAGGAAGCCATCGTCACCACCGCTGAGCAGTTCGCCATTCGGCAACAGGGCCAACACCCAGACGGCACCATGGCGCGACTGGATCATCGGGGAGCGGCGTTGGCCGGGCGCGCTGGGGTTGAGATAGCGGATGCTGCCGTCGCGGCCGCCGCTCCAGAGCGATCCATTGGCAAGGGTGACCAGGCTCGTGATTCCGCCCTGTCCAGTGGCCAGCGAGGCCACGGCCCGCCCTTGGCGCCACACCTGCAGGGTGCCGTCGTCGCCGCCGCTCACGAGATCGCCGGAGGGCAACAGCCCCAGGGCGTACACCCTGCGGTGGGGGGTGGCGAGTGGTTGGCCGAGCCGGCGGCCTTGGCGCCAATGGTGAAGCGCGCCATCGCTGGCACCGCTGATCAGGTCACCCTGGCAGAGCTCCACCAGGCTCAGGCTCTCGATCTGGCCGGAGTGGGCCGCGAGCCTGCTGCCCATCGCCCTGGGATTCCAGCCACGCACCATGTTCACGGTTCCGCGGCTGAGGCGTTCGCTGCCACCACTGAGCACGGTCCCCCGGTGCTGCAGCAGGGCCATGATGCTGCTGTGGCCGCTGTGCACAGTCGCCAGCGGATTGCCTTCCCGATCCCAGTGACGTAGGCGGCCGTCATCCCCGCCGGTGAAGAAGCCACCGTCGGGCATCGCCAGCACGGCGCTCACCGCCCCCTGGCCACTGGCCAGCGTCCTGCCGCTGGGCTTGCCCTGATGCCACCAGCGCAGGCTGCCCTCACGCCCGCCGCTGATCCAGTCGCCGTTGGGCAGCACCGCCAGGCTCCACACCTCGTTGTGTCCCGAGGGCTGCGGCGGCCCCAGGGAGCGACCGCTGCGCCGATCCCAGCGGCGCAGCATGCCATCGCTGCCACCGCTGATCAGCTGGCCATCGACCGACTGGGCCAGGGTGTGCAGCTGGCCGTGGCCGGTTTTCACGGCCTCGCCCTGGGGCTTGCCATCGAGCCAGCGCTGCAGCAGCCCCTCGTCGCCAGCGGTCCACCACTCCCGGTCGCTGAGAGCCACCAGGCCGCGCACCCCCATCGCGTGGCCTGAAAGGAGGGGTTGTCCCTGCCGCACCCCACCCGTGCTCCAGATCTGCAGGAGACCATCGCGTCCCCCACTGATCAAGCTGCCATCCGGCGTTTTTGCCAGACTCCATACCTCATCGTGGCCGCTGGCCCAGGCTGTTTGCAGGCCGTTGCGCTGCACGGCGCCGTTGAGGCTGATGGCCAGTGGTACTGCCGCATCCAGCTGGCTGCGCAGCCGCGCCATGGCCGCCAGGCCGTACATCAGGCTCTGGATCGGATCGCTCTCCAGCAGGTTGTAGTGGGCACTCAGGTATTGGCGGGTCTGGGCTTCAAAGGCCCGCCTTGCCTCCAGCTCACCACGCAGCCAAGCGCCGCTGGCCACCAGCGCCAGCAGGCTGAGGCCGGTGATCACCAGGTGCTGGCTCCGGCGTCGGAGCTGTTTCTGGCGGAGGTAGTGGGCTTGGCTTGCCTCGATAAAGGTCGTCAGCTCCGGCGAGAACTGGGCGCGCCTGGTGCTCAGCCAGCTGTGGGCTCTGAGAAGCTTATGGCCGCTGAGCAGGTGGGCAGTCTTCTGGTCTGCTGGCGCCTGCTGCCACTGCTCCAGGTCGGCTTCCAGCTGCTGGCAGCCCAGCAGCATTTCCCTGGCCTCGTCCAGCCAGTGGCGCAGCAGCGGCCACTTGCGCAGCAGCGCCTCGTGGGCCACCTCCAGCCAGCGCTCCCCATCTCGATCCGACACCGTGAGCAGGCGGGCGCTGACCAGGCGCTCGAGCAGGGGCAGCGCCAGCGGCGGCAGGTTGCTCCAGCGAGCTGGGCGGCGGGTGTAGTCGTTCTGGTCGTTGATGCGCACCAGGGCGGGCACAAAGGCATCGCGGAGGGCCTCCCGTTCGCCGGGCGACGGCTGGCTGAGGGCGATCACGCCATCGGCGGCGCGGCGCACGGCGTTCTCCAGGGGAGAGAGCTGAGCCACCGGATCACCGAGGGACCGGTAATCGGCAAGGGTGAGCACTCGATCATCCCCCCCATGCTCCTGGATCTGGCGCAGGGCAAAGGCGAGCAGGGGCATGGCATCGGCGACGGTGGCGTCGTGGATCGCTGCCTGCACGAATGCGTCCTCCACCTTCAGTCCAGCCACCCGGGCGGGGCCGCGGATGATGTCGGCGATCCGCTCCGCTGGCAGGGGGGGCAGCGACACCTCCAGAAGCGGTGAGCTCAGGCCGCCGGCGGCCTGAATCCGCCCGAGGAAATCGGAGCGCAGCGTGAGCAGCACCTGCATGCTCTCGCTCGCCTGCACGCTGGCACTGATCAAGCGGAAGAACAGCTCGGCCTCCTCGGGCTCCACCAGGGTGAAGAGTTCCTCCGCCTGATCCACGCTGATCAACACGGTGGCCTCGGGCGCCCTGGCGTGGCGGCGCAGCGCGGCGGTCAGGTTGCTGAGTGCCGCATTCAGCCGGCCGTCGCCGTCGGCGGCCCGCAGCTCGCGCTCCAGCTGCTCCGGATCGCCCGCCTCCCCAAGCGCGCTGGCCAGGGTTTGGGCTAGCGCCGCGCAGGGGGCCCGCTGGGGCCGGAAGGGTCGCAGCGGCAACCACTGGCGGCCGCTGCGGGCCAGCCGCGGCAGCAGGCCGGCCCGCAGCAGCGAGGATTTGCCCGAACCGGAAGCGCCGAGCAACAGCAGCAAGCGGCCGCCTCCCTGCACGCGCAAGGCCTGGAGCCGTTCGATCAGGTCGCTGATCTCCTGATCCCTACCGAAGTAGATGGCAGCATCCTCCTGGTCGAAGCTGAGCAGACCTGGATAGGGGGGGCGTACGGGATCCCAGGGGAAGCCGCCGCGGTCATGCAGGGCGAGCCGGGTCAGGGCCTCGGCCAGGGTCGCCAGGGCGGGGTTGAGATCGGCGCTGAGGTCGAGTTGCTGCAGATCGCCGCAGATGGGGGGCTGGGGTTCGGCGGCCGCGCCGGAGGTCAGCTGGGGAGCGCCCACCAGCTGCAGGATCGGTTTGCCCAGGGAGCGGGCCTGGGTGAACTCGGCAAAGCACCAGCGGGAGGCGTTCCAGTCGGGGCTCTGAACGATCAGCAGGGCCTGGCAGCTGGCGATTTCGCGATAGAGGGTGCGCTCCCAGTCGGCTCCGGGGGGGATGCCGCTGTGCTTGTCGAAGTCGAGGAAGGGCGCCTCGAAGCCTTGGGTGATCAACCAGTCGGCCAGCCAGCGGGCCGAGGCACCATCGCGGCTGGAGTGGGAGATGAACACGCGGGCCATGGTTGATCGCCACTGCGGAGGGGTAGGTCCGTGGCCTAAACGGCGCGGAGCAGCCCCCGCAGCTCCTCGAGGGTGAGCGCCAGCCGCTGGCGGCTGGCTGAATCGGCGGGTAATGCGGCGAGGGCATCTTCGGCATCGGCCAGCGTGCTCTCCAGCTGCCAGGCGGCGGGACCCTCCCGGGCCACCGCCAGGGCCAGGCTCTGAACCTTCTCGGCATCGCCGCTGCGGATGGCGGCCCCCAGCAGGGTGGAGCGGGTCCAGCCGTCGTCCTGGCCACGCTCGATCGTGAGCTCGCAGGCCAACACGGTGAGCCGATCGAAGAAGGCGGCCTCCTCCAGGTCGTGGCCCGTGGCGCGGCTGCGCAACAGCAGCGGCAGGTTGCAGGCGCAGTAGTAGGCGTTGAGGTTGAGCAGGGCGCCGCGGCGATAGTGGTCAATCGCCTCGTCGAGGTGGCCCAGCTCTCGCAGCCCCGGCTTGGCCTCCCCCCGCTGGAACCGCCCATCGCGCTGCTCGCGCCAGAGCTTCTTGTAGCGGCCGCCGATCAGCCCCAGCCGTTCCGGGGATTCCCCTTCGATCCCCATCAGTTCCTGCAAGCCGGCGATGGCCAGCTCGTGCTCGCCGAGTTTCGCCTGGGCCAGCAGGGCCTGCTCGCGGCTGAAGGGGTCGTCCCGGAGGGCGGGCGGCAGGCGGTCGATGAAGGCGAGGGTGTCCTCCCAGCTGAGGTTGTCGCGCACCAGGGTGAGCAGCTCGAAGGCGATCTCCCGGATCGCCAGGCTGGCGGCCGGCAAGGCGATCAGCTCGTGCACCTTCTGCTGCCGCACGGCTGGGTTGGCCGTGATCCGCACCGCCCGCAGCCGGGCCTGGAAATTGCTGAGGGCCTGGAGCTGCTGGCGAAAAACGGCGGAATCGGCCGGGGTGGTAACCAGGGCATGGAAGGGTGTTTTTGCATCGCGCATCTTCTCGAGGCCGTTGATCAGCACCTGCTGGATGGCGGGCGCACTCGCCGCGGTGACGCTCGTCTCCTGGAGGGGGTAGCGCAGCGAGCGCATCTGATCCACATCAAACAGCTGCCGCGACCAATCGGCGGAGATCAGCACGCAGTTGGTCTGCTGGGCCACATGGCGGATGCCCACTTCGTAATACACGTTGCCATTGGGGATCGTCATGTCCGCCAATACCAGATCGGCGAAGGCCAGCCGCTCCAGCATGTCCTTGATGATCACCGAGCCGGCTTCGCTGTCAGCCCGCACCGGGCTGTAGCCGAGCTGCTCGAGGGCCGGGGCGTAGGCCAGATCCCAGAGCGAATCGAAATCCACCTCCGCCGGCCCATTCGGGGGGGGATTGGGCACCGGCTTGCGGCGGAACGGCATCACCATGAAGGCCACCGGCCGGGGGGCGGATGGGGACATCGCTGCTCCTGGGGTGCAGCTGATCGAGGCTGCCCCCCATCAAGCTAGGTGGGTTGCGGGGGGCGCACAAGCCGGCGGGTTGGCAGTGAGGGCGGCCAGCACGGCCTCCATGGTGGGGTGGCGGCGGCGGCGTTCCTCCACCCACTGCAAGGGCGGGGCCTCGCCCGCGGCCAGAGCGGAGGCGCCCGCGGCGAAGCCCTCGGCGGCGGTGGCGCGATCGGTGCTGGCATCGGCCAGCAGCACCACCCGCTGCAGGTGGGCGCTGGCGCCGAGCCGGCCCAGCTCATGCAGGCAGCCGCCATGGGCCGGCCCGAAGCCGCGCAGGTCCATCAGCACCACCTGGCTGCGTTGCAGCAGCGCTTCGAGCACCGCCTGCCAGCTGCTGTCGTAGCAGCAATACTCCTGCACGGGAAAGCGGCCGTCGCGGTTGGCCTGGCTTGGACCAGCCGGCGGCAGTTGATCCACCGAGGCGATGAACCGCTCCCCCAGGCGGCCTTCGAGGAACTGCACCAGCTCATCGGCATCCAGGGTGCGGGCCGCCAGGTCGCTTGCGGTGATCAGCAGCACCGGCCCCACAAAGCGCCAGCGCTGCACCACCTGGTCGAACAACCAGCCCACCGGTCCGGGCCGGCGGAACAGGCGCAGCACCAGCAGTGGCGTGCCCGGCGCCGGCGGGGCTTGGCTGAGGCGCGGCAGCAGCCATACGATCGCTAGGGGCACCCACAGCCAGGCGAGCAGGGGCAGCAGCCCTACCAGGCCGCTGCCTTCCCAGCCGGGAACCAGCGAGAACATAAGCACCAGCAGGGCGCTGGCCGCCAGGCTGAAGCTGTGGTCGCTGAGCCAGCCGCGGCGGTAGGCGGCGGCGATGGCCCGGCTGAGGGCGTGCAGGGGCAGGGCGCCGGCGAGCAGCGGCGGCAGCAGGGCCAGAACAGGCAACGCATCCACACCGATGCCCAGGGGTACGGGCCACAGGCGCCAGATCGTGGCAAAGGCGCCCATCAGTAAAGGCTGGCCCAGGGTGGCCAGCAGCGTGAGGCCGGCCACCGGCCCGTAGAGCAGCGGTGCGCTGGCCCGCAGGCTGGGGATGCCGATCAGCAGGGTGAGCCAAAGGCCCGAAATCAAGGACGATCCGTGTAAGCCAAGCAGCAACTGCAGCCGCGCAAGGATTGATCTGTCTACCCACAGCGGCACGATTGCCACGAGCAGGCCCGCGAAACCAGCCAGCACCAGGGCCAGGCCCCGCCGCCAGGGCAGGCGGGCCATCAGCGCCAGCTGCAGCCAGCCCGCCGCGGCCCACACCAGGCCGATCGCCAGCAGCTTGAACGGGCTGGTCGCAATGCCGTGCACCGGCAGGTAGAGCAGCGCCGCCGTGAGGCCGATCAGCAGCCAGAGCAGGGCCAGCGCCAGCCAGTGGCGCCGCTCGCGCCGGTGGAGCAGGGCCAGCGGCGGCAAGGGGGCCGCCGGGCTGGCGGCCAGGGGTGGCGGCGGCGGAGCTGGGGAGGGAGCGCCTGGAGCGGCGAGCGCTGGCGGCGGGTTGCGCCGCATCAGGCGCAGCAGGGCCCGCTGGTAGAACCCGAGCACACCCCAGCTCAACAGCAGGGTGAGCGGCAGCGCCAGGATCAGGGCGAACAGCACCATCGCCGGCAGGTGTTGCTGGAGTTGCGCAAGGGCAGCGGCCATCAGCCCAGGTCCTCCGGCAGCAGGAAGCCATCGAGGCGGGTGCAGCAGCCTGTGCCTCGGCGGCGGTGGGGATCGGGGTTGTCGTAGGCCACCCAGGCGATCAGGTGGCCATCGATCCGTTCGAGCTGAAGGCCTTCGGGTTTGTTGTGGCCGGGGCCGGGGGCGCCATCGCGAATCCAGAGCAGGGGCTCCGGGGTGTGCACCGTGATCTCCGGGGGTGCTCCGGCCGCTGGGGCGTCGCAGCGGAAGGCGTCGCGCCAGCGGTGGAGCAGGCAGGGTCCCGCCAGGGTCATGGTGGGGCCGGCGAGGATCAGCACGTCGTTGCCGCCGGGCAGCAGGGCCAGGTCACGCACGGCCAGGCCGCCGAGATCGAGGAAGTGGAGCCGGTGGCTGGCCAGGCGCAGGGGGCTGCCGTGGGCCTGGGATTCGCCGCTGTCGCCGCCCTCGCCAAGGTCGGCGAGGTGCAGCTCGGCCACCAGGGCGATGCCGCGCAGCACCGGCCCGCGCAGGCCCAGCAGCACCCGGTCGCCGCGGGCGGTGATGCCCTCGATGTCGAGGCCGTTGTCCTTGCCGGGGATGGGCAGGAAGGGCCGCAGCAGCGGTTCGCTGGCCAGGGCGGCGGTGAGGGCATCCTCGCTGCTGGTGGTGTGGCAGCGAAGCCGCTGGCCGCTGCGGGGGAAGCCGCGGCCATCGAGGTGGAGGCAGCCGAGCACCTGAGCGTTGGCGCTGCGCTGGGGGTCGAGGGCCAGCGGTTCGCCCTTGTCGCTGTCGTGCCGGCGGCGGCGCAGGCTGTGGGAGCCCACCAGCCAGAGCCGATCACCGTCGAGCGCCAGACCCTCCAGATCCGACTCGCCATCGTCCTTGCCGCCAGCGAGGCCGAAGTCGGCCAGCTTCACCCGGATGGGATCGCCGTAGCCGCGCTCGTCATCGCCCTGCAAGCGATGCAGGCTGCGGCCCTCGTCGCCGGCCAGCCACAGCCAGCTGTCGCGACCCGCCAGCCCGGAGAGGTTGTCGCGCAGGTCGGCGGCGTGGGCGTCGCCGGTGTCGCCCAGGTGCAGCCGGCGCTGGAGGCTGGGGGCGGCGAGGGGTAAGGACGGCATGGCAGATCACCGTTCCACTCCATGCTGAAGCGCCTGCGCTGAACTGTCACGCCGCGGCGCGTTCTGCTGGCTTGGATCTAGCCTTGGGCGCGATACGTCCACTCCGGCCAGCCGCGGTGCCCGCTGATCCACTGCCTGTACGGCCCGGGGCTCTGAAGCCACTGTTGCTCCGAGCTTCTGAGGCCGAGTATGGCGATCTGTACCGCCAACACCTGTTTGATCAGTACAAGCTGTTCGTGGAGATGGCCGATCGGCTGAGTGCCCGGCGGATGCAGGCCAACAGCTTTTTTCTGGCCGTGAACACGGGCCTGCTCACGGTGCTGGCCAATCTGGTGAAAGACAGGATCATCAACGGCATCACCGGGGCTCTGCCGCTGATAGCAGTGCTGGTGCTCTGTTACGGCTGGTGGCGGATCGTGGGCAGCTACCGCCAGCTCAGCAGCGGCAAACACGCGGTGATTCTTGAACTGGAGACCGTTCTTCCCGCCGCTCCCTACACAGCGGAATGGGTGGCCCTGGGCGAAGGCCGGGACCCCAGCCGCTACCTGCCCCTCACCCGGGTGGAGAACTGGGTGCCGCGCCTGTTCGCCCTGCTCTATCTGCTGTTGCTGGTGGCGGTGCTCAGCGGCGGGCCGGTGCCGGTGGCTGGTGGGGGAACTCCCTGATGCCTGCCGCCAATCAACCGCTGGTGTACGTCTCCTACGCCTGGGGCGACGACACCGCCGCGGGCCTGGAGCGTGAAGAGATCGTAGATAGCCTTTGCGGCGCCTTTCGCCAGGATGGTCTGGAGGTCGGCCGCGATAAAAGACGCCAGAAGTTTGGCGATTCGATTGAGAGATTCGCGGCTGATATTGCCCGAGCTGATCTCGTTCTTCTTGTGGTGAGCAAGAAGTATCTGAGGTCTTATCACTGCATGGTGGAAGAGTTGCTTCAGATCTATGGGCGTTGTTATAGAAGCCGAGAAGAGTTTCAGCACCGCACCTGTCTACTGCTGCTCGATGATGCCGCTGACGACATCGGTGTGACTGATGAGCTGATCGATTACTGGCAAAACTTTAAGCAGCACGAGCAACAACAGCTTGAGCAGCTTGATCCGGAGCGCACCTCCTCATCCCATGCCTGGCAGGCCCTGGACCGCACGAAGGAGATGATCAGCTGCCTCAAAGACATCCTCTCCGCGTTGCGGGACTCTGTGATGCCGCGAGGAACTTTGGCCCTCTCCGAGGATGGTTTTGCGGCGATCCGGCAGCTGGTTGGCCAACGACTTGACAGCTGGGCCCAGTGGCGGCAACAACGCAGCAGCATGATTCCACAAGGGCTGGTACTCCAGGCTGAGAGCAGCAGCTCAGTTCGCATGCAGCCAAGGCCTGATGTTTGCTTCCTGGCCTTGGTGTTTGAACGCGGCAAACGGCTTGTCGACAATCCAGACTGGAATAGCCCCGAGCCATGGCAGTTCCACGCCTATCAGTGGACGGCCTACGCCTTTGATACCACGGCAAAGCACTACAAAGTTGTTGATGGACTGGCTTCGAATCTGTGCCCAACGGTTGTGGCCTCGAAGGATGATGGTGGATCGGCTTCCATGGTTGAAGCCAGCACGTTCACGGATTTGCTGGCGGCCGCCGTGGCCTGGCTTGGGGAGGCTGGTAATCATCACGAAGGGGTGCTGCTGGAGCTGTTTGTTCCAGACGAGTTGCTGTTGTTTGATTGGTCTTCGCTTCTGCTGCCTTGCGATGCTGATGACCCCTTTGGCGATGAATCCAGCCTATTGGCAGCTCGCCCCTACGTGCTTCGCTCCAGCGTGCGTTTCAAGGAAGACCGCATGAAGCTGCAGTTGAAATATGCTCAGTTGGCCGCTGGCAACGGCCGCTGGGTTGCCGGCGTGTCAGCAGAAACGTTTGATGCGGCAAAGGTTGGCTTGGTGCAGGAAACAGATGATCTGGTGGCGATCAAGCGGCTGATGCCGCCGGATCAGCAGCCTAGGCAGCAAGGGATTTGGTGTCGTGGAGTTGTGAGATCCATGGCACCGCTTGCCCTTTGGTTGCGACAGGCTGATGACCCGCACGATGAGCCTGGCTGCCACAAATATCTGGCAGATCATTATGGGGATTTGCTCAGCGGTCATGGCGATCAAGACCCGGTCAACCCGCTCTGCCAGCATTTCGAAGAGCTTCCGAGATTGCGGCGAGCCTGCAACGATCAACCCCTCAGCAAAAGGCTTGTTTTGCTGGTGGACCATCCGGAACGGCAGCCCCTGTCGCCATCGGCCTCCCAGCAGGCGAATCTCAGCCACTAACAAACCACTGCCATGACTAGCACCCCCGAACCGCCTGCCCCCTGGGGCCCCTTCACCAACCAGAAGCGTGTCCGGCCTGACGCCCTACCAGTAGATCTGCCGGATCCTCCGCCCTGGCGTCGTTTCGCGCACGACACCACCCAGGCCTATCCGGTGCCGCCATTGCCGCCGGACCAATCCCGCCGCGGCTGCCGATTCCGCCTGCCGAGAACCGGCCCTGATGGCCAGCTGGAGGTGAAGAGCGAGGAACTGCTGCTGGCGGTGAATGCCGCGATCCGCCTGCGGCGCCCCCTTTTGGTGACGGGCACGCCGGGCACGGGCAAAACCAGCCTGGCCTATGCCATCGCTGAGGAGTTGCAGCTGGGGCGGGTGCTCACCTGGCCGATCACCCCCCGCAGCGAGATGGTGGATGGCTTGTATCGCTATGAGGCTCTTGATCGCCTGCGTGATTCCAATCGCGGTGATGCCAGTACCCAGGCCGCTGATTTCATCAAGCTGGGGCCAGTGGGAACGGCTTTCTTGCCCTTTGATCGGCCACGGGTGTTGTTGATCGATGAAATCGATAAATCCGATATTCAGCTTCCCAATGAACTACTCAACCTCTTTGAGGAAGGCTCCTATTCGATTCCTCCGCTGGAGCGCCATGCCTTCGAGGCGAACAGTTCCGATGGCAAGGTTCCCTCCGTAGCAACAGACGACCCCGGCTGCGCAGCTCCGATTTCCCAGGGAAGGGCGCGTTGCAAGGCTTTTCCCATCGTGGTGCTCACTTCCAACCGCGAAAGGGATTTTCCCGCCGCTTTCCATCGCCGCTGCGTGCGGGTGGAGATGCATCCTCCCACCCAGATCAGTGGCTGGCTGGAGATTGTGAGCAGCCACTTCAAGGACGAATGGGGCGAAACCTGGAGCGAGGAGGCGGTGCTTGAGCAGATCAAAAGCCGGCTCGAAGGCAGCAACCAGATGCGCGATCGTGCCATCGATCAGTTGCTACACGCCATGCACATCCTCGGCGGCCCCGAAAACGACCGGCCGGATGCCAGCAAGGTGAAGCAGTTGGAGGCCATTCTGATGCGGCCCCTCAACGACAGTGATTGATTCCGGGTCCTTGCCGCAGCTGCTGCAGTGGCGTCTGGGACTGGCCGACGCGCAGACGGAGCCGCTCGCCCCGGAGGAGATTCGCGATTGGTTGTGGCTGGCGGCTCAGCTGGAGCGGGCACCACTCCCCCAGCGGTACGCCCGCTCCGGCGACACCGGCCGTTCCGCGGTGGAGCCCAATAAGCCCGAAGACTCCGCGGTGCCCCCCAGCGACGACCCGCGGCCGCTTCCACCACCACCGTCCCCGGATCGCGCCGCGCCCGACCCCTCACTTCCCACGCCCTGGCCGCTGGAGCCCGAACCCCTGGCGCTCCCTCAGGAACGGATGGCGCGGCTGCTCAGTGACACCGCGCTATTGCCGGATGCCGCCGCCGTTGCCGAGGCCCTGCCGCTGCAGATCCGCCAGTTGCCCCTGCTTCCTGATCCTGGTGGGCTGTTGCGGGCCCTGCGGCCATTGCTGCCCAAGCGACCCCACCCTCGTTGGCGGGTGCTGGATGAGGAGCGCAGCGCCGTGAGCAGCTATGAGAAGCGGATGGCCTGGCCTGTGTTTCGGCCTCGTCGCGTGCCGATGGTGGCGCTGCGTCTGGTGCTCGATGGCGGGGTGCCGATGGCGGTGTGGGACCCGCTGGCCCGCGAATTGCAGCGGGTGTTGGCGAGCAGCCAGGCCTTTGCCCGGGTGGAGTTGGAGCAGCTCCAGCCCGAGCGCCTGCCCCGCCGCCAGCCGCCTCGGGCGGCCGAAGCCGAAACCAGCATCACCCTGCTGTTGAGCGACACGGCCGGGCCGCACTGGTGGGACGGCAGCATCGTTCGCTGGTTGGAGATGGCCAGCCGCGACCAGCCGTTGGTGATCCTCCATCTGCTGCCGCAGCGGTACTGGAAGGCCAGCGCGCTGCAGCAGGCTCTGGAGCTGACGCTCACCAACCGGGAGCCGTTGGCGGCGAACCGCCGCTATCGGCGCCTGCTGCCGGTGCGGGATCCCTACAGCGAATCCCCGGAAGCCAGCGCTGGATGCCCCCCCGAACTGGATCCCCAAACCCTGGCGCTGCCGGTGATCAGCCTTGACGCGCACGAGCTGGCCTCCTGGGCGGCTCTGGTGGCTGGCCGGCCCCGTGCCAGTTGTGCTGGCCGTGCCTGGCCCAAACCTTTCAGCGACGCCTCCCTGCCGAGCGCCGTGGAGTTTGACCACGCCGCACGCGGCGAAGCGTTGTGGGAGGTGTTCGAGCAGCGCGCCAGCCCAGCGGCCCGGCAGCTGTTGCTGTCGATGGCGGCCTCCACCCTGCTGACGCTGCCGATTCTGCGTTTGTTGCTGGCCAGCGTGGCTCCTGAGGCCTTTTCACCGGTGCCCCTGGCCGAAGTGCTGCTGAGCGGCCTGGTGCTTCGCCTGCCGGATCCCGATGGTGTGGGAGCGTCTCTGGAGCACGTGCAGTTTGAACTGCCTCCCGAACTGCGGCGCCTGCTGGAACCCCATCTGGAGCCTGAGCGGCGGCGGCAGGTGCTGGATGCGGTCACCGGTCTGCTGGAGCGCCATTGGGATCGCACGCAGCGCGGCCCTGGTTTCCGGGCCCTGGTGCTGGGCCCCAAGGAAGAGCTTGAGCGCGACCATCCCGACCTGCATCACATCGCCAATCTGACTGCCGCCATGCTCGACCAGCTGGCAGGCGATCAGTTCAGCAAGCTGGCCGCCCAGCTGCGTGGCGTTGAGCCTCCGAGGCCACCGCGATCCCTCTGGCCCGCCGCCATGGCCTTCGAGGAGGAATTCTTTGACGCCGCCCAGCTGGTGGCTGTGCCGGCACTGGAGTCGGTGCGCTGTGTCGCAGCACAGTTCCAGGAGCTGGCGCTGCAACCGATCCATGGGAAGTGGTGGGGATTCCATGAGCCCTTGCAGCGCGATGCGCTGCCCTTAGCCGCCACCGCTGAGCAGGCCGATCCTCTCTGCCTCACCCTGATCCAGATCCCGGCCGGCAGCTTCCTGATGGGATCCCCGGAAGATGAACCCGAACGGCACTCGGATGAAGGCCCCCAGCATGAGGTCGCTGTCCAGGAATTGTTTATGGCGCAATCGCCCATCACCCAGGCCCAGTGGCGGGAGGTGGCGAGCTGGCAGCCGCAGGAGCCTGAGCGCTGGGGCCGCGAGCTCAACCCCAACCCCTCCTCCTTCAATGATCAGCCCGACAGCGACCAGCGGCCGGTGGAGAGGGTGAGCTGGCATGAGGCGATGGAGTTCTGCCACCGCCTGAGCCAGCGCACAGGCCGCCATTACACCCTGCCCAGCGAAGCGCAGTGGGAATACGCCTGCCGGGCGGGCACGACCACGCCTTTCCACGTGGGCGCCACGATTACCCCCGAGCTGGCCAATTACGACGCCACCGCCACCTATGGCGATGGCCCCAAGGGGGAGTATGGAGCCGAGACCACGCCAGTGGGGATGTTCCCAGCCAATTCCTGGGGGTTGCATGACATGCACGGGAACGTGTGGGAATGGTGCCTGGATCACTGGCACGACAGTTACAAGGGAGCACCCAGCGATGGCAGCGCCTGGCTGACGCCAAGCGCGAGTGAGGAGGAGCGGAGGGTGCTGCGCGGCGGCTCCTGGGACTTCGTCCCCGGGGACTGCCGTTCGGCCTACCGCAACTACGGCCGGCCCGGCCTCGCCTACAACGGCGTTGGGTTCCGTGTGGTCTGCCTCCCCCAGGGCCCTTCCCTTAACCCTTAATCCATGAATCCCTCAACACTGGCTGTTGCTCAACCCTGGCTGTTTGGTTTGCGGCTGCCGGTTTGCGGCTGCTGGCTGTTCCCCCCCCTGGCGCCGCAGGCGCCCCGCCGCGTCTGGAGAGCCTGCTCACCGCAACGGGTTGCTCCACCGCAGCCCCGCAAAGCGACTGAAATCACTGTCGTTGGAGTGCACCACCGCCTGGTTGTCGATCGCCAGAGCGGCGATGTGTGCGTCCGTGAGCAGGGCGCTCTGCAGCACACCGGCTGGGAACCATTCAGGAAAAGCGGTCAGGATCACGCCGGTTTTCCGCCGTGGGGTTGCTGAGCCGGCCCGGTCTCGAGTTCCAGGCCATCCACCAGCTGGTTGAGCCGCAACGGGTCAATGCCCGGCATCCAGCCACAGGATTGGGGCTCCACCACAAACGGCTCCAGCCCGGCAGTGCCGCTGCCCGCATCATCATCCAGGGTGACGGTGGTGCCCATGGTCAAGGTTCGTGGCAGCTCCTTTTTTTAGCGCCATGATCTTTTGTTGGCACAACGTAAAGATGACAGGGGTGGCGTTTGGCTGGCTGTGCCCCTGATGTGAGCCCCGTCCCATGCCCTCTGATTCACCCGGCTCCGCCCTCTCCACCGCCGAGCTGCCGATCCAGGAGGCAGCCCTGGAGTTGATCCGCTGGTTCATCCCGATCCTGCACCGCCTGCCGCGGCTGCACCGCCACGGCCTGGGCGACCGGCTGGTGGCCAACCTCTACGAGCTGCTGGAGCAGCTGGCCCTGGCCCGCTATCAGCGCGAGAGGCTGACGATCCTCGAGCCTCTGCGCGGCCGCATCCAGCTGATCCAGCTGCAAACACGCCTGCTGCACGATTTCCAGCTGATCGACCTGCGCCGCAACGAGCACGCCAGCCGCCTGATCAGCGCCATCGGCCGCCAGCACAGCGCCTGGCTCGCCCAGCAGCGGCGCCCCGGCTGACGGGATGAGCGCGCCGCCCCTGCGCCACATCTATCCACGGCTCACCAGCTTTGCCAGCCTTCACGCCGCCGCCCGGCGAGCCCAGCGGGGCAAGCGCTACCGGCCCTCGGTGCTCGCGTTCAACGGCAATCTGGAAGAGGAACTGCTGCGCTTGCAGGAAGAACTGCGGGCCTTCAGCTACAGCCCGGGCCCCTACCGCCAGTTCCGCATCCGCGATCCCAAGCCCCGGTTGATCAGCGCTGCTCCCTATCGCGATCGGGTGGTGCACCACGCCCTCTGCGCCGCGATCGTGCCGCCGCTGGAGCGCCGTTTTCATCGCGGCAGCCACGCCAACCGCGTGGGTTACGGCAGCCACCGCGCCCTGCGCCGCTTCACCGCGGCGGCTCAGCGCCACCGCTGGGTGCTGCAGGCCGACATCCGCCTCTATTTCCCCAGCATTGATCTCACCATCCTCAGGGCCCAGCTGGCTGCGGCGATCAGCTGCCCCGGCACCCTTTGGCTGCTGGATCAGATCCTGGCCAATGGCGCCACGATCGGCCCCGCGCTCGATGCTTTTCCCGGCGACACCCTGCTGACCCCGCTGGAGCGGCCCAGGGGTCTGCCGATCGGCAATCTCACCAGCCAGTTCCTGGCGAACCTGCACCTCAACGCCCTCGATCACACCCTTAGCGGCCTGCCGGGCGTGGGCACCTACCTGCGCTATGTGGACGACCTGGCCCTGTTTGCCGATAACCCGGAGCCTCTGCAGCGGGCCCGTGAGCGGCTCGAAAGCGAGCTGGCGGCGCTGCACCTGCGCGCCCACCCGATCAAGACCCAGATCCGCCGTTGCCGTGATGGCGCCAGCTTTGTGGGGTTTGTGGTGCGCCCCAGCGGGGTGCGGGTGCGCAACCACAACCTGCGCCGGGGGCGCCAGCGGCTGCGCCTGCAGCACAAGGCGGTGACAACCGGTCGGCTGCCCGTGGCTGCGGCCCGCGCCAGCCTGCTGAGCTGGAATGCCCACCTGGCCCATGGCCACACCTGGCGGCTGCGGCGGCGCCTGTTTGCCGGTCTGGTTTATGGATCCGATCTACCCTGACTTCAGGAATGGTACGCAGTTGTTACAGCCTCGCTTGGCTGTTTCTTGACCCTGGCTGTTTCGTCTTTGGCTGTTGTGCCTTCACCCCCCGGCGCTGTACGCCCCTCGATTCAGCATCTCAACGCAGCAGCACAATCGGCAGCGGCAGGGGCAGCTCCGCCCAGGCCCGATCACAGGTGATCACCGGCAGGTTGAGGCGCAGCCCCAGGCTCAGGCAGGCCCGGTCCGCCAGCGACAAGCCCAGGCGTTGCGTCTGCGCCCAGAGCCTGGCGGCCGTGTCGGCATCGCCGGCCGAAAACGGCTCCACCACGAGCCCCAGCGCTTGAAGATCCTGCCGCAGGCCCTCCACCTCCACACCGGCCGACAGCGATTTCTGCACCACCTCGGCCCAGTTCACGCTGGTGATCACCGCCCCTGCCAGCACCTCATCCACCCGATCGGATCCCGGCTCCTCTCTGAGATAGGCCAGCAGCGCAGAGGCATCGAGCACCACCTCAATCACGGCCCCTCCTGCTGCGCTTCCAGACGCCGTTCCGCCAGCAGTTCATCCACCAGCTGCCGCTCGGCGGGCACCCCGGCGAAGCGCTCGCGCAGACGCTGCCGGATGGCGGCGGGCTTTTCCAGCACCAACCGGCCCTGCTCCTGTCGAGCCACCAGGGTGTCGCCCTCACCCAGACCCAGGGACCGGCGCAGCACGGCCGGGATCACCAGGCGCCCCTGCCGCCCCACGCTCACCTCCACCGACAGGCCTTGAGGATCCATCACGGTTCAGGCTGCTATGCCATAACTTCTAAATCTTGGCACAGAATCTTCGCCGTGCCACAAGTGGTTGGAGTGCTCCATGCCCTCGGCGCTGTCTGCCGCCCTTCCCGATGCGGCGGACCTACCGTGACCCCGGGCGGGTCGCGCAGCTGCTGCGCGGCGGCTCCTGGAACAACAACCCCAGGAACTGCCGTTCGGCCTACCGCAACCACAACCAGCCCGACAACGCCAACAACAACGTTGGGTTCCGTGTGGTCTGCCTCCCCCAGCACCCTTCATCGACAGAGCCGCTGGAAGGGATTCCAGCGGGAGATCAGGAAGGGTCCAGACCCGCTCCCGTGATCGGTCGGCTCCGCCCGCTGATCCGCACAGCGCCGGAGGGTGCCCCGCCAGCCCAAGGCCCTGCCATCGGCGCCGGAACCGCGCCCTCCTTTTCGCGCCCACCGCTGAAAGGGTGACCGCCAACTGCGTCAGGACGTGGCGCATCAGATCGGGCCTGGTCCGGAGGAGCTCGTGGAATCCAGTGGTAGCTCTGCATGGGAAAGGCGAGGGACAGCCGGACACGCCCCCAGGTGATCAGTGCCACCCCCTGTCGCAGCGCTCTGGCGTTCCTAACGTCGGCGCATGCCTGCCACCGCGCCCAAGGTCAGCTTCCTGCTGCGGCAGCCCCGCTTGGTGCGGGGCTACCGCGAGGATCTTGCGCCCAACCACGCCCTCACCATGGTGTGGATTCTGCCGGGTCGCTTCTGGATGGGTTCCCCCTCCAGCGAAGCAGGCCGCACTGATGCCGAGGGGCCTCAGTCCCTGGTGCTAGTGCAGGGGTTTTTTATCAGTCAGACGCCCATCACCCAGGCCCAGTGGAGGGCGGTGGCCAACCTCAATGAGGGATCGATGGGGAGGCGTGATCTGAAGCCCAATCCCTCCCTGTTTCATCCTGATCATTGGCAGGGCAAGGATCAGGCGGTGCGCTACAGGCTCGGCGCGCTGCTGGCTGGGGAAGGTTCAACCGACAACCGACCTGTGGAGCGTGTGAGCTGGCATGACGCTCTGGAGTTCTGCCATCGCTTGGGCCGGCTCACGGGCCGCGCCTATACCCTGCCAAGCGAAGTGCAATGGGAGTATGCCTGCAGAGCAGGCAGCCCTGAGGCCTTCACGTTTGGCGCTGCTCTCGCTCCCACGCTTGCCAACGTGCGCTGGCCGGCAGACACGGACATCTCCGCGCCAGGTCGCCATCAGCGGCAGACCACCCCCGTTGGCCTGTATCCCGCCAATGCCTGGGGGTTGCATGACATGCACGGAAACGTGGGCGAATGGTGCTTTGATCACTGGCGCGAACGCCATGAAGCACCAGCGGCGGAGGATGCCCCCTGGCTGATCAAAGACGACCTCGAATTGCTGCGAGAGCGTGTGATTCGTGGAGGATCATGGAACAGTGAAGCGATCGACTGCCGATCTGCGAGCCGCACCTCGGGAGCTCCCCACATGCAGGATATGAAGATCGGCTTCCGTGTAGTTTGCTTGCCCCATCTTGCAACTGAGGAGGCGACGCAGCAGAGGGGCGAGTTGTTAGTGAGTGAGCAAGAAGCCGAGATTCCAATCGCTGAACTGACTTTATCGTCTGGCACCGCGGCTGCTCTCAAGGAAGCTGGCGTCAATACAGTGACTGATCTGATGGGTTTCAGTTATGAGGATCTGATCAAAACCCGGGGGATTGGCTCTCTTCAGGCTGACGATATTATTGAAGCGCTTGAAAACGCTGGTATCACGCTGCCTCAATCAAGGGTTAAGGACTTAGGCTGACATTTACCTGTGCGCTGGCATCTGTTGAGCCGTTCTTTGCTTCGGGAGTCGGGCTCAAGGGTGTTGCTTCCGATCCTCTCCACCCAGCTGAGCAGGCCAGCTGGCGTTGTCTCGTTGAGCGCCCCTACGATCCAGCCAGCCCTGCATGCCGGTTGCTCCGTTGGCTTCGTCTCCAGCACCCACTCCTGTGCGCAGCCTGCGCCTGCTGCGCTGGCAGGGCCGCACCCAGGTGTTCAGGGAGCGCTGCGCTGGGTTGGAGCTGGCGATGGTGCGCATCCCGGCGGGCGCGTTTGTGATGGGTTCACCCGCCGATGAACCTCAGCGCCAGGATCGCGAGGGTCCCCCGCATCGCGTGCATGTTTCCGAGTTTTTGATCGGGCAGACGCCGATCACCCAGGCCCAGTGGCAGCAGGTGGCCAGCTGGCAGGAACGGGAGGGAGAGCGCTGGGGCCGGGAGCTGGAGCCGGAGCCGTCCTTCTTTCAGCCCCGCCCCAATTCAAAGGCCAGGAATGTCGGACAAGGACGTTTCGCTCTCGGGCAGGGAGAAACCAACAGCGATCAGCGGCCGGTGGAACAGGTGAGCTGGCTGGATGCGATGGAGTTCTGCCACCGCCTGAGCCAGCGCACAGGGCGCCACTACACCCTGGCCAGCGAAGCCCAGTGGGAATACGCCTGCCGGGCGGGCACGACCACACCTTTTGCGTTTGGCGCCACGCTCAGCGCCGAGCTGGCCAATTACAACGCCACCTCCACCTACGGCGATGGCCCCAAGGGTGAGTATCGAGTGCAGACCACGCCGGTGGGTCTGTTCCCGGCCAACGCCTGGGGCCTGCACGACATGCACGGGAACGTTTTGGAATGGTGTTTGGATCACTGGCACGACAGCTACGAGGGAGCGCCCAGCGATGGCAGCGCCTGGCTGACGCCAAGCGCCAGTGAGGAGGAGCCGAGGCTGCTGCGCGGCGGCTCCTGGAGCGACCTCCCCAGGTACTGCCGTTCGGCCTACCGCGACCGCCTCCGGCCCGACATCGCCGACGGCGGCGTTGGGTTCCGTGTGGTCTGCCTCCCCCAGGGCCCTTCCCTTAACCCTTAAACCCTCAATCCCTCAACACTCGGCTGTTGCTTAACCCTGGCTGTTTGGTCTGCGGTTGTGGGCTGTTTCCCCCTGGCGCCGCAGGCGCCTCGATTCCCCAGCCTGACCGTTCTCGTGCCATGGCCGCCGACCGACATCATCGACAGCTGTGCCTAGCCGGGGTCCCGTTGCCACCCCCTGTCACAACACCTCCGCCCAGGAGCGCACCAGCCGTAGACCGGGCACGCGCTCGAAATGGGCATCGAGGCTGAACAGCAGCGCTCCATGCTCCAGGCAACTGGCGGCGATCCAGAGGTCGTTGCTGGGGATCGGCGCACCCTGCTGCCGCAGGCTGCGGTAAATCAAGCCGTAGGCATCGGCGGTCTCCAGGCCCACGGGAATCACCTGCACCGCATCCACCGCCAGGAAGCGGCGCAGCTCCTCTCGGTTGCGCGCCTCCCGATCCCCGCAGGCGAAGCCCGCCAGCAGTTCTCCCAGAACGGTGCTGCTGATCAGCAGCCGTCTGGCTTGGCGGATCAGCTCCACACAGGTCGGTTCACCGCGCTTGAAGCCCACGTAGGTGTTGGTGTCGAGGGCGATCGGTCGCACCGCTCAACCCCAGAGATCGGGATCCACCTGCCCCAGCGGCGCAATCGCCGCCTGGAAGCAGTCGGCCTCCTGCTGGCTCCAGGTGCCGGCCAGGGCGTCGAGGGCCGAAGAACCGGCCATCGCCGCGGCTGGGGGCTGATCCACCAGGCGCCGCAGGGCGAGGCGATTCATGCTGATGCCTTCGCGCTCGGCCGCTTGCTTCAGGGCCGCCAGGTCGTCGCCCCCCATCCCCCGCACCGTGATGGTCGCCATCAATGCCAGCTGATTGTGCTGGCATGCTAGCGCCGGTGATGGCATGATTTCTGTTGTGCCGTCTGGGCACCATGGCTCCCCCCTCCCGATCCGCCCGTGGATTCGGCGCCGATGCCAGTGGCACGGTGTGGGAGGTGGGGCTGGTGACGATGCCGGCTTTTGTGGCCCAGGCCGATGGCAGCACGATTCGCCCCCTGATCGCCCTGGTGATGGAGGCCGCTGGCGGTGCTGGAGCCGGCGATCGCCAAGGCCCTCCGCGACCCCGAGGCCCCCTGCCGTCCCGGTCCGCTCCTGCAGGAGATCAGGCGCTACGGCGGGCCGGTGGCCCCGGCCCAACCGCGGAACACCAGCGTGCTCACCCGCAGCGTGCCATCGGCCGCCAGGGGGCAGGGATCGGCAGAGGGCATGGCGGATCGCGGCGGCAACGGCTGGCAGCCATGGTGGGTCAGCGCTGCTGCATTCGACTTGGCGATGCGTCCGTGACGGCTGGTCAGATGACGCTGGAGCTGCAACTGAACACCCTGATCTGAGTTGCACGGTTCCTACGGCAGAGGAAACAGCAGACCAGAGGTTTCATCATTCAGCGCCGAGAATGATGGATCAGTGGCAACGGCCTGGCGACGAGAGATGGCTAAATCATAAAGTCGCTTGATTTCCAATTGCCTGGAAGGAGGGTCAGCTTGATCAAGCCTGGCAGCAATATCGGCAACATAACCCTTAATGCGATCCTGCAAAAGGATGGTCGGGTTGCTGCTCTGTAGGATCTCCAGGAACTCCGCCTCCGGAGAGCCGGGATCTGGAGAAAGCGCCTGCAGCCTGTTGATCACGCTGGAGGTCAAATCATCAGGATGACGACTGGGCCTGAACGGATCGCCACCATTCAAAGGCAGAAAACGAAATTCATCGGGGATCAGATTGAGCAATTCGCGTCGTTTCTGAGAAAGTATCGGCGTATCCAGGTCGATAGCCAGGACAGCCGCAACGAATTCAGGCGTCAGAATTCCCCTTTGCATCAGTTGGTCTACAAGGTCGTTGTCAATGTGACTTGGCTCGGGGACGAACCAGGCAAAAACAGTATCAGCCGGCGATTGATCACCTAATCTGGGTTGCGATTGAATCACTAAGTCTCTATACTCAGCAGGAGCAAGCACCGCCGTAGAATTAAAGGATAAGCTTTCACTTATCTCCAAGCCTGTGTATTGCAGCGGTCCGCCCCCTCGCATCAAGTTTGAGTTCAGGAAAAAACTATTGGGAACGTTCACCTCAGAAACAGGGCCCACTGCCGTGGGAGCGGGAAAAGGGTGCAAACCAGAAAGAATTCGATCTGCGCTAATAATATTGTATTCAGTGGTTTCAAATAGAGGCCTTAAGAGTGCTTTACCATCAATGACTTCTTGGCGTCCATCGGGATCGATCGCTGGGGTTCCATTGTCGTCTACACGAATTCTCTTCGAGATTCTTGAGCGATTAAAATCGCGTATTGATGCAGCAATTGTCCTTTCAAGGTCCTCTGCCCCCCTAAGTCTCCCATCAATTCTGTCATCCTTGGCCACGGGCCACGAACGATTTGGATCTCCTGCAGCGTCAAGATAGGCGACAGGAAAGTCCAAGGAGTGCCAATTATTCCATGGACGCAAGAGTTCTCTCATAACCGGAGCGCCGTTGACATGACATTGCATGCATGAACCGCGACGTTGAGAGACCGTCAAAAGCTCAGCATCCACAGAAGATCCTCTGAATTTCCATGAAGGTGTATTTGTTCCTCGGCTATCAAGCTTGTAGTAGTTATATCTCCCTTGCCGCCTGTCCCAACCCCAGGCTTCAATATCTTGCTGCTCTGGAAACTCATTGGAGTTAAATGAAACAGAAAGCATCAGATTTCCATTGAGCTGTTCAGCGCCATTTCTGCCTGAGTATGAGAGTACGGCTCTTCTTGTCTGACCTAAGGATGGATCGGCAATTCTTTCATGCACCACAAACGTTTGGCGCCTGGCCTGATCCGGCTGAATCAAATCCTCAATAGCAGACAAACTAGTTACATTCGCACTATTCCTCAATACAAGATTAAAAAATGGGTCAGCTAGAGCATCCCGCTCTTGAGGAGGCAAGGATTCAACAGGACTGAAATCTGAGTTTTGCAGCAACAAAACTCCCGTAGGCAGCTGGGCGAAAGCGGGCTGTGCTCTGATTGCCAAGGCAAGGAAAAGAACAAAGAGATATCGCAGAAGCCTTGTCATTCGGTCGTCTCCCTGACTCCGGATAAGGGTGCGCGCATCGATTCTTGCCCTGTTGTTGCCCAGAAAGGCAGGCTGCTTTCGAGTGTGGATATGACATCAGCTTCAACCTGCAACTCATTCGCTACTTGTGCACCGCTGGTAATGGCTGAGCCACTAAGTGTAACACCTACCGTTAGATCTAATGCAGCACGACGTCCATTTCTACTGACCAGCCAAGCTCCTTGATTGTCACGTGAATCATTGATATCAATGGGAACTCCACCAATTTCCCAGTTGCCGGTTAGATCTCTAATGCTGATTCCAACTGGATCCAGGAGACTGATGGCACGCGATGCGCGAACAGTGTTCTGCGATGCGGTACATATAACAGGGTCTGAATTTCGGTTTGAACCACACGCGCCATCCACCGCATTACAGACTGCGCTTGCCGGAATATCCCCCCTTGCGATGGAACACTTGTCCACCAAGTTGAAAAGAGCTCCGATGGTATTGAAGCGCTGTGTTAAGCATAGAATCCCTTTTTCACCATTATTCCATGGATTATTGGTTAGATTTTGCCTGAAGCGCTGAGCCCGCTCTTCACCATTCGCTGTCAATGGGTTGAAGCCTGGGCCAAAAAGCTCATCCGGGTCGGGATTGGCATCAGGGATCACTGCCTGTATGCCTGCGATGAGAGCATCTACGCTTACAATTGCCAAGGCTTGGTAATATTCTGGAAACTCGGTAGTGAATGTTATCTTTGATATCAGGCCAGCAGATGTCCGTTCCACTCGCCATTCGACATATTCATCCTGCCATCGAAACCGGTCACGATCAATCTGACTGTTAGATGCAGAGGCGGAGATAGGAAATGCTCTCCATGGAATAGAATCTATTCTTCTGGCACCAGCTGGCAGATTTTCAAAGGCATCCAGCAATGTGAAGCCTGAATTTTCCAGGGAAGCCGATGTTCGATAAAAGCGATCGATTATAGCTCTGTATTCACTCAACGCCCCTTGCAATTCAAGGAAATCCGTGCCTGAAGGATCTGTGTATGCAAACATCAGGCAACCCATTCATCCCTGAAACAATACCAGCGCCTATGATAGCTATCAGGCTTGCAATAAAACGTAAGAAGTAGATCAGGGAGTGGCCACATAAGGTGCAGGCAGGTATCCGTAGGCATGAGTGCCATCTCCTATGCCACCTCACTTGCGGAGGGTCTGAATGTTCACCTGGTAGTCGATGGTGGCGCAGGATTCGCCAAGGGACTAACAGAAACCTTGCTAGTCATCCTAGTTGTGGTGCCAGGCCCGATTCAGGGAGCCTTGGCCCATCACCCCACGCCTGAGAGCCGTGCCTCAAGGCCTTGTTCGAGGCTTGGCCAGGGCGTTGCCACAGGCACGGTGGGGGATGGAGCGGGCGAGGGGCGCCCAGCGGCTGAATCCGCAGCGACAAGCCCAGACGTCGCGTCTGGGGCCAAAGCCTCGTGGCCGTTCCCTTCGCTTGGTCCGGCATCGGCCAGGCCCACGGCGGTAGTTCGCCCTGGTCCCGTCCCTGGCCATGATCCAGGAGCATTGCCCTTCAGCGTCACCGAAGAAAACCCCTGCAGCCGCTGATTCCTAGGGGCTTCAGGATTCCAACGGAATGGAATGGTGGCTGGAATTGGCTGCTCCAGACTTCCGCCTCATCCCAGCATGGTTCATTGCCCAAGCACCCATCAAACCAAGCACTTCACGCAATTGGGCTGGCCATCAAGTGATCGCTCCCGACTGGAGCACAATCCCACTCTTCCTGGCTTGCTGATGTAACGTTTTGTAGATCCGCTGAGTCTGCTTTTTAATCTCTAGAGATGATAGAGGGGGCCAGAAGATGTAGATCCTGGTAAAGCTGTAAACAGGGTGCATTCAGATTCTACTCCAATTGGCATGCACAAGTGAAAGAGCCATTCATGTCTAGTCAAGTTGACTGTGTGCATGCTTTTTCCCTTCTTCTTGGCCAAGAGTGGTTCACCCCACCTAGGCAGCTGAATCATTCACCAGCCTGCATACGGTTCCAGCCCAAACCGCACTCTCCCATGCCATGACTGCGAACTCCATGCTATTTGAGCCGCTGGAATTTCGGAATCTGCGCGTGAAGAACCGTATTTTCAGGTCAAACATCAGCGGCAGATTTGACAACTACGATGGTTCAGGCAATCAAGCACGAATAAACTGGGAAACAAAATTTGCCAAAGGTGGCGTTGGCGCCATCGTCACATCATTTGTTCCGGTTGCCATTGAAGGTCGGATCGTCCCGAACTATGCAACAATTCATCGAGATGATCGGATTCCCTTCTGGAGGCGGGTGGGGGAGGCTGTGCATGAATATGACTGTTGTTTAGTCATGCAATTGAGCCATTCAGGTCGTCAACGTGATATCGCAGGCATAGAGAATCCAGACATTGCTCTCAGCTCAACAAGTCATACGGAATCGTTCCATGGATTGCATTGTCGTGCAGTTAGCAAACAAGAGATTTCCAGCATCGTTCATTCCTTCGCGCAAGGGGCTCGTAGGGCTAGAGAGGCCGGCCTCGATGGAGTTGAGTTGCATGGGGCAAATGGCTATTTGATTACCCAGTTCTTGAGTTCTGGAATTAATGACCGCAACGATGAATACGGCGGCTGCCTAGAGAACAGAGCTCGATTCGTAAGGGAGATTGTATCTGCAATACGCAGTGAGGTGGGACACGACTTTCATCTCCAGATGAAGATAAGCGCTGAGGACTTCAACAATGCTGTCATCCCCTTTGAGAAGCCAGGAAATACTCTCGTTGAAACGATTCAAGTTTGCCGCTGGCTTCAGGAAGATGGTGTGGATGCCATCCATGTTTCCGTGGGCAGTATCTTCCCCCATCCCCTAAATCCTCCAGGCTTCTTTCCCCTGGAAGGTCAGTATGCAACTGATCGGGCAGAATCTTCCTACGACACAATGCTTTCAAGTGGTGATCAAACACTGAGAAACTATCTTCTTTTCCACCTCTCGCTACTTCGGCCGCTGTTTCGCTTTCTTTGGGATCGTGTACCAAACCGATTATTTCATAAGCCTAATGTCTTGCCTGGAGAAAGGCTGAACGCTGCAATGCTTGCCGATGACTTTTTGGCAGCGGTAAATCTTGAACGGATGCAACAGCTGCTCGATCGCTTTCAAGGTCGCAATCTCAGCTACGCAAAAGCAATTAGGGATGCCGTAGATATACCCGTAATTTGCACGGGAGGTTTTCAACAGGCTTCCTTGATCAATGAAGCCATTGAAGCAGGCTACTGCGATGCCGTGAGTATGGCCCGAATGTTAGTCGCTAATAATGATCTGGTTCAACAGTTTCAAGCTGGTGCCGATGTGCCTGAGCGGCCATGTACATATTGCAACAAGTGCCTGCTTAACACGCTTGAGAACCCACTTGGCTGCTATGAAACCGCACGCTTTGGAGGTGATTATTCTGCAATGATTGAAGAGGTGATGTCTGTCTATCAGCCAATGCCTTTTTCCTGATTCTTCACTTCTTTCCCACTCGCAATCATGATGGAGATCCTGCGTAAAGTCTTCACACTGCTTGGGGGAGCGGTGGTCGCTGTGGCCCTTCTTGTGTTTCTGTTGATCGGCCCACTGCCCTGGAACAACACGTCCCGTTCCTTTGCAGAGATTGATCGCCACTTCCGCTATGGATCCATTGGCGGCGAATCCACCAATGGACTGCCGTACTGGATCTGGAAGGTACTGCCGGAGATGTTTGCCGATCAGTTGCCTGTTGATGCATCGGCCACGGACTACACAGCATTTGGATTTCTCCAGGAACCTGGTGAAGACCTGCCGATTGGCTTTGCCCGCAGTCGCACGTCCGGAATAGATGTGGTAACCCAAAACTGTGCCACCTGCCATGTGGGCAGCGTCCGCACATCTACTGATGCGATTCCCGAGCTCATTTCGGGGATGCCGTCCCACAATGTGAATTTGCAGGCCTATATCAAGTTTCTGCGTGACGTTGCTGATGACTCCCGTTTCACAAGCGATCAGTTGATCCCCTACATACAAGCCGCCAGCGGGGGCCTTGGACCTATTGAGAAGCTTGTGTACCGGTTTGTCGCAATTCCCCGCACACGTGAGCAACTCACCCATCAAAGGGCCAATCTCGCCTTTATGGATCGCCAAATACCCTACGGTCCCGGCAGGATCGATACCTTTACCCCCTACAAAACACTTCGTTTCAGCACTCCAGACAGCCAACTGCGACAAGATGAGTTATCGGGAATTGCTGATTTTCCTCCCATATGGATGCAGGGCCCTCGCAAGGGCCTGCAGCTGCACTGGGATGGAAACAACGATTCAATCGATGAACGCAATAAGAGCGCTGCACTTGCATTGGTTCAACCAACCACGATCAATTTTGCGTCCGTTCATCGGATTCGTGACTGGCTGCTGGATCTTCCACCACCAGACTATCCTTTTCCAATTGAAGCCAAACTGGCAGACCGAGGCGAGACGATCTATAAGACAAATTGTGCTGAATGCCATGCATTTGGCGGCGCAAAAACAGGAACAGTTGAAGATATCAAACAGATTCTCACGGATCCGGGTCGTTTAGCTTCCTATACCCCTGAACTGGCTTCCAATCAGTACTCCCTGTTTGCAGAGATCAACTACCAGGGCGAGGACCAGCGATTTACCCATTTTCGAAAGACAAATGGCTACGCCAATCTTCCCCTTGACGGAGTCTGGCTACGCGCTCCCTACTTGCACAACGGGTCAGTGCCAACCCTAGCTGCCCTACTAAGCCCACCATCAGATCGACCCCAGTCCTTCTATCGTGGCAATGACAACTACGATTCAGCTGCAGTTGGCTTTGTAAGTGATGTCGTTTCAGAGCAAAATCACACTTACTTCTTTTTTGACACCAGTCTTCCAGGTAATGCGAATGGTGGCCACCTTTACGGGGTTGACCTGCCTGAGGATGACAAGTTGGCATTGATCGAATACCTCAAAACGTTCTAACGATGTCACCTTCCTTTTCGACACGACCTCGGGGTCCACTCTCAGATCCATCATCCAAAGCCTACTGGGATCAGTCCATGGGCCTTCACAAGCAGGTCCTTCGCTATATCATTGCCAGTTTTCTATTGTTGTCAATTGTGCTGCATGGCCCGCTCCCTGCGGGTGCGCTGGTTAGCCAGCTGATGCAAATCGATGCAACGGAGATTCATGAGGCCGAGTCCTCCTATTGGATTTGGATGGTGCTCCCGCGCCTCTTTCCGGAGTACCTTTCCGACTCGGGTGGCTATCTTGCTCTCGGATTTCCCTGGCTGGAGGGCGAGGAAACACCAACCGGCATTCGCAAGCTCCCTGGGAAGATCTTAGGAGAGTCACAACAGCGACTCGATTGCATGGCTTGTCACGGGAGTCATGCAACTCAGACCCCTTCTTCTGCAGATAGCCCTGTTTTACGGCCTTCCGAAAACCAGTACGTTAAGGCTGCTTTTACGCACCCTGGCTATGCAGCCTTTTTAAGACGCTGTGCCGAAGATCCACGTTTTGAAGCTGATTATCTGCTGCCTGCTATTCGCTACAATCATAAGATTGGCTGGGTTAAGGAATGGTATTATCGCTTAATCCTGATTCCACAAGCGCGGCAATCTTTCCAGGCCCTGCCCGTCTGATTGTTCCTAGTTAGCGGCGTTCCGTGCGAGCAAGAACATAGCCATTGAGAAGTGCAAGGCCACAGTCAAACAGGCCGATGGGTAGAAACACAGTTGTACGGCCCTCCAAGCCCACTAAATACAGCCAATATACGCCGATCACCATACGTGTGACAACGCCAAGCCAAGCGTTTGCTCTGTAGCGGATAGGATCGTATCCACCTGGGATATACAGAAGGGAAATGAAGAAAAGTAGTAATCCCGCCTGGCGCATCCAAACGATTGAACCACCGCCGTCAGGTAGGCCATAATGAGACATCGTCCAATTTGGTGCCAGGACAAATGGCAAGGCCATTCCGACGATATTGACTGCTACGCCTACAACAACCAACCAAAAAAGAAGGGGGTAGCGAACACGTAATAATGCCATGGCTCACTGCTCATGTTGTTGTCTTTAATCTAGCATTTGTCAACCCTGCTAGCTGACCCAAGGTACCTCCCAAAATACTTTCTGTACAGCAGTCGGCCACAAGTCAATTCGATCCAACTCTGAGGGGATAACGCTTTTTGCTGATGTCGCCAAGGGTTCTATTCAACCATCGATACACAAAGCGATTAGTTATTCTGATATCTTTGGTGGCGGAAGAAAAGCTGGCTATCGCCATAACGTGAGGCTACAAATTCTGATTCTAGCACTAGATAGCCGATTGCAACTGCGTGTTTTCGTTGATTATCTTGGCCGGCTGTATCTGGTGGGGCGGCCAGTACTGTATAGAGAGTTGAACCGGGGGTAAGGGTCTCAAGGTCTAAGCGAAAATCATGACCTGGTGAGGATGGAAAGATAAGATTTGGAGCTGGTTGGAAAAAGACCTGGTCTGGATAATGTGGATCAGCAATCTGAACCCCTTTTTCGTCAGCTTGTGCAAGGTTTTGCAGGTAGAGACGTGTGGGATAGTGCGTTACTCGTTGAAATATGAGATTAATCGCCTTCGGCCCGAACTCGCGGACGATTGGGACAATGTTTGAGAGCTCATTGGCAAAGAAGTTATAGTTCTTTCCTTGGCCGGTTAAGCTTACCAAAGCTGATAGATTGCCTGAGGATAACTTATCGCGTAGAAGTTTCAGGGCCATCCCTGGTGCAAATGACCTTGCCTCGGGTGCTCCTGTGAGCGAGAGCCGCAACAATCCAAAGCGAGCCCCTTGGAAAAGTCCGGTCCACGGCGTGCCCTCCAGTGCTTTAAAGCTCACCTTTGCCACACTTCCGTGGGCGTGAATGGCCTTCTTCCAGCGCCGAGGAGTCTGGTCAGCCTCACGGTCCATTTTCACACTTAGTGGAGTGAGGAATAAACCCAAAACATTGATTCTCTCTAAGTTCGGAAGTTCGCCGTATCTGCTGGGCAGAATACGGTTTGTCCAAAGAAAGTCTAGCTTCTCTTCCGCAGTCCAATGCTCGTAGTCTTGGGCCAGGGGTTCTGCTTCTTTAGCCTGCACCATATTTCCTCCATGGAGCGAAGGCATGAGGAATGCCCTCAAGGAACGGCGCCAATGTAGGGTAGTGACGAATGATCACATCAATCATGGTAGTCTTATCGATAAAATCAAGGCCAAACCTGGTATAAATCTCTTCTCGGTAGTCATCTGTGAAGAATCGATCGCTTTTCAGCCTTCGCGATGCCATTAGAATAAAAACCCTAAATGCAGTATCACTGAATCCAAAACCCTCTGGCAAATCTTCAGCAAACATGCCTACCATCAAGTCCACAGCTTCCAAGTCGCCCTCGTAAACATCTCGTAGTTCCTTTGCCCATTCAGGGTTACTTGGGCATATGTCCTCGAAACTAGTGACCCGACCTCTACCGATCAATTCTCTGAAGCGGTTGTAACGCGGCACGCCTCGCTCACGGTCACGCAAAATATCGACCATTGCCAGGTCAAAAGTTCGGCCGCTGTCGCGCACAAGATTCTGCAGGAATCGCGGGTAATTGTGCAATGTAATAGCACCGGGATATGCTATGCCAAGCGAGTACCAGGCGTTTTCCATGCCGATCTCATCAAGTAGAGCCCTGCTGCGATTTCCTGACACTTGTTGAAAGTCCTTGTCGGATATCAAGGCTCCATTCTTGCAATTGAAAAATGTCCAGTCGTCTGGAATTAGCGGGTGTAGGCGATAAACAGACACAAACTCCTCAGTGAGCGCATAGGGTGCTACTCCATGATCCAGCTTGCTGCCGATAATGCCACTGAGGATTTCCGAGTTTCCAATTCTCCCAAATGTATTCTTGAAACGTCTTCCCAGCAAGCCCCACCAGTTGGCACGCATCCCGATCTGGAGTGCTGGGTGGGGCAGGATGCCGGGAGTCCACTCAACCGTATGGATTTTGGCTGTGAGCGCAGCAATGATCAGCCGCGCATGGTCGAAGAGCTGTTGATCTGTCCAACTAGGATTGCGGATCAGAAGCTCGTCACACAGATAATTATGCTCACGTGAAAAGATTGTGTGGAGGAGGCTTAAACCAACCCACCAATTGTCGTTAAAGCCAGTGAGGTCGACACCTGGTGCAGCCGGATCATCGAGGAGCCTGCCGTCATCGCCAACCTTTATTTTTCCATTGTGGTGCGTGCGAATCTCATCAACCTTTTCCACAGTGCTGCCATAGATCTGGGAGGCATCCCACCAGTGGGTGCAGTGGTTGATATGGGTCGCCGGACCTTCCCCATCTGCTTCTGGTCGACTGGGATCGGGGAGATCAGCATCCATCTCCATCGGACGACGCTCGACTGGCCAGGGATCGTCTGGCTGGAGAGCAATTGGCTCCCTTGCCGCACTGTCTTCTCCCGGATGGCGCTTCAGGTCATCCGGCCGCTCCCGATCTCCGTGGGAAAACCAGTCGTGGTTCTGAAACTGAATCCAGGCCGCCGCCATCACGTTGAGGATGGTCGCTGGCTTGAATTCTTCGCGAGTCATCAGACGCCGGCTCACTTCCCGCGGGTTGGGGCGCATGAGATTGGCCTGATCCGTGCTTCCTTCGGCGAGGGGTACATTTCGCCCGAACCTGCTCCCTGCCATGCCCATGGCGGGGTCGTTCAGGTCGTTGTAGCTCCCATCATCCGTTCGGGCCCCAAGGTGCCGATCGCCCTGTGGAGCTGTCGGTTTGACCAGCTTGGAAGGATCACTGAGGGTTGACGTGTCGTGGAGATTGTTTCTGCGCAGATCCCCTCGAAACTTGGCCAACTCCAACAGGCCTAGAAATGTGGGCTGCTCGTGCCAGGGTTTCGTCATTGCCTTGATGGGGTGAGCAAAGGACTGGAACAAACTGCTAATCACCTTCAACCAAGATCTGGCGGCCAGCGGCATCAAGGACAGAAGCGGGACATCTGCTCCTGAGCGCATTCAATGGCCCGCAGTCAAATTCAGATGCAGTGCCGCCGTTTACGAAACAGCGGCAGGAACCAGGCCCGGCTTGGTCTGATTGTTGATGGCAAATAGCACAAGCCCAGCCTAGCCACAGACTCCTCTGTGTCAGCCAACTTTAGATACCTTCATCATGTCTGCCCATCTCGGCACAAGCTGGATATTGCTATACTATCCTCGAGGCAAGGGCCCTTAATTCCTTTTTGGGCGAGCTGTCGTCTGCTTCATAGTTATCCAGGAAGTATTCTGCACATACTTTCTCAAATAGCTGGTTGACGGCTGGTGAGGCTTGGAATGCAGAACCAGCAAAGGCTCTCTGTTCTGAGCTGTTGATCCTGACTATATTCCTCTTTTCAATGAGCACCTTATCAACAGCGGCTGGCAGCAGGACTGGCTGAAAGCGAAAGTAGTTCGGCTCCCCAATCACTGTTCTGCATAGTTGATCGCTGATGCGAGAATAGCCCACAAAAATCATTTCGAGCAATGGATTTCCTAATCTTCCATTCCAGTCTTTCGCAGAATACCTTCGCCCCCTCTCGTAGTTTATGCAAGGTGGCATTTGCCCCGTTCCGAAGGATGCAACAATAGGCTTTTTTTCTTTATCGATAAATGAGGACCGAAGGTGCCGCCATTGCATCAGTTCTTTGCTCCCAAAATATTCAGCTAGAGCAAGTGCGGCTGGGTTGTTTGCCCCAATGCCTCCATCCACCAAGGGGATGCCATCTTGTCCGCTGCAACTGTGATCAAATGAAAAGTAACTTTTCGTGTTAATCAGACTATCAAAAAACTGAGCTGTCTTTTCTTCACGCTTGAGGCCGTGAGCGGGGAATCCAGCGGGGTAGGCTGACGAGCCTCGACAAGCATCTATTAACTGTATTTCCTTGCAGGTATGATCATAGCTTCGAAATGCGAGCGGTCGATTATTCCAAGAATCATAGGCAGTAATCAGAACGGCTTTTTCTATTTCACCAAGACACCGCTTCCCTAGGTTCTTTCTGAGCATTTCTTCGAGTTGGATGCCATCAAATAGCGGGCCATGCTTCGCAGAGAATAGCAGGGATAGCCGTGTCTTAGTGGGAAAAATTATGGCACCATCATTGATGAAGATATCGCGAATCTCGCTGGCACTTCGACCAATGGACAGCGCAGCAGCGATGAGGCTACCTGTTGAAGTTCCAGCGATTAGGTCGAAGCAATCGATTATACGTTTCTCAGGAATACCCTTCTCTTCGCAAGCCTTATCAATCTCCTTCTGGAGCTCTACCAGCATCAGTGAGGCCAGTAATCCTCGATAACCGCCCCCATCAAGACTCAGGATCCTAAAGGACATGACCGCACGGGCTTTCTTGCATCTTAATCAGCCGCACTATGCCACTCCATCCAGCGTTGATTGTTGTTACAATTGGCAACTCGCCTTGTTGTGCTTTCTCTTCCGGCCCCTCGGGTAGTTCCGACTTTCTTGCTGTTCAAGGCTGGCAATTAGAGCATGATGACTACCAGATGGAGGGGGTTCTTCTGCAGACGATGGGTCTAAGCCAAGCACTCTCCTTGGGCAGTGTCTTCTGGTTGTCCAATGTTTTTCTTCCTGGTTTGCTACCTATGGTATCCAGATTAAGGCAGTTTCGCTGTTGCAGACGACCGAGGTGCAAGGCTAAGCGCATGGATTCTTAGGGCTACACCTTCTTTGATGATAGAAAAACTGAATATTGTTCCGCCCATCGCCATGTTTTCGGCCGCGTTGTTTCATTTGGATCTCGTCATTGGCTTTGCAAGGCCAATCTTCCTGTGTATCTCTATATCTCTATGTCCATCTATCCATTTAGGCGATCGGGACCAGCTTATTGGCGCCTGACCCTGGCTTAGAATTTCTGGTCTTCTTGACGAGCTCTGGGCTTAATGCGTCTGTGTACCCTTCGCTCCTCTTGATTACCCATAAAACTCCGCAACCCTGAGATCTCGTTCGGTGCAAGGCATACAGCAACAGACTGCATTTGCGATCCGTTCGGTCATCGCCGCCA